>Ga0209390_10009262_pt1 | contig 11867 bp, 7 predicted proteins | sample BON01_FD_187212 | JGI IMG/M metagenome (GOLD analysis project Ga0209390, IMG submission 187212) | Freshwater microbial communities from Lake Bonney liftoff mats and glacier meltwater in Antarctica - BON-01 (SPAdes) (version 2) | ecosystem: Environmental > Aquatic > Freshwater > Ice > Glacier... | reverse complement strand
CGTCATGATAGGTGCGCCCAAATTTGGACTCGGGTATCCCGGCCTCTTCCAGTGTGCTCCGGATGTCCCTCATGACGTGCTTGTGCTCCTTGCCGGTCAGCTCCGCGATCTACGGGCTGGACATGGTTTTACCGTGTCCGACGGCGGGGGCCCCTTCCTCCCCGGGGGACGATGTGGAACTCGGGGGTGGCAGCGTCGTCTCACGGCATCCCCACGAGCCGCCCGACCAGCGGTGCCGCAGGAACCTTGTCGGAGAGAGAGAGCACGCTTTCACGCACGAAGGCCCGCATGTGCCGGTCGTCGAGCTTGTCCAGCAGCGCGGGCAGGCCGTCGGCGACCTTCTCCGCGACCAGTTCCGCATGATCCCGCTCCGCCAGCCAGCCGGCAAATTGGTCGGCGACACGGAGCCGCCGCAGACGCTCCACGATCTGCTCCGGCCCCAGGAAATGCTCCTGAACGAAGTTGGCGAGGTTGTCGGCGATCTCGTCTTTGCTGTTGGGTATGATGGCGGTGTGGGGAATCCGCCAGCCGAAGGGGTGGCGGAACAGGGCAACCACGGCAAACCAGTCCGCCAACGCGCCCACCATGCCCGCCTCGGCGAAAGCCCGAACCCAGCTCCAGAGCGGATGGCCCGATTCCAGCGAACGGGCCAAGGCATAGAGCGCCGCCATCAGGACAAGCAGTCCAGTGGCGAGGGCGTAGACACCTTTGCTATTCGGCGGGGGCATGGTGGGCGGGTCAGTTGGGAGGGGGCGCGAAATTGCGAGGATCCTGACGGGCTGGTGCTGAGTCAAAATCTCCCCGAGACGGATCGCTCTATTTAGCTCTTGAGGTGGCTCATCACTTGCCCCTATCTTTTCACGAGGGCCCGCTATCCCGTTGCGGGAGATTGAGCGGCGTATTACCCTAGCAATTCTTGATGAGGCTATAATTGAGGATCAACTGTCCTTCGGTTCTTTCCGGTTGACCAATTCCTGAACAAATTCAGGAGCGAGCTTGTTCAGGAATGGAAGAAAACAAGGGTGTCCGAGCCCGAGGTAGGCTTCCCTGAACTCCTGACTCAGAGAACCGGATGAAGCAAATTCGAGACTGGCTGAGGGGTAGAGGGAAAGCAGCTGATTCTCTGCCTCATTCAGACCCTTATAGTTCATCTCTTTGGGAAGACCCTGATGAGGGAAAACTCCCACCAGCTTCTTCCAGTCAAATCCAGCAAAGGGGTCTTCTCCGATCCGAAAGTTTTGAAACTGGAGAATCTGCCGCCCGGCTTTATCGGTAATCATCATGCTCTTGGGCCGAAATAGGGCGGTCTTCTTTTCCTTGGAAAGATAAGAGGATCCTAGAACCAGGATCAGGCGGCAGACTCTTTTTCCCTTCGTCCGGATTAGGGCCGGATAGGACCAGAGTCCAGTCGTGTCGATGGGAAAAGTCTCAGCCAGTTTACGCAGAGTGAGAAACGAATACGCTTCTTCCTGCTTTGAATCTGCATTTTCGGTTTTCATACAGCCTGTAAATTAAGCGAGTGCTACGCCGTGGAATCCGAAATCATCTCCGGCAGAGAAGAGACGGTCAAAGGGAACTTCGATGCCTGCTCCCACATCGGGGTCATTCAGGATCACCATGGGGCCATCAGGCCCATCGGTTAGCCCGATTAGCTGTACGGCATGACCGGAATCAGGGAGAAACCCAAGTTCGTGAAGAGGGATTGACTCATCTGCGTAGAGTTCCGTTGCGTCGATGGACAAGAGGGGACGTGCTCCTGATTCCAGAATTTGCGCGAGGTCTCCCGGGGTCTCCCATTGAAAGTCGTAAGCGCTGATATCGAGCCCGGCCTCGGTGCAAATGTCATTCAGCATTGGAGTGAGGAGGCTGGGAGATGTTCCCGAATAAGGATCGTAAACGCCGTTATCCTGCATGATCTCGGAAAGGAGTGCCTCTCCGGGATCGAAGCCAAGCGAGCGGAACATCATGTTTGTACTCGCGACCGCGCAGGAGAACGGATCGTCCTGTGCATCCCACAGAGCCATGTCTTCATAAGGGGTTCCGTATGTCGCCCAAATTTCGTTGAACCCGGGTATTCCCGTGTCGAGCGAATCGAAAATAGGCGCGTCGTTAAAAGTGATGGCAGAAATAATGTCGTTGACCGGATCTAGCGTGTCTCCCCAAATTTCATGGGCCATTTCAAACGTGGTGGGGATATCCGGGAAAAAGTCTCCTGTGACATCGCTGCCGGAAGCCTCGATGTCGATCGTTCCGTCGTCGTTGTAATCCATCCACCCCGTGGTGGTGCTATGAGACTGGCTGGCATCGAGTTGGATTCCCCCATTTTCCGAGTTGTCACTGTTCCAGTCCAGCTCGAAGCTGATTCGGTCCGGAAGGTCGGTCCCGCCCTGATCGAAAAGGGATAGATCGATTTCGGTTGCGCCGTCGTTGTTGAAATCGAAACCGATTTCAATTTGGTCTGGAAAAAATCCAGAGTCATCCCCTCCTGTTTCGATGCTGATAATGTCGTCCATAAGTTCTTTCAGTGAGAGTTATCTGTTTTCGGATTCGGGAGTAGATTTGTATAGCCCAGTGACTGCTCGCTTAGGAGAAATTGTACATTCTCGCTCAGGTCCTGAATGAGAAGACCTTCACTTCCCGAGACTGAGAAGAACTGGTTGGCGGATTCGTTGGCTAGCTGTTCGGAAAGCAGCGCGGTCATTTTATTTCCTACAAGGCGTTTTTCATTGTCCGGCATTGAATCAAAGATTTGACGGTCCCGCTTCATCGACCGCTGGGATTCTTTTTCCACGAAACGGGAAACTTCTGACGCAGAAACTCCGAATGATTGCAGGAAAATGTTCCACCAAGGGAATACTTCCTCAGCAGCGTGACGAAAGGTTCGCTCTGCTTCCTTATGTCCCATCGCAGAGCGGGCTAGAATTGAGATACCGTTGCCGCCAAGACCTGCCATGACCATGAAGCCCATCGGTCCCAGTGGCCCGGCCGCTGCGGCGGCGAGAGCACCGGCCCCGGTCAAGAGTAGGGGGGTGAACTGTTGCACTTTGGTCAGCCATGATTTTTCGACTTCCTCTCTGGCAAGCAGGGAAGTGATCGGCCGGAGGGCGGACTCGATACTGGTCAGTGAACGTTGCATTTCCCCCTGGGCCCGGGTGATGGCAACTCGGAAGCGCTGCACCGAGTCCTCGTGCTCCCGCGCGGAAAGTCCGGAGGCCCGTTCGCCAAAGACGTCGAGGAGCCACTGGCTGTCTACCTTAGCCCATGAGTAAGGGTAGGAGAGACGTAGGATTTCGAGCTTCTGTCGAAGTCTCGGAATCGCCACCGCAAGAATGGTCAATTTCTCGACGGTTTCTTGTTTCAATTTCGGGTTCTCAACAAATTTTGCCTCACTTGCCGCCTGCACTCTCCTGACTAGTTCATCCATAGGCGTTCCTTCGTTGAGCGCCCGATGGATTAGAGCTATATCTCCGAAGACTGTATTCAGAAAGGACAGCTTACGAGTTTCGATGAGTTGGCCGTAGAGAGTCGATGCCTTCTCTGTGGAGGAGCGAGAAAGGACGCGTCTTCTCTCCAGGAAACGACAAAGGGCGAGAATGTTTTCCTTCGGCCCAAGAAGGCCCATGGAAAGCAAAGACTCTTCGCCCACGGTAATAACCAGTTTTAGAGTGAACGAATCCACGTCCTGATGAGTGAATGAAAATTTTGAAGTGAAATCAAATGCCCTTCTGTCATTGATTTTGAATTCAGTTACCGTGACTTCGACCGACGCGGTCTGTAGATCAGGTACATTCTGAAAAAAAACCCCGCAAAAACTATTGTTGGTATATAATTTATCTCGGTCAATTTCATAAGGCTTGACCGCCTCGCTCAGACCTTCGCCGGCACTCCCGGTTCCCTTGATAAGTAAAGACTGATGGGAGTGGTTCGTGAGAATGAAATATCCGGATATTGAAAAGCCTGAATCGAAAAGTATCTCTTCGCCGTTTCTTTTCAGGTGGGAGACGCCGTCGATTGAACGCCAAAGAAGAATTTTCCTCGATCTTCCTCCCTCATCTATCGCCTCAAATACTCCCAAGTCCTCAGTGGTTAGAACGCTTGAAAAGTCAAGCTGCGTTGTATCGACTATTGCTTCGTCAACTCTGTCCCGGACCTCCCTGGAGTCTCCTGACTCGTGAGCCTTGAAATGATGAACGTGAAAGGAGTCTTGGTCTTCGAGGACAACGGTAGTCGTCTCGCATTCTCCTTCAGTTTCCCGTTGGAATCCAATCGGCGACCATCGAATTCTGCCTGGATTCGGGACGAGGTGAGCCAATTTTCCATTGACCTTAAGAAGGATCGGAGTGTCCTCTTTTACAAGGGTGGCACCGAAGGAGTCTTTCGCGACTTCCCAGGATTCATGGTGCAGAGCACAGAGAGCGGATGTTTCCCCACCTTCGAGTAGTGATGCGAATTCCCGCTGCCAGCGGCTACCCCAGTCCCCGATGAACGGATGTTCCGTGATAGACGATAGAGGAATCCAAATGCTTCGTAGATCACAGTTTGATAATTCAATTTTAAGAAAGGGCCTTCCTTCATGGTCCGCGAAAGAGAATCTTGCGCTCGAAGCCGAAGTTTGGATGGCGTCAAAGGATTCGCCATCAATTTGATCGAACGTCGTTTTGACGGCCTTTTTCATCCGCTCCAGCAGGTTTTCGGTGCCATTCGATGGGGTTGGTTTCAATATCGGGAAAATGACCAACTCTCCGGAAGCTGTCTCGGAGACAAAAAGATCCTTCCTGGTTTGTCCATCCGAAAGATGCTCTGCGAATGCACCGGATACCCCCCACCGCATAGGCAAAGTGGTGACCGGGAACTGGCTCCGAAACTTGTCAAGTTTCCGAACGTTCCGCCAAAGTAATGATTGATCTTCCATGGGCGTTAAAATTTGTATAAAAGGCTCTTCTCGGGAAGGAGTAATTCTTCTGAAATCTTATCCTTTAAAGGTTCCTTTTTACTTCGTTCTTTATTCGATGGCGGAAATCTCTTCTTTATGCTGAATGAGATGTTTTTTAGCGTCGCTTGAACCTGCTTTCTCTGTCTTCTTCCACCAGTTCGATAGAAGCGATTGCACTTTTGGATTAATTATCCCGTCCTGACATAATCCGACGGACATCCCCCAAACGCTCAATGCGCTTGCGTTCGCTGTAGTCGAAAAACTCCCGCTCGGATTGGCCTGAAATTTTTGCGGCCCCCCTCAATTGGTTGACCGTTTCATTCGCTCGGCGGGCATTTAAAGAAGATGTCATTCTCAGTCCGCTAATCTCCTCCAGTTTCCGCACATGTTCGTCCCGGGTAAGCTCGGGGTATACAACCGCAATAGACCTGATCGCTTCGTCCAGCGCGAGGTTGGAAGAGGGTTCTTGCTGGTGACTGTAATTGATCCTTCTTTTCGTTGGGCTTGCACCATCGGACTGCGTCTCTTCTGGTTTTGAAGTGACAAAATCATCATTCTTCCCGACGCCTATCATGCGTAGGCCAGAGAAGCCGCCCGCGAGCAGAAGGAGGATCAAGGCCGCTGCCACGGCGATCGCCGGGATTCGGTTCCTCCATCCCTTGGCATGCCCAGTCCCAAGGATTCGAACCTCCTCCTCCTGGCCGAGAATGCTTCCCTCGATCTCCTCGATGGCAGCAATCTCCGCTTCCAGCCCGGGCCGACATTCTTCCCTCATTATGGCATGCGCCTGCCTGCCAAGCTCGGTGACCAAATGCTGCCGCTTTACAGTCAAGGCCTGTGCGTGGCTTGAGTTCGCAGCGTCTTTTCCCATCCGCTTCAGGGAATCAATCTTCGTCTCGGCGTCCACAGTCTCCCCAGCCTCCTGTTTGCTGGCAATCGTGGCATCGAGATCACGGATCTGCTGAAACTGTTTCTGGAGATCTTCTTGAAGTATTCCGGCCTCGTAGCACTTTTTGCCGAGAGCAAAGAGAGCCATGCGGAGATCCACATTCCTGATTTTTTCTATCTGAGTATGAATCGCGGCCGCTTTCGAGGTTCGCTCGATGTCGGCCCAGCCCTCCTTGGCCCCAGTTTTCAGTCGGTCGGCGAATGAGTGCACAGCCTCCCCTCTTCGTCTCTCGCCTGGATGAAGGCTTGGTTCTCTGGGGGTGCCGTCTACCCTATTATCTTCCGCCGAAAGCTCATTGGTATCCGCCTCCATAGTGGCGGCACCTCGGGTGTCTGCTCCAAGAACCTCAGCCAATGCAATCCAATCCTCGGTTCCTTCTCGGCAGACCTGGGTGGTAGTCGTCATTGCTCCTGCAGCATTTAGTTCTTTCAGGGCCTGCTCTGACACAGGGCCTATGACTTCGCCGGATTCATTAAGGTAATACCACGTTATCATTTCTGTTCTTTCTGAATTCAATTCTTCCTGGTTTCATGCTGCTTCTTGCACCAACTCCTCTGCTACAAATTTTCGTCTATGGCTTCCAGTCCCTCGCCAACCGCTCTGCTGCCTCCACTTGTTCATCGCTCAGCTTGGACTGCAGCTCTCGCACCGCCTCATCACCGCCAGAGAGTCCGGAGTTTGCGGCGAGAATTGCCCATTTGTAGGACTGGACCATATCCTTTTGGACACCATTGCCCAGTTCAAAACAGAGGCTTAATTCATACTGTGCCTGAGTAAGTCCTTGATTTGCTGCGCCGGTGATCAGTTCGATCCCTTTTGTCTTGTCCTGCGGCACTGCCTGTCCGCTCAAGTAGAACGATCCAAGACTGTGCATGGCTTGAGGAAACTTCTGAACTGCGGCCAATTTCAACCACTTGAGCATTTCCTGTTCGCTCTGCTCGACTCCAGTACCCTTGGCGTAGCACACGGAGAGATTGAACTGCGCCTCTGCGAATCCGCCCGCTGCGGAACGCATGAAGAGATTTGTCGCCTCGCCAAGGTCTTGCGAAACACCTCTGCCAAATAAGTAGCAGCTTCCGAGCTTGTATTCGGCTTCGTGGCTCCCCAAGTCGGAGGCCTCTATCAGCAATACCACTGTCTGCTGCCAATCTGGAGTGCCGGCGGTCGCAAAGGCATGAGCATCGGCTTGTTTGATAAGTTCGGCGGATCGCTTTTCGTTGTGTCTATTCACTACGCTCGAAGCCACGATCGTCCCTAGAATCAGCAGAAGACCAAGGGCCGCTGCCACGGCAATCGCCGGGGTTCGGTTCCTCCATCCCTTGGCATTCCCGGCCCCAGGGATTAGCGCCTCCTCCTCCTCCTTGCTGCGAATGTTTCGCTCAATTTCCTCTATGGCAGCAATCTCCGCTTCCAGCCCGGAGAGGTCCTCATTCTCTCTGCGGGAAAACGCGGATCGCCCGAGGTGCGTTAGGAGGTGTTGGCGTTTCAAGGTGAGAGCCTGGGCGTGGCTCACCTTCGCGGCGCCTTTTCCGATCCGTTTCAGGGCGTCTATCCTGGTCTCGTCGGCTTCGGTTTCCAACTTCTCTCGCTTCTCCGCAATCTTGGCATCAAGCTCACGGACCGCTTGGAATTCCTCCTCTAGCTCACTTTCTAGAATTCCAGACTCGAAGCACTTCTTCCCCAATTCGTAATGAGCCATGCGGAGGTCGACGTTCCTGAGTTTTTCGATCTGTGCGATTAGTGCGGCCTGATTTGAATGCCGCTTGACTGCGGACCAACCCGCAGTGGCTCCTGTCTGTAGACGGTCGGCAAACGAACTCGCCGATTCGGCAGGCTCCGATGATTCGGGTTGATGATCTGGTTTTTTGGAGTCGCCATACTGGCTGTCACCGACCCTTGGAGCGTCTAACAATGGTGTTTCTTGTGGCCTGGCGACAGCCTCACCCGTTGCTGTGCTGGTCTCGTCTGAGCCGCTTTCCAGAGGTTCAGGAGAGAGAGAATGGGCCGACTCCGCCCAGGGAACAACGATGTCTCCCCCGCAAGTGGGACAGCTGCCCGCGAGTCCGGCATCGGAGGGTTCTGCGGAAATGTTCTGCTCACAGTGAACACAATCGAAGTTGATGGATTCGAGCGCTGGTTGCGACACCTTCTCGGAGTCTGCTTCTTGACCGAGAAATTCCATGCATGAATTCCAATCAGCAGAGATCTCGGTCCGGACTAGGGTATCATCGCTCAATGCACCGCAGGCATACAACTCGCGGATGGTTCCCTCGGTGAGTGGGCCGACTTCCTTTCCGTCCTTCCTGTAGAACCAGTTCATGATCAGAATGAGACTCCGTGGCGTTTCGCCACCTTCTCCCAGACGGGCAGCAGAGCCGTATTGTCAAATGATGGTATGGAGGTGTGCGCGGATTTCAGTGCGCGCAGCAGTTCAGACTTGGCGGCAATTACCCCCGCGTTGGCATTCGCTTTCAGCTCGCTGGATTCCCGGCGGATGCGGTTGATCTCAATTGTGTTAACTTTTCCCGTGAGCCGACTCGGACTTGATGCCATCGAGAGACTTCGCATCATGACCTCGTATCTCTCAGCAGCCTCCTGCTGCCCCTTGAGGGTCAAGGTGATCGAAGCCTCAGCTCGGAAAACGTCCATGATGGTATTCTTAATTAGGATGGCCCGTTCGTTCTGTGGTTTGATCTTCAGCTCTTCGTCCAACAGCCGGATACATTCCTTGGCTTCGTCGAGGGTTCCATTTTCAAACACGGAGAGTGCGGCTAGGGCTGATTCGGGATTGCCGCTGGCTGCCTCGTCGGTCAATCCTGCGGGGTGTGGATTTTCCGGCAGAAATGATGTGCCATCCTCTGTGGCTACGGTTGGCCGGGGTGCTTTTGAGCCGGGTTTGTCAAGTGGCTTGGGATGGGGATTCAACTCCGTCGACGCAGCGACAGCATTTATAGCCGCATCGAATCGCAGTTTGAAATCTGTTGCGATTACAGCCGCATAGGTGAGATCGTAGTTTTCGCTCACCTTCTTTGAGCGCTCGGAGAATCCGTGTCGCTCTTCCCAAAACTCTATCGGACCGAAATGCCTCACGAGTATCTCCTCACGAGTGAAAACTGTCTGAAGGAGCTTCCCATCGCTCCCGAACGCCTTCTGGAACCTTACTGGACTCCCTTTGGCCGCATCTTCGGCACCGAGTCGTACAACTGATAGAAGGCGGTCTTCAAACGACGCTTGCTGGTCTGTGCTTACCTTATGCTCGGGGTCGTAATAGTGCTCCTCAAAATATGGGAGTGCTCCGGGATTGTTGTAACCCATGCTGTAGAGGCCCCACATAAAAACACACACTTTCTGATTCTCTTCCCTAAGAATATCGTCTTCGCGATAGTTTTGCAGTGTTAGCATTTCCCGCTCGCCAGGAGGAAAAAACAAGGGGACGGGGAACTCACGGAGCGGCTCGGTGTCACCCCGTGCAGTCGATGTGCGACTTTCGGAATGCTCTACCGGAGTTTCTTGTGAGGGTGCATCTCTGAGGAACAGGCCAAAAGTGTTTGGGTCTCCAGGCTCCCATTCTTGGGATAACTTCTGGCCCTTCGCGATCTCTTCATGTGTCAGACTTCGGGCCACATCGTCCCTCTGCTCCCTCGCCGTACTAGCGACTTTCGCGTCTCCGCTTGTTGCCGCCAAATTCAGCCACATGTATGACAGAACTCCTTTGTGTGCAGACCCCAGACAGAATTGTGCTTCGTGGTGGCCTTGATTGGCGGCCTCGCTGAAAAGGAAGAGACTTTCCTTCGCATCTTGGTCCACTCCCTTTCCCGCCATATAAAAGAGGGCAAGCGCATATAGGGCCTGTGGCTCCCCTTGCTTGGCGGCCTTTCGATACCAGCTCGCTGCTTGCTCAAGAGATTGTGGAACACCTGCTCCCTCTTGATAGTTCATACCCAAGAGGAACTGTGCTTCGGGGTCAGTCGGATTGCTCTGATCTGCGGCATCTCGCTGTGTTGTTGAGGCCGGTTCGGCGGGGTGATCCCCGTAGCGTTTGGTTCCTAGGGAAGCCTCACTTCGTGATTTTCCGTTTTTGTCCAAGTCAGGCGAATCCTCCTCCTGATTGGTTTTCTTCCTAGAAAGAGTGCTTGAATTACTAGGAAAGTCATCTGTCTTCCCATCCTTCAATTCTTCAGACATTCGCTTGCCCAAAGCAATGGTTTCTGGTGGCAAAGTCTTGGTGGCTTTGTCAAGATAGCTCAAGATGTCCGGGTCCCCCGAACTTGCCGCGATGGTCATCCACATATAGGCCACAGCCTGGTTTTCTGCGATGCCCCTTCCTTCGAGATAGCATTGACCAAGGAGGAATTGGGCTTCAGCTTCGTTCTGGTCGGCCGCGATGCTAAGCCACTTAAACGCCAGCGCTTCATTCTGCTCCACGCCTTCGCCTGAAAAATAGTGGGCACCCAAGTCTCGCTGAGCCTCTGAATTCCCTTGCTCGGCTGCCTTCTCAAGCCAATGTACCGCTGCGGCTGGATCTCGCCTCACCCCTAGCCCGGCATCGTAGCACCCTGCCACATACTTTTGCCCATACGCGTTCCCCTGTTCAGCGGCCCGCATGTACCATTGAAAGGCTTCCTCTTGGTCCGGTTTGACGCCGATGCCCGTCCTGTAGCAGTTGCCGACTGCGCATTGATCATTTGCTGACCCCTGACTTGCGGCCATCTGATACCAACGAAATGCTTCCTCTTCACTAATATGCAAATAGTGCGCACCAAGGTATGATTGAGCCTCGATATGCCCTTGGGCCGCAGCAGTCTCAATCCAGCCAAGCCCTCTGGCCTCATCCTTTGTTACGCCATCTCCGAACCATAGGCAGGTTCCCAATTGATACTGGGCCTCAGGAAAGCCTTGGTCTGCAGCGGCAGCGAATAGCTCGACAGCCCTCGCAGAATCCGTGTCAACTCCTGTACCGTCGGCGTAGGCGAGTCCAAGATGGCATTGCGCTTGGGCGAGTCCCTGATCTGCAGATAAACGGAGCCAGCGGATCATTTCCGAAGGACTCTCCTCAACGCCGCTCCCCTTGAGATAGCTGACTGCGAGATTATACTGGGCCAAGGCATCGCCGCCTTCGGCGGCCTTACGAGTCCAGAATGTTGCGGTGCGGTCATTCTTCTCTACCCCATGACCGTATCTGTAACAGCTAGCCAGCCGGCATTGGGCATCGGCGCTACCTTCGTCTGCTGCCTCCTGGAGATACTTGGCGGCCAACTGCCAGTTTTGTGGCACACCTCGGCCACGTGCATGAGAATCAGCTAGCTCAAGAAGGGCAGTAATACGCTCCGCCGATGGTTCACGATTAAGTATCGTGATTGCTCCTACTATCACGAAAATCAAAACCAGGACACCGACCGTTACTTTCCAAAGTCTGCCGTTGCGCGCCGATTTACGCAGAGGCCCGTTCGTCGCCGCAATGGTGTCATGGCTAGGAATCACGAATTCCGCGCCGCAGGAAGGACATTGGGCGGACTCCCCTGTTCGGGGCGCTTCTGCGGCCATCTCTTGGCTGCATTGTGGGCAACTGAACTTGAATGAGTCGCCTTCGCCGGAGGTGTCGGCGTCTACTCCAAGAACCTCAGCCAATCCAATCCACTCCTCGGTTCCCTCTCGGCAGACTTGGGAAGTAGTCGCCAGCACGTCCACGGCATTCAGTTCTTTCAGGGCCTGCTCTGAAACTGGCCCCACAACTTCGCCGGATTCATTAAGGTAATACCACGACATGAGCATCGATTGGGTTTGGACGAACTCCCGTTAGGAACAGAATTACCGACGTTAGGGATGCGAAGATCGGGTGTAAAGACGATTTTTAGCCCCGGCTCACTTCTGCCCGGACCCGTTGCAGTAGGTGCACGGGGTGAATCCGCGTCCGCGGCAGAAGGAACAAATCTGTCCGCTGCTGGACTTGCCGCTGCCCTTGCAGTGGAAACAGGCGAAGGAACC
>Ga0209390_10009258_pt1 | contig 11871 bp, 13 predicted proteins | sample BON01_FD_187212 | JGI IMG/M metagenome (GOLD analysis project Ga0209390, IMG submission 187212) | Freshwater microbial communities from Lake Bonney liftoff mats and glacier meltwater in Antarctica - BON-01 (SPAdes) (version 2) | ecosystem: Environmental > Aquatic > Freshwater > Ice > Glacier... | reverse complement strand
TTACCCAGGCATCGCCGGTCCAGCGGTATGAGGAATTGCCAGCGGTAAAAATGTCGCCCACTGTAGGGCTGTTTGGGAAGTCAACGCTAGCCATTAGGGTGTCTCCTCAGGTTCTGGCTCTGGGCGGAAAGCTGGGTGAGTATCAGGTGAGTTACCTGCCACCAACTCGCTTTCAGGATTCTCAAGGCTTTCAATAAATACCTCAGCCCAATCAGTTGCCTGAGCCGCATCTGCCCAAGGGGTTACATCTGGCCAGTCTGGTTGGAACATGAAAGGTGCGCCCTCATCGCCAATAGTGACGTTATCCCAAATTCTTATTGCGTTGTCTGTGTCAATTTCAAAGCGGTAGCGTGTCATGATTTTCTCCTTTATGGAAGGCTGATTAGTGGGGATTTTGGTTCAAGGGAAAGGGCGGTGGTTACAGGGAAAGCGCTGTTAGTCGTCATGGTGCCTGAGTCACCGACAGCAAGATAAAGGCCATCGCCGTGTGTCACGCCACGGATGGCAGTAGTCCCAAACCCTGACGTCCGAGTTGTCCAAGTGATTCCGTCAGTTGAGGTGGTCAAGGTTCCTGAGCCACCAACAGCGACATAAAGCCCATCGCCGAATCCCACGCCAAAGATGTGAGTAGCCCCAAACCCTGATGTCCGAGTAGTCCAAGTAGTGCCATCGGGTGAGGTGGTCAAGGTTCCTGAGATACCGACAGCGACATAAAGCCCATCGCCGTGTGTCACGGCAGTGATATTAGTAGCCCCAAACCCTGATGTCCGAGTTGTCCAAGTTGTGCCGTCAGTTGAGGTGGTCATGGTTCCTGACTCGCCTACAGCGACATAAAGCCCATCGCCGTGTGTCACGCCCAAGATAGTAGTAGACCCAAACCCTGATGTCCGAGTTGTCCAAGTTGTGCCGTCAGTTGAGGTGGTCATTTTCGGTTGCCAACCACCATCGTATTCTTGACCGACAGCGACATAAAGGCCATTGCCGAATCCCACGCCAAAGATAAAAGCACTGACGCTTGCAAACCCAGATGTCCTAGCTGTCCAAGTAATTCCATCAGGCGAGGTGGTCAGGGTTCCATTCGCACCAAAAGCGACATAAAGTCCATCGCCGTGTGTCACGCCCAAGATAGTCTCAGTCCCAAACCCTGATGTCCGAGTTGTCCAAGTTGTTCCATCAAGTGAGGTGGTCAAGGTGCCTGAGTCACCGACAGCGACATAAAGCCCATTGCCGAATCCCACGCCACGGATACGAGTAGTCCCAAACCCTGATGTCCGAGTTGTCCAATCGTCTAAATCCCGTTGGGCAAGAGCTATCAAGCTAGTAATCCCACTCGGGTAATTCAGCAACCCAGCGTTACCATCTACAGCTACACCACCAACCGTCACAGCATCTGTAGAGCGAACATCATAAAGCCCTGCCGCTAGGTCTACGGTGTAAGTTCCAGCGGCGGTTATGTTGTAGTAAAAGCCACCTGCTCCACCGCCACCGCCTGAGCCACCGCCAATTACTGAGATCCCCATTAGGTAGTCTCCTCAGTTCCGAATGCGTGAAAGGTTATAGCGTCTGCAGTGTTTGACTTGACTGTAATAACGTCAGTAGCTGCCAGCGTGACCCCGATACCAATTGTGGTAGTCGTGTTTGCGCCGACTACTGCTCCAGCTACAAGCTTATTTGAGTTGGCAGCAGTTGCCCCTGCCACTCTCACAAAGATGTCGTAAGTTGCATCGGTACCAGTCACGTTTGTTACTGCGAAGCTAGACACGATTGTCTTCTTGCCTGCGCCTACCGTGTAGAGGTCAGCGTTGCTTGTGTCAGCGGGCGCTGCCTGTCCGAGAACCTTGTAATCAAATGCCATGTTATTCCTTTTCTAGAATCCAACTAAGAATGGGTGAAAAGCTGCGTCTCCGTTTGCACCAGTGGCACCAGTCAAGCCAGTGTCCCCAGTCAAGCCAGTGTCACCTTTAGGCCCAAGTGTACCTGGGTTTAGTTCAACCCAGTAGCCGTCATAACGAATAAAAGATTTGCCAGCCAGATCGCCAGTAGAGGCAGAGGAATACCAGATGTCACCGATGTTTGCGCCGACAGGTGCGGTCTCGCCGACAAAAAAGCCCCCGCCGTCGGATCCACCTGAGTTGGCGTAGGCAACTGCGCTCCAAGCTGCAGAGCCTGTACCAAACTTAAACTTTCTTGTGTCAGTTTCAAGTCCTATTTCGCCGAGGGCCAAAGTAGGATTAGTAGACTCCCACTGGGATGCGGTCCCGCGCCTTACCTTGATTACTGTATCTACTGCCATGGGCTCATTCTACACTATCTATTGTTTTATTTCGTAGGTTCCTGCTATGTGCAAATTATCTGCAGTGGCTACGATTACTGGATATTGATAAGTAAAGCTGGAGTCAAAAATTTGATTACCATCTAAGTCTGTAGTAAAGAAGAGTAGATCAGCGCTGTCTTTTGCGGCATGTCCTGAGATCATGTACTGCCTGCTAGCGGAAGCATCATGCAAGCAGCCGCTTCTAAACTGGATAGCTTCCTCGGTTGCAAAGGGCAAAGTTATCTTGTATTGACCAGTCCCAAAGTTTGTTGCAGCTGCAAAGTCGATCTTGGCTTGGAAGAAACAAAGGTTGCCAAACCTGGTGTAGCTTCCCGAGACAGCAAAGCCGGCGGGAGCGGTCCCAGCTGCAGTAACTACGGGAGTGTAGACGATGCTCACACCCTGTAGGTTTTTTAGATCCAGCTTTCTGCTAGAGGTTCCATCGTGAACATGGTCACCTGGAGATGCTTGGCTGGGAAGGGATCCTAGCGTGTGATGCTGAGCAATCGGAGACTCGTCAATGTCAGAGTTCTGGTGAAACGACTTTACTTGGTCGTATGCACTTAGCTCTGCCGGATTCGGTTTCATGGTACCATTCTAACTGTAAGGAGACGATAATGAGTAAATCTAAATCAATTGGAACAAAAGCGGAAACCGCTTTGCGTAACCACATCTTGTCCGTTGGATACACCGAGCTAGAAGCTCATCGAAACGTACTCACCGGATCCGCCGACGAAGGCGATGTTTGGCTACGGCACCCACGGTTGGGCCTAATAATATTTGAAGTAAAAGGTGGCAAAGCTGCCAAGGAAGCTTCTTACGAACAAGTCAAGAAATGGTTCCTAGAAGCAGAGACGGAGAAAAAAAATGCTAACGCTCGTTTTGGTTTTCTTGTTACTCAGCGTGCTGGGGTTGGTTACCCAAGGGCCGGCGAATGGTGGGCATACGCGAAACTCGGAGATCTGGTACATCTTCATAACGCTAGCCTGTCTGATGTTGGTCCTCTGGTTCGCGTCACAGTCAGCGATCTAATGAGCTTAGTCAGTGGCTAAGGAAAGCTATGATCTGGCGTCCGTCCTTCTTGAACTCGGCGAGGGTCTCGGCGAGGCGTCCCGTATCCCTAATCTGTATGACTACGTCCCTAGCGACAAGCAACAGCTCTTTCACTCAGATACTCACCATGACCGTTTGTACATTGGTGGGAACAGATCAGGAAAAAGTCTTGGGAGTACTATCGAAGCGATTTGGTGGCTTACCCATACGCATCCTTTTAGAAGTACCCCTGACGGACCAATCCGAGGAAGGGTAGTAGCAGTTGACTTTCTAAACGGTGTCGACAAAATTATCCTGCCGCTCTACAAGCAATGGCTTCCAAAGACATACCTTCTTAATGGGAGCTGGTCAGATAGCTATTCTCGCGAACGCCATGTGCTAACTCTTAACAACGGCAGCTTTGTAGAGTTCATGTCACAGGATCAGGACCTAGATAAGTTCGCAGGATCCTCTAGGCACTTTGTTCACTATGACGAAGAGTGCCCGCAGACAATCTTTCGTGAGTGCCTTGCTCGACTGGTTGACACCAATGGCGTATGGTGGATGTCGCAAACGCCCGTCGAGGGTATGGAATGGATTTACGATGAGATCTACTTACCCGCCAAGGATGGAAAAAAAGATATTGGAGTCACCGAAGCGCAGATTTTTGACAACCCCACACTTAGCTCAGAGGCCATCACCAGATTCCTTGACATGCTACCACCCGAGGAAAGAGAGATTAGATCCAAAGGGCAATACGTGCATCTTGGTGGCTCGGTCTTCCCGGATTTCTCTCCACTTACACATTGCATCCCCAAAGGGGACTTTACCCCAACACCTGATCACAGGATTGTTCGGACGATGGATTCTGGCTATACCAATCCAACAGTATGGCTGTGGCTTGCCATTGCCCCCGACGGAACGATTACAGTTTTTGAAGAACACTATGCTTCTAAGAAAACGGTTGAGGAGCATGCCGTCATCGTCAACCGAATCACGAAAGAGATTGAAGCAAAGTATGGCTGTGAGGTTTGGCTTACTACTGGTGACCCTGCCATCAAGCAGACTAAGGAACAAACTGGGACTAGCATTCTTCAGGAATACCAAAAGCATGGGATCTATATATCGGTAGATTCGATCCCTCGTGACCGGCGAATTGGCCTTGAGCGCATCCAAAAGTATCTACGGCAACACCCTAAGACTAAAAAGCCTCGGCTTATGTTTACGGATGACTGCCCAAACTTGATAGCAGAAATCCCAAAATTGAAGTGGAAGAAGTGGGCATCTGCTAAAGTAGCTGAGCAGCATAATAGACAAGAAGATATTAGAGATAAGGACAACCATTGTTACGATGCGTTGAAGTACGCCATGACATTCATGGACGATTTGACGCCGGAAGAATTGTCGGGCGCAGTAGTTCGAGAAGAGTTCCATTCAATGTTTGCCGAGAGGTTCTCACCATCTACACCACTTCAGGAAACTGATGACCGTGACTCTTGGGGATCTGGCTGGTCGGTGCCGGGTTCAACAATCAACCTAGAAGGATAGAGATGACTACAATGAAACCCGCTTTTCGCTTTTACGAAGCAGGGGCTCCTTACCCAGCAGCTTGTGTTTTTTCCGGACAGACAACGAATCTTTGGGAAGTTGGCTCGCTAGTAATTCAAGGCGAAGCCCTACCCATATTACTTAGCGACAACATACTTGTAGAGATCGCAACCTTTACGGGAATGGTATCTAAGCAGATCCACGAATCAGAAACTGCAAAACTTACAGCAAGAGTTCAGGAGCTTGAAGGCCAAATCGGCGCAGCTCCGTTACTACTAAAGGAGCTAACCATAAATGTCAACGGTATTCTTACTGACTTCGTCGCTGCTCTGGCTAGCGTCCCTCGTAACGATCGCACTACTAGCGTCAAAAGTGATAAAGCCGACGTTGGAAGCATTGAAGCAAAGCCTGGACCTCCAGCTGAAACAAGACAAAGAAAGAGGGAAGGCGCTTAGCCAAGCCTTGAATCTTTTGGCAAGTAAGGAGCCAATGGCATATCAGATGCTGCAGGCCGGCACACCCGAAAGTCAACCGTTTGACCGCTATAATGGGCCTTACACTACAGGCGAAGAATATGAGCAGTTATTGCAGTTTGAAAAACAGCAAGATAAGCTCTGGAAAGATATAGGTCTAGACAATGGCGATGAATGATTTAGAGCAGCCGGGTCAATCTGAGATGTATGAAAAAGCGCCTCCCGCTCAGGACGGAGATATGCTAGAAGATAGCGTACTCAACAAGTTCAAGAAGCAGGAAAGAGCCAAGGACCTAGTCGCTTGGGTAAAGTCTGAATACCAGAAGTGCAAGAGTGCCCGTAAGGCAGAAGAGAATGACTGGTACATCCAGCTAGCTTTTTACAACGGCTACCAGTATCACGACTGGCGAACAATTGCAGGCAAGCAAGGTCTAGCTGAAGAGCCAAACCCATCTCAGCTACCACGCATTACAGTCAACCGCATCGAGCCAATCGTGCGAACTGAGATCGCCAAGACAACTGCTCAGAAGCCATCGGCAACTGTAGTCCCAGCATCCAACGATGAGGATGACTTGCTTTCCGCCACAGCTGGCGAACAAGTCTGGGAGTCAATTTACCAAGACAACAACTTCCAAACTGACATCCTGCAAAAGGCAGAGTTCTGGCGCTCAGTATGTGGTAACGGATTTATCAAGTGTTTCTGGGATCCTAACGTCAAGCACTACTCCTCAAGAAAAGTTGTAGATGAGATGACCGGCGAGAAAACAATAGATCGCCAAATTACCTCCATGGGCGATGTAAAGTTTGAGACCATCTCTCCGTTCCATTTGTTTGTACCTGACCTAACTCAAGAAGACCTGCAAAAGCAGCCCTACGTTCTAAATGTTTACACTAAGAGCGAGCAGTGGGTAAAGAGAAGCTTTGGCAATGTATTGCCTAAGGACTTCAAGCCAGCAAAGGTGTCTGCTAGCGAGATCCAAGATGCTTCGCTGATGGATCTACGTGGCGTTGAAAACGCAAAGCCTGACAGTGTCCTTGTAATTGAAATGTGGATCAAGCCGAACACTAACTCAAAAGTTCCTAACGGTGGATTGATTACAATCGTCGACACTGAGATAGTCCAGTTCGCCGAAACCGGCATCCCTTACCACCACGGCGAGTATCCTTTCTCTCACCTAACTGGTATCTCTAACGGTAAGTTCTACCGCCGCTCGGTTGTTAGAAGCCTCATCCCGTTGCAGAGAGAATACAACCGCACTCGCTCACAGATCATCCACGCCAAGAACCTAATGGCGAAGCCTCAGATGATGTATGACGAAGGCTCAGTTGACCCACGAAAGATCACAGCTCGTGCCGGCATCTGGATCCCAGTTCGCCCAGGATTTGCTAGGCCATCGCCTGTTCCAATTCAGCCGTTGCCTAACTACGTAATCCAAGAAATTCAGCAGCTGCAATCTGACTTCGAGGACATCTCAGGTCAGCACCAAGTATCCCGTGGCGAAAGCGGTGGCCTAACAGCTGCAACTGCTATCGCCTACCTTGGTGAGCGTGACGATGCTTACTTGACTACAATCTTCCACAGCATCGAAGCTGGGGTTCAGAGAATGGCTAAGCAGTCTCTAGGTCTGTTTGTCCAGTACGTTGACGAAGCAAGACTAATCAAGATCACTGGCTCCGATGGCTCGTTTGATGCCATGATGCTTTCAGGCGCAGACATTGCATCTGGTACGGATATCCGGGTTGAGTCTGGCTCAGCATTGCCTACAAGCAAGGCAGCTCGACAGGCCCTAGTTACCGAATGGATGAAGATGGGCTTTATCCCACCAGAGGACGGTCTACGTGTACTCGAAATGGGAATGCTAAAGCAGTACTACAACATCATCAAGATCGACGAGAACTCAGCTCAGCGAGAGAACCTAATGCTAAAGAAGGTTACCGAAGAGATGATCCAGGAGCTAGAACAGAACTGGAACGAAGGCGCAGCCAACGGCGATGAGGACAAGATAAATCCAGAAACCGGAGAGCCGCTACAGGTTCCTCCTATGGTTGCCGTCAACGTGTGGGATAACCACGCTGTTCACGTCGAGGTGCACAACAGATTCCGGAAGAGTCAATCCTTCCAGCTATTGCCTGACATCGTAAAGGCAGAGTTCCAAAAGCACATTGCTATGCACGAGCAAGCCTTACAGGCTCAGCAGATAATGCAGCAGCAAATGCAGCAAGCACAAGGAGAAGCTCCTCAGCAGCAATCAGCCGTTGAGGCCCCAGCCCAATCAGGGATGACAGATCAGCAATTAGGATAGGAGACGCATGTCCGAAGAAATAAACATAAACCCAGAAGAAAACGAAGAATCTACTGAAACTGAAGTAGAGGTTGAAGCACCCGAAGTAGCAGAAAAGGTCAACCCTGCTTACGAGAGGATACTTGCAGAGCTTCCAGAAGCGTGGCACGCAAAGATCATGCCGCACCTACAGGAGCAAGGCAAGGACTTCCAATCACAGCTAGATAAGTTCGAGCCATTCAAAGAGTTCATGGACTACGACGCTACGGTAATTAGGGACAGCCTAAAGCTTGCAGACGTCGCAGTAAATGACCCAGTTTCCCTCTACAGAAACCTAGCTGAGCACCTTCGCAGCCAAGGCATGATCGATGAAGCTGAGGTAGCTGAAGAAACCGCAGACGCTATTGAAGAAGACGGCAACTCAGGCGATTACGAGATTGACCCAGCTATCCGGAGAGAGTTTGACAGCCGAGATGCGAAAATAGCTGAGCAGCAAAGGTACATGGATGACAGCAAGTTCCAGGCAGAAGTTGTCAAAGAACAAGCAATCCTAGAATCTCAGGTGCAGGAAGTAAACTCCAAGTACGATATTCCTCAGCCAACTATGGATCGCATCCTAAAGCTTATGGAGGTTCAGCTCGACCGTGGTGAAGATGCAACTATCTACACCGCAGCTAGAGAACTGGCAGAAATCACTGGCGTAAAGTACAAGGCCCGTAGCGATCTCCCAAGAGAAGCAGCTCCAATGGTGCTAGGTACTGACGGCGGCGCAGGTATGCCCTCAGACGCTATAACCATTCCTAAGGATGGAAAAGGCAAAAAAGAGATGCTAGAGCAAATGTTCCAGGCTCAGCTCAAAGGAACTGCAAACAGTTTGTAGTAGACAGTACACTAGCCCGAGCCTCGATTGGCTCGGGTTTTTGTATGTTCTGTGTGGTATTCTAGTAGTAACACAAGATACAGCCACACTCGGGGTCAGGGCACGGTGGCGATCCAAAACCCATATCTATAATAGGAGTTAAAACTCATGGCAGGACAGTCTATACTGACTTTCGCCTCTGAAGCGATTAAGCTTGTTTATGGTGACCTTCACGAGCAGCTCAGGGACAAGAACCCTGCGCTTCAGCTTATTGAATCGTCAGCGTCAAACATTACTCGTAACGGTAAGGAAGTTATCTTTGATACTCACCTCGGGCGTAACCAAGGAATTGGTGCACGTGGCGTTCGTGAAGTATTGCCCGCAGCTGGGGCACAGAAGTACAAGCAAGCTCACCTATTCCTAACCAACCTTTACGGTTCAATTGAGGTAGACGGTCAGCTATTCGAGCAGGCCGCAGATGACTACCAGGCTTTCATCAACGTTGTTGACATGGAAATCACTGGCCTAAAGCGCGACCTATCCGTTGACCTAAACCGTCAGGTTTACGGCGATGGAACCGGTACGCTAGCCGTTGTTATTGCTCAGCCATCAAGCACCACGCTTGAAGTTGACAGTGTTCACTGGCTACAGGTTGGTATGACCATTGATATTTCAGATCCAGCATCGGGAGCAAAGCAACAGTCCGGCGCTGCATCTTCAATCGAAATCACTGGGATCAACGAAGCAACCAAGATTGTTACTGTAACCGGTACCCTTGGAACCTTTGGCACCAACGTCTCAGCCGATGACATCCTTGTTCGTTCTTCTAACGGAGTGAACAACTTCGGCAAGGAGTGGACAGGTCTCGCAGGTATCGTTAGCGACACTGGTGCGCTACACGACATCGACCCAACAGACTACCCAGTTTGGAAGTCAACCGTCTCAACACTAGGCACTGAGGGTACCCCAGGTACTCTAACTGAGCTGAACTTGATCAACCTCGTACAGGGTGTTGACAAGCAAGGTGGAGATGTTGACGTCATGCTAGCAAGCCCAGGAGTGTTCAACGCTTACTGGAACTTGCTACAAGGATTGCGTCAGTTCACTAACGGTGCAACACTGACCGGTGGACAGCGTGCATTCTCATTCGACTCATTGGGTAAGCCAATCAAGTTCGTTTCAGACTACGCTGCTCCAAAGGGTACGCTCTACGCTCTTTCCTCGAAAGAGATCGTACTCAACCGCAAGAAGGACTGGTCATGGATGGACCGCGATGGTTCAATGTGGTCCCGCGTTGCAAACACCGACGCATACGAAGGTCGCTACTTCCAGTACAGCCAGCTAGGTACTTACCGCAGAAATGCACACGCGGTACTATCTAACATCGCTGAACTATAAAAATAGCGTAAAAGATACTTGCTGGGCTAGGGCCGTCTCACCTAGCCCAGCAAGTTTTTTATTATAATAGGTAGAGACAAGAGGAGACCAAAATGGAATACATATCATTCGACAAGATCGATGGACTTTACACCGACCTGCAGCGCCGGGTAGGGGCAGTAATAAAAGACATTTTTCCAACTGTAAGATTGCTAAGGCTAGATAGCTTGCACCCAAGCTGGAACCCTAATGAGCCCTTCGCTCTCGTAGACGAGCCGCACCTAATGCCGCCCTACGTAATTAGAACCATTCCAGAATCAGAGCTAGACCACAGATTAGTTGCTTGGTTGCTAGACAATAACAGCTCAGATCCAAACTCAAAGACAAACAGGCTTCACGTCTTAGCTATGGCAAATAAGGCAGTAGAAGCAAAACGTGAGCTAGAATGGCAAGAGGGACGGCGCGATGTCATGGAATCAATCATGAAATCAAAGAAGAACGAATACAAGCATGACGGAAAGGTGCTTAAGCGCTAATGCCAGCAGAAATCTTCACGTACACAGCCCTCGACGTAGTAGAGCGAGTCAAGACGCAATTCGGTGACAACTCCGGAGCCCAGCTAACTGACGATGTAATTTATCGCTGGATCAACGACGGGCAGCAGGAGATTGTCAATAACAACCCAATCCTAAAAGCCACAACCACTACAAACATAATTGCAGGCCAATCCGAGTACACTTTCCCTTCAAACAGAGTCCAGCTAATTGAGGCACTCTTTGTCGAGGGCCGGCCAATCAAGAATCTTTCACCTCAGGTTTACAGGGAGTTTATCCTTTCCGAGGACCCTCAAGGCAAAGCAACTCAGAAGTACCCGCTGCGATGGTACGAGCGAGCAGGCGTAATAACCTTTTACCCTATGCCAGATACCGACATTGCAGACGGGCTAAAGATCGAGTACGTCAAGATGCCAACGGCTGTAACATCGTCCAGTAGCGCACTAGGTGTCCCTGATAGGTACCTGACAAACCTTGTCAACTACTGCCTAATGCAAGCCCTTGAGTACGACGAAAATTACGCCGCCGCTCAGGTCAAGATGGCGCAGTTTAGAGATGGTCTAGACAGGTTGAGCTACAGCGAAAATGTGTCGCAAAATGACATGTACTCCTCAGTTGCCCCTGACATAGACGATTATGTCTGAGCTCGCTAGGACGCGCTCAGCAACACTAAAAGACTTCTCTGGGGGACTAAACAACTTCTGGGACCAGTCAGTCATTGCCGATAATGAGCTGCCCTTTTTGGAAAACCTGGAGTTTACTCCTAGAGGTGCTTTGACATCAAGACCTCCCGTGTGGGTAGATCAAGGCCAAAGTCTGCCTGAAGCTGACGTGCACTTTGACCTGCTTGGTTACTTTGTAAAAGAAGACGGCAACCGCTTTGGTATCTACACCTCATCAACAAAAACTTACACCTACAACCTTGTTGATACTTGGGTTCAGATCTGGGATCACAAGGCCGCTGACTTTGTTCAGTTCCACGGCTTCGTATTCATGTGCCGCATAAATGGTGCCGGCGCATACTGGGGACCTAGCGGTGCTGAAACGTGGGACGGATCAGCTTGGATTACAGGAGATGCTACTGAAACAATTGCGACGCTTCCTCCAGCCGCAAACTTAGCGCTTCACCAAGAAAGACTGTTTGCATCTGGGCCTAGAGGTACAGCCACTCAGTCTGTAATGTACTGGTCAAACGTATCAGGCGAAGTAGATGGATCTCCTGAGCAGGACTACCGCTACTGGGAGGTTGCAAACTCTTTTGCTTCAGTAAACACTGGTGACGGGCAATGGATCACAGCGCTTGTCGCTGGCTACAACGACCTTACAGTTTTTAGAAACGACTCAACTTACCGCTACACATTTAGCTCACTGCCCGAGCTTGGCACAATGTCAAAGATCGTCGAGGGCATTGGCGCAGAAAACCAAAAGTGTG
>Ga0209390_10009257_pt1 | contig 11872 bp, 12 predicted proteins | sample BON01_FD_187212 | JGI IMG/M metagenome (GOLD analysis project Ga0209390, IMG submission 187212) | Freshwater microbial communities from Lake Bonney liftoff mats and glacier meltwater in Antarctica - BON-01 (SPAdes) (version 2) | ecosystem: Environmental > Aquatic > Freshwater > Ice > Glacier... | reverse complement strand
GTGTGTGTGTGTGTGTGCGTGTGCGTGTGTGCGTGTGTGTGTGTGTGTGTGTGTGTGTGCAAGTGTGTGTGTTTGTGTGTGTGTGTATGTGTGCGTGTGTGTGTGTGTGAGTATGTGCAAGACACCAAAAATCAAGAAAAACCGGTCGTTTGCACAGAGAGAGAAGACACAGAGGCTTATGTCGGTGGATTAAAGCCACTGAACCACCTCCAGAGAGAGAGAGAGAGAGAAAGAGAGAGAGAGAGAGAGAGAGAGAGAGAGAGAGAGAGACAGACAGAAAGAGAGAGAGAGAGAGAGACAGAGCAGGTTGTCAACCTGGTTGGCACCTGAACCTGGACAGTCTGTCAGTTGACCTGAGAAATCTACACTCTTTCCTGACCTGGACTGGCATCAAACCTGCACCTGCACCGGGTCTGGGCAGCAGCAAAACCTGGGCTGATGCAGACACTGGGGCCGCGCGAAACCTGGTGCCACTCTGAACCTGGGGCTGCTGGAAAAACTGGCACCTGACAAAGCCTGGGACTGAGGGCAATCTGGGGCAATGCAAACCCTGGGGACGTGTTCAGGCTGGGGAAGCGCTGAACCTGGGGCGGCGCCAAACCTGGAGCTGAATGTGCACTGGGGCTGAGCCCAATCTGGTGCGGGGCCAAACGTGCGGCTGTGCGAAAAAGGACGCCATAACTCAGCTGTGCAAGACCAAACTTGTCCTTCGGGAGTTTTGTTTTTTGTTTTTTTACAAAAACAAGTGTTGCTTTGCTTTGGTCATGGGTGGAGGAGGATTTCACATACCCTGGGGACCCCAGTACCCAAGAAATCTTGCAACAATTCAGGGCCCTCACCAATGAGGCCAAACGAACTTTGGATCTGCCCAGACACAGAGCCGTCAGGGGTCTGCCCCTTGTTGTCAATGGCATTAGGTGTGGGTCTGTTTGAAGAGGAAAAGGAGAAGATTAGTGTAGCCAGTGACATACATAAGGTGAAAGGTGGGAATCTGGACAACCCAGGTTGTCCGAGGGGGGATCGAGGGATGTCAGCTGTTTTCAATCGTAAGTGCGTCCCCCTTGGCTCACCCGTGATGAAACCCTGATACTGTAAGAATTCACCAATATCAGTTTAATAAAACAAAGCAACACACACTATAAAAACACGAAGGCAGGTCCCGAGGCCCTCCAATGGGAAAAGGCCCTCCTCTTGCACATCACGCCTGGATGTTGGCTGATATTCTTAGCCAATTGACACTTGGTGCTTGACATGCACCATTGATAGAAGGATTTGCTGATGTTACACTCTGCGGGCAATTTTCCCGAGCTATCTTTTTGAGTCTTTAGAATACTCCGCCCCTCAGGACGTATGTCAGGTTGGGTGCTTTTTCAAATTTTTGGTGGTAGTACAATTGGGTCCTCCACCCGGGGGTTATAGTATTTTATTTTGTTTGTCTCCCTCATATCATCCTCCCACCATCCCCTCTCTCCTCGCCTCTCTTCATTCCCTCCTTCTTCGCATGCGAGAGTCCGGATCAGGTCTGTTTCTTCTCGACATGAGTTTGCACTGTGTGTCTACCTGTTTTTCCCTCTCCTCCCTTCTTAGACCCCTGGGGAGCTAGTGTCTGAGATCTGGGTGTCTTTCATTATGCACACGCTGCAAGCGGAGGGGCTTGAGCCCCGGAGCCAGCTGGATGTGAGAGGGATCAGACTGCTGGCCGTACGGATTGTAAGAATCCCTTTTTCCTACTGTTTCCTCTCTCACACACACACACATACATTGTTTCTACAGATTGCAAGTCGAAGACACAAGGTGCAATCTAAACATCAATCACACAAGCTGTATCAGGTCTTCCACTTTTCCCCACTTTTTTTCGAAATAGCACATCTGGAGACGCCAATCTCAAATCAGACAAGGTTGTCTGATTTCAGTGCCATTATGATTTTGAATTTATTGGCTTTTATTTCTGGAAACAGTACTTTAGAACCCTTGCTTGAGGGTCTATTTGCTCAAATTCACATTGATTTGAGTTGACGGGGGTTCGGCCGGAATCGAACCGGAAGCATGCGGACAACCCAAAGAGTTGGAGGCGTAAGGCACACAGAATGGGAAGCCAGGGTCCACACAGCGACTACCAAGAGTGACACCATCCTGTTGCGCATGATACACTGTGAGCAGGTGCTGGCACAGGATGAGTGCCACATTGGCATGCAACGCTCTGGGCGCAAGCTCAAAGGCAACGGCGCTCACTCCTCCAGGCTTAGCGTCCATGGCTGCCCCCACCTGATCAGCTGCACTAATGAGCTCGAGCGTGTTTGCATCAACCAGAAAGACAACTAAACCCCATGACAACAGCGAGTTCATATCCCCAACCTATGCCACACTTTTCTGTACGGATAGCTTTGAAATGTGCCACCACCTCGAGGGCATGTGCCAGGGTCAAGCCAGCACGTTTCAAGAGGAGCTCTGGCCCAATTGAAGAGGAGCTTGGTACCAACATGCAGGGACACATACACTGGTGATGGGTTGTCAATCTGGCCAGCAAGTTTGGCAGGGGCGCACCCGTGCCTAGCAGCATCTACTTTGTCTGTGCCACCACCATCCTGCAGCCTGTTCAGCCCCCTAAGCCCATCCATGACACAGTCTCCAACTCGGGCACTGATTCAGGCTCAGACATCTCAGACAACGGGGCCAACTCTGACTGAGACGCTGTCAGTTACACACTCACCAGCCGACCATACACCAGCACTGTTTGTTTCTTCGTTTGGTATAAAACCCAAAAATCCTTACTTCGCCTCCCGTCCTGGGCTCGAAGTAACCCCCTATATATCTGAAGATGACTCTTTTTCCTCGTTATAATACACACCCCATTTTCCCTTCCAATGGACTCTGCACGTTTTTTTTAATTTGCATGTATGGAGACACGCTTCGTGGACAAGCCAGCACGGGGGACCGCAGACTTTACTGAGTCGAGCTTGAAATGTTGTTGCTGTACAAGGCATCACCAGAGGTGCTTGAAGCCCACGGTGAGGCCGTTGCGTCAACAATCTTGATGGCACACAATCTGAAGAGTGCCCGCCAGGTTGGCAAGGCAAGAGTTTCTTTTGTTTTTCAACATGAGTTTCTCTTGTTCTTCAATATTTTCAAAAACCCCACAACAAAAAGTGGCAAGTCAATTCTCCTATCCAAACAGCATCCAATATGCGGAAAGCTGATCATCTTGAACAAACAAAATCACTTGCTGTTTTGAGGCACGTAGTTCACAGTCAGGGACAAAAACGTCCTGGCAATTCAAGATCATAAGCTGCATCGTGTCCTTCGCTTGCAGTGCTGAGGCGAGTGGCTCACGGTCAGACACCAAAACACCCTCGCTATTTTAGGTCATAAGTGGCATTGTGTCCCTGGTTGTTGCGTCGAGGTGAGTGGGTCACTCTCGCAAAGGAAAATATCCTTACTACTCGAGGTCATCAGCGGAATTGTGTCTGGATTTTTTTCTCTTTCCATACCATTTTCGCACGGTTGCCATCATTTTAATCCATTTTCTTTCGAAATCAGACATCTGCAGACATCCGAGTTTAGATCAGACGTCTCCACTAGACGTCAGATCTGAGAGTGGACATCTACACACAACAATGTCTCAAGGAGACGTCTGATCTGAAATTGTACGTCTAACAAAAGGAGACGCCTGATTCGAAATCAGACATTGATTGATTGATGTCCAATTTCGAATCGGGGAGACATCCTATTTCAGAAAAAGTGAAAATAATACAGGGAAAAAGGGCTCGCTAGGATTTGTGGGGACAGTGGTCCGACCCCTATGGCGCGTGGCAGCTTGTTTATTATGACTGCCACACAGAAAACCCTCACATTACATCAGGAACGCATGCAAATGTTGCGCGGTAGTAAAGAAGCCCGGCAACGCCTAGCATGACTCGAATGGCACTCTCGCAATAAACCTTGGATTTGGAACCGATCATGCACGGGGATATCACACGCGAATTCGATATGGCACTGCTCACCCGGGGCACGCGATGGCGGAGGGAGCTAATACACTACCCTATTTGCCTAAATATTTCCATTGACAATACTGTACTTAAACCCGAGCTACACTGTGTGGAGTCCTGAGGTCAATGGTCTGATCCAGTGGGCGCAGGCAGCTCCGCGCCCCCTAGTGCAGCTTCTGTCCGTTTCCGGTTGGCAGCTGAATGTCTCATGCACAGCGCTGTTGTAAGACAGGTTCTGTGACCCTGTGCCTGCACCCTTCGTGAATATAAGATGTATAATCATGTATTCATAGTAAAGATTGAACATCTTCAAACACGCTCGTCTAGAATTTCCACGTGCTATCAGTCCTTCAGACCTCAGACTGTGACTAGCCCCGTGACTAGCCCCTCAGACCTCAAACTGCGACCTATTACTATAGACTATACACGAATAAAGAAAAGATTCGAGCACACAAAGCTTCCCGCAAAGCTACTAGACTATTTTTTACGAAGTAATAAAAGCAACATCAATCAATTGACGTCCTATCAGAGTCCTCATCAGTGGGGAAACTCTCAATCATTGACACTCACGGCTACTGCCAGCGGTCGTGAACGCAGTGCCAATGTCAATGTCCTTTCTGATGGTGCGGGTGCTATCAATGTCCTCACGCCTACTCCAGCTGATCATGATGCCTTTTCTGCGAGTAATAATGGTGACCGTAACCTTGGTGATAGTGGCAGTGGTTTCTTGTCTCATTGTCTGACGTTGCACAGGTTTCTTTAGATGCAGACGTGGGGGTTGGAATTCCTTCTCTTTGTCTGAGATTGGCTACGGGCGCTTTTACTGGTTTTGATGACTCTGTTTCTGCCTTATTGTCATTGGGTTGTGGTCCCTACCTTTCAACACAGAGTCATGTATTGTACCAGCGCTCATCTTCGGGTCCCTCAGCTCATTGTTCTTCCTTTGCTTCAGGCTATGATGCCAACGAGGAGGCCAATGTACACGTGTACGCTGACATTGCAACCGGACATGTTGATGTCCGCACGAGTGCTGTGATGGTAGACATCAATGTTGTTGATGATGATAACAATGCTGATGACAGTGTTTCTGCTGACACTCTGGGAGAAATTCTTGATGCTTTGTTCTTAGCCTCACAGGCTCTCGACCTTGATGGCGCCTTTCACGCCATGAACTCCACCATTGACTTCACCCCCTCTCCCCCCACCTCTTCTACCTCTTCTTCTGCTGCCGGGGAGCCCACCTGAGACCCAAGAGTTTTCACTATTATAATCATCATTGTTCCCTTTTGGTGGCTGACTTGTAATAAACACTCGCTCTTGCTCTTTTGGAGCGTATATGAGTGGTTGTCAATCCTCTCCTGGTTTATTCCACATAATCTTTCTGTTCCAGATACGGTTGTCGCGTCGCACGAGAGCTGCCTCGCACTTTCACCAACACTACAGATCTTCGAGCCCATCAGTCAAATGGATGGGGCTGCAGTCGTTGAGGTAGCCAAAGATGCTCCCTCGCCAATTCCCTTTCTTAGATTCATACCCACATTCCACCCTTGACTCTACTTTCCACAGAACAAACATTTCACAAAAACGTGCTCAGCATGCAAACAGATTCAAATGATTCTGTTGATTCAAATTCGGATTCCGTGGAGGATGATGATAGCATCATAAAGAGTTTGCGGCCGTCAAAGGAGATGAAGGTATTTTGTTGCTTCTATCCCTCAACAAAGAGGTGTTTTAGACACACCAATTGACTCGCTCCTTGTCCACTCAGAGTGTCGTGAAAAAAATCGCCAAAAACCCCCGGAAATGCTTCCTTCGATTCGATACTAATATCACATTTTGGTAAGGGTGTGGCTGATGCCACCAAAAACCAAAATCTGCTTAACATGGGGGTTTGAACCACGCATCACGCAGTTTTAATTGCCAAATGAATTTGGGACCAAACATTCTCAGATGTAGTGTTTGCCACTGACGAAAATAGACTTAAAAGACCAAGAAACGCGCACCTAAACGGAAATGAGCACACACACACGCACACACACATACACACATGCAAACACACACACAAGTGTGGAATCAAGTCATGCAGACAAAGTTCCTTTGCCAACACGACACGCAGAAGAGGCAAGGACATTCATAGAAATGACAACATTTTCTACCTTCACGAGGGCAGTACAGCTTACTGCCTGGTCATGATGTTGAGAAAACTCGACTGGTGACTGAGGGTATAACTTGAAACTCACGCCCCTCCCCTCCCTCCCCCTTCATGGCGTGAGCTCTCTCTTGTTTGCTCTCCCTCTTTAAAACATTCCCGTTCCATCTCCTCCAGCTTACTACCAGGTATGTGTCTGGAGGGGTCGGCGTGAAAAAGTGTGCGCGTGCTTTCTCTGCCCCCTATATATTCGTGTATTCATGCGTGCATCTGAAATCTCTCCCTCCCTTTTTCTCTCTCTCTCTCTCTTTGCCTCTCTCGTCGTATGTATATACACACACTGATACATATATACTAGTATATACATATATGTATATAAATGTATGTGTATTTGTGTACATAAAGAGCTGCCAAACGAGGGAAATGATGATTGAATCTCAAAGTCGATCAGTAATACTGATGAGTGTCAATCTCATCACTGACAGACCAAAATAAAACCTATGGGTCGAACAAAAACCCCATCATCTCCTGCCACGGTGCCTTCGTATGCTGCGGCTGGGGAGCCTACTTCACGTGGTGGTGGTCTACCCTCGTCTGATTCCCATTGTGTCACCCAGAATAACAGGCCTCATCATGGGTTATCTGATGCGGTTGCAACATCAAACACCACGCCTGTTGCCCTCAATGCTATTCATCTGGATGCCAATTGTAATGAGCCTCTGGATTTGATGCTGAATTCTGCCACCCTTTGTGCACTTCGTGCCCCTCAGGATGGGTCAGTTGAACCATGCTGCCATCAAGATCTACGCTGACTGAAGGTTGGAGGTGTGTTGGTGTCATCTGGCTGGTTGTCTGTAACAATGCTATTCCTAGAGACATCAACGCAGCAGCAGCTATTAATGTTGATGACTATGCCACTGCACCTACTGCCTGTGCTGCAGAGGCCCCTTCAGTCACATGAGTCCCCAATGGCATGGAGGCAGTTCCTGACACAGCAATCTTGCTGTGAATGCTGTTTTCCTCTTGGCTCCAGGTGCCAACTGTGTGGCAACTGTTTCTCAGGGGTTGTCATGGTAAGGGTGTTGCAGTCATGCGTGATTCCTTCTCCTGTCTTCAGGTCACGGTGCCGTCTTTGCAATTGCTGATTCTGATACCTTGGGTTCTGAAACCCAACATGGTGCTGTTGCTGCTTCTACAGCTGATTCTGTCGATAGTGCTGATGGTATTCTTGCGGCAGTCAATGGGGATGGAGTCTCCGAGGTCATCAATGTTGACGGGTTGCCTGACGCTGAGTATTGAGTGGGAGAGCGCACCAGAAGAATCTGATGTTATCACTTATTTTCCTAGGTTGTGGCAGTGCCTTGCCTGTTGCTCTCTTTTAGGAGGTCCATGACTTGGCCATCAACCATAGTTTATTTTCCCTCACCCCTCTGAACCATGAGCTCCCCAAGTGTCTGGGGAGCTCTCGAGCTGTGATTTCGAATTCTTTTGAATTTAACGTTTCCTGTTCCACTTGTTTAGGTTGATCTCTCTCTCTCCGTGGGGAGCTCTCAAGCTGCATTATTTCAGAGCTCGGGACAGCGGAAAACTTCAACGTTTCAGCTGACCCAGATGAAAAGGGAACTGCGGCTAAAGAGATTGCTAATGTAGATCATGGAAAATGGAGGCTGACAAATCATCTCGTCAGCGTTTAATAATTACTCGTACACATGATCTTCCAACACACCTGCCAAAGTCTCTAGTGTCACAATCCTAGGCTCACGTGACTCACGCACTCACTTGTCAATCCCCTTGACATTCACCGTGTACTCGCAGCTCTAACACCTTCAAGATCAATTTTGCCTCATGCGTCTCTGTCACATGTTAGGCTGGGCCTACCTGGTTGTCCAGAGAGTCTGCAAGACACAGATACCATGGATGTAGACGAGGCCACCCAGCGCAACTGATGAGATCCACAAGTTTGATTTTTTGAAGAGAAATTTCGGGTATGACTCAAGCATAGGTCTCAGTTTCAAAGCAAAGGACAGAGATCCAGACTCTTGAAGTCTCAGACTGAATCCATTGCGTGACCTAGCCTGGCATTGCACACGGTCTATGTCTTGCATTATCACCAACCTTCCTGAGTCATCAAGTCAACTGTCAATGCATCTAAGCTGGACACGACCCTGAATCTCCATAAATTACTATCTAGTGCGCACACTTACATGCATCCCACGCCAGGTGCAGAGAAACATAGAGATGCCGGCAAAGAAACACGATTAACGTAGGTCTGTTGCCACCCAAGCATCCTGCTGAGAGAATATGTCAAGGCGTCCACGAGTGTGACTTTCTGCAGCCATCTCAGGGGATGGGACTTGTAATTCATTTCAAGTTTTGCTGGCTCTTGTCACTGTCACTTTCTTTTCATGCTTTCTCTCAGATTGGCCCGTGACACCAATCATAATGGCACTATTACCCAGAAACTCTATCTGATAATGACGAGTCAAGTTGTTGGCCAACACTGACTGACTCAAGTGCAAGTCCTTTTATATTTAACTATGTCCTTTCATATTTAACTGCCAATTTGAAATGCGACACTGTATTAGGGGGATTCATGGAGGACTCTCAGGCAGCTTCACGGAGGACTCCCGGGAAAGAGCAGCTTTTCTAAAGATTTATAACACGTCACAAAATTCAGTCTTCTTTTCCTGATACTTTGTCGTGCCACCCTGTACCCGCTGATCACCGACTACATATGTAGCACCTCTCACTGGCAGCAGCTTTAGCCTCACTTTGTTGCACTATTGCAAATGAAGTGTCATTCAATCTCAATCTCCCATCTCAATATATTTGGTTTCTTTTCCAAATGTTGTGTCATGCCATCCCGTACCTGCTGATCACTGACAACACATCATACAGCACTGTAAACTCAAATCCAGAAAGATTCGAGCAAATAGAGCTTTCAACGAAGCTAACAGACTATTTCTTGTAGAGTACAAAAAGAAGCAATCAATCAGAGCCAGGTGCAAATTTTGAGCATGTATTTTCCATCTGTTGAAATAGACCACCAAAAGAGACCCAAAAAGCTACACTTCTCAGTGAGAAGTGTGATTTTTTTCTGATGGCAGCTCCCTGACAGGGGAGCGGACCCCTTGTAAGTCAGTCACCTGTTACTGGCGCTTGCCTGTCTTTCTTTCTCTCGAATTGGCGAAAGCTCAGAGGCTTTCATGAATCAAGGCTTTGCTGGCACTGTGACTCAGAACCTTACTTGACGGTTATGAGTCGAGCTGCCAGCAACATCAATGGACTTCGAATCGCAGCGGACGCCCTTTTGTTTTTGAGTAACATTTTCCTTTCTTTCTTTCTTGGGTGGCGAACATTCAACTTAATCACTGGACTAAGCAAGTAGTGGGCAACCAATTAACCTCGAAAAAATGAGGGGAAGCTCGAAATCAAGCGCCCCACACAGATCCTGTTTTGCCTTGTCCCAGATTCACCCCCCCGCCCAGGTTCACCCCCGCCCCAGGAAATACTCACTTATTTCCTAGGGGGAGGGTGAACCTGGGCGGGCGGGTGAATCTGGGAAAAGGGAAAAAAGGATCTGTATAAAATGGGGGGGAAGAATCACGTCCATTACACTTTTAGGTACTACAATTCCCCTCTCTCCTCATTTTTCCTCATGACTCTGGTCCGATCCAGTGGGCACGCTGCAACTGCTAAACAGCTCTGTCACCGCACGCTCCGGACCCAAGACAAAAAATTGTCCCGGAGCTCTTCCAAACTTGCCTGTTTTGTAGTCAACTAGCAGATAAAAACAGTTCACAATGTTTGTGGGCTGGCATACATTCTTGGGCAATCAAGTTCCAACAATCAAGTCTCCCAAGGACTGCCGACCGACAGTTTGATCACTGGCAACTCAAACTGCCCAAAAGCCTATTTTGAGAAATCCTCAGTCAGCTTGATTGATTGATGTTTGAACAAAGAATGACAAACATGACTTGAGGAATCATGGTAATGCGGGAGGCCACCCGAAGGCAGAAGGGAGTCACGCGAGCACTAATTGCCTCGTTCGCCTGTGCTGTTGTGGCACTGGCTGTTACAGTCTTTCCCCCTCAGACAGTGAACACAACGGAGACACTGCTTCACCAGCTTGCTTCGTCCAATGGCACGCTCGTGTCGTCCAATGACACGCGACAGCATTTCGATCTTGCAGTCCAACCAGCAGACAAGAGAGCACTCATTGTGGACAAGAACATGCTCTGCTGCACTCGTCAGGGCGATGACATCCATCACATGGCGTACCCTTATTTTTATGGTACAGCCTCTCAAATCGTATTTTAGTTGCATACACTGGCACACAACACACACACGTACATACATACATACTACTAAGGGTACGGGACTGGCGTGGGGTGTCTGATGTGGGTGCAGAAGCTGGGGTTGTGTGTGTATGTGTGTGTGGTGTGTGTGTGTGTGTGTGTGTGCATGTGTGTCTCTGTGTCTCTGTTGTCGCTTTGCATCTCTGTCTCTTTTCCGTCTCTGTCGCTGTATCTGTTTCTGTCTCTGTCTCTGTGTCCGTGTGTGTCTGTCCGTGTCCGCCTGACTCTGTCACACTGCAACACGCTGCTACACTCTGCTATACGCTGCTACACGCTGCTACACGCTGCAACACGCTGCAACACGCTGCAACATACTGCAACACACTGCAAACATACATACGTACTACTAAAATTTTATTGCTGTATTAACCTGAAATCTCTGCGTCTGCCACCGTTTGCAGCGTATCCAAAGTATCCGTTGTGCATTCCCGGTTTCCGCAAAGACATCGATGATGCTTGTGTCGCGTGTGATCCTGGCACAAAGGTATGCGACCCGTCAAGGGAACCCTCATTCTCGCTGGGGTGTGACTTTCCTCGTCATTTGTACAGCTATCATGTGACATGCATTGCTGCTTCACATCATGCCACAAGTATTACAGAGTATGCTCGAGTGGTTTGTGTTAGAGGCACACTCCAAAATGTGCTGATACGGAATGCATTTATACATGTATACAAGCTTATAGATGTATAGCACCTTATACATATATACCACCACACTGGCAGTGTCCGGAAGACATAGACCTTATCGTGCCGTGCGGTAAGGGACAGGATGCAGCGCAAGGTAGCTCTGCCTGTGTCTGTGCTCCAGGCTGGCATGCTGTCTCGGGTATCACATATCAGCATACCTGCATGCAGACATACGCACAACACACATACATTAATTCATAAATGCATGTATACATGTATACATACATATATGTATACAAAATCGTCAATACATACTTACACACAAACAACACACAGGTATACAAAAATACACCCTGGGCATACATACTCACATGGAACCACACACACACGCATGCGGACATACGCATACACACTCTCTGCTTGTCGTTCTCTCATTCTCGAACACACATACTAATGCATAGAGGTCGAACACACACACTCATGCATACAGGAGCGAGGACCTCAGTGTCAATCACTGTATTGGGTCATAAAATAGATGCAGCACCCTCAGACATCAACTGCCAGCCATGCTTCCTCGACCACTACTGTCCCTCTTTCTCTCCTATGCACGCTTGTCCACAGGTGTGTACGTGTGAGACAACGTGTCTTTTGTTTTGTGTGTCTGTGTCTTGAGAAAGAACGAGAAAGCGTGTGTGTGTGTGTGTGTGTGTGTGTGTGTGTGTGTGTGTGTGTGTGTGTGTGTGTGTGTGTGT
>Ga0209390_10009256_pt1 | contig 11874 bp, 11 predicted proteins | sample BON01_FD_187212 | JGI IMG/M metagenome (GOLD analysis project Ga0209390, IMG submission 187212) | Freshwater microbial communities from Lake Bonney liftoff mats and glacier meltwater in Antarctica - BON-01 (SPAdes) (version 2) | ecosystem: Environmental > Aquatic > Freshwater > Ice > Glacier... | reverse complement strand
TATATATATATATATATATATATATATATACTGAGCCCATTCATGCTTGTGTGTGTTCAGCCCTGCTATCGCTCGTTCTCTTTTTACCGACCAGCTAACCGAGGCTGCCGCTGAAGCCTTCGAAACTGCCGCTGCCGGAGGGGCTTTCGTCTCGCTCCCTCCCAAAATAGCCTCGCCGATCGCCACCAAAATAGCCTTGCCGACCGCCGGCGCCTCCACCGCCGCTGCCACTGCCACCACTGCTGCCGCCGCTACTTCTGTAGCTACCCCCGTGCCGTCGTTTTTGACGGGGACTCCGCCCGCCCCCGTGGTCACTACGATCCGGCCGTTTCCACTGACGGATGCGGAGTTGACCCTGCTGAAAACGGCGCCGACGGAGAAGGAGATGACCCCAGGTACATATATAAATAAAACATATATGGATCTATAGAATGCACTGTTAATATGGCATTGATTATATATGCTGTGCCATATGCCGTTTCCACTGACGGATTCGGAGTTTACGTTGCTGAAAACGACGCCGACGGACAAAGAAATGACCCCAGGTAATAGGGCATATTACTAGATATATACTGCTGTACGGATCTAGAATACACTCAGTATCATATATGGCTATTATGGCGTCTTAATACATATTGTGCCATATGCCGTTTCCCATCACGGATGCTGAGCTGAAGTTGCTGAAAACGCCGCCAACGGCCAAAGAAATGACCCCAGGTATATATATATATAAACCATATATGGATCTATAGAATGCACTGTTAATATGGCATTGATTATATATATTGTGCCATATGCCGTTTCCACTGACGGATTCGGCGTTGACGTTGCTGCAAACGCCGCCAACAGCGAAGGAGATGTCCCCAGGTATATATATAGAAAACATATATGGATCTATGAAATTCACTGATAATATGGCATCGATTAGATATGGGGTTAACCCGATATGTTGTGCCATATGCCGTTTCCACTGACGGACTCGGAATTGACGCTGTTGCAGACGCCGCCGTTGGACACAGAAATGACCCCAGGTACGGAGGCCGGGTTTCGGGTTAACCCGATATATACTACGCATGTCTAATACCATCTATGTTAGGGCTAGGGTTAACCCGGCTAGCATTGCATCGCGCATATATGCTGTGCCATCTGCCGTTTCCCCTGACGGATGCTGAGTTGACCCTGCTGAAAACGGCGCCGACGGCCAAGGAAATGACCCCAGGTGTGCTTCATTTATAGGCATTGCGCATATACAGCACAATCGATGGGCTATATTACTCTTATGGCATCTTTATATATAGTGTGCTATATGCGAAATTTACCCGTCCCCGTGGTGACGACGAGCCAGCCGTTTCCACTGATGGATGCGGATTTGACGTTGCTGAAAACGGCGCCAACGGCGAAGGAGATGACCCTAGGTACATATGCAACATAATCTAGTTTATATACGGCTACAGTAGTATGGCATCGATAAGATATGGGGTGAACCCGATATGTTGTGCCGTATGCGGATTTACCCTATGACCTTGGGTTGACCCTAATCCTAACCCTAACCCTAACTCCCAGGTGTGCTTTCTATACAGCACAATCGATGGGCTATATTACTCGTATGGCATCTATATATAGTGTGCCGTATGCGGATTTACCCTATGACCTTGGGTGAACCCTAACCCTAACCCTAACCCCCAGGTGTGCTTTCTATACAACACAATCGATGGGTTCTATTACTACCATGGCATGTTTATATATGGTGTGCCGTATGCGGGTTTTACTTGCCCCCGTGGTGACGACGATAGAAAACATATATGGGTCTATAAAATGTACTTTTAATATGGCATTGATTATGCATATTGTGCCATATGCCGTTTCCTTTAACGGATGCGGAGTTGACCCTACTGAAAACGCCACCGACGGACAAGGAAATGACCCCAGGTGTGCCTCATTTTTAGGCATTGCGCATGTACAGCACAATCGATGGGTTCTATTACTACCATGGCATCTATATATAGTGTGCCGTATGCGGGATTTACCGCGCCCGTGGTGAAGCGGCTAACCACTGTTGTGCCATATGCCGTTTTCCCTGACGGATGCGGAGCTGACGTTGCTGAAAACGCCGCCGACGGCCAAAGAAATTACCCCAGGTATGGAATACTGTATGTATACTACCCGTGTACAATCTATGTTATATACGGCTAGCCTGGCATCGATTAGAGATGGGGTTAACCCGATATATTGTGCCATATGTATTCCATATGCGGGTTTACCATCAACTTTGCTGCAGACGCCGCCATAGGCGAACGAAATGACCCCAGGTGCATATACAACTCAATCTAGGTTTTATACGGCTAATACGGCATCGAGTAAATACGTTGCGCTATACGCACTAAAAGGTTATAACCCGCAGAGAACACGCTGCTGCAACAGCGCCGAGTTTCACTGAAATGAAATGACCCCAGGTATGGAGGCGCGATAATGTTAATATTGACGGCATAGATAATACAATTTATGTTATACAAGGCTAGGATAGCATCGATTAGATATGGGGTTAGACCGATTTGTTGTGCCATATGTATTCCATATGCGGGTTTACCATCAACTCTGCTGCAGCCGCCGCCAACGGCGAAGGAAATGACTCCACGTATGGAATACGTGTCGCGACGGCGGGAACACCTTCACGCCAGAGCGTTACAGATTAGAGCTGAACTCAGCACACACATTCACAGGGAGACAGGCCCCCAGCGACCCACACACAGTTTCTGGAGTTTTTTTTTTTGAAGAGAGTGTGTGTCTGAGTGTGGGAGTGTGCGAGGGGGGTGGTAAGACCACCCCCGCGTGAGCGCGTGAGCAGAGCAGCGGCAGAGGGCCACCGGGAAGAGTGTGTATGTGAAGCAGAGTCAGAGCTAGAATCTGTGTATATATACTACCCATGTAGAATATCATCTACGGATATTATGGCAACTTTGTCTATGTTGTGCCATCTACTTTACCCTAAAACCGACGCAGAGTGTGTGTGTGTGTGAGAGAGAGAGAGAGAGAGAGAGAGAGAGAGAGAGAGAGAGAGAGAGAGAGAGAGAGAGGGAGAGGAACCTGTTGCAGACGCCGCCAACGGTCAAGGAAATGACCCCAGGTATAGAGGCGCAATACTAGATATATTTACTCAATCAATCAAGGGTCCTCACAAAACCACACACGGGCAAGGAAAATCCGCATCCCAGCACCACCACAGAGGGCAGCAAACCCTGCATCACGAAGTGACGCGGGTTCGGGGGGCTGCAAAGATGTATACTACGCATATAGAATACAATCCATATCATATACGGCTAGTATGGCATCGCTTACATATGTTGCGCCATATGCGGGTTTACCCTTAAAGGTGCCCTGTGCGGGTTTACCCTTAAAGGTGCCCTGTGCGCCTAAGTAATTTTCAGGCAGTTTCTCTTATTCAACATGTACTAATGACTTTGGTGCTGCGACTCAAAATGAACGACGATTTCAGTTACGACTTTCAATCGCTTGTTCCGAGTTCTTCCGGGTTTCATGGGTAAATCGCTGGTGATCGCCGTCAGAAGTTCAACAAAACGTAACAACGTTTAACAACAAAATTCGCTCATGTACATGAGCAAAGCGAAATTACATATGGCGGTTACTTAGTAGCTGCAGAGCACCCTTAAACTGACGCAGAGGAACGCTGCTGCTGACCGTAGTGTCAAGAAAATAACCACAGGTGTAGAGGCACACACTACTAGAAATATATATTACGCAGAATACAATCAGTATCATGTACAACTAGTATAGCATCGATTGAATAGGTTGCGTCATATGCGGGTTTACCCTTAAAGGTGCTCTGTGTGCCTAAGTAATTCGAAACAGCTTTCTCATAATCAAACTGTACTAATGACTTCTCATTACTTTGACTTTGATGCTGTGAGAATAGCATAAAAGACGTTTCAGTTTCGACATGTCAATCGCTTACTTCTTCCGAATTGTTCCGGATTCATGGGTAAATCGCGGATAAATCGCGGACAAGAACTTGAAACCGAATTTCGGTCAGGTACCTGAGCAAAGCGAATTTACTTAGAGCGGTTACTTAGTAGCTGCAGAGCCCCTTTAAACTGACGCAGATCAGGAAATTGACCACAGGTGTAGAGGCACACTACTAGATATATATATTACGCAGAATACAATCAGTATTATGTACTGCTAGTATAGCATCGATTAGATATGTTGTGCCATATGCGGGTTTACCTATAAACTGACAGAGAGAGGACGCTGCTGCTGACCGTAGTGTCAAGAAAATGACCACAGGTGTAGAGGCACACTACTAGAAACATATATTACGCAGAATACGATCAGTATTATGTACTGCTAGTATAGCATCGATTAGATATGTTGTGCCATATGCGGGTTTACCCTCAAACTGACCCAGAGAGGACGCTGCTGCTGACCGTAGTGTCAAGAAAATAACCACAGGTGTAGAGGCACACACTTCTAGAAATATATATTACGCAGAATACAATCAGTATCATGTACTGCTAGTATAGCATCGATTAGATATGTTGCGTCATATGCGGGTTTACCCTTAAAGGTGCTCTGTGTGCCTAAGTAATTCGAAACAGCTTTCTCATAATCAAACTGTACTAATGACTTCTCATTACTTTGTCTTTGATGCTGTGAGAATAGCATAAAAGACGTTTCAGTTTCGACATGTCAATCGCTTACTTCTTCCGAATTGTTCCGGATTCATGGGTAAATCGCGGATAAATCGCGAACAAGAACTTGAAACCGAATTTCGCTCAGGTACCTGAGCAAAGCGAATTTACTTAGAGCGGTTATTTAGTAGCTGCAGAGCCCCTTTAAACTGACGCAGATCAGGAAATTGACCACAGGTGTAGAGGCACACTACTAGATATATATATTACGCAGAATACAATCAGTATTATGTACTGCTAGTATAGCATCGCTTACATATGTTGCGCCATATGCGGGTTTACCCTTAAACTGACGCAAAGGACGCTGCTGCTGACCGTAGTGTCAAGAAAATGATACCAGGTGTAGAGGCACACTACTAGAAATATATATTACGCAGAATACAATCAGTATTATGTACTACTAGTATTGAATCGATTAGATATGTTGCGCCATATGCGGGTTTATTCTTAAACTGACGCAGAGGGGACGCTGCTGCTGACCGTAGTCAAGGAAACGACCACAGGTGTAGAGGCACACACTTCTAGAAATATATATTTCGCAGAATACAATCAGTATCATGTACTGCTAGTATAGCATCGATTAGATATGTTGTGCCATATGCGGGCTTACCCTCAAACTGACGCAGAGAGGAAATTGCTGCTGACCGTAGTGTCAAAAAAATGATCACAGGTGTAGAGGCGCACTACTAGATATATGTATTACGCAGAATACAATCAGTATCATGTACTGCTAGTATAGCATCGATTAGGTATGTTGTGCCATATGCGGGCTTACCCTCAAACTGACGCAGAGGAAATTGCTGCTGACCGTAGTGTCAAGAAAATGACCCCAGGTGTAGAGGCGCACTACTAGAAATATATATTACGCAGAATACAATCAGTATCATGTACTGCGAGTATAGCATCGATTAGATATGTTGTGCCATATGCGGGCTTACCCTCAAACTGACGCAGAGAGGAAATTGCTGCTGACCGTAGTGTCAAGAAAATGACCCCAGGTGTAGAGGCGCACTACTAGAAATGTATATTACGCAGAATACAATCAGTATCATGTACTGCGAGTATAGCATCGATTAGATATGTTGTGCCATATGCGGGCTTACCCTCAAACTGACGCAGAGAGGAAATTGCTGCTGACTGTAGTGTCAAAAAAATGATCACAGGTGTAGAGGCGCACTACTAGATATATATATTACGCAGAATACAATCAGTATCATGTACTGCTAGTATAGCATCGATTAGATATGTTGTGCCATATGCGGGCTTACCCTCAAACTGACGCAGAGAGGAAATTGCTGCTGACCGTAGTGTTAAGAAAATGATCACAGGTGTAGAGGCACACTACTAGATATATATAATTCGCAGAATACAATAAGTATTATTTACTGCTAGTATAGCATCGATTAGATATGTTGTGCCATATGCGGGTTTACCTATAAACTGACGCAGAGAGGACGCTGCTGCTGACCGTAGTGTCAAGAAAATGACCACAGGTGTAGAGGCACACTACTAGAAACATATATTACGCAGAATACAATCAGTATTATGTACTGCTAGTATAGCATCGATTAGATATGTTGTGCCATATGCGGGTTTACCCTCAAACTGACCCAGAGAGGACGCTGCTGCTGACCGTAGTGTCAAGAAAATGACCCCAGGTGTAGAGGCACACTACTAGAAATATATATTACGCAGAATACAATCAGTATCATGTACTGCTAGTACAGCATCGATTAGATATGTTGCGTCATATGCGGGTTTACCCTTAAACTGACGCAGAGAGGACCTCGGGTTAACCTCGGGTTAACCCGAGGATTGATATATTGATTGACACGGACCCAACGTGTGGCAGGTTCCCCCGAAATGAAGGCGCGCACGGCGATCGTGCGGCGTGTCTAGGAAGGTCGGGCCCTAACCTGGAACCTGAGACGGCATGCCGTTGCCCCACGGTGGGGGCGGCGGCCCCAGCGGCACTCGGGGGGCGGCGGGCCGGCGCCTAAGGCGGCCACTAGGGTCGCGGCGTTGACTCCGCCCCCGAGCATCTAGATATATTCCAGGGAGCTCCCCTTAGGCTCCCAAAGCCACTTTCGGATCAGTTCCCTGTGCGTGTGTGCGCGTGTCCCCTTTGTATTATAAACCGTCTGTGACGGTGCGTGTTCTCGTAGCAAACGGCTGGTGAAACAGCTTGAACATCCTTCATAATTTTCACCGACGGTTTATAATACAAAGGGGACACGAGCACACACGCACAGGGAACTGATCTATTCACATCTCCCCCCTCACCCCCACCCCCCCCTCATTTTCACTTTTCACTTATTTCCATTTCTTTCAAAAACCTGCATAATTTTCACATTTCACCGGTAAGAAGGTCGGGCCCTGCCCTGGAAGCTGGGGACGGTGGGTGGTAGGTGGTGTTTATGCCGTTTCTCTAGCCATCTTTTGCCGCAAACACATACCGTCCCAGGTTGCAGGTTAGGACCCGGCCTTCCTACACGTATATGCATGCATTCATTTATATATTATGTATGTCAGGTTCCCCCGAAATGAAGGCGCGCGCGGCGATCGTGCGGCGCGCCTACCCGGAGCGAGTGCTGACTCCACTCGAGGCGTTTAACCTTTTGGCCGACGAAAACGATGTGACGGTCGTCGATGTGCGGACGGAGGTGAGTTGTAGGTTGGCCTTCAGAAGATATTGCCATTAGCAATATTGTATGCTGTATGGCATACAAAAGGGGTCGGGGGAGGAGGGGGGGGGGGGGGGGGGGGGGGGGGGGTCATATATTGCGCAATAGTCGTGCAATAGTATTGCCTCTCAGTGAACGAACGTCTCGTAAAGGGCAAGTTTGGTCAAGCCTCCTGCGACAGCGTCCACGGCAGCGTAGCACACTCCGAGGGGGGTTAACTGTGGAGGGTTACCCTATTTATCTTTCTATTACTACCACTACTACTACTACTACTACTACTACTACTACTACTACTACTACTACTACTACTACTACTACTACTACTACTACGACGACGACGACGACGACGACGACGACTACGACGACTACGACTACTACTACTACTACTACTTCTACAACTACTTCTACTACTACTACTACTACTACTACTACTACTACTACTACTACTACTACTACTACTACTACTACTACTACTACGACGACGACGACGACGACGACGACGACTACGACGACTACGACTACTACTGCTACTACTACTTCTATAACTACTTCTACTTCTACTACTACAATAAGGGTTAACCCGAGGTACCACGAGAGATGTGAAGAGAAGCACTCTAACACAACAGCCCACCCTGTTGTGTCAGTTGGAGTGTGCTACGCTGCCGTGGACGCTGTCGCAGGAGGGCTTGACCACGGGATGGTGGGCTGTTGTGTTAGAGTGCTTCTCTTCACATCTCTTGGTAGATTTTCTTCGTTCTGTGTGTGTTTAGCCTTTACACGATATTCGTTCATTTTAAGGATTGTGTGCACAAATAAGGTTGTAGGTGCCCTGCGGCTACTAATTAACCGCTATGGGAAAATTCGCTCAGCTTGTGTACATGAGCGAGCGACTAGGAGTTTCGTCGTTTTGATTAGAGGAACCTCAAAGTCGAATCACGTAGGCGCACAGGGCACCTTTAAGGGTTAACCCGCGTTTAATCTTCTCGCCGACGAAAACGATGTGTCTGTCGTCGATGTACGGATGGAGGTGAGTTGGGTTAAGCGTTCACCCGAGTCCCCCTTTATTGCCTACCATATTCCGCAATCTATTTCCCCCACGACCCCCTTTATTGCAGTAACATATTGACAATGTCTTGTAAAGGCCAAGCGCCAAACCGAGTTAGCCGTTCTATCAATCGAGGCGCTTAACCTTCTGGCCGACGAAAACGATGAGGCGGTCGTCCATTTGCGGACGGAGGTGAGTTGTGGATTTGTGACCCAAACAAATAGCTAGAAACTAGCTAGAATTGAGCTCGAGATGAGTCAAAAAATGGAAATAGCCGTCCCGCGCCCTTGTTTGTCTGCATATGATTACATCATTACTGCTTAATTAAAAACGATGGGACAGTCGTTGATGTGCGGACTGAGGTGAGTCGGGGATGCTTTAGTTCCTGTGTGTATTTGGGCTTAATAAAGTGTTGTGTGCTCAATTGTTTCTAACGAAACTAACTAACGTAGGTCAAGGAGACTAAACAACTGAAAACAGAACTCAGGGTTAACCCGAACTCAGGGTTAACCCTGGGTTCTCGGGTTAATCTGCATCACTGTCGTAACCATATATAAATATGCCATACTCGCCGTATATAACATAGATTGAGTTGTGTATACGCAATGTATGGGCAGCCCACCCGGAGTCATTTTTTTCGCCGTCGGCGCCGTTTTAACCCGCATTATCATAGTTATGTGGTTTTAATAACCAGTCGCAGATTTTATCTATTTATAGCAATTCACTAATATAAACTGCAATCCTTTATTCCTAAGGGTTAGGGTTAAGGGTTAAGGGTTAAGGGCTAACCCGTTTCGGGCACTCGCCTAATGCCACTTATAGAAGGTCGCCTGTCGCGACGCGTCAAAAATAGGCGGGTCATTTCACATGAATTAACAGTGTGGCATCACCATGCCCTACAGTAATCTGTTACGATGTAACGGTCGTTGATGTGGGGATGGAGGTGAGTTGTGGATTTCCTTCGTTCCTGTGTGTGTTTGAAAAAATCGTCTCTCTCTCCTCGATGTTTTACGACAAAAAAAAACCAAAATAGCTAGAAACGAGCTAGAAATTAGCTCTAGAGAATTAGCTTTGCGTGTTGCCTAAGTCGGTGTCACTTCTTTTATTAACAAGTCTATATATACAAAAATCTGAAATAGCCGTCCCGCGCCCCCTTTTGACTACATTTGATTGCATCATTACTGCTCAATTAGAAAACGATGTGACGGTGGTTGATGTGGGAACCCTACGTGGGGAATACGCGGAGCGAAGAAAAAAATACGATATTATATTCCGATTTAGCCTATAAATAGAATATCCTCGAGCCTATAAATGGAATATCCTCGGAAATATGATATTATATTCCATATTTGGGCCTTTCCCAGGAATATGAATATGCACATATTAATATTCCCCACGGAGGTGAGTTGTGTTCTTGTGTGGGTTTGGCCTTGACTATCTTAGTTCATTTGGAGGCTTTTGTGCACGAATCAATCCTCCTTGTGTTGCCCCCCGCCCCCCCCATCAGGGTTGACCCTGACCCCCTTATCCCGCGGGTTAACCTTAACCTCCTTAACCTTCGGGTTAACCCTAACCCCCGTAACCCTCGGATTAACCCTAACCTTCTTAACCCTCGAATTAACTATAACCCCCTTAACCCTTGGGCTAACCCTAACCCCCTTAAAGGTGCCCTGTGCGCCTAAATAAATCGAAGTTGCTTTTTTAAAATGAACCTGTACTAATGACGTTGGTGCTCTGACTCATAATGAACGACGGTTTCAGTTTCGACTCCTAAATCACTTGTTCCGAATTGTTCCGGGTTGCATGGGTAAATCTAGGACTCATCGCTGGTGATCGCCGTCAGAACTTGAAGCTGAATTTCGCTCGGGTACCTGAGCAAAACGAATTTACCTATAGCGCTTGCTTAGTAGCTGCAGAGCACCTTAAACCCTCGGGTCAACCTTAACCCCCGTAACCCTCGGGTTAACCCTGACCCGCTTAACCCGCGGGTTAACCGGGTTGACCCCTAACCCTTAACCCGGAGCACGTCATCAACGGCCGTGAGGGAGTGGTACAGCGACACGACAACTTGGCCTTTACACGATATTGCTATTGCCAATATTGTATGGTGTATGGCATACAATAGGGGGCCGTGGGGAGGTTGCATATTGCGCATTGGTCGTGCAATAGTATTGCAATAGGATAGGCTTTGCAGGAGGGGGGGGGCTATGAAAGGACGATTGACTCCCACAATAAAGCTTTAACGTGAAACAATATCCTGTAAAGGCTAAACGACAACGAGCGTCCGGGCAAGCCACGGCCGTTTATAGGAATAATAAGTACTACTATTCGAAGTTAAACGTGCCCTGTACTCCTAAGTGGGGTTATAACCTGAACTCCCTCATGTACATGATCAAAGCGACTTTACCCATAGCAGATACTTTAGTCGATGCAGGGCACCTTTGTTGTAGAGGTTCGGGTTAACCCTCGGGTTAACCCTTAACCCACCTTTGTTGTAGAGGTTCGGATTAACCCGAGCCCTGCATCGAGTTAGGGGGTTTACCCCTTAACCCGAGGGCACCTTTGTTGTAGAGGCTCGGGTTAACCCTCGGGTTAACCCTTAACCCACCTTTGTTGTAGAGGTTCGGGTTAACCCGAGCCCTCGGGTGAACCCCATCTACAACAAAGGGTTAGCCCTTGGGGTTAAGGGTTAACGGGCTAACCCTAACACGGAGCGATCTTCAACAAAGGGTTAACCCTTTGTTGATGATCGATCCGTGTCCAACCTGAAACCTCGCAGACCGAGCGCTCGGAGCACGTTATCAACGGCCGTGCGGGCGTGGCACAACAAGAACCATCCGCGCAAGAGGCGGCCGTCTATAGTAATTATAAGTATTCTAAGTATTACTCTCCTGAGCCGAAGTAGATTGATCCATGCCAAACGTGAATCCTGTAATACTAAGTAGTACCAAGTAATTTCTTTTTTTCTGCAGACCGAGCGCTCGGAGCACGTCATCAACGGCCGTCCTGGTGTGACGCTGCGGCATCCCATTAAACCGCAGATTTAATCACGTGCGGCCTACCGGGAGTCGAACCCCAGTTATTCGCTGTTTTGTAGAAGACAAGTGCCGTACTGTACCAGTTGCGCCACTTTTCCTTTAAGCGAGCATTAATGCAAGACACGGCCATCTATAGTGATAACAAGTATTACTAAGTTTTACTTTTCTGAGTTCAATTGGATCGTTCCGTCGGACTAATCCTAACGCCGATAGTAATAATTAGTATTACTAAGTATAATTGTTTCTCCCTGCAGACTGAGCGGTCGGAGCACGTCATCAACGGCCGTGCGGGAGTGGCGCTACGTGGCGCGGCCAGCCTCCCACTCGACGAAATGGTCAAGGACGAGAACGGGGAGATCGCGCTTGAGGCCGTGCTCGCTGCCAAGCAGGTAATATATATA
>Ga0209390_10009254_pt1 | contig 11875 bp, 9 predicted proteins | sample BON01_FD_187212 | JGI IMG/M metagenome (GOLD analysis project Ga0209390, IMG submission 187212) | Freshwater microbial communities from Lake Bonney liftoff mats and glacier meltwater in Antarctica - BON-01 (SPAdes) (version 2) | ecosystem: Environmental > Aquatic > Freshwater > Ice > Glacier... | reverse complement strand
TCCTGGCATCTACAACGCTGTAGTAAGCCAAGGAACATTTGTACAAACTGTTAAGTTGACTAAAATCAACTAATACCTCTTTATAGATTGAGCAGAAAAGCCGGCCCAGAAATGGGTCGGCTTTTTTTATTATCCATGTCTCATACTATTTCCACCTAAATTTGACGCATGCGTATTTCTATACTACTGTCATTGTTGTTCATGGCCCTGTTTGCCTGTACTAGCAACTCATCCAAAACCCTTAAAAACGGAGACTTCCTTTTCCTCTATGCTACCAATGATTCTTTCTCGCAAGCAATTAATCAGGTAACGGAAAACAATGAAGTGCGACATTATTCCCATCAAGGAATTGTTCAAATTCAAGGGAGAGATACGATAGTATGGCATTCGGCTCCAAACAAGGGTGTGGTCCGCGAGAAATTGAGTGCCTTTCGTATGGATTCAGAAGGGAATATACGCGACATGGACATCTACCGCATGCACGATTCTATGCAAAAGCATCTGCCGGTAATTTGGAAACGTGCAAGCATCCTATTAGGCAAGCCTTATAATGAAAGCTATGTGATGGAAGATGATGGGTATTATTGTTCTGAATTTATCTATGCCTTGTTCTCCACCTATACTATATTTACGCTGGAACCGATGAATTTTAAAGACCCAGAAACAGGAACCTATCCGCAGGCCTGGGTCGATCATTATCAAAAACTGGGCGTACAAATTCCAGATGGCAAACCAGGTTGTAATCCGAATGGCATGGCCGCGAGTCCCCAGCTTCGAAAAATCAACTAATTCGAAGAGACGAACTCCCATAAATTATTAGCAACGCATATATCCTTTGCGTTATTGATGATAATTCACTTAGGGTGATGTGTATTTTCTAATTGGTTCAATACCTTCTTATTATGAACTTACTAAACCTAAGTAGGACGATGGCTACCTGCCTCTTCGTGGTGTCCTGTATTTCGGCACCTGATCATGTAGCGATTGTGGAATCTGATCCAATTCCAGACCCCAAAAACAACGTCCTCCCAAGGAAAGCCGCGGGAGAAGGCCCTCCGGTGGAACTGAGGGTAAAAAATATTTCTATTTCCGGGCAGTACATGAAGCTGGAGGTCATCAACCGCACCAGCTCTACATTAAGCTCGATTAAGGGGAATGTAACTTTTGTAGACCGCAAGGGAAACTCAATCACTGACTCACTGCAGATTCGTGCCTTTCAACCCTTCTCTGCCTATACCCCGCAAGGTTTAGTTGGACCCAATTTGCGCGAAACCATTACAGTACAAACCATTGTTCCTTCTGGGTGTAAAAATGCTAAAATCGAATTGAAACAAGCCAGCCATGCAGATGGCACAGTAATGCAATTTAAGTCCTCCTTATACTAAACATCCTTCTCAACTTTCCTCTTGCTAGCATACACGTCCAATACGTGTTTGTTGGCAGAGGATTGTCCGCTGTCGGCATAAAGCTCATTGACTAAGTCTACAGAAGCTTGCAGCTCTGTTGGAAGATTAAAGGTTCTACCACTCACACTCAACCCATCCAATCGCTCACGGATGAATGAAACATCAATCTTTTGGACCCCCACCGCAGGCTGATAGCTCGGGTCAGACTCCTCATCTTCTGCAGTGATTTCGCTCAGCAAGCCTGCCCTACAAAGTTCATTGCAGAATTCTTTCATCACCTTAAAGGGCAAGTCAAGCTTCGCACTCAACTCTTGGGCACTATATGCCGGTAAACCGTCATCAAACCGCTCTGCACTCAATGCCATAGTAGTGATGGCTAAAATCAGTTTCTGCCTATTGCTGGGAATAAAATGTAGACGCTCATCCACATGCAAATGGATATTCTGCAAAGAGTAACTTACCTCCGCCCCTATCAATACAATAATCCAACTTACTTGAAGGAAGGTGATGAATAAAGGGAAGAAGGCAAAACTACCATAGATGGCATTTGATCTACTAACACCCACCTGAAACGCCACATATCCCCATTGAAAGAGCTGAAAACTAACACCAGCAACAATACCCGCAACCAAGGCCGATTTTAACTTAACCCGTGTATTCGGAATAATCACGTAAAGCAGCATGAACAAAAGGGCATTCAACACATAAGGAATGAGGTTGATGCTGAATATGATAATTTGTTTTAAGAAGCCCAGCTTAATCCATTGTTCCGCGAAATCTGTGATAAAAGCGGAGATAAAAATAGTGGCACTACCGGCTGTAATAATGAATACCGGCGCCAAAAGAAGGATGCTAAAGTAATCTGTGAACTTGCGCACCCAAGTACGGTCATTCGTTATTTGCCAAATGCTATTGAAGCTGAGCTCAATGCTGCTGAGCACTTGTAATACGGAAAAAATTAAAATCACAAAACCAAGTCCCGCCACTAATCCCCCTTGGGTATTCGATAGCAGTCCATTAACAAAACCCAAAAGCTGCTCTAACAATTCGGGCTGTTCGCTGAAGGAACGTAATAATTCTTGACGTAATCGTTCTTCCAAGCCAAAACCCTTTGCGATACCAAAAACCATAGCCAAAACAGGAACCACAGATAATAGCGTATAGAAGGTTAATGCGCTCGCTTGAAGAATGAGTTTCTTCTCTCCAAAATCCTCCACCGCAATGATGATGATACGGATAAGCCTTACTAGATAACGGTTGGTGCGATTCAGACGCGATTCATCGACCGTCCATACACCGTGGCTCAAAAACTTAAAAAATTTGCTGATTAGCGCCTTCACGCCACTAAGATAAGAGTTAAAACTTCAACAATGTATTCAAGGACTTGCCAAATTGCTCGAGCGGCAAAAAGGCCTTCTCCAAACTCATCGCAAAGGGAATGGGAGTATCCAAGCTTCCAACGCGTTTCACTGGCGCATCTAAGAACTGGAATCCATGCTCAGAAATATAGGCCGCAATCTCAGCACCTATTCCTCCTGTGAGCGAATCTTCATGCAATACCAATACACGACCCGTCTTTTTAACCGATGCCATTACGGTTTCTTTGTCCCAAGGCAGCAAGGTTCTCAAATCCACAATATCTGCGTCAATCGATTCTTTATTGCATAGATCCATAGCCCAATGAACGCCCATTCCATATGTAACAATGGTCACATCATCGCCTTCTTTCGCCATACGTGCTTTACCGATTGGCGTGGTATAATACGCATCAGGTACCTGCCCCTCGAGGGAACGATACAAGACCTTATGTTCAAAGAATAATACCGGATTAGGGTCTTCAAAAGAAGCACATAATAAACCCTTCGCATCTTCTGGAGTAGCTGGATATACAACTTTTAAGCCTGGAGTATGAAAGAACCAGGCCTCATTGCTTTGGCTATGGAAAGGACCAGCACCCACTCCCGCACCTGTTGGCATACGAACTACTACATCGGCATTTTGTCCCCAGCGGTAATGGGATTTCGCAAGATTATTGACGATTTGGTTAAATCCGCAGCTCACAAAATCAGCAAACTGCATTTCTACCATGGCTTTATGTCCTTTGATTGACAATCCATATGCAGCCCCTACAATTGCTGATTCACAAAGGGGAGTATTTCTTACACGGTCCCTGCCAAATTGCTCAATAAAGCCTTGGGTAATTTTAAATACGCCACCGTAATCCCCAATATCTTGTCCCATAAGGACCAATTGCGGATAGCGCTCCATACTCTGGCGCATTCCATCGCTGATAGCATCTACCAGGCGCTTCTTGCTACTCGGCCCACTTGCTGGGGTTGGCTCCGGAACAAATGACTGGTATACGTCGGCAATTTCTTCCTCAATATTCGGAGTGACTTCTGGCATGTCAAAGACTTCTTCGAGTCCTGATTCAATTTCTTTTTTAATGGACGCACGTATCTCTGCCTCTTTATCATCGCTCAATAGATTGATTGACTGCAGGTATTTGCGGTAATTTTCAACGGGGTCTTTTTTGCCCCATTCGTCAACTAATTCTTGGGGCACATACTTGGTTCCAGACGCTTCTTCATGTCCACGCATGCGGAAAGTCATACACTCTAGTAATATCGGACGGGGATTATTCCTCACCGATTCAGTGATTTCATTCAGGGTGGTATAGACATCGAGAATATTATTTCCATCTACCTGATGGGCTTCCATTCCATAGCCAATTCCTTTATCAATAAACTGCTTACAGCGGAATTGCTCGGAGGATGGAGTAGACAATCCATACCCATTATTCTCCACTAAAAAGATAACGGGAAGCTCCCATACAGCGGCTGTATTCAAAGCCTCATGAAAATCTCCTTCACTCGCTCCTCCATCTCCACTAAAGGCTAGGGAAAGCTTTTTCTCTCCTTTAATTTTATGGGAGAGGGCAATACCATCGGCCACTCCGAGCATGGCTCCGAGGTGAGAAATCATCCCCACAATATGGTATTCATTCGTGCCGAAATGGAAGGAACGTTCGCGGCCTTTACTAAAGCCTTCTTTCTTTCCTTGCCACTGTGCGAAGAGCTTGGAAAATGGAATACCTCTTCCGGTAAAAACGCCCAAGTTTCTATGCAAAGGCATGATGTATTCGTCGGGATGCAGGGCAGCAGCTACGGCAACCGAAATTGCTTCCTGACCGATGCCTGAGAACCATTTGCTTACTTTGCCTTGACGCAGCAAAATGAGCATACGTTCTTCAATCATTCTTGGATTAAGTAAACGTGCATAGAGATCGAGCAAGGTAGCGTCGCTCAGATCCCTGCGGTTAAATTCCATCATATTGGCGCCAAATTTAGGCGATTTCTTGTCATGATAAAGCCTTTGTTAAGGGAATAGTATGAAAAGTAGTATCCGTGATTCCTAAGGTAGAATTTGAACACGGAATGTCTGTGTCATGTCCGCATCTTCCACCCGAATCAGGTAGAGCCCGCCTTCGAGGTGAAGCTGAACTGCCGCCTTTAAAAATGAACCGCTCTCCAGCAATCTTCCTCTCAAATCATACACAGCGTATGTTGCCTTCTCTGAAACGCCCCAGACCTGAATATTTCCGTTGGATGGATTGGGATAAAGCTTCCACTCCTGAGCTTCAATCTCATCTATCCCTACAGAAGTCTGAATATAGCGCAAGCCTTCATAGGCATTGATCTTCCCGCGCCCCCACATATTATTTGGCACCTGACCGGTTTGATCATCTACAGTCGCACTATTCGAAAGCACGTCTAGGATAATATCAGGAGTAAGTGTGGCCTTCTGTTGCAGAAATAATGCAATGATCCCACACGCATTTGGAGAGGCCATGGAGGTTCCTGAGGCAATGCCCCAGTAATTGGTATTTCCATTAAAAACTACTGTATCCGTAATATCAAAACGGAGAGAGGGGGTATAGGCATTCCGGTTGAATGCAGAAATTACATTCTCTCCAGGAGCTGCTATATCGGGTTTGATTCGGCCATCTACAGTAGGACCGCGTGAACTAAATGGCGCCAAATTTCCCCAGCCACCATAATAAGGTCTTCCAGAGATTGATTGTCCGTTAACACTCGCATTATACGCCGCCACTGTAATGGTTTGCTTTCCGGTCCCTCCATTCTCACCCACCATATATTGATTGTCTCCGGAGGTATAGCCTGGCATAGCTGGGTGTCCCCAAAAGGAGGGAGCAAATCCGCCTTCACCCCAGGAGTAAATTTGTCCGGAATTCCATGCGTGAATCTGACTCGAATCAGAATAGACAAAAAGGGCCGTGCGACGAGTTTGCGGGGTATAATTCTTAATTTCAAAAAGGATATTCGGCTTATTATTCGCCGAGTAGCGGGAAACAATCGAGAGTAAATATTCGAGACTATCCGTCCCTCCTAAATCGCCTGGAACGGTTAATAAGCCTTGTATGATGGTATCATTCTCTGTGTTAAAAAACAAGGTCGATCCATGCAGAAAACCATTGGTATCTACTAATCCAAGAGAAACACTAAAATCGGTTGCGGCGCTTGCCCACATATCGATATACATGTCTTCGATATCCGCTCTCACATTTCGATTATTAAAAGGCAATGTGCGCATGGTATCCTTTTCTAACATGGCTCCAATATGGGTGCGGGTCCAACCTGAATTCCCTCCTGCTCCAACAAATATTTTCCCCGGACCTGTGAGGTTTTCAATGGCTAGGTCAAAGAGACTGGTGCCGTCATGTGGACCAGAATGCATGCCCCAGCTTAAGTTCACAACAGCTGGTTTATTTACAGAGTCGGCATACTTAAAAATATAATCCAATCCATCAATAATGGCAGGAGAAGCAACCCATAAATCTCCCTTGGCACTGGGCGGAAGGGAATCGTCGTAGTATCTAATATTGACAAAAACCAGGTCGGCCTCAGGTGCCATGCCTACCTGTTTTAGATTCTCAGAGCCGAAACCAGAGCCTCCAGCAATTCCTGAAACATGGGTTCCGTGAAGTTCATCGGTATTCGGCTTGGCTAGCATGTCTGGAAGTGTTGTATGAAGACTTCCATAGTCAAAGCCAGTTGGGGGATTTCCGGTATTATCGAGTTGATCCCAATAGCGTTTGACCCGGTTTTGTTGTCCGGTTTTATCATAGAAAGTAGGATGATCTGGCTGAAAACCTATGTCAATAATCCCAACGATTACGTCTTTTCCTGTAAAAGGAGTAGCTATTCCTGCTCCATAAGGCTGCTCCTGAACCAAATGAACGGCAGAAGCATGACGCGAAGCTGAATCCAAAATTTGTTGAGGCTGACACACAAAACTCAGCTCCAAACTAAGTACTTCAGGAGCATTTAACATCCATAGAACTTGCTCTTGCGTAGCAGCAATGGACCAAATATTTCCCATTTGGCTATGGATAGAAATACCCCGTTCCGCAAAGCTTGATTGGGCTTTCGACTCATCCACCATCACCAAAAGACGCAGGGGTGATCCAGGAGCAAGAGTCTGAAAATGACGTTGTGATCCGGCAGTCCATTTCGACTGGGCATGCAAAAAACCCATGCTCAAAACGAGCATCAAGCCAAGAAGCGAGAACTTTTTCATCGTATGGATGACACGCAAAACCTAGTGGTCCGCTGTTTTGCTTTTAGAAATTTTACTTTTAAGACGAACCATAGGCACCCAAAGTTTCGAAACAAAGTACTTGAAGGGGGACTTTTTCGCCTGAATCTTCCACTCAGTAGTTCGCGAAGCTTCCATGGGTTTATCATGCAATGTATAGGCATACGCTGCGATAGAAGTTCTGAATTTGCCTTCAGGAAAATTGATTGAATCATAGCCATGGAGGGTATAACCACGACAAAGCATGATAGCTAGCCGATTGTAAGGCACATCCACCTCTGTTGCTTCCCCAGTATCTTTATGCTCTAAGCGTAATTCGCCTTTATACTCCTTTTTCCAATCCTTGTTCAGGTAGAGCAAGAGGTTAAGATTTCTAAACCAATTCTCTTCCAATGGATGATAATTGAAGTCGGCATGCATGTCTAAGAAGCTGCCTTTTTTTCCTTGATGGATTCCGCCGCCGTAGAATTTTTTATCGACAAAAACCTCTTGATCGGTCACATAACACAGCCATTTCTGGAAACGCTCGGAAGTGAAATCATCATATAGTTCTTGAAACTCCGGACCAAGGTCAGTGAATTTCGATTTCTCGAACTTGTTCTTCGCGAAGATATAATCCGCACTTTCCGACTGGATTTCTGGAATCTTTGCATAGAGCGCGTCAATTTTTTCGGGCTCGCAGAAGGTGTCTACGCCAATATGAGGGAAGGGCTTTTTATTCAAAAACTCCTCGCGGAACTTGTCTTTATTTTCTTCTAGATAATCGAATCGTATCATGATGCATTCAAATAGAGATGCAAGTTAGCATTTCGGCAAGGCATTGAAACTGATTTATCTCACTCTTTTCGCTCAAAGGCCCCAATATCGGGTGAAGCGTCGCGTAATTCGCCTCGAAGGTCGTCTAATACGGGTGGAGTGAGAATCGGGGCCATGTCTTTTGCTGGCGATAAAGTATCGAGCTCGAAATTCAGTTCTCGGAAATTTTTAAATTTCGGATCGATATTCACTTGGTTGCCATCTACTCCATTCAATCCGCCCAATTCAGTTTTAAACATGGAATTTCTAATCGATACATTATAAGCTCCCTGTCCATCCCTAAAAGTAACGAGCTCTTCTTTTAATGATCCATATACAATGCTGTTCAGTAACAGAAAATCTAAATCATTAGGAGATGGCGGATTGGTTCCGTCATCATAGTCCGCATTACTAAACCCAAAGGCCGGTTTCGAGCGCAGGAAGGTGGTATTATAATTCGCAAAGGTGCAATGCCGGAGTTCGTACTTGCCGCCTAATTCACCGAGGAAGGTATACTGTCCGCAGTTCGCTGAAAGCACATTGGTGGCTTTGATCCAAGCGGTATAGCCGATTAAACCTCCTGCCGACATGTTCAGAATTTTTGTATGATTGATATCCAGCTTAAAGCCTCCCCCATTTTGCAGGGAATCAACCTCAACGCCTACCACACCATTTTTTATTTCTGCGAAGGTGATTATATTGTTCTTGCTCTTGGGCAACATACGAATACCAAACCATTGGGATGGGTCATTGCGATATGCCTGCTCCAAACGAGCGCCCTGAAGAACCACTGGGTTTTCTTTGGTGCCCTTTATCTCCAATGTTCCATTCACAAAAATGCGGCTGTTTATGGAAGAATATACCTTAACTCCATCCATAATTGTGAGCTTGGAAAATTCATCTACCAGCACCGAATTGAAGATCACATAGGGTTTCGTTTTGTCATCCCAGAGTAAATTTCCTGTAAGGACGGAATCTGCAAAATAGTGGGCGTCTTGTCCCCAAGCCACCAGTTTCACATCCTGAATATTGCCATTGGTTTCGAAGACCACTGAGTCGATTTCAAATATGGGATTGTCCGGTTGGTTCGGGTCGATTGTTACCTCTACGAAGATATAAACGCTATCATTCGGTCGAATTTCGAAGTCATTAATCTGACTCACTGGCAATCCATCAATATTGATTCGATACGGAGAAGCATTTCCCCTTCCCAAATGAATATTGGTTTTGATGGTCTTATTATGCGGGTTGTGGAAGGTAAAACGCCTGTTCACCGAACGCGGTTCTGGTCCGCCACCCAGTTTGGTGAATACCGTATCAAAGAGAATGGTATCCGTGGAAAACGTAAGCTTGGAGTTGGGATCATTATCGAATATTTCCTTTCGGCAGGAGCTTGAGTAAATGCTCATTGCAGCAAGAAAACCTATAAACACGGCGAATGACCAATTCTTCATATTGTGCAAAAGTATAGGATTATAACCTTTTGTCACTTGATTTATTGCCTATTGAAAGGCACAAGCGACCGATACTACCGATACCCGGCATTGTCCTTCTTTAATTAAGACGTTCGCACAGGCCTCTAAGGTTGCTCCGGTAGTAATTACATCATCAATCAATAAAACATGTTTTCCTTTAACCAGCTCTAACTCATTCATAGCAAAGGATTCTTGGGCATTTTCCCAACGTGCCACCCGCGAAAGTTTGGTTTGTGAACCGGTATTTTCTCTCTTCAATAAGGCTTCTTCATACAATGGGATGGCACTACTTTCGGCAAAACCTCTGCCCAAAATGGCCGCTTGATTATAGCCGCGTTTCTTCTGCTTTTTTGGATGGATGGGCACGGGTACTATGCAATCAATATCCTCTAGCCAGCCGCCCTTTTTTACTTCCTCGAACATCCATTTCCCTAATAGCACACCCACATCTGAGCGATTTCTATACTTCAAAGCATGCAGCAATACTTGAATGCGTGCTCCCTTATTATAGAAGAAGATTGCTGCTCCTTTCTGCAATGGAACCCGTCCCCAAAATAAGCGCTCCACCATGTTCTCTGGATGTTCCGCATGGTTGGTGGCCGGCAATTTGGTGCGGCAGCGCAAACAAACCAATTCCTCCCCTTCATACAAGGCGGAACTGCATGCTTCGCATAATTGGGGAAAGAAGAGGTGAAAAAAATCCTGCAAAAGTGCCATTATCGATACCTTTGCCCTCAAGATATAAAAAGATGTTCGAAGACACCCAAAGAAAAGAGATCAAGGAGCTTGGAGAGTTCGGTTTAATTAAAAATTTGACGGAATCTTTACAAAACAAGGTCCCCAGCACCATATTCGGAGTAGGAGATGATGCCGCCGTGCTTGGCGAAGGCAGCAAAAAAACCTTGGTAAGCACCGACATGCTCATTGAAGGCGTTCACTTCGATTTGAGCTTCCACCCGCTCAAGCATTTGGGATATAAAGCTGCCGTGGTTAACTTTTCTGATATTATCGCCATGAATGGAACCCCAGAACAAATCGTGGTTTCCGTGGCATTCAGCAGCCGCTTTTCTGTGCAAGCTATTCAAGAATTGTATGAAGGAATTCGTCATGCTTGTGAAGTGTATGGCGTTGATTTAGTGGGTGGAGATACTTCATCCAATCGTCAGGGTTTAGTCATTTCTATCACAGCCATTGGAACAGCTGAGGAAGCAGATATCGTTTACCGCAAAGGAGCCAAAGAAAACGACCTACTCTGCGTGAGTGGTGATTTAGGAGCTGCATTTATGGGGCTTCAACTCTTAGAAAGAGAAAAACAAGTATTCCTCGCCAACCCCGACATGCAGCCCGACTTAGACGGATTTGACTATATCCTCCAAAGACAACTCAAACCTGAAGCACGAATTGATGTGATTAAGGAACTCAAAGAAGCAGGCATCAAACCAACATCCATGATTGATATAAGCGATGGATTAGCCTCTGAAATCTTCCACCTCTGCGATGCCTCCGATGTAGGAATGGCTGTCTATGAACTCAAAACCCCCATTGACCCATCTACGGTAAGCAGTGCTGAAAAGTTCAACCTCGACCCAATGACCTGTGCACTCAATGGAGGCGAAGACTATGAGCTTCTATTCACCATCGACCAAAAACATTTCGAAACAGTCAGAAAGATGGAATCAATTTCCATCATTGGTCATGTCACCCAAAAAGAAGCTGGTAAAGTAATGATCACTAAAAACGATAATCAATTTGATCTTCAAGCCCAAGGTTGGAAGCATTTTGAAGGGAAGGAGTAAAAAAAGGGTTCTGGTCCCGATACCTATCGGGAAGAAGTTACGGTAGTTTGGGTTTTGCTGGGGATTTTGGTTAATCTGAATTTGAAGGGTGGGGTGCCCCTTCGGGGCAGTCGTGCCGATGAGTAAGGGGCTTAGTGAGAATTTGCTGGGGATTTTGGTTAATCTGAAATTGAAGGGTGGGGTGCCCCTTCGGGGCAGTCGTGCCGATGAGTAAGGGGCTTAGTGAGAATCTGCTGGGGATTTTGGTTAATCTGAAATTGAAGGGTGGGGTGCCCCTTCGGGGCAGTCGTGCCGCTGAGTAAGGGGCTTAGTGAGAATTTGCTGGGGATTTTGGTTAATCTGAAATTGAAGGGTGGGGTGCCCCTTCGGGGCAATCGTGCCGATGATTAAGGGGCTTAGTGAGAATTTGCTGGTGATTTTGGTTAATCTGAAATTGAAGGGTGGGGTGCCCCTTCGGGGCAGTCGTGCCGCTGAGTAAGGGGCTTAGTGAGAATCTGCTGGGGATTTTGGTTAATCTGAAATTGAAGGGTGGGGTGCCCCTTCGGGGCAGTCGTGCCGCTGAGTAAGGGGCTTAGTGAGAATCTGCTGGGGATTTTGGTTAATCTGAAATTGAAGGGTGGGGTGCCCCTTCGGGGCAGTCGTGCCGATGAGTAAGGGGCTTAGTGAGAATTTGCTGGGGATTTTGGTTAATCTGAAATTGAAGGGTGGGGTGCCCCTTCGGGGCAGTCGTGCCGATGAGTAAGGGGCTTAGTGAGAATTTGCTGGGGATTTTGGTTAATCTGAA
>Ga0209390_10009253_pt1 | contig 11879 bp, 8 predicted proteins | sample BON01_FD_187212 | JGI IMG/M metagenome (GOLD analysis project Ga0209390, IMG submission 187212) | Freshwater microbial communities from Lake Bonney liftoff mats and glacier meltwater in Antarctica - BON-01 (SPAdes) (version 2) | ecosystem: Environmental > Aquatic > Freshwater > Ice > Glacier... | reverse complement strand
AGACCCCACGTTCTCCGTTCCTACTACGACGACAGCAAATACGCCGCCCGCGGACCTGGTGGACCCCATGTTCTCTGTTCCTACGCCGACGACAGCATCAACGCCACCCGCGGACCTGGTGGACCCTATGTTCTCCGTCCCTTCCACCCGCCCAGGCGCGACGACAGGCTGGGAAGCCACCACTCCTATCCCCGACACCCTGATGCCCATCACCGCTATTGAGTCAGCTGATCCCACGGTGGCTGAGATGGGGCAAGAGGCCGCGATGGAAGAACTGGACGCGCCCATATTCGGGGAGCCTCGGAAGGAGCTGCTGCAGGAGAGAAACAAGGGCATCGAGGTCGACACCTCCTCCTCCTCCTCTGTTGCTGTGGGAACCGGTGGGATCTTTGAACCCTTTGCTGGCAGCTCTACCGCCGCCTCCTCCTCCTCTTCCTCTTCTTCCACCTCCTCCTCTGCTGTCGCCAAGCCCTCCGTGCCCGACCCCCGGGACCCGGCCTGGCTATCCAACCAGAAGAACTGCACGCGGGCCATCAAGGGGGAAGGCAAGGACTGCTGGATCGAAGGCCGGTGGGTGCATGTGCGGACAGGCGTAGCGAATGAGGGTGCTCCTCCTGCTGCTGCGGCTGCCGCTGCTGCTGCTGGTACCACTACCACCACTGAGGTGACGGCGCCTGGGGTGGTGATGCAATCGGATAATAGCACGGGCATCGTGGAGGTGCGTGCGCCGGGCGTGCGGGTCTCGTGTCGGAGGGACGCGGTGACGGGGGAGGATAAGTGTACGACCATCACGGCTTGGACGAACGCGAAGGAAGGGGAGGAGGAGGAGGAGATAGAGGAGGGGGGGAAGTAAAAGGGTGTGGTAGGCGAGGAGGGTGTGCGGCGTGGGTGAGTGCTGCAGGTCCCGGCGGAGGAAGGGGGAGAAATTATCGTGGAGGGGGAGGGGGAGGAGCAGGAGCAGGAGGGAAGGACTCGAGGGCCAAAGGATGGAGGGGCAGTACAATTGATGCTCTGGGTTTGATTGTGTTTAGCATGTACATGGGCGGGATACAGAAGGAAATAGAAGAGGAAGTGGGAATGGGAAAGGGAGAGAGCAAGATACACACAAGTAAAGGGGGAGGGAGAACAAAGTGAGGATTGAAGCAGCCACAGACCGAAGTAAAAGCACACACACAGACACATGCATGGGGTGCATGTGACAATTTTGATTTGATGACATATGGGAGCGGGCACATGATCAGTAATCGTGTGACGTTTGACTGACGGGAAGATGGTGGCGGGAGTGAGCAACGGAGGAGCGTGGTTGAGGGGGTTTGTTTGTTTTTGGTTCAGGAGTAGGGGATAAACGGGAGCTCAAAGTACCAGAGAGAAAGAAAAGAAGAAGGCACTTGTGTGGGTCTTGAATTAGGGCAGTCTTGCAGCATTTTCTTCTATCCACTACTTGTTTTTTGGCTTTTATTTGCTTGAAAACCTCTTCTCTGTCTACACCGCTCATCCACCCCATGCAAAGCAACTCCCCACGCACTGCTCGGGCTCTCTGCTCCGAAAGCATGACTGTAGACCGCACATTGAAGTAAGCCGTCAATACAAATCCCGTGACATTGCCTTGCAGGCGGTCCAAACCCCTGCTGCTACTGCTGCTGCTGCTGCTGCTACTCTCCAACAAGCGGCCAGCTCCACCTTTCCCTCCTTTGCCTGCCTCGTCCTCCGCTGGCTGAGACCAAGGCGTGAGTAAAATCCCATACATAGCCTAACCCATGCTGACCTTGGCGATCTTGGAGGCCCAATAAAAGGGCCGCACCCTCTTGGCCACCAGCTGCGCGTCTCGGACATTACCCTCGAAAAATATACTGGCGAACATGGCCACCCGCTCCCCCCAGGTAATGGTGGGCTGCCGCCAGTTGGTGCTGAACTTGCTTTGCTGCCGAAAGGCGTCCACCACCAGATTACGAGGCTGCAAGAGGTCCTTCTCAGCGTCCGCCCGTCTTGCTTCTTCTGACCTGCATGCACTGCTTCTTACCGCGACCTGCTACATGCTATCATGACACCTACACCCCTCTCCTACCTGCTGTAGGTGTCATGATAGCATGTAGCAGGTCGCGGTAAGAAGCAGTGCATGCAGGTCAGAAGAAGCAAGACGGGCCCCTCGAAGAAGAAATTACGCTTCGAGAAGAACTTTTGCGCGTGATTGACGGCACCCTGTTGGTTGTGGTGGACGGAAATGATGGAGGGTGGGGTGAAGACTTGAGAGTCTGAATGCTGAGATGGACAAGCCACAGAGGTGATTGCGGAAAGGGATACAGCACCCTCTTCGCTCTGTCGACGGCACGCTCTTTCTCCCTAGTGGTGGTGGTGGTGGTGGTGATGGTGGTGCAGTTTAGTTTAGCTTAGCTCAGTAGTAGTCACGGGATGATTTGGCGTGGGAAGAAGTCCGAGGCGAGCTTGTCTTGATTGCCGGGCGCTGTGTGTGGGTGACGTTCGAGCCCACACGTCTGGCAGTTGACCACAAGGAGCATGACTAGTGTGTACTGGTAGGGTCGGAGGTGTGACTTATGCAAGCCGTGTGCGAGTGGGAATATCACATCTAATAACGGGCGACGCAAGAGCCGTTGAAAATCAAAAATGCGTAAATAGAACAAAATCAATATCCCACAACAAAAAGAACAGCAAAGTCCGCTTCTTCTTCGCCGTTCGTGTATTTTTCTTCTTTGTCTATGCATTGTCCTTCCCGCCCCGTCAATCTAGAAAATGGCCTCGTTCTCCCCACCGCCGTCGTCGCCATCATCCCCCCCATCGTAATCATCACTCATGTAGTGGTTCATCGCGTAGTCGTCGTCCTCGTCCACCTCCTCATCGTCCTCCTCCACAATCCCATCATCCTCCTCCTCCTCGTCTTCATCGTCTTCATCCTCCTTTTTGGCGCCAGCCGCCCCGGCAGCTCCCTCCTTCTTGGCCCCCTCCTCCGTCTCCCCCTCGGTGCGCTTGCGCTTCCGTCGGTTGCCGCCTTCCTCCTCGTCCTCTTCCTCCTCCTCGTCCTCCTCCTCGTCGTCCCCCACCACCACGCGGCGTCGCGGCTGTTTTGATAAGGGAAGGAAAGTAGTGGGTTTGATGAGTACGATGGAAAGCAGCCCAAGCAAGCCCCACCTCTCTCCCCTCCTCCTCCCTCCCGGCCTACCTTTGCCAGCGCCGCCACTGCCGCAGCCGCCGCGGCCGCTCCTCCTTTCCGGCTGCCTGTCTTGGTCGTGGCTTTCTGGCCCCGGTTTGAAGGTGGGGGCTTGGTGCTGGGCAAGAGCTCCAGGGGCACGTACACGGCACTTTGGTCCTGTTGGTGGTGGGGAGGCGTGGCAGGGAGGGAGGGAGGGAGGGAGAGAAGCGTGAGACAAGGAAGATAAAAAGGAAGAAGATTATGTCTGTATGCGACAGCATTCAAATGGCAGTGAATCATGTTCCTCCATCACTACTCCCTCCTTCCCTAACCGGTCCTCGTTCTCTTACCTTAGCCTCGGGCACGTGGATGGTCTCCCACAAGGTCGCAGGGCCTTTGCCCTTGCCTCCTCCTCCCCCCCTCCCTCCCCTCCCTCCCCTCCCTCCACCCTCCTCGCCCGTGTTGCGTTTGTATCTGTCCGAGTAGCGGGCAATTTCCTTGACGACGGTTTTGGAGCGCGGGGCGGGCTTGAGGTAGTACACCGACTGCTGCCACCAGTGCACTGGAAGTGGGGTGGGAGGGAGGGAGGGAGGAAGCAGACGATGAGTGTTTATAGGTAGAACGGACCAAAAGCGCGCAGTCAACTGACTGACTGTGTCTTCCTATAAAAATACCGGAGGGAAAGCTTGGGCTGGTGAGAGCAAATGTCCACTGCGGCTGTTTTCGTCCCTTCTCCAGCCTCCCCCTCTAGCCTCCCCTTCCTCCCCCTACACCACCACCGCAAGCCCCACCCAACAAAAGACCAGCCCAAAACCTACCCAACTCCCGCTGCGCCTGGATTTTAATGCCCTCCTCCTCCGCCAAGGGCTTGGGCGGGTAGATGGGGATGTAGGGGTAGGACGGCAAGGGCTCCTGCTGCGACGACCCCATGGTGGCTGGCAACCCCATTTCCTCGGCCGTGTCTCGCAAATGGTCCAACGCTGTCAGCCCTCCCCCTCCCCCAGACATGCCCCCCCGCCCTCCGAACCGCCCTCCCCGGCCGCGCCCACGTCCCATCATGGTTAAAGGCTGCTGCTGTGTAAAGTGTGTGGTGTGTGTGGTGGTGTGGAGTGAGGATGTGAGGAGGCGAAGAGTATCAATGAAGGGTGTTGGAGGCATGCCTTGGCACCACGAGAGCCGCAGCAGCAGCAGCCTCATGCTTTGGGTGCTAATCGTAGTCAAGGTAATGAAGCTGCCTGAGTTGTGTGCGTGTATGTATGAATGAGTCTATTTAATGGCAGTGGCAGCAGCAAAAACGAGGCATGCCTAGCCTCCTGCCTCTCCGTTCCAAAAAAACGTCGAGCTGCCCACTCGAAAACCCATCATGGGCCTGCTGTCCTTGTCCCACCATTCCCTTTCGTACTCTGCCGCTGACGCCCGCCCGCCACACACCACCAACCCTGCACAACCACAGCAGCGACTCACACGCCTGTGTCTGGGCTCCGTGGGTTTCACCTCGTCTACCTGGACAGCACCAGCAACACAAGCAAGCAAGCAGCACCAAGCCCCTTGATGATGATGCCCGCCGCCGTCGCCGCCACGGAGGCGCCCGCCATGCCCCCTCCTGAGGACGTGGGGATGGACAACAGCGGGGTCGAGCAGGCAGAGGCCGACGACAACAGCCACACGGGCGCCATCGATGCCCCCATCCGCAAGTCCTCCTCCACCAGCGCCGCCGCCTGCAGCAAAATGGGCCTCGCCTCCAACCCTGCTGCTGCTGCTGCCTCTCCCCCCACCACCACGCCTAGCAGCGACCCCCTTGCCTCGTCTTCCACTACTAATATTCTCAAGCCTCTCGAAGCTGCCCTGGACTTTTGGACCCGGCTGGATTTGCCGGGCGCCCGTCGTAGTGAGCTGGAACGGCAAGGCCGCGAGCTGAAGGAGGCCAAGGAAAGCACCATCAAGAACCGGAAGCGCCTGGCCGAGGCCACCAAGGAGTGGAGGAGGAAGGGCAGCAGCAGTGGCAATGGCACGGGCGCGGAGGACCTGCTCAAGGCTTACCAGGAAGAGATTGACAATTTGACTAGGCGGGCCAAGGGTGCCGATGCTGCTTTTGCGAGTGTCTACCAAGCCTTGTACGACGCGCCCGACCCCACGCCCTTGCTCACCACGGCCCTGTCCGACCGGCGAGCCACCACGTCCCTAGAACTGGAGCTGGGCCGGCTGCAGAGGGAGGTGCAGGAGTACGAGATGGAGTTTTGCAAGCTCAAGAACCAGGACGTGACCATCCGACGCCTGCAGGAAAAACTGATGGCGTACGAAAAGGGGGCAGCGGGGGACATGGCTGCCTCAGTGGAGGCGGCACGGGCCGAAATTGACGCCTTGGCCGACGCCCGTGTCCGCGAGGTCTTGGAGCGGGAGCAGCGGCTGGAGGCTCGTCTGAAGGTGGCGCAAGAGGCCCAGGCCGCGGCGGAGGAGGGGCGGGCACGGGCGCAGGCGCAAGTGTTTGAGGTGGCGCGACAGGCGGAGGAGAGGGCAGCGGCCATGGGGGCCGAGGGAGAATTGCTGGCCCAAGAGCGGGAACGGCACGAGGCCGAAGCGGCGGCTCTGCGGAGGGAGTTGGAGGCGGCCGTGGCAGCGACAAAGAGGGAGGGCACAATCAATAAGGATGGTCCTGCCTCCTCTTCTTCCTTTTCCTCTGCAGCGACAGCAGGCAGCAGCAGCACCACCACCACCAAAATTTACGCTCTTCAAATAGAGCTGGAGGAGATGGGTGCATCCCTGGCGGCGGTTCGACAGCGACTATTGGTCAAGGAGGAGGAATGGACACAGGCCCAGGCACGCGTGCAGGAGACGGCGGTGGGCTTGGAAAGAGAGCTTGAAGGGGAGCGTAGGGCGAGGGTCAAGGTGGAGGAGAAGATGCGTCGGCGGCCGTCGGTGGAGGAGGTGGCGAGGCTGCGGGGGCAGATTCGGTTGTTGCAGCAGTTGGAGTTTAATGGCGCCGAGGAGGAGGAGGAGGAGGGGGGGGAGGAGGGAGGGAGGGCGAGGAGGAGCAAGAAGCAACGTAGTCTGGACGGGGTGGGTGAGCTTGTCGAAGGGGAGGAGAGAAGGGAGGAGGAGGAGGGAGAGGGGGAGAAAGCTAGTGTTGGTCCGAGTGTGGGGCATCTGTTGATGAGTCGGCTTCGCCGGATGGAGACGGAGGTCATGACCAGTCGTCGCAAGGTGGCCGAGGTGGAGGGGGGGCGAGCACGTCTGGAAGAGGAGAAACGCACCGCCGAGGCCGAGGCACACGCCCAAGCCGCGCTCGTGGCCCGCTTGGAGGAGGATCTGGCGCGCGTCGCGGCCAAGGGGAGGATGGGAGGAGGAGGAGGGGGGGAGGAAGCGGCATCTGCGGTGGGCGGGTTGGTGGTGGCCGTGTCGCCGTCCTCTCACTCGCGCCAGGAGCAGCAGCAGCAGCAGCAGCAGCAGCAGTCGCAGTCGCAGCAGGAGGGAGGAGAGGCATTGGAGGTGGACATGCACGAATTGTTGATCACTGCAGCACACGTTGTCTTCTCCTCTTCCTCCTCCTCCTCCTCCTCCTCTGCCTCGTCCTCCTCTTCGACCGACCTGGTGCAAATCCTGCAAGCCCAACGAGACCGGTACAAGGGCCGTGTCCGCACGCTGGAGGGAGAGCTGGCGGCCGCCGGGCGGGAAGTGGGCCGGTGCAAGGCACAGGCTGAAGCCATGCTGCGTGACAATTTGACCTTGTACGAGAAGGTGCGCTTCCTCCAGAGCTACGGGAGTGGCAGAAGCGGCGGCGGGCCGGGAGGCAAGCAGGTCCTGGCGGCGGCGTCGACGGGGCCTTCCCCGTTGCACCAACGTCAGCAGGGGGGAGGGGGCGTGGAAGGGATGCTCGAAGCGGGCGGGGTCTTGCTCAATGCTGCGGCCACGGAAGCCAGGTATCGGAGCATGTACGATGACCAGCTGAATCCCTTTACGGCCTTTTCGGCGGCGGAGCGGGTCCGGAAGTACCAAGACTTGAACGTGGTGGACAAAATTACGTTGCAGGTGACGCGGGCCTTTCTCGCGAGCAAGATGGCGCGGATGGCGGTGTTTGTATATTTTGTGAGCCTGCACGCGCTGGTGCTTTTGACGCTGTACATGTGGGGCCACCACCACTGTGCGGACTTGCACTACCACGGGGACTCGCTCATGAGCATCCCACCCGATGCCCGGAGCTTGCCGGGGAGTGATTGAGGGGGGGGAGGAGGAATTGGGTGAAAAATGATTGGGTTGATAAAGTGAAAGAATTGAATTATAAAGGACAAAAGAAAGAATGAAGGTGCTTAAGACGCGTCGACTAATGCTCAGTAAGATCTTGCTCATTGATGCTAATTTACTTTTGATTTGAGTCGTATTCTCTACTTTGCTTGCGATTTATAGCTTTGTTTTGCCCGCCATCCTCATCTTCTTCTAATCAGCTGTGTTTTATCGGGCAGGCAAATTGTGTGGAAACTTCAAAACTTTCTACTCATCCTCCCTTTCTCCCTCTATCTCCCCTTCCACAACACAACTACAACGCCGAGACATTCCCCAGCTCAATGGAAAACTGCTTCAACAGCAACTTTTGCACCAAGACCATTAATCGCGGGTTTTCCGCTTCGAGCCGCCGGAGAGCCGTCTGACTAAATACACCCAGCTTGACCGGGGTCATGGCCCGGGCAAAGAAGCGTCGGCGCTGGTTCTCCAGGAAAAAGTCCACAAAACCAAAGAGCGAGCCCGAATGCAGCACCACCTCCACATGCCGGTGCCGCGCGTCCCCCTCCTCGTCCCGGTGTGTGGGCCGCTCCACCCCGCGCAGGTGCACGTCCAAAAGCGCGTCATCCTCCATCCCGCGATCGTCGCCGTCGTCGGTCGCCTCGAGCGCCACCTCTCCCGCCAAAATCAAGTAAAATAAGTCGGAGGGGTCGCCTTTGTAAAAGATCGTCTCTTGCTCTCGATACCGCTCCTCTCGCGCATAATGCGCAATTATTTCCAAGGCCGCCTCATTGATCGACCGTGCCGTCGCTTGCCCTGCCTCCCCCTGCTCCTCCTCCTCTTCCTCCCCCTTCCCCTCCTCCTCCTCCTCCTCAAATAGCATGGTCCGCAACACGCTCACCACGCTCAGCTCCTGCATGCCGCGCAAGGAAAACGCCCGGGCTCGCACCGAGTGGCCTTGCGTATGCACCGACTCCTCGGCCAACAGCGCAGTCTCGCACGAGTCGAGCGCCTGGTGCAGGGTGGGAAACAGGCGGGTGTTGGTGTCTTCCAGCAGGCGGTTGGCGCGGAGGTAAAACTCGACGCGGACGTTGCAGTTGCTGTAGCACAGAACGACTCCCATGTCTTTGCAGAGGGTCTGGAGGGGCAAAAAGCAATTCACCACGCTGGACATGTCGATGGCCGAGACCCGCCGAAAGTCCAAAATGAGGAAGCGCGGCTTGTGCGGATGAGGGCGCCGCGGTTGCGCGCTGCTGGGGTTGCTGGTGCTGCTGCGTTGACGCTGGTGGGACGGCGGTCCGAGGGCCCCGTACGTGCTGCTGCTGCTGCTGCTACTGCTGCTCGTGCCGTGTGCAGCAAGAAGGGTGCCTAGCCGGGCGGCACCTTCGGCCGGGGGGAGCGCAGTGAGCGGGCGCAGCTCGCCTGCTTTTTCCTCGTCCTCGTCCGTGTCCTCCTCCCGCCGCTCCTCCTCGTCCACGCCTTGGTAGATGTTCCGACGCACGCACGCCCACCACACGCCCATCACGCTCTTAACGGATCGGAATGTCTTGCTCCCGCCGCCACCACCGTTCCCTCCCTCTTCCCCGGGTACCCGCCGGGGGTGCGTGCGCGAGGGCCGGAAGGCGCCTGCTGTTGCTGCTCCTGCTGCTTTCCGTCCCTTCCCGGCCGGCTTGGCCCCCGCCCCAGCGCCGGCCACCCGCGGGGAGGAAGGCGCCACACCGAGCAAGGTTTTGATGTGCTCGAGGGTGGTGACGCTCGAGCCAAAGAAGATGGCGCCATTCAGTTCTAACGTCAGAATCTTGCCGCGCTGGTCCAGGAGCCGACGCGCCTCCCGCAGACGCACCACACGGCTCCGCTGGCGTTGAGCTTGGGCGGTGCGGGCCGTGCTCTTGGCATACGAGACGATGAACATGGCCATGCTCAACACGATGCCGAGCGCAAAGCCCGGAATGATGCCCAGACTCACATTCCCGATAAATGTCACCCACAGGACCAGATATTCCTTGCGCGTCATGCGGCGCCGCGCCTCCACCAGCCACTCGATCATGAGCTCAAACGTGATGAAATGCAGCGTGGCGGCAAAGAAGTAGAGAGGAATGTAGGTCATGAGGTCAATCGGGGAAAGAAAGACGGCCAGCTCCGCCACAATCAACACCAGGCCGCAGAGACGGGAGCGGGTTTGAGTGCGAAAAGTGAAGATTGTTTGCGAGAAGATATAGGAGCCGGTGAAGCCCCCGCAGACGCCCGCGATCAGATTGGAGAGACCGACGGTTGAGAGCTCGTGGTTCTTGTTCAAAGGCCGGCCCCCGTCCATCTCGATGGCGACAATGTCCAGACACGAGCTAAACGAGACCACGAATATCATGCCGAGGAGCGTGGGGAGCTGATACGGCAAAACCCACCACTCGATCCCGCCCAGCGACGACAGGGGCCAGACTTGGTAGAGCGCCAAGGAGGACTGCCAGGACGCCGGTACATTGGATGGTCCCAGCCACCCAAAGTCGCGCGCCCCATCCATCGTCTCCCCGCCCAGGTACAGCACGCCGTAAAAGACCAAGGGCACGCACACCATGGCCAGGGGCAAAGCGAGGAAGTGCTTGAAGGAGCGGGCCACCGCCGAGAGCCCCACGCCGGCGAGGATGCCGGGCAGTACGAGCACCACCGAGTGCGGGTCATACAAGTCGGACCATGCTTGGAGCGAGTCCAGGTCGTGCCCCACGGACAGCGCCACGCCCGCACGGAAGCAAAAGGCGGCAATAAAGACAATCTGGCCGCCAATCACGGGCAGGGGCAGGTAGGAGACGAGGCGGGCGAGCTTGTAGTGACCCAAGCCCATGAGCGTCATGCCTAGCAAGGCCGTGCACAGGCCTAGGGTCACGAGGGTAGTTGAGACCACTACCTCGGCCGGCTTGTCGTGCAGCAGAAAGACGACGCTCGTGGCAATCTTGGACAGGAAAATCAGCCCCGCGTCCTGGATCTGGCCCACGGCGTAGGGGAGGGAGGAGACGAGGGAGAAGGTGGCTTGGTGCACGACGGAGGAGAGGATGAAGAGCTTGGCGAGCATGGGCATGTAGGGCTGGAACAGGTCGTGGGAAAAGACGATCTGCGCGTAGCCGTACAGGACAGGCACGCACGCGATCGTGTTAATTCTGTTTTTAAGGGATGGTGGGGGGTTGGAAGGGAATGGGGTAGGGTGAGATGCACGATGAGAAGCAGGACCGAAGGGAGGGGGGGAGGGAGGCTGGGGGAGGGGAGGCAAGCAGGCAGGCGCGGGGAAGGGAGGGAGGATAATGGGGCTACGTACATCCCATAGACCAAGCTGTTGAGCGGCTGCTGGTACCACGGCTCTAAATCTTCTTCGTGCTGCTTCTGTTTCTGGGCTTGTATGGGGTCCTCCCCTACAAACGACGACGAGGAGGCAAGGGAGACTCCTCTGTGGTGTTGCGGCGGGTCGAGGTACTCGGGCGGGCTTGATGAAGGCATGATTAAGCTGCTGCTTCCTGCCTTGGTCCCTTTGCTGGTGCGAAAAGCTACGGCAGCGGCTGCATGACGCAGGGGCTGCTCCTGCCTGTCGATTTGTGTGAGGGGGGGTGAATGTGGAGCTTGAAATTGGGGTGGAAGAAGCAAGCAAGCGATGAAGAAGAATTGATGATGTTTAGACAACGAAAAGGCACCAACACCACGCAGACTCACACAAAACACCCACGCACAACCCTCACACTCATCTACGACAGGGAAGGGAGGGCGGCGTGGCTTTTGGCGTCCCCGTCTTCTCCTTTTGCGCTGCCGCATCAAGCAAGCGCCTTCGACCTCCTGCCTCCTCCAGAGCGAACACCGGCGACGCCCACTCTGCACGCACCGACACAGGCAACATGGCGGACAGCAGCGGACAGCAACTGGTAGGTCTAGGCGGGGTGGAGGTGCTGGGCGGGTTGGAAGAGAAGGAGAGGAGGGGGGCCTGCTGCGAAGGCTGGGAGGAGGAAGTTGCGGTGCGTGTCGGGCAGCTTCATAGGGGCTGCCTTTGCCATGCATGCAGCCACATGGGTTGCCATGGTTGACACAAAGGAGGCGGTGATGTTGGTGCTGGTGGTGCCAGGGTGTGATTTGGAGGGAGTGGAGGCGAGCGGGTCGGGCGGCTTGGACGATGGCAAAAAAGGAAGCAGATGGGGAAGGGGGACCCTGGGACTCAGCGCACGCGCCGTTGTATGTGTGTGTACTGTGGCCGTGGATGGGATATGTCTATGCACCCAATGATGGCCAGCGCCTGTTGACCACTCAATCAATTGCAATCCTTCCTCCCTCCCTCCTTCCCTACCACCCTTCCTCCCCAACACACCCACAGACCGGCGAGGGCGAGTCCAACCAGTGCATGGCTTGCCACAAGGTCGAGATCAGCTACGAATGCATGCCCTGCACGTAAGTATCTGTGTGCCTCCGTGTCTGTGCTTGTGTCTCCAGCTCCTTCTCGCCCTCGTCCTCCTCCATTTCCTCCTCCTCGTCCTCCTATGTCCTTACCCTG
>Ga0209390_10009251_pt1 | contig 11882 bp, 18 predicted proteins | sample BON01_FD_187212 | JGI IMG/M metagenome (GOLD analysis project Ga0209390, IMG submission 187212) | Freshwater microbial communities from Lake Bonney liftoff mats and glacier meltwater in Antarctica - BON-01 (SPAdes) (version 2) | ecosystem: Environmental > Aquatic > Freshwater > Ice > Glacier... | reverse complement strand
AGTTTTTGATGGCGAATAAATCTTTGCTTTTTTCATATTTTTTTAATGGTCGGGGCAGTAAGATTCGAACTTACGACCCTCTGGTCCCAAACCAGATGCGCTACCAGGCTGCGCTATGCCCCGATCGTTTTAATTTTGTTTAATTACAACAATTTTAGAGAAAGAAGAAGGGATAAATGAACGCTAGGACCATTCAAAAGGGGTACAAAAGGATAACAGTTATCTGCCTTATATCAGCCTTGGAACAGAGGCCTCTGCCTTGGGTCTGCCTTGGGTACCGACGGCAAAAGCCGTATAGCGAGTGTGCGTTTCTTACTTATTTCTTTGGGTTACAAAGCAAAAATAGAAAGGAAATAATAGAATGAAAAACGATAAGATTGGACACAACAATCCGCCAAAGAACGAAATGAAGAGTGTCGATTATTTAATCTCGTTAAGAGTTAACATCGATAGTAAAAAAGTTAAATCCATGAAGCCAAAGGTTGGCGCTGATGGGAAGTATAGAGCAACCCAAATATCAGATTCACAGATTAATGGTTTCTATGCGGTCTGTACAAGACCTGGAGTTATAAGTTTCCACATTAGACATGCTGGCAAAAAATACAAATGTGGAAATTATCTTGGTACTTCAAATAGCATTACCAACGCTAGAGATTTGGCCCGTAAATTTATTGCAGCTATAAGACTGGGTACTGATCCTGCAACCGTAAGAATTGAGAATGCAACAAAGCCAACTTTGGGCCAAGTTGTAGTGAAGCTTTTAAAGGATAATGAATACCTACAAAACTTTAAAGTTGGAATGAGCAGAGATCAGCTTGTATGGAGGTTGAACACATACTTTTTGCACAAAGCAAAAGATAAAAATTTGAGAAAGTTTATCCTGATCAATCATTCAGGCTTGGATTTAAAAAGTTTAAAAATAGATGCAATTACAAAAGAAGATCTAATGCGTTTTTATAACATTGTTAAACGACGAGGATCCAAAGGAATAATTGCAAATAGATGTTTAGAAGATACTAGAGTAATTTTTAAATATGCCATTAAACAAAACTACTGCAAGATTAGTCCAGCCACATATAACAAGAAAGAGGATAAACTAGTTATAGCCAAACATAGAATTGAAACTATAGACCCCTACTCTCTTGATGAGCAGTTAAAACTAAAAAAGGTATTTGAAATACAGCACAAAGATCCGAGAATTCTCGTTGCAAGTCGGGCCTTGAATTTAACCCTTTCTGTTGGTGCTAGAAATAAGTCAGAGATATATAAAGCTCAATGGAAAAATATTACCAGGAAAAAAGATAAAGACGGCAAGATGAAAGACTACCTGCATTGCTCGGACAGTAAAACAGGAGAAAAAGATTATAGGCTTAATGAAGAAGCTCTATTTATCATAGATGAACTGCAAAGTTACAAAGACAAAAAGGGACATCCATTAAATATTCCCATGAGAGATATGAGATCCAGGTACTTATTTCCCAGTATCCACACCAAGGGGAAGAAAAGATACATTACAGACATAAGAAAAAGTTTTAAAAAACTCTGCGCTATGGCTGGTGTTCGTGTTCTTCCGATCTATATGCTTAAACATAGCTACTGGACTAATGTGGATTTGCCAGTTGAGGAAATGCAAGAATATGGCGGATGGAAAAGTGCATCTGCTGCACTAGCTTACAAAGCTTACACAAGTGAAAAAGAAGACAAAATTAACAATACAGTTAATGAAAAAATGTCGGTCTTTAGAAATGCACGGGCTGTACAATGAACTATTTAGTAGTCTTACATCAGTTTAGGATTTCTTTTTTTACCCAGAAAATCATCCCAGCCTTTCCAATGTTTTTTATATTCGACATTATATGAAATAGCCACAGGTATATCTTTTGGAAAATTTTTAAATAAATTCATTTTATTACCTTGATTATATTTTTCCTTCTTTCCTTATAATAGTTCTGAACTGCAACGACAATCCATAGGTTTCTAAGCGTTAGATACAGTTGATCTAAAATGTTTAAGCTTTTTTTCCTACTTGGAAATTTGTGTACATAGTCCAAAGTATGCACTGCTTTGGTTCCGGAGTGAGTATTTAACAGCGCTAACAATTTTCTATCTGTTTCCTTAATTATATAAAACTTTTCTCTAAACGTCAGATACTCAACACTAGATAAAATGCTATCTCTAAAATGTTGAAAGCCTTTTGAAACAAACTTTTGGTTTTTTTTAGCCTCTGTCCAAACTAGTTTATCGTCATTCATAAATTTATTCCTTTCAGGTTTAAACTTGAATGATAGGTATGATTGATATTAGGGGCAGAACGCCCCTTAACATTTAATCTAAACACTACATTGCAAGGTTATGTTTAATTAACGACAATACTAGTAGGTTTCTTTTGATTTTAAAAGAGGAAAAATTGCTATTTATTGAATATATTTTTCATAATTAAGACCACAATTTTGGTAAAATAAAAAATCCTAAAATAAGAGTAAATAGGGATGCGAAATAGAAATATTCAGATAATTTTTTTTTATTCATCTCTTTATTCACTGCTGAATATAATAAAGCAGACAAAAATGTAAAAATATTAAGAGACCCCAAAGCACCTATAGAATATCCCACTGCTGCTGCAATTCCATAGCCTATATTTAAACCTCCAAGAAAGACTAAAAATGAATAAATACCCCAAATTGCATAAATATATTTTTTTTGAGCTATATGTTTAAAAAAATAATATTTCTTACAAAGTATAATGTTGAAATAACCAGGCAAAATCATAAGAGATAAGCTTAGAATAATTATAAGAACTATTGTCGTATCCATACACTACATTGCAAGGTTATGTTTAATTAACAACAATACTAGTAAGTTTCTTTTGATTCTGAAAGAGGAAGAATTGCTATTTATTATCTAGCATATACATGCTTAATTACAGCCAATGACTTAAAAACATGAAAGAGAAATGAGTTTATTAAGAAATTTTTTTAAAGGAAGTCTATTCAAGTTAACTTCTCATGAGCAGTGGTTCCTAGACAGGGCAGTCCTTAATTTGCATAACTTTTACAAAGGCAAAGTAGAATTAGTTAGTCGCATTTATCAGAACAATGAAAATGTCAGTTCTGTTTTTTATGATTTTAAAATTGATAATAAAAAAAATTTAGAGATAGCCTGCCAAAAAAAATCTTTTGAAAACCTAAGCAAGTATATAAATTTTTATAATAACTATGAAAAAAAAGAAAAATTGCCATTTTCTCCTAATGAACTTTTTGGAATAACTTTTTTTCCTATAAGAATAATTGTGATAACATCATTTTTGAACAATCAAAAAAAACACCCTAAAACAAATAATAAAATCAACCATCATAAGGATCTTAATTGTTTGTGTGCATGGTTTGAATATAAAATTACCAACGGAAGTTACACAAAAGATTGGGATAATGGCTTTGAAAAGGAATTTGATAAACAAATGAAAAAATTTATTAAAAATACGGTAGAAAAATTGAAGAAAAATAAAAAGCCATCTTAGTTTCAAAGGGTATAAAATTTTCATAATTTTTTGAAGTCATTAAGTTCTAGTTGTTTATAAATCTACGTTCCCAAGTCTAAAGGTAAGTATATTCAGAACCCGCCCCGAAAAAGGTTGGTGGGGGTTATCTTTTCAAAGCTATTTGCAAATGGTCCTGGTACCTCTATAATTTAGGGATGAAGAAGATTGTATTGGGATTAGTGTTAGGGCTGAAATAACAATAAATTGCAAACTTATAAAAGGTAATAAATAATAATCCGACAAAATTAACAACTTCTGTTGGCTCCTTCCCACTCGTCTGATATGCTAGATGTATGGCGCCAACCAAACCTAAAAAAATAAAAATTCCTGAAAAGCTTTTAAAGCTTATGCAAAAAGATGCGAAAAAGGATCGACAGTTCACTCCGCGTTCCTGGTCCGATGTCGAGCATTGGCGTTATGTGTATGACTTAGATTTTAGAGAAGTTATCAAAGCGATGGAGCAATATTGGATCGCTGAAAGTAAAAATATGGAGGGAGCTAGAGGCTTTCAAGATGACGCTTTTAAAATTTGTGAAATTATAGAAAGCTACCGACACAAACACTCTAAACTTGAAAATGGTAAATGGGTATATCCGTCTGTCCAGAAAGCTATAATGAATTCTGAACATAAATTAAAAGCTTTCTCAACCAGTAAATCAACAGGAATAACTATAGAAGAGATAGATAAATGGGATCATGTGCATCGCCGTTTAGTTAAAAATAAGCCGAAGGTTTGGGAGTTCTGGTTACAATGCAGACAAGATGCACAGGCTGCAAATAAGAAATCTAAAAATATTTAATCAAAAATTGGTATTATTTTAGTTTGGATCCCATTCATTAAATTTTGACATTGGATGAGCACCTGAATTGGAGTGTGGCAACTCTTTAAATAATTCGTTTAAATCTTTATGAAACCAAAAGGTATTATCTATAAAAAATCTCCTAATATGTCTGCTCATTCTTTCGTCTTCATATTTAAATTCTAATTTTATCATATTTTTAAAAGCAGCGTCATAGCTATGGTTGTTTTTTGAAACTAAATAAATAAAAGCAGAAGACAGACTTTTTAAAATACCCTGATCACCTTCTACTAATTTTCAGCTTATCCACCCAGATTTTTTTGAAAAGACAAACCCTCTGAAATTATCGCTATCTAAATGAACCTCATTTACATCGTCTAAATTATATTCATAACTGCTATTAATAAAAGCTATCCTTCCTAATGGCCCTAGCAATGGAACTTTGCCATACTTCGGGTGCTTAAATTGATTCGCATACTTTTTTAACTTGTTACTTACTGTTCCAAAATCTTCCTTGGTAACTTTTTTGTTAAAAGAGTTTTTGTAAATTTCAATAATTTGTCGTTCTATTTCGGAAGCTTCCTTGGGATAAGCTGTTTCAGCAAGATGGTGTCTATAAAAAAGCTCATACAATCTCCATTCTTCAGAAAGTTTCATTTTAAATATTTTTCAACTTTTTCCCACCAGGGTTCTTTTCGCGAAACATCATTTGTATCGTCATAAAGTTCTGTATTACCTTTCAAGCCCGCCAATGTATCGCTATACGGGGCCATAGTTTTTCCGCATCTTGAACAAACTGGAAGTGCAATTGAAACAGTACAATTGGGGCAGCAGGCTGCTGGAGTAGCTCCACCATCTTCACGAATAAGATGTTCATCACACAATGAGCATTTTAAAGTTATTGCATTAATCAAATGACCGGTACTATTGCTCGACAGGTAATTACAATAATAACACAACCATCTTAAAATAGGATCTTTCGGAACAATTTTCTTTTTCTTTAAAAGTTTTTTCATCTTACAAATTTTAACCCAATCTATTTCCGATGACAATAGCCGTAGTGTTGATAGGTTTTACAAGGTCCTTTTAAGGGCATAAATAGATAGCCATTATGACAATGGCAAAATTAGATTTATCTACCCACACGAATACGCACGGACTTGCAGAAATTCTTTCTGTGAAACCTGGCACTGTAAAAAAGTGGCGCTACTCAAATAAAGGACCAAAGCCTATCAAAATTGGCGGGCGCTATTGGTACGATTTAATTACAGTAAAGGAATATTTAAAACATGGGGAATGAACAAAGTAAATTAGCAAAAGACCTCAAGAGAGTTTTTGATGATCTTGCAAAACAACAGGACCTGGAAAGAAAAGGATTAAAGGAAGAAAAAAGAGATAGGAAATCAATGGGTGGTTTGATGGATAAAGCAATCTACTACACCAATAAAGAAATTCCCAATGTACTTGGCGCAATCAATAAAATTAGAAAAGGCTTTAATGATGGCGGCGTTGTTGATGAAAACTCTGCAGCATATTTATTAAGCGTTCTGAATGGAGGTATGGGCCTCTCTCGTGATGAAATAGAAGCGCTTAAAGAATTACTAAAGGAGTTAGATAAATAAAATGGATGATTTAGAACGACGCTTGGCTACCACATTGCTTGATCATACGGATGTTATGAGAAATCAGGCAACTAGAATTAGAAATGACAGACATCTAATTGATTACTTGCAGAGTGAAATTGGAAAATTAAAGCGGGTTAATTCAAAACAGCTAAAAGCAATTCAACTACTAACGAAAAAAATAGATGAGCAAGGGAAAACTCAAAAACTTAACTAAAAAAGAATTATTAGCTATCCTAAATCGAGTTTGGGGATTGCTTGTAATGATTACTAACCACACTCGAAAAGGAAGTATTATCAATAATGCCAAACGACACAAACCTGGAAAATGTAATTGATTTAGATCTAACTAAAATCAAGGCGTACGATAACCCAGACGATTTACCAGCATCTAAACTATATACCGCCTCTTCTGTTAAAGCAGAAAAGCCTGGCAAGGTAGAATGGTTTAGAGTTAGAAATGATGAACAGCCTATACCTGGACTATTTATTAGCCTGCAAGATGCAGAGGGCCTGGAAGATAAATATCTAGTGTATGGAAGTGATAGTTTTCAAAATCATTTGAAGAAACTATTGCCTGGAACATTTACGACCAGATTATTGGTCCACTATAAAAACTCAATAGGTGGAAATGGCATCTGGCCAGTATCAACTTTTAAATCAGAGAAGTATCAAAATAGATGGACTTCATCTGCTATGGAAGCAATCACACTAGCTAAAAAAAGATGGACTAAGGTAGCAGCAAATATGTCAGCGGGCTGCTACACTATTTGGGATCCGGGTTTAACTTTGTCTGGGAAACTTGGGGAAGTTGAATTTGACCTACCCTATTCGAAAGCAATTTCTTTAGCCTTTCATGGAAAAATTATTGCCGAAGATACATACGAAAGCTTTGATCCTTTAGTAAGAGCATGTGGAGGTGGAATAATTGAAACCGAAACTGAATAAACTTTTAACCAAACTTTACAAACAATTTAAGCATATCGTCGTTGTTGATTATGAGTTCAGACAAGTGCCTGGAGAAAGTCCAACAGTGGTTTGTGGTGTTTATAAAGAGTTAAAATCTGGTATAGTGATTGTAGCAAGGGGTGGTAGATTAAATGTACTACCCTACTCTTTCCAAGACACACTCTATGTAGGCTTTCAATTAAATGCAGAAGCATCCTGTTTTTTAGAACTAGGTTTTGGGCTGCCCTTACATTGCTGGGATCTTTTCATAATAGAAAAAAAGTTATTCAATGGAGCTATTCCTAATGCGCCAGGAGCTTATTCATTAATTAAAACATCAGAAAGATACGGGATCCATGATGCAATGTCAGAACAAGAGAAGATTAATAATCGTGATTTAATTATTAATAATACATCGTACACAAAAGATGAGATGCAACGGATTACGGACTACTGCACAGAGGATGTTTTATTAACAGAAAAGTTATTTTTTAAACAGTCAGCATACCTGGAGCAAGATGATCACGACACAGATCGAAGTATTATTACCAATCTATTTCATAGCAAAGCTAATGCTTACACAGCTAAAGTAGAAAGGAATGGAATACCTATTGATGCAGCTCTGTACAATGACTTTCAAAGATCGTTCCCGGAAATTGCTAAAGACTTAATTGAAGAAACAAATAAAAATTTAAATGTTTATGTGGATGGTAAATTTAAGCATATAAAATTTGCAGAGTTGTTGGCCAGAGAAAAGCTAACAGATAGGTGGCCTAAAACTAAAACAGGTAAATTCAAAACAGATAGAAAAACTGTTTACAAATTTTCAGTATCTAACACAGCTATAGATCAGTTTAGATTATGCCAGGAGTTTATTGGCTGTAACAATTTAAAAGGCTATCAGGTTGGAAGCGATGGAAGATCAAGATGTTATTTAAATATGTTTGGTCAAAAGACTGGTAGAACTAATGCATCACCAGCGAAATATCCTTTTGGCGCTCCTAGATGGGCTAGAACTTTTATTAAACCAGATTCAGATAAAGTACTCGCCTACATAGATTATCGTAGTCAAGAACCAGCAATTCAGTTTAGTTTAAGCAAGGATCCTGAATTAAAGGCAGCGTATGAGACTGGAGATATCTATATGTATACGGCAATCAAAGCTGGAGCTGTACCAAAAGGATCTAGTAAAAAAACACATCCAGAAATTAGAGAGTTGTATAAATTATCATTTCTTGCATCTGGTTATGGGCAAGAAGCTTTTGGACTATCTAAAGTTTTAAATATTCACATTGCAGAAGCTAAAAAAATTCTCTCTGAAATTAGAGCTGCGTATACTGTTTATTATAAATGGATTGATGCCTGGAAAGATAAGGCTATCATTACCAAAAGAGCAAGGACCAAATACGGGTGGCAAATACATTTCACACCAAATGAAATAATTAATCCCAGATCAATGTTAAACTGGCCAATACAATCACATGGCTCTGAAATTTTAAGAGTAGCTATGTTAGACCTGATTGATAAAAATATTGAACTATCCGCTTTAGTACATGATGCTGTGATGGTTCACATTCCAAAAGCAAATTTAAAGGAGAACATATTAAAAATTAAAAATATTATGCTTGCTGCATCTGAACAAGTGATTGGTTACAGAATTCCAGTCGATGTTCAAATTATAAGAGGCCACTTTGAGCAAGAGGGTAAAGAAAAAGATAAGTGGAATTTTGTCATAGGAAAATATTATCAAACAAAGGAGGTGCAACTACAGACAGCACCCCCTGCTACAAATTAAAGCATCTGTACCAATATACTTATTAATATACTCAATATGACTACAGACACCCCCCACGTCGTAAATTTTTCAAAGACCAAGAAAGGTAAAACAAAACTTTTCATAAAAGATGTTTTTAAAAATGAAGTTGCGATTTTTGGAAAAGTTGCTGGGCTTGCTGGAGTTGGAATTTATTTAGTTGTTAAATTTAAAATGGGCCTGAGTAAAAAGGATGGGTTCTATTCTGTAACCAATAAAGACCTACAGCAATTCAAGACTACTATACATCGGAACACTAAATATGATGCTTTAAGAAAGTTGAAAGAAGAAAAATTAATCGAGTATTATTCCGACGAAAAATCGGGGAAAGCAACACAGGTAAGGTTATTAACAAATGACAAAAGATAAAAAATATAAGGTTTTAAAATTTACACCTAAGCAAGAAAAATTTATTGATAAGTATGTAAGCGACTACGGGCTTAAATCGGCAACACAATGTGCTATCGAAGCAGGGTATGAAAGATCCTCGGCTCACACTAGAGCAAGTGAGATGCTGGATTTTAGAACAAATAAAAATGTAGCTAGAGAAATAGAAAGCAGACTTGCTGCTAGACGGCAGTTATGGGATGTAACCAAAGAAAGCCATGCAGCAGAACTAACTAGAATTAGAGATGAGGCGATGGAAAAAGGACATTACGGAGTGGCTGGAAAAATGGCCGAATTGAGAGGTAAGCTGTTTGGCCTATACATTGAAAAGCATATGACATTGGAAACCAAATTGGATGAAACTGAAATGAGAGATAAATTGCTTACCTATTTTGACAACGAGGAAGATGCAAAACAGGCAGCAGAAGATTACGCAAAAGAACTGTTTGGATTAAAAAAAGATAAGCCTCAAAAGTTTTGAGGGCTGTCCAAGAAGCCGTATTATCCTGGTTCCTGATCCTCGGTCCTCGGTCCCCGGTCCACGCTCCAGGGTCCTTTTAGAAAGTATCTTGCACTAAATTTAACTATTCGTACCTGGTATCAATTGAGCGGGCAGCGGGATTAAGCTATACTAGAAAGATTGATAATACTCGCTAGGGTCATTTCTTCTAGGTTGGCGCCCATGAGTTACAGCCCTAGCTTCAAAAGAAAGAATATAGATAGATGGCATATGTACCAGGACCTAGAAAATTTTGGTTCAATCAAGAAATATTAGACTATGCAAATCCCTCATTATGCTCATCAGATTAGTAAGGAAAACTATAGAAATGAAGTTCAATCTATTTTAAACTTTTAATTTATGAGAAACATCTTTGATCAATATTCTCAACCAGAAAACCGCTTAACTCATGCTTTAATATCTAGCTTAAACGAAGATAAAGAATTGTTGTCTAGCTTTATAAAGAAGTTTTGTAATAATTATTTTTCTGATGTTAGTTCACTAAAAATTGATCAACAAACTTTACCAGGTCTTAAATCTTTACAAAATTTAGAAGGTGACAAAAAAGGTCTGCCCGATGGAGTTATATACAATGATGAAAAATGCTTAATTATAGAGTGTAAAATAAACCTTGAACTTACTGAAGACCAACTGATTAGACATGAAAGAACCGTTAAAAGAAAAGGCTTTGATAATACTTTTGGTCTAACAATCACAAAAGATCCTATCTCAAATATTAATTTAAAAACTGGATACACATTACTTGGAAAGAAGTTTATAATTGGGCTCATGAGGAAAAAGCAAATCGAATTGGTCTCTTAAATTATTAGACTATTTTAACGTAGCTGAAAATAAAATGGTAGAGGACGAATATTTAACAGAAGGTTCAATAACAGAATTCAATGGAATTCATTTTGATAAAGAAAATGAATATACATATTTAGAAGGCAAAAGACTTTTAAAGCTTTTGATTAAAAAAATAAAACTAAATAAAGAACTAGAAAAACAACTTAATATAGATCTTAAATCTAAAGGGCGTGGCAGTATAAAAGATGAAGGAGGGGTTTGGGATATCTTAACTTTTAATAATTCAAAAAAAACTAATTTTACAAGCCAACCTCATGCAACAATACATATTAGCCCAGAAAATGCTGGTATGCATTTAGCAATACCAAATGGGATGTCGGGTAAATATAAAAAGAATTTGAAGAGCCTTACTTGGGCTAAATTTGAAGAAATGGTTTTTAATATTGCAAAAAATTATAGTGATAATTTTAACAATAATTCTGCATTCAGACCATCAATTGAAATACATCAAAGAAGATGGCCCAGTATAAATGCAAAATATTTTTCTGATGGAAAAATAAATTTTGATTTGAGAACAGCTTTTAAAGAATTTGCATCAATGACTAAACCAGAAATAAAAGTACAAAAGGAATGGCTTAAAATTGTTTATGATTTTATTCAAAACAAAAACTCCAATATACAAATTGGCTTCGGTGCAGAATTTTATTTTACTAAACACAATATGATTAATAATAAAGAGGGAGATCAAATAATTGCTAGATCACTTTTGTCATTAAAACCTTTAGTAGACGTATTATTTAAATCAAACTAGTTTCAATCTGTTTTCAGCTTATTATGTTTGAGTAGATCTAACTCTAAAGGGTATATTGTATGAAGATACCCCTGTTTAAACCCCTCCCCCCATTTGAATTCTAGCTATGTCAGAAATGAACCTGGTACCTCTATTAAACCTGTCGTTAATCGCACACAGATTCACATAGAGCGAGGATCGCCCCAGCGATCCGAGCTGGCGCCCCAGCGCCTATAGCATGCGGCCCAGCGTGCAAATATGGAGGGTTATGGCTGGGTTAGCAGCCTCCAATAGGTTGTATTGCCCGACAAAATTAGACAAATTTGTCGGAATAAAAGCACTGATAATATTAGTTTATTTACCGACACGAATAGGTATATTCGTCGGTAGTTAAGTTGTTTGTTTATTACTTAAACGAATACTTTGCATTAATCCTCTGCCCTATATCAGCCTTGGTTGATTATAGATTAACAGTTAAGATTTTTGTGATAGGCTTAACTTGTTGTGATCATTGAAGTTTTTTGGTCGGGTAATAAAACTGGGTCTTTTTGTCCCTCTGGTCCCAAACCAGATGCGCTACCAGGCTGCGCTATGCCCCGATCTTTATGATGGTATACAAGATTTTAGAAAATTTAAAAGAAATTCAATTTATCTTTTAAAAAAATAATGTTACAAGAC
>Ga0209390_10009249_pt1 | contig 11884 bp, 11 predicted proteins | sample BON01_FD_187212 | JGI IMG/M metagenome (GOLD analysis project Ga0209390, IMG submission 187212) | Freshwater microbial communities from Lake Bonney liftoff mats and glacier meltwater in Antarctica - BON-01 (SPAdes) (version 2) | ecosystem: Environmental > Aquatic > Freshwater > Ice > Glacier... | reverse complement strand
TAGAAGCCCAACACCATAAACCACTGCCCGACATCCACACCGGGATGAAAAAACGCCAAGCAAGCTAACCTCAACACGCGGGCTTTTTTATTCGAGGCACCGAATGTCCTACGCGGGCAGTTTTAACTGAGGCACCTCGTGTGCTGCAACGTCTCAGTTTTTTGGGAAGTGTTGATTTCCTCCAGCAAAACCCCCAGTCTTGTTGTCAAAACCACCCGCAGCAGTAATCGACCCAATAAATGGAACCGCACCAAGCCCAACCCCAAGCCCAAGCCCAAGCCCAAGCCCAAGCCCAAGCCCAAGCCCAAGCCCAAGCCCAAGCCCAAGCCCAAGAGAGTATTAATCGCCCTCTAGCGGCCAACACGCTGGACAGAGAGTCCTGCCATAAGAAAAGCTAATAGTAGATTTTCGCGAAAGTTTCCACTAGAAGCCTGACCACGGCACGAACGATGGCAACCGTGAGGTTCAGACAAGCCCGAGAGGGCCCCAGCGGAGCAAAAGATTGGTAATCGGTTGGAATCAACCGGGCTCGCTCCGCGCGGCGGGCTCAGTCCTCTATCTCTTCACCTCAACATAACGAAGCCACGGCGTGATTTTTTCAGAATTCGACCAGACTCCTGTTCTCCAGCTCTCCCACCCTGCGGGTGCAACGAACAGGCCGTTCCTTCCAGCCGAGAAAGAAACAGCGGCTGCCCACCAGGAAAAAGTTGATGCAGACAGAATTCCCATCCCGCATTGTGCCATTTCCGCGAAAGATCGATTGGTGTCAGAGTCAACCACCTCGGTATCTGGTTGGATTAACATTCGCTCGCGTACCTTGGCAGGCTCGTCAGAAAAAATCCGGAAAGTGATGCCAGGATTTGACTCCCGAAAATCAGCCATCTGCGCCACGTACCAATCAATTGGAATCTCCACCGGGCCTGATCCCACGATAAACGAGGAGTAATCACCAAGCCGGATGTGGACAAAGCACTTTTCGCGGGGGTCCACTTTCGCAATTGCAGTGGCAACCTGTGAACACCTTTGGAGCACATCGTTCCCCGCGAGGACAGAAGGATAATGGCAGTCTTGTTCGTCAAGAAACTGAACAGGGGGGAGCATGCCCTCGGGCTTCGCGGGATTCCGGGCTCTGTGAGTAGTCGAGCCAACGACCGGAGAAAATTGCAGCCTCCTGAAAAGCCTTTTTACCTGGTGATAAAAGCGGTCAGGCACAGGGATGCGAATACTCCTGGAAGCTAAACGCCCAAGCAGTGAATGGGCATCATGGAAGCCCAAAAAAACAATAAGTTGTCTTCCAGTTCGTAAATTCAGCGTGTTTGCGAGTTGAAATAGTTGATTGCCCAAACGGCCCGAAGACCGTGAAATCAGGAGCATCGCCGACTACCTCGCTCTGGCTTTGAGTTTCACAAGGCTCCTGCGCCACTGTTTACGAGCTTCTCTCCAAAGTCGACGGTGTAACCGGTGCTCTTTCTCAAACCGCAGGTCTAATTTCGGTATCGCACCGCCTATTCGCACACGAACCATTGGTGTGTGGATTGAGGATTTGTGGGGTGAATTTCGATAAACGTACTTCAGGAAACTTTCGCTATGGAAGCGACCGCCAGCCTCGAGCAAGTCCGGAATCCTGTCAAAACGGCGGAAGTACACCTCAGCGTGCTCTTTTGGGACCACCGCAAATACATCGTTCAAGCCCTCATTTGTGCCCCAAGCGGGAAAAATGGTCGTAGGAACTTTTGCCTCCCTCAACCTCTGGGCCTTCTTGACCACTTTCACGATTGATAAACGGCTCCTAATCATGACGTCTGGTCGTGCGAACACGATGATATCGGTGTCATGATCGTCCGTCGGTGCTGCCGTCGAGAGCGCGTAGAGAAATAGTAAGGCATTTTCAATGCTTCTCCCCCGATCACCCCATGTATCCTCGATCGCGGTCAGCTCGTTCGCCAGATAACGGACTGACCCCCTCAAAGCAGGACCATCGAGATACCGAATTTCGTCCTCTTCGAAAATCTTTGGAACGTCTTGCTCTAGACTTCCAAACTCTCCGCTCCAAGCGTTGTAGACACCATTCTCTTGATGGATAAGAGCCAAAGTCGTCTTCACCATAATCTTCGAGCTTTTCTCGAGCGGTCCTTTCAGTTCTCTCTGAATGGAGCGATGGGTGTAGCTAAGGCTCCGATTGATTCCTAAGATGAATAGTTTCACGGAGGGGACCTTGCTCACGCCTAAATAGTACTTCGTAAGAAGGCTCCGGGGTGTCTCGACGATGAAAACCCAAACAAACCATTGCCGTGGGTCCTTTATTTAGGTTCGCAAACTATGACATTGGAACCTGGACTACCGTCGCCAAAAACACCGATCAGCGTGGCGTGGTAGCGGTCGTGAGGCCTTGGAAGGCCGAGTCCAATCCTCCCGCAGGGCGCCTCAGGGGGGAGGGCGCATCTCCCACCAACGCGCCGCCAAGGACATCCGACAGCACTAGGTGCTGACCCCAGAAGGATCCTGAAGGGGGCAGCGAGCAGCGGCCTGCCAGACGGGCTCGATCAAAATCGCCACTCATATCTTCACAAAAATCTTCAGCGACCGGGCCTGCACAACGACAGGTAGGACGATGGCGGGCCGTGAGCGCAGAAAAGTTGTTGACACATCTCGGCCCTGGGGTACCGGAGCCCCAACGCCGCCCCCACACTAACCGGGCGATTATGCTAACAAACTCCAAAGACCCTCTGACCCCTGTTCGAGTTCTGCCTACTGATTACCAGAGCTGCGGATCGTTGCCGGCCCTATCTCAACTATTGTTGTAGAGGAAGCGAACCGACAGGGGGCCAGCCTGAATAACAACATTGTTGCAGCAGTTTTTGCCAGAGGGGGATCGAGAGGTCTGCCGGGCAAAAACCTCCGAACTCTCGGCGGAAAGACTTTGCTCGCGCTAGCGATCGAACATGCAATGGCTGTGGACGGTGTCGAACGGGTCTATGTCTCGACCGACTCTGAGGAAATCGCCAAGGAGGCGAACAAGGCAGGTGCAGTAGTTCCGTTCCTTCGCCCAGAGGCCTTGGCGCGAGACGATGCGCCCGAATGGTTTGCATGGAGGCACCTGGTAAATTTCATTTCACAGGCTTCAACGACTGCGCCGGGCTACTTGCTCTCAATCCCTGCCACGGCACCACTTCGGGCAGTGGAGGATGTAGAAGGCTGCATCCGCGTCGCCCTCGCTGACGGTTCCTTAGATGGCGCTATTTGTGTCACCCCATCGCGCAGGAATCCAGACTTCAACATGGCTCGGATGAATCCGGATGGATCGCTCAGGTCGCCGGAGCGCGCAAGTAAAACGGCCTTGCCTTTCCGGCGACAGGACGCCGAGCTTTACTATGAAATCGTGCCTTCTGCCTACCTAATGAAGGCGAACTATGTGATGAAAGTCGACTCGATGTGGGCCGGAAAACTAGGCGCCCATGTCGTTCCGGAAGAACGTTCGATCGATATCGATTCCGAATTTGACTTCATGCTGGCCGAATTCCTCTATACCAGGGCGCACAAGCCATAAGGCCGGAGGGTGTTAGCGCGGCAAGACATCGAGAAGGCCAGTGTTGCGAAATCAGAAACTCTTCGCGCAACGTGGCAAGATTTGGTTGGAGGAGCCTTAGACAAATGAAGAGTCGTAGCTCAGCTCGAGTTTTAGCAAGAGGAATTTACGAAAGCTCCTCGTTAGCGGGGTTCAGAGGTCGGCACTACAAGCAACACGTTGACAAAGAGGCCTTTCGCACCAAATCCGTTCTCCAGGACCTAGGATTCAACCCCCTCACAAGAGATGCTTTCGCCCTGCTGCATCGCAAGCAGGCGAGCACGCTTTTTATTTTGGGGAGCGGATCATCAATAAATTCGCTCACTCAAGGCAAGTTTGAGGAGATTAAGCGGGGATACTCTATTGGCCTAAACGCTTGGGTGTCCCACGGCTTTGTCCCCGACGCGTACTCTTTTGAATCCGATAGCATCCCCTTCCCCCCGTCTTTAGAGATAAAGACAATGTCTGAGGCACTCGGACAACGGGCGGTGTCCCACCCCAACACCTTGCTGTTATTACTGAGGCCGAAACACCCTGAACTGTTGCACAGAATGGTGGAGGTGCCCCAAGCTCTGCGGGATCGGGCCTTCATGTACGGACGCCAGAACCTCCTCAGTCGGACTGACTTGGCTCTCCGAAAGGACCTCGGGCCGTTCCTCGTCAACCGATTCAAGGATTTTGACGATAAGCCTGTTTTGATGGACAACGGCGCAAGTGTTGTAAGGATGATTGAAATAGGCCTGTTTGCCGGCTTCACAGAAATAGTCCTAATAGGAATTGACCTCAATTCAAGCCAATATTTCTGGGAGTCTCCCGATGCTGACACAGACCGCCACGATATGAGAAGCTCGTACCGACGCCCGCAGAATTCCAAGCACGACACCCTGGAAACGATCGATAGGCCCTACTCGAACTTGCTGTTTATCAAGGAGCTCGCGCTTGTGGCGCCAAAAATCTTCAACGCGAACCTCTATCTCGGGACAGAAGGCTCATCCCTCGCAGGCGCCATACCGCGTTACCATTGGACAGCAGAAGAACCCTGAAGAATCCAACGTTCGCCACCGATAGGAGTACCCCAGCTTGCCAGACCTTGACTCGCTCAGCGAGATCAGTCCAGGTGTATTCGCATGGAATGTGAACGCAGACACTAGGCACGCTCTGGTCACCTCTGCAATAGGGGGGAGCTACCTCGAAGACTTTAGGGAATTCTCGCTTCCAACGTGGCAAGAATACGCTCAGCGCTGCGGTTTGGGCGTCGTTGTGTTTGCTGACGGGAGTGTGTCCGACGACACGCTAGGGGGATTTAACGGTGCGTGGCTCAAGATGCTGTTACCCGAGCTTGTGAAACAGCAATTCCCTCAAGTCACACGACTTGCTCTCGTGGACACAGACATCATTATCAATCCGTCGGCGCCCAATGTTTTTGAATCTACCCCAGAGGGTCATGTCGGTGTGGTCCCGGAATTCTCCCCGGATCTGGCCAAGAACGTCGAGTCCAGAAAACGCCTTGCTTTCCTCCGGAGAAAATACTACGACGCATCTTACCCGCTAGATTCCATTCTCTTTGCTTCGGCAGAGCAGGTGTATCGTGAGGAAGGTTTTCAGCCTCTCAGCGAATCTTTCTGTTCAGGCCTTATCGTTCTCGATTCAGCCTCATCATCAGCCTTTTCGGCGTGGTTTGATGAGGCAAAAACCGTTGAGCTGGGTCCAGCTGTGGCGTGGGAACAAACCTATTTGAACTACAAGGTTCTTACCCAGCTACCTCACCACTGGCTAGATCCCGAATTTCAGGTTATCTGGAATCTGGAGATGGCTAGTTCCCATCCTTCGCTCTACCAGATGGGGGACCTGAGCACCTCTGAGTTCGCAGAGAATTGCGTGGCAGACACGCTCAATCGAGTGCATTTCCTCCACTTCGCTGGTTCTTGGCCTGAATCTACCGCGTGGAAAAACTCGCCTCAGCAGGTGATGAACAAAATGGGTTCACTTTTCGAACCGGAGTTCCGGAAGTACCTTGAAACTCCCAGCACAGGTGTTGCAAGGGGGAAAATCGCTTTCCAGGCAGATTAGGCGTGCGGTTTTTTCACGACACCTTCCTCCTGACGGGTCTAAACTGTAGGGAATCATGTATGCGGCTACGAAACTTTAGGAACCAATGAAATTGCTCGTGACTGGCTCCGAGGGCTTCATCGGTTCCCACCTAGTAGAAGAGCTGGTTGCTTCTGGTCATCAAGTGACAGCCTTTGTGCAATACAACTCTTTCAACTCCGCGGGGTGGCTCGACGCACTGCCAAAGGAGGTTCAGAAGGTAGTGGAAGTAATCATGGGAGATGTGCGTGACGCCGGGTCAGTGCGCGCTGCGGTCAGGGGCCATGCCCGAGTCGCGCACCTTGCTGCACTGATAGCCATTCCCTACTCGTACAGTGCGCCCCATTCGTATTACGAGACGAACGCCCTGGGAACATTGAATGTCCTTGACGCCTGCCGCGACTTCGGGGTAGAACGCCTCGTTCATACCTCTACAAGTGAAGTTTACGGTAGTGCGCAGTATGTGCCGATAGATGAAAAACACCCCTTAGTAGGCCAGTCGCCCTATTCGGCGTCAAAAATCGCTGCCGACCAGTTAGCACACAGCTACTGGGCTTCATTCGGGCTTCCCCTTACGACACTTCGACCCTTCAACGCCTACGGCCCCCGGCAGTCCCAGCGGGCTTTTATTCCTTCTGTGATGGTCCAGGTGCTGAGCGGGGCGAGAAAGCTGAAGCTCGGATCGCTCACCCCCACGAGGGACCTCACATATGTGAAAGATACCGCTCAAGGTTTTGTCAAGGCGCTGGAATCTGAGGCTGGTTTGGGTGAAGTCTTCAACATGGGCAGTGGATTTGAAATTTCCATGGGTGATGTGGTGGACATGATTAGAACCCTGAGCAGCCAATCATTTGACGTCGTGGAGGATGTAGAACGGCTACGCCCTGACATATCAGAAGTTGAGCGGTTATGGTCTGACAGCGCACGCATGAAGAACACTTTTGATTGGTCACCGGTGCATGCTCAAAAGGAAGGCCTCTTGCAGGGCCTGGAGAAAACCTACGAGTGGTTTAGTAATCATTTTGATCGCCCGGGTTACCAAACCAGTTCCTATGTGGTCTAAGCAGATGGACACTCCCGTCGTCGCTCAACACATCGAGAGTATTGTGGCCACCATTTGTTCTGTCTCCGGCGACGTCTCTGCCGGGTTACACGAGCCGGTCTTTGCTGGAAACGAAAAGGCTTACCTATCTGACTGTGTTGATAGCGGGTTCGTGTCCTCAGTGGGAGAGTACGTCACTCAGTTCGAAAATGAGTTGGCTGATTTCACAGGTGCCGCCCATGTCATTGCCATAGCCAACGGAACGACAGCCCTGCACCTGTCCCTAATAGCTCTGGGAGTCAAACCAGGCCAGGAGGTCCTGGTACCTGCGATGAGTTTTGTTGCCACAGCTAACGCAGTCGCTCACACGGGAGCAGTTCCTCACTTTGTGGATATATCGGCAGAAACCTGGGGCCTCGATCCCCAAGAACTCCGAACTTATCTACGCACCGCTGCAGTGCAGCGAGAGGGAAATCTGGTGAATCGAGAAACTGGACGAACCATTTCCGCAGTCGTGCCCATGCACACCCTTGGGCACCCCGTTGATATGGCGGGGGTGATGGAAGTAGCTCAAGAATTTGGACTCGAAGTCTTAGAAGATGCAGCAGAGTCATTAGGAAGCTACATCGGGGACATTCACACAGGACTACTAGGCACGCTTGGAGTATTCAGTTTCAATGGCAATAAGACCATCACCACCGGCGGCGGCGGCGCGATAATTACTCACGATGCCGAACTTGCACATCGCATCAAACACCTGTCAACCACCGCGAAGGTGCCCCATCGATTTGAATTTGATCATGATGAAATTGCTTATAACTACCGGATGCCTAACATCAATGCAGCTCTTGGCGTTGCGCAGATGGAGCAACTTCCGGGAATTCTTGCGAACCAGAGAAAACTCTTCCAAAGATATGAGCGAGCGTTTGGCGATAACCAGAGGGTGTCGATTAAAGGTGAGCGGGCCGGAACGTCGAGCAATTTCTGGCTCCAAGCGCTCCTGATGGAACCGGAATCCGGAATTATCCGGAACGATGTCATCGAAGCGGCGTTAGCCCAAAACATCTCCGTGCGGCCGCTCTGGAAACCGCTAAATACTGTGGTAGCCCACCAATCTTCGCCGTCTGCCCCCACGCCCGTGGCTCACGACCTCTACAAACGTGTTGTCTGTTTGCCAAGTTCCGCCAGTCTGGTTGACACATGGTGAAGGACGCCCGACGCGTGGGCACAATTGTCATTGCCGAGATCGGTGTCAATCACAACGGGTCGATGAAATTGGCGAAGGAGCTCATTAATCGCGCGCACGAGGCGGGAGCCAACTACGCAAAGTTTCAGACCTTTCGGTCCGAAAAGCTCGCGTCTCATGATGCACCCCTGGCAAAGTACCAAAAAGCCTCATCTGACCACGGCTCCCAGCGGAAGCTCTTGAAAGAGCTGGAATTCACTAACGCTGATTTTCTCGAACTCAAGGAATACGCGTCAGGTGTGGGAATTGGCTTTTTGACCACCGCCCATGACAAGGAAAGTTCAGCATTTGTCTTAGAAATGAAATTAGATTTTGTCAAAGTCCCATCTGGAGATGTTACGAATTTACCCTTCCTGGAAAGGGTTGCCCAGGCTGGACAACCTGTTTTGTTATCCACGGGGATGTCTAGTTTTGACGAAGTGCAAGCCGGTCTTAGCGTGCTCACCAGTGCCGGTCTTAGCCCACACGATGTGACCGTCATGCAATGCACCACGGAATACCCTGCACCAGCCGAAGAGGCGAACCTCCTGGCTATGGTTGCTATGGGCGACAAACTAGGGGTCCCCATAGGTTACTCTGATCACACTTTGGGTACTATCACCGCGGTTGCAGCAGTCGCATTGGGGGCGAGTGTTATAGAAAAGCACTTGACCTCAGATGTAAACCTCCCTGGGCCCGACCACAGCGCATCCCTGGAACCTGGAGAATTTAGAGAAATGGTGGAAGCCATTCGGGTTGTCGAAGTCTCTCTGGGGGATAGCGTGAAAAAACTGCAACCCTCAGAAGTGGAAAACAGAAAAATCGTTCGCAAATCGATTGTCGCGAAAAAACTAATTTCCCAAGGTGATCAATTCGACGCAGAATCCCTCGCTGTGATGCGTCCAGGCTTTGGGCTCTCTCCGATGTTGTGGCACGAAGTTATCGGTCAGGTGGCTCACCGCGACTTTCAGCCCGATGAGCCCATTGAGTTGTCGTGAAAGTTTGCGTTGTCACCTCCACCCGGGCGGACTTCGGTCTGCTTCGGGGACTCATGCACCGGATTAAGGATTCCGACGAATTAGATCTCCAAGTGGTGGCAACCGGGGCTCACCTGCTCGAGCAGTTTGGCAAGACAGGACAAGACATTCTCGATGCTGGTTTTGCGTTGGACTGGACGGTAGCGGAGATTAGTTGCGCAACGACGGGTATTGATGTGGCTGACCAAATTGGCAAAGGGATTTCTGGTTTCAGCGCGGGCTTCCAAACTCTCGCTCCTGATACAGTCGTGCTTTTGGGTGACCGCTACGAAATACTTTCGGCCGCGATTGCATCGTTCTTTCTTGAAATTCCAGTAATTCACCTGCACGGTGGAGAAGTTACCCAAGGCGCATTCGACGACACAATTCGCCATAGCATTACCAAATTTGCCCGAATCCATGGGGTCGCCGCACATGAGTACGCTGAGCGGATTATTCGAGCGGGTGAAGACCCGGAAAGCGTTCACATAGTCGGCGGTCTCGGTGTTGATGAGATCCTCCGAACTGATTTCCTCTCCAAGAGGGAACTTGAAGAGGATTTGACCCTCGACCTGAACGGACCGGTTTTCCTTGTCACCTACCACCCTGTGACGGCCGGTAATCATGATTCCAGGCAAGAAATCGAGAGCCTCATTGAGGCTCTCGATTCGTTCTCCGGCGCGACGGTTATCTTCACCATGCCGGGCGCGGACCCTGAGCATCAGATTATCGCAGAGAAGATTACCGAGGCGGTGGGGAAGCGAGCTCCCCAATGGCATTTTTTCGCATCGCTGGGCCAGCGAAAGTACTTGTCCCTCCTCTCATTGGCATCGGCCGTGGTGGGCAACTCGTCGAGCGGGCTTCTAGAAGCCCCAACGCTGGGAACCCCGACCGTCAACATCGGACCCCGCCAAGACGGCAGGTTGACCGCCCGCAGTGTCGTGCAGGCTGAGTCCACAACAGCCAGCGTGACGGATGCGATAGCCCGGGCACTCTCTCCAGCATTCCAAGGAACATTGGGCCGTACAGTCAATCCTTACGGCGCCGGTGGGGCAGTCGATAAGCTTATGAAAATTCTTGAGGAGACAGATTTCTCTCGCCTCGGTCCGAAGCGCTATTACGACCAGGTTTCGCAAACGAAAGTCGAATCAGATGGCGAATAGTGAAGTCGCCAGCATTACGTTGCCCGAGTCGGCAACGATTCGGGACGTCATTGAGTGTCTAGACCAGTCCCCTCTTAAGCTGGTCCTGGTTGTCAACAATTCCAACATCCTTACCGCTACCGTCACTGATGGGGATGTCCGGCGAGGACTTCTTGCCGGTCACGGGCTAGAAGATTCCGTCTCAAAAATCGCTAGGCAAGAGTTTATTTCGGTGGGTCAGGAATCGCTCACCAGTGAGCGGAATGCAAAGATAGCAACCCATGGAATTAGCTATCTACCAGTGTTAGACGCCGAAGGTCGGGTACTAGCCCTCCACTCAGGGCTGAAGTCGACGGAGCGCGACCTCATGCCCAACACGGTAGTAATTATGGCCGGGGGCTTAGGGATGCGGCTTCGGCCTATGACGGAAACGGTCCCGAAACCGATGTTGCCTCTCGCGGGCAAGCCGATGTTGCAGCACGTTGTCGAAAGTCTTCGTAGCGAAGGCTTTCTCGACATCGTGTTGTCCATCAACTATTTGGGGCACAAAATTAAGCAGCATTTTGGGGATGGAAGCGCTCTAGGGGTCAACATCTCTTACGTGGCAGAGGAGAAACCACTCGGCACAGGCGGAGCATTGTCATTGCTTAATCGAGATTTCGATGAACCCCTTGTGGTGATGAACGGTGACGTGTTGATGGCTGCCAAAGTCAGCGACCTGGTGCGGTACCACGTGCACAATGGAGCCGAAGTGACGGTCGGTGTGAAAATTTTGGAGACCCAAATACCTTTTGGGGTAATCAGCCTGGAGGGTGCTCGGATCATGGGCGTCGAAGAAAAACCCACGTACAGTGACTATGTGAATGCTGGGGTCTATGTGGTGAACCCAGCAGTGCTTGCGGAAATACCGAAAGGTGAGAGATTTGACATGCCCAACATTCTTAGCTCCCGTATCGGAACCGCGAAAGCTCTAGCATTTCCCTTGCACGAATCCTGGATTGATATCGGGAGGCCCGTCGATTTCGATCGTGCCGAGCAGAGTTACCAGGCAGGGAAGGAATAGGCCCATGGATATCATTCCCTCCCCCGAAGTGGTGGACCTGAGTCGTTTCGAAGGAAATGGATCCGGAGAAGCTCTTTACGGTCTGCCCAAAGACGTGCTGTTTTGCAAACGGTGTGTGATTTCCAATCAGCGCCCTAACTCAGCTGTCGAATTCCAAAACGTTCCGGGGTCAAAGAAAACCACCATCGCCTTCGACGCTGAAGGGGTATGCGACGCCTGCCGCTTTGCGGAGAAGAAAGCAACGGAAATTGACTGGGTTCACAGGGAGGCTGAACTCCAAGATCTGTGCGACCGAAACCGCAAGAACGACGGTTCTTACGACTGCATTGTTCCCGGGTCCGGTGGCAAAGACAGTTTCTATGCTTCCCATATTCTCAAGAACAAATACGGCATGCATCCTCTAACCGTCACGTGGGCCCCCCACATGTATACCGACTGGGGTTGGCGGAACTTCCAGTCATGGATCCATGCTGGTCACGACAACTACCTGATGACACCAAATGGGCGGGTTCACCGCCTACTCACCAGGTTGTCGACCGAATTGCTGCTTCACCCCTTTCAGGCTTTCATGTTTGGGCAAAAATTTTTGGCACCGAAAATGGCTCAGTTGTTCAACATTCCCCTCGTCTTTTACGGCGAAAACGAAGCTGAATACGGCAACCCCATTGATGACACCAGCAGCGCACTGAGGGATGCGAGCTATTTTTCGTTTGAGAACCTCTCTGACATCCACCTCGGTGGCG
>Ga0209390_10009248_pt1 | contig 11885 bp, 7 predicted proteins | sample BON01_FD_187212 | JGI IMG/M metagenome (GOLD analysis project Ga0209390, IMG submission 187212) | Freshwater microbial communities from Lake Bonney liftoff mats and glacier meltwater in Antarctica - BON-01 (SPAdes) (version 2) | ecosystem: Environmental > Aquatic > Freshwater > Ice > Glacier... | reverse complement strand
AAAAAAAGCATTTAAGATTGTTGAAAACAATATCTCAAACGAACAATTTGACATTCCTTTCTTTTGTTCAGAATTAGGTGTAAGCAGGTCTTTATTATTTACCAAAATAAAAGCTTGGACAAATTTGACACCCAATGAATTTATACATGAAATACGTTTAAAAAGTGCTACTCAGTTATTAGAACAGCATAAAATTAATATTTCTCAAGTAAGCTATAAAGTAGGTTTTAAAAATCCGAAATATTTTAGTAAGTGCTTTCAAAAAAAATATGGCATAACTCCTACCCAGCATGCTAGTAAATTTTCCGATACTTTATAATTAAATCCGTTTTATATCGAAAATAAGGCGAATCAATCCTGTTTTTGGATAATTACAACCCTGTTTTTGGATTATTAATTTCATAACCACCAATATATTTGTAATTATGAAATTGAATAAAACCAATCTTATTGAATATTCCTTAGCTGCATTGATAATCATTCTATGTTTATGGGTAATTTATATTGGTTTATAATTAATATAAAACTCAGTAATTATGGTTATCAAAAATATTTGTTTTTTTATATTTAGATTTAGTTTTTTTCTTATTGGGTTTATACTGTTTTTTTGCTCGTGTAAGCCTAATAATAAAAGTGCAGAAGCTGGAATAAGTAGCGTTAATTCTCTTTTAGAGAATAGATATTCTCAAATTTTAGAGTATCCAATAGATTCTATTGGGTTTCCACGTAGTATGTCCGTTAAAACAGATAGTATAAAAAAAGTACCTTCAAAAGATTGGACGAGTGGTTTTTTTGCAGGAAACCTATGGCAATTATTTAAAATTACTGGAAATGCTGCTTTTAAAGAAAGAGCAGTCAAATGGACTGCGTTTATAGAGAAAGAAAAGCACAATGATATAACACATGATATGGGTTTTAAAGTGTTTTGCAGTTTTGGAAAAGGTTTAGAAGTTGAAGAAAATCAACATTACAAAGATGTGATTTTAAAAAGTGCCCAAACATTAAGTACCCGATTTAATGCTAAAGTGGGAGCCATAAGGTCTTGGGATTTTAATAGCGATATTTGGGAATTTCCAGTGATTATAGATAATATGCTCAATCTGGAGCTGCTTTTTGAAGCTGCAATAATCTCTGGCGATAGTGCCTATCATAACATTGCTGTAAAACATGCAAACACAACCTTGAAAAATCATTTCAGAAAAGATAATAGTACATATCATGTAGTGGTTTACGACACAATTACAGGTCTAACAAAAGATAAAGTAACCCATCAAGGATTTAATGATGAATCGTCTTGGGCAAGGGGACAAGCATGGGCTATTTATGGTTATACAATGGCGTATCGCTATACAAAAGATAGTGCCTATTTAAAACAAGCAGAAGCAACGGCAAAGTTTTTTTTAAATAATAAGAACTTACCTGAAGACGGTATTCCGTATTGGGATTTTAACGCCCCATCAATTCCAAATACTTCTAGAGATGTCTCAGCAGCTACCGTCACTGCTTCAGGGTTATTTGAATTATATGGTTTTACAAAAAACAGGATATATTTAAATTATGCAAATAAGGTATTAAAAACTTTAAACTCTCCGACATATATTTTAAATGAATCGGTAAAAGGACCCTTTATTTTAGATCATTGCACAGGTAATTGGCCTAAAAACGATGAGGTGGATGAACCCATTGTTTACGGAGATTATTATTATTTAGAAGCTACTCTTAGGCAAAAAGCACTTTAATTTTTTGTTAAAGTAGTAAACAATCTTTATTAAGATAAAGATTTTGAAATAAAAAAATGATAGCAAATAAACTAAATACATGAAAAATTCACCAACAAATAAAATTTTAATTTTTGTGATTGCTTGTTTCTGCAGTTGTTCAAAGGTTAAGAAAGACAATGCGCCTTGGGTAAACATTTTCGATGGTAATACATTTAATGGTTGGTCAATTAAGGGCGGAAATGCAACCTATAAAGTTGAAGATGGAATAATAGTAGGAACCACCGTTTCAGAATCTCCAAATTCCTTTTTGACTTCAGACAAAAATTACGGGGATTTTATATTGGAACTCGATTATAAAGTTGATTCCACCATGAATTCTGGTATACAAATCCGGTCAAATAGTTTTCCGTATTATAGAGATGGCGTGGTTCACGGATATCAAATCGAGATTGACCCATCAGACCGCGCTTGGAGTGCAGGTATTTATGATGAACAAGGGCGAAAATGGCTAAATACTTTGACAGATAATTCAAAAGCGCAAAAGGCATTTAAGCAAAATGATTGGAACCATTATAGAATTGAAGCAATAGGTGATACCATTAAGACATGGATTAATGAGGTTCCTGCAGCTTACCTTATTGATGACAAGACAGCAACAGGTTTTATTGGATTACAGGTTCACCGTATTTCAGGTGATCAAAAACCGGGTAAGTCAATCATGTGGAAAAATATAAGAATCATAACAGATAACCCTGAAAAGTTTTCAACAAAAATAGGTATAGAACCGGTAATTACGAAGAATCAATTAACTATTACTGAAGAAGCAAACGGTTGGAAAATGCTTTGGGACGGTAAAACCACCACTGGGTGGCGAAGTGCTAGATCTAATAAATTCCCATCCAATAGCATCTGGCAAATCAAAAAAGGAGAACTATCGGTAATAACCGCAGGAGGGCTGGAATCTGCCGAAGGCGGTGATATTGTGACTACTGATTTATATGAAGATTTTGAATTATCTGTTGATTTTAAAATAAGTTCTGGAGGAAATTCCGGAATCAAATATTATGTAGATACAGCGCTTAATAAGGGACCGGGGTCATCAATAGGGTTAGAATACCAAATACTGGATGATGAGTTGCATCCAGATGCTAAATTGGGAGCACAGGAAGGCAGTAGAGCAGTAACTTCTTTATACGATTTAATTCAGGCAGACCCTAATAAACCAATAAACCCAGTTGGCGAATGGAACACTGCTTACATTTCTTCAAATAACAATCATGTGGAACATTGGTTAAATGGTGTGAAGGTATTGGAATACGAAAGAGAAAGTCCCGAATTTTTAAAACTGGTTGCAGAAAGTAAATATGCCAAATGGCCAAATTTTGGTAAGTTGGAAAAAGGTACTATTCTGTTGCAGGAGCATGGTAATAAAGCGTCATTTAAGAATATTAAAATTCGCACCATTAATAAAGATAAAAAATAATTAAATTATGGGTACGAACAGAAGAGATTTTATGAAAAAAGCCGCAATTGGTGCTGTTGGTGTAACATTTAGCAATAGTGTAAATGCTATGACAGCAAAGAGTTACTCAAGAATTATTGGTGCTAATGATAGGATACAAATTGCTGTTCAAGGATTAGGAAGGCGCTATGAAGCTTATTTAGAAGCCATAGCCGATAAGAAAAATAATATTGATTTATTGTATTTGTGCGATGTAATGAAAAGTCAGCGAGACAAGGCTGAAGAAAAGGTTTTAAAAGTAATAGGTCAAAGGCCTACTTTAGAAAATGATATTAGAAATATACTGAATGATAAACATGTAGATGCTGTTTTTATGGCAACTCCAGATCATTGGCATGCACCAGGCGCCTGTATGGCAATGCAGGCAGGAAAGCACGTATATTTAGAAAAACCATGTAGTCACAATCCTGAAGAAGGAGAATTGTTGGTTGCTTATCAAAAGCATTATAACAGGTTAGTGCAAATGGGAAATCAACAACGGTCTTCTCCGGAATCTACAGAAATCATTAATGGGATTCATAACGGCATCATTGGAGATGCTTACAGAGCGGTTGCTTTTTATCAAAATTCTAGAGGTGCTGTTCCACTTCAGACTAAATCAGCGCCGCCCGAAGGATTGGATTGGGAATTGTTCCAAGGACCTGCGCCTAGAAGAGAGTATACAGATAATACATGGAATTACAACTGGCACTGGTATGGATGGGATTATGGAACAGCCGAAATGGGTAATAATGCTACTCATGAATTGGATATTGCACGTTGGGCTTTAGGTGTAAAATATCCTGAAAAAGTAAATGCGTATTCAGGTAAATTTCAATACAAGGATGATGGTTGGGAGATGTATGATACCATGGAGGCAACATTTAACTTTTCTAATAATAAAACCATTCAATGGGATGGACAAAGTAGAAACGGTTATGAAAAGTTTGGTTTAGGACGAGGAACCATCATTTATGGTTCTAAAGGATCAGTTTACGTAGATCGTTCAGGTTTTAAATTATTTGATTTAAAAGGAAAGCTGATAAAAGAAAACATCTCTAAAGTAGCTGAAGGAGGTGTCGCTCTTGGTGGAGGAGGTGATTTGTCAACACGGCATACAGTCAATTTTTTCGACGCTATAAGAGGTAAAGCCGAGTTAACTTCTCCAATAGAGGAAGGTGCTATTAGCCAAATGTTAACACATTATGCTAATATTGCTTCAAGAATTGATAGCGGATTTGAAGTAGATGAACAAACGGGTAGAATTTTTAACAGAGAGGCTATGAATTTATGGTCTCGCACCTATGAACCTGGTTGGGAAATAAAACCTATTTAATATTAAATGAACTTAAATGAGCATGTGAGTAAAAGTTAATAAAATCGGTTTAATAGAATTTTATATGATTTGTATCTGTTTGAAACATTAGCTTAAATCGAAGTTATTCCGGAAGAAAAAAGCAAGCTAATTGAAATATTAGTTATAAACCAAAGTATTAAAGCCACTTACTTGGCAATTACTAATTGAAATTTATAAATAGATGAAACTATTATTAAGAAATAAAATAGGTGTTATTTTAATAATATTTCTATTAAAATCATTTATCGCTTTTTCTCAAGGAAATGTTGAAAAACCAAAAATGAATGTGCTATTCATTTCAATGGACGATCTAAGAACTGAATTGAATTGTTATGGTAAAAGTGCTATGAAAACACCAAGCATAGACAAATTGGCTAGTGAAGGAATGGTATTTAATAGAGCCTATTGTCAGCAAGCTATTTGTATGGCTTCTCGTGCAAGCATCATGAGCGGGATTAGACCAGAGAATCAGAAAATATACAACACTTCTTCCTTAAAAGATTTAGCTCCGGACGTTCTTACAATGAATAAGCATTTTTCCAAAAACGGGTATAGTACCGATGCTATTGGCAAAGTATACCATTATGATTCCGATAATATCGCACAATTTGGTAATAACTGGCATGACGTTAAAGATAAATACAAAGGAAAAGGATATATAACAGAAGAAGCAATATCAGAATTAAATGCTAACTCAAAATTCAATCCAGGAAAAAGAGGCAATGGACCTGCTTATGAAATGGCTGATGTTCATGATAACTATTATGTTGATGGAGCGAATGCCGATTATGTCATTTCAAAGCTAAAGACCTTTAAGAAACAGACGCAACCATTTTTTTTGGCACTAGGTTTTCATAGGCCACATTTACCATTTTGTGCTCCCAAAAAATATTGGGATATGTATCCTGCAGAAGATATATCTCTAAGTTCAGCACCAGACTATCCAACTAATCTTACTCCATATTCGTTAACTAACTGGGGAGAGTTGCGAGGATACTTTGGAATTCCTCAGGGTCATGATCAAGTGTCAGATGAATTAGCTATCCAGTTGAGAAGAGCTTATTATGCGAGTGTGAGTTATGCCGATGCGCAATTAGGTAAGGTTATGGAAGCATTGGAAAAATATGGCTTAAAAGAGAATACAATTATTGTTTTTTGGGGTGATAATGGCTTTAAACTTGGAGATCATCATGCATGGAGTAAACATACTAATTTTGAAATTGATGCTCAAGTTCCGCTTATAATCAGTGTTCCTAAGATGAAGAATTCTGGTGCTAAAACCTATTCTTTTGCTGAGTTGGTGGATTTGTATCCTACACTTTGCGAATTGGCGGGAATTGATAAACCAAAACACCTTGAAGGTGAAAGTCTAGTTCCGATACTTGAAAACCCATCGAATCAAACAAGAGATGCCGCATTTAGTATTTTTCCTCGCAATCGAACGAATGACAAGAAAACAATAACAGGTTTTAGCATGCGTACAGATCAATATAGATATACAGAATGGATTCATATTGCCTCGGGAAGAAAACTAGGTTTTGAATTATATAACCATAAAACAGATTCATTAGAAAATTTCAATGTTGCGAATGATAAAGCTAATACCGAAATAATAAAAGCATTATCTGTAAAACTTCATAAGAAATTTGATGAATCGATACCAGGTTTAAAAGCACAACCTGAGGTTTTTTTATACAACCAAGCCAATTTACTTTATGCAAAACAGCAATACCAGCAAAAAAAGGAACCTTTTGTAGAATTGGTAAACAAATTAAAGTCTAATGCAGATGAATTACTTGTATTAAAACCTTATTCTGTAATGCAAAAAACAATGGTACCACCTAGCAATGATAAACACGATTTTTACAGTTTGGGGCCCTACTGGTGGCCTAATCCGGACGCAAAAGATGGATTGCCTTATATTCGTCATGATGGGAAAAGAAACCCTGAATTAAAAAATTACGATGGTAAGATCATTGAAAAAATGGCAAGTTCAGTATTTACTTTATCATTGGCCTATTTTTATACTTCAGAAGGATTATATGCTAAAAAGGCAAATGAACTCATAAGTGCATGGTTTATAAATCCTGAGACAAAAATGAATCCACATCTGGAATATGGGCAAGCCATTCCTGGAATTACAGAAGGTAGAGGTATTGGAATTATTGAAACAGGATGTCTTTTAAAGATTGTAAATGCCGCTGGGTTTATAAAGGGATCTGAATCTTTTTCATCAGCTAATTATGATAATTTAAAAAAATGGTTTAAAGATTATAACCACTGGCTGGTTACCAGTAAAATAGGATGGGAAGAACGTATGTGGCCCAATAATCATGGTTCATCATACGATAGTCAGGTCTCTGGATATTCTTTATTTGTAGGTAAAGATTCTATCGCTAATATGATTCTAGATTCGGTTATTGTAAAACGAATCAATAAACAAATAGAGCCAGATGGACGTCAACCAATAGAGTTGGAGCGAACGAAATCCGTGAGTTATAGCATAAAGAATTTAAATCATTTAATGGAAAATGCAATACTGGCCCAATACTACGGCATAGATATATGGAATTATAATGCTGCAGATGGGCGCTCCATAAAAAAAGCTATAAAATTTTTAATACCTTTTATGTTGGGTGAAAAAGAATGGCCTTACACACAATACGGTGGGCTTGAGCAACCAATGGAAAAATTCAAAGAATTAATCTGGATTGCTAATCAATATTTAGATGATGAGCTCATAAAAAAAGCGTATAAAAAAATGTTTATAAACAATGATATTGCTGCTGAAATAAATCTTTTATATCCTGTTTTTAGCTCTGATATTGAAATGGATCCTAGATAAACTTAAAAAATAAATTATGAAAAGAATTTTAATTTTACTGTGTTTCACTTGTTGTTTAGGTTGTAGTTCCAAGAAGGAAAGCCAATCTAAAACTTCCAAGCCTAATGTACTCTTTATAATTGTTGATGATTTGAGAACAGAACTTAATACCTATGGGGATAATCAAATTATATCTCCTAATATTGATGCTTTGGCAAGTCAGGGACTTCAATTCAACCGTGCTTACTGTCAGGTTCCAGTTTGTGGTGCTTCAAGAGCTAGCTTACTTTCAGGATTACGTCCTACTAGAGAACGGTTTTTAAAATATAATTCCTCGGTTGACGAAGATGCACCAGGGATTGTTGTATTACCTCAAATCTTTAAGGAAAATGGGTATTATACGATTTCCAATGGAAAGGTATTTCACATAAAAAATGATAGTGAGGAACGTAGTTGGAGTGAACCAATATGGCAGCCTGAATATATTAATGGTAGAAAATACCTGGATCCTGATTCTGAAAACTACATTGGAGGTATAAGAAACAGAGGTCCGTTTTTTGAAAGTCCTGATGTCCCGGATAATGCCTATCCAGACGGTCAAATTCTTGATAAATCTATTGCAGATTTGAAAAGGTTAAGTAAAAAAGATCAACCATTTTTTCTAACGGTAGGATTCACCAAACCACATTTACCTTTTTATGCACCGAAGAAATATTGGGATTTATACAATCGTGATTCTATTGAGATTGCTCAAAACAAAAGTTTGCCTGAAAACACTCCTGCTTCATTGATCGGTTCTGAAGAAATTAAATTTTACCATGGAAAGAATATTGAGTACAATAGCGATGAATTCCATCGTACGGCCAGACATGGCTATTATGCTTGTATAAGCTACACAGATGCTTTGATTGGCCATTTACTATCTACTTTAGATAGTTTGAATTTAAGAGATAATACAATTGTGGTACTTATAGGAGATCATGGATGGAATCTGGGGGAACTTAATTTCTGGAGTAAGCATAACACCATGCACAACTCTATGAATGCACCTCTTATTGTGAATGCTCCTGGGTATTTAAAAAATAAAAAATCAGAGGCGCTGGTTGAGTTCCTTGACATATATCCCACGCTATGTGATTTGGCAAACATCAAATTACCATCACATCTGGCTGGAAAAAGTTTTGTGCCACTACTTAAAAATCCTGTTACTGAGTGGAAGCATTCGGCATTCTCAAGATACGAAACAGGAGATGCAGTGATTACAGAACGATATACGCTTACTCATTATTTAACAGACTCACTAGAAGAGTACATGTTGTATGATTTAGAAAAAGATCCTCAAGAGAATATAAATGTTGTAGATAAGAAAGAGTACGAAGAGATAGCCAATCAAATGAAAGAGCTATTAAAAGAAGGTTATCCTTCTAAGTAGATGGAGGAGAATAAACAGAACTGATTAATCCTAATTTTTTAACTAAAATGAAACTTAAGCTTAGACGATTTTATCCATTAAACTTGATGATACTTCTTTTTTTTGTGAGCTGGCAAAAAGGTCAAGCTCAACAAAAACCTAATGTCCTTCTTATTTGTATAGACGACCTGCGACCTGAACTGAAGAGCTTTGGTATTAACTATATCAGCTCTCCAAACATCGATAAGCTTGCTCAAAACGGTGTCTCTTTTCAAAGACATTATGTAAACGCTCCCAGTTGTGGTCCTTCCCGTTATACAATGTTGACGGGTCTTTATGGTCCTCCAGATAATTATGCTCTTTTTAAGCGAGCCGATAAAATAGAAGAAGGAAAAGAAAAAGTAGAACCCAGTATGCCAGAGTGGTTTAGAATGCATGGTTATACTACGGTATCGGTGGGTAAAGTATCACATCATCCTGGAGGTAGAGGTGGTGCCAATTGGGATAATGATTCAATTATTGAAATGCCAGGAGCTTGGGACAAACATTTTTTACCTGTAGGTGAATGGGAACATCCACGAGGAATCATGCACGGATTGGCTAACGGAGAAATTCGAGTGAAAAGCGGAGACATGGATGTTTATCAAAGCGCGGAAGGAGATGATACTATCTATCCAGACGGATTGATCACAAATGAGGCTTTAAAACAACTAAATGAGTTGACAAATGATAAGGATAAACCTTTTTTCTTAGCAGTAGGTATTATAAAACCGCATCTCCCATTCGGGGCACCAAAAACTTATTACGATAGGTATAAAGGCGTTAAACTTCCTGCTATTGAGCATCCTCAAAAACCAGTTGGAAGAACTACATGGCATAATTCTGGTGAATTCAATCAATATAACCTTTGGAAAAAAGACGCAAATACCAATTCAGATTTTGCTAATGAATTGAGAAGACATTATGCGGCTTGTGTTAGTTATGCTGATGCGCAAGTGGGGAAAATTCTTGAAGAACTAAAACGTTCCGGAGCAGACAAAAACACTATTGTTATTCTTTGGGGAGATCATGGTTGGCATTTGGGTGAACATGCTATCTGGGGAAAACATAGTTTGTTTGAGGAATCGTTACGCTCGCCATTGATTATTCATTATCCTGGAATGGAACATGGAAACTCTAAAACCAATGCCATTGTGGAAACACTTGATATCTTTCCTACCCTATGCGATTTAACTGGTGTTGAAACACCTAAGTTTGTTCAAGGAGTATCGTTGCGACCAATTTTAAAAAATCCTGATACATTAGGTCATTTTGCTTATTCCTATTTTCGTGATGCCATGACCGTAAGAACGGATACGCATCGTTTGACACTTCATAAAGATGGGTATGTAGAACTTTACGATGAAACATCTTTGAAAAAGGAATCCAAAAATATAGCTGATAAACATCCTGATTTAGTTAATGAGTTAAAAACGAAGCTCCAAAGTAGATTGAAACTGAAATAAACTAATAAATATAAATATTATGAAGTATAAATACAAATTCTTAGGATTAATAATTTCTTCACTTTTATTATGCCATGGAGCATTAGCTCAAGGTGAAAAACCCAATATTGTTTTTATTATGGCAGATGATATTGGGATGGGAGATATTTCAACTTATGGTGCTAAATTGATCAATACTCCAAATATTGATGAGTTGGCTGCCCAAGGGAGGCAATTTGAACGCTATTACACTGCTGGAGCTGTTTGTGCACCAACGCGTTATTCTGTTATTACTGGGCGTTACCCATTTAGAACCAAAGAGTTAGGAGATGGCGCTAATCCAGCTCATGATTATCTTTTTGTTGATCAAGATCGCGAAACTATTGGAACTTTAATGCAAAAAATGGGTTATAAAACGGCTGCGATAGGTAAGTGGCATTTGGGTTATGGAGTAGGAAAAAAAATTAACTGGAATGGTACACTTACTCCCGGACCAAATGATGTAGGTTTTGATTATCATTGGGGCGTGCCTCGTAATCATAGTGACAACTTTCGGTGTTATATCGAAAATGATAAAATATATGGGCTAGATCCTAATTCAAAATATAAGATGGCTTCGGGAGATAGAAGGGTTCAGGGGCTTTTAGAAGAGCGTGTTGATGATCAGGTAGATTCAACCCTTACGGCTAAAGTACTTGATTTTATTAGAGAAAATAAAGAGGAACCATTCTTTGTGTATTTCACACCTGTAGCGGCACATACACACGTGACTCCAAATGCTCGTTTTCGTGGGACTAGCAAAGCTGGTCAATACGGAGATTATGTCCAGGAATTGGATTATCATGTTGGTGAAGTGATGGCTTTGATTAAAGAACTCAATCTAGAAGATAATACCATATTTATTTTTGCTAGTGATAATGGTGGTCAACTAAAAGACACTAATAAAGCAGGGTTAGGCTTGAAGTTGGCTGATGAATCTGGAGATGTTGCGCTGAAAGCAAAAACAGCAAAGATTGATGCAAGAGCTTTGGGTCATAAGACTAACCTTGATTGGAGAGAAGGTAAAGCAAGTCCATATGAAGGAGGATTTAGAGTACCTTTGATCATAAGATGGCCTGGTAAAATTGCAAGTGGATCTACAAGTTCGAAATTGTTAAACTCATCAGACTTTTTGGCAACATTTGCTGATTTTTTTGAACAAGAGTTGCCAGAAGGTTCAGGTGAAGATTCGTTTAGTTTCTTGGATGAGTTGAATGGTGATAAAGTTACTCGACCTCGAACTAGTGTTGCGCTTCATTCAAGCGAGGCCCGTTCTTTTGTAGATGGTGAATGGAAATTGATCGATTTCAGTTATTCGTTAAAGTCAAAAAATGAGTATGAATTATATAATCTAACAGAAGATCCATCTGAATCAAATAACCTTGCAGCGTTAAATCCTAGAAAACTTGATGAAATGCGTGAAAAACTAAAACAAATTGTTGATGCAGGACGAAGTAGATAAGAGCTAAAATAATAACGTGCAATGATGATTAACAGATAGGGTTCATTGCGTTTAATTAATAATTAATTATAAGATTAAAATAAGAA
>Ga0209390_10009243_pt1 | contig 11888 bp, 14 predicted proteins | sample BON01_FD_187212 | JGI IMG/M metagenome (GOLD analysis project Ga0209390, IMG submission 187212) | Freshwater microbial communities from Lake Bonney liftoff mats and glacier meltwater in Antarctica - BON-01 (SPAdes) (version 2) | ecosystem: Environmental > Aquatic > Freshwater > Ice > Glacier... | reverse complement strand
TCTGTCACGCGTTAAATTTAGGGTTGAGCATTGCTTGTACGACGGACTTCCAGTCCGTCGGCGGTAACCTTTGTCGACGGACTGGAAGTCCGTCGTACCCTAAAATTTAGCTGTGACAGACCACTAGTGATAAAAACTAAAATCACACGACGGACGACGAACCAAGCTCAAAGAACCAGGAACGCCCTTGTTCCAACCAAGCACCAAGCACCAAGCACCAAGCCTGTTTTCCAATTGTCATGCCAGTACGAAACCAACCTCAGACGACGACTGCGACAGAACTCTACGACTACCCAGCCGGCGGCTACCGCTACGAACTTATTTCAGGCCACCTCACGATGATGTCACCCGCAGGAGGGCGCCACGGTCGAATCGCTCATCGAATCGCCATACTGCTGAGCAAGCATGTCGACGACGTCTTCCGCCTCTACGGGTAAGCGGTCCGGAGAGGGTCTGACCCCTTTTCTATGCCCCAGAAAATCAGCGTTTGAATGCGCCAGCATGCTGCTGATCTTCAAACAGCGAAAATATCTGAACGATTCACAAGCGGACGTACTGGTCTCGGAACTTGCATCAGTCTGCAAAATGATCGTATCTTTTTCACGAACTCTGAAGTAGCAGGGAGCAGGGAGTCACCCCAAGCACAAAGCACAAAGCACAAAGAACAAAGAACAAAGAACAAAGAACAAAGAACAAAGAACAAAGAACAAAGAACAAAGAACAAAGAACAAAGAACAAAGAACGCCGTTGTCCCAACCAAGCACCAAGAACGAAGAATCAAGAACCGGTGTTTCTTCCCCTTCCCCTCGTCTCGGCTGGTGGATTGCGATCGTCGTTCTGGCGATGGTCCTGACGCAATTTCTCTCATCACGCTTAAAGCAGGAAAAACAACGGCCCGGCACTGAGCGAAATGATTTGGTCCTGAACAAAGACCATTTGCCTCAGGACATGCATGGCTGGAAACAGAGTTCGTTTGAAGCTGCAAAGCCTGCCGAACAACTTACGGAAGGACAATTCTGGTGGACGCATTCATGGATCTATGCAAAACCACCACTGACCGCATACGTTGCTCTCGATCAGGCGGACTGGACAAGTTGGCATGAACTGACCATTTGCTATCAGGCAATTGGATGGACCTTAGTGGACCGCAGACTTGTCGATCCTGGCGAGGAACCGGACAACCATTGGCCGACTGTGGTTGCGAGGCTGGAAAAGTCAACATTAGAAAAGGCGACCCTGATTTTCTCGTTGTTTGGCCAGGATGGGACGCCGCTGGTTTCTCCCGTTTTCAGTATTGCACCGGAAAAGGTTACAACGACTGAAAAGACTATCACCGAGAACCTTGCCGATCGTCTCAACTATCGCCCCATTAATCAAAATCTGAAATCCGGAACGACTTCGCACGATCGAGTCATACAGTGTCAGGTTCTGATTTGGCATACGCAGGATTTGCCTGAAGCCACATTGGCGGATCTCATTGATCTCCATCAACAGACCAGAGAACTCTTTCGAGCTGCCTGGCACGCTCACCATTCCAACCTGGTTCCAGAAAACTAATTGCCGACAAGATCACTTGCGACTTCTCGTTAACACACTCTCTATCGGCTCTATGAGCGGCCAACACGTCGTTTACGGGTTTCTACGTCCGCTCACACGTTGGATGCGGCCGGCTCATGAAATGACAATTCTGCACTATGAAAGTGAAACTCCGCCTGCGGAAATCACTGAACAGGGTGTCGATACCATTTGCCTGCCCGACCGATTGAAGCATTGGGCCAGGCGAACATTGTGGGAATCCACAAAGTTGCCGGGTGTTGTGCGAGCAGCCAAGGCCGACCTTGTGCTGACAGTTTCCGGAGCCATCACTCCCAATTGCCCAGTGCCACAGGTGACGCTGTGCCAGAATCCCTGGTGCTATGTACCTCAGGCACATCGCAACTGGAAGGATGGATTGAAAGCAAGGCTCCAGCGGATCGGCTACTCCCGAGCGTTCAAAAATTCGGCAATGATGATTTATATCTCCGGACATTTGCGAGACCTCTATCGCCAAGGCAATTCAGGGGTTTCTGAAGCCCAATCAGCTATTGCATGGGTCGGGTTGAATGCTGACACGTTCGAATCCGCTCTGCAACTTCAGAACATCGCACGTGAACCATTTACGATTTTATCCGTTTCTGCGATGGCTTCATGGAAAGGAGCCGATACTTTGGTAGATGCAGTGGAACTACTGCATGGCAGATCGATTCCGGCAATCTTGAAACTTGTTGGCCCCTGGCCCGATCAAGCCTATGAACGACGGATTCGTGATCAAATCGCAGTAAAGAAGCTTCAGGATTCTGTTCAGATCCTTGGCAAAGTCAGCAACGAAGATCTGCACCGGCTATATGCATCAAGTCGAGTTTTCAGTCTGATGAGTCGTTGTGAGTCATTTGGAATTCCGGCAGCAGAAGCGATGTGCTTCGGCACTCCAGTCATCAGTACGAATTGCTGTGCGATTGCAGAAATCTGCGACGGTGCAGGTCTGTTTGGCCCAGTCGGTGATCCCACATGGACGGCATCTGCCTTGGAAAAAGCACTCACCGACAGCTCCGCATGGGCTCAGTGGTCCATGAACGCCCGCGCCCGAGCCGACCAACTGACTTGGGAAAACTGCGCCCGGCCGTTTCAGGAAATCCCAAAACTTCTCAAAGTGCCTGCCGAGCAAAAGTGCGTTTGAAAACCGCTCTCTGCTCTTCGCTCTTCGCCCACCAAGCACCAAGCACCAAGCACTTCCTTCCCATGAAGCTTCTCATCACCGGTATCTGTGGATTTGTCGGAAGCACAATTGCTTCGCGATGGAAAGAAACGTATGCCGACGCCGAGATCATTGGCATTGATAACTTCTCGCGCGCGGGCAGCTGGCGAAACAGAGATCACCTTCAAAAACTAGGTATCCGTGTCCTGCATGGTGACATTCGCAACAGCAGCGACCTGGAAATCATTGGCGCAGTAGGCTGCGTTTTGGATGCTGCAGCCAATGCCAGTGTGCTGGCTGGAATTGGCGGAGGTTCTCCCAGTCGACAACTTGTTGAAAACAACCTGCTGGGAACCATCAATCTTCTGGAACTCTGCCGAACCCATCAAGCCACCTTTATCTTGCTCAGCACCAGCCGAGTCTATTCGATACCACCTCTTGCAGCTCTCACAGTTATCTCCCAAAACGGAGCCTACTCCCCCAGCCCTGAGCATTGGCCCGAAGGCCTCAGTGAAAACGGCATCACGGAAACATTTAGCACTGCCAGCCCCGTCTCTCTTTACGGCAGTACTAAGCTGGCCTCCGAACAACTGGCTCTGGAATATGGTCACGCCTTTCAGTTTCCAGTTTGGATCAACCGCTGCGGAGTCATGGCCGGAGCAGGGCAGTTCGGTAGAGCGAATCAAGGCATCTTTGCATTCTGGCTGCATTCATGGAAAGAAAAGCGAGCCCTGAAATATATTGGATTCGATGGACATGGCTCACAGGTTCGAGACTGTCTGCATCCGCATGATCTGGTGGAACTCCTCAGACAGCAGTCGGAAACCTGCAACGATGGCCGAAGCCAGATCGTGAATCTCTCGGGTGGTATTGCTTCCGTCAAATCTCTTCGGCAATTAAGTGACTTCTGCCGCGACCGCTGGGGTAAGAATTATGTTTCCTCTGATAACGCTGCTCGCCCATACGACCTGCCGTGGGTAGTTCTCGATTCTGCCCTCGCAAAATCCAACTGGAACTGGAATCCAACAACCGAAGTTTCGCACATCCTTTCGGAAATCGCTGAATTTGCCGATACGCAGCCCGACTGGATCGGACTATCAGCGTAAGTCTTGCGGGTGTCAGTTATGGGCTATACTTCCCGAAGCCTGCATCGCGCGGTAGCCGGACTCGTGAGAGTTCGGAGATCTGGCAGTCATTTCGTCCAAAGTCTCACAACTTCGGCTACGGAGAAACATCTCAACGGTGGACGAGCGAAGTGCAGTTGGACATCGCCACTTCTGAGCCAAATAATAACCCGAAACGTAAGTGAGGGATTGAGTTTAGGCCGTTCGGCTGCGTGCCCACGAATCCCTCGCTGACGCGTCGGGTTATGATCCAAAACTTCCAATCAGGGTCCCGACGATCTTCTGCCCGCGATTCACGTGAATGGCACGAATAATCACGGTCAGAAGACCGAGCATAGTTCCTGCTAACTCCCATCTTCCGTTTTCGCCTCTGGCCACTTAGGATTTATCCTGAAACGATCTCTGTCATTCGCCGTAGGATGGACTTCCAGTCCGTCCGAAAAATGACGGACTGGACGTCCATCATACATTTTGCAAACCCGCATATTGTTTCAGGACAATTACTCACTGCTTAATCCATGAAAAAACTACTCGTCACCGGTTCCTCAGGCCTCATTGGTTCAGAAGTCTGCCTCTACTTTGCATCCACAGGCTGGCAGATTCACGGCGTTGATAATAATCAGCGAGCCGTCTTCTTTGGCCCCCAGGGAGACACTCGCTGGAATCAGCAGCGACTGGCAGGGCTAATTCAAGGCTATCAGCATCATGAACTCGATATTCGCAACCGCGAAGGTATTCTGGAACTGCTGCGAACCGTCCGTCCGGATGCGATTGTTCATACGGCCGCCCAGCCCAGCCACGATCGCGCTGCGGCAATTCCGTTCGACGACTTCGACACTAATGCCGTCGGAACGTTGAATTTGCTGGAAGCCGCACGGCAAGCTTGTCCGGAATCTCCCTTTGTCCACATGTCGACAAACAAGGTCTACGGGGACCGTCCCAATACGATTGCTTTGCGGGAACTGGAGAGTCGCTGGGACTACGCGGATCCCCAATTTGCAGGCGGTATTCCAGAAACATTTTCCATCGACCAATCCAAGCACTCACTGTTTGGAGCGTCGAAAGTGGCGGCCGACATCATGGTGCAGGAATACGGCCGCTATTTCAATATGCCGACCTGCTGTCTTCGAGGCGGATGCCTGACTGGGCCCAATCATTCGGGCGTGGAATTGCACGGTTTCCTCAGTTACCTCGTGAAGTGCAATCTGGAAGGTCGTGAGTACAAAGTCTTTGGCTACAAAGGCAAGCAGGTTCGCGACAACATTCACAGCGAAGACGTCGCCCGCTTCATCGCGGCTTTTATCGGAACGCCACGCGTCGCTGGAGTGTACAACATAGGTGGAGGTAAGAATAACAGCTGTTCCATTCTGGAAGCCTTCGAGCTCACTGCCTCCTTCACTGGGCGTGAACAGGTTTATTCGTATGTGGATGAGAATCGAATTGGCGATCACATCTGTTACTACAGCGACCTGTCCAAAATGCGTCAGCACTACCCGAGCTGGGACATCACGATAAGTCTCGAAGACACGATCCAGCAAATCGTGGAAGCATGGAAAGCACGGAGCGGCGAGCTGTTGGTGGCGAAAGTCTAAGCTGGGCGTTGCAGCACTGTTGATTGCCGCGTGGAAGCGTAAGAATGCAAATTCGATGTCACTCGATTTGCGATTATAGTAGCCATCACTCTCCGAGTGATGAATGCCAACGGCCGCGTTTAGCGGCCTTCGTCACTCTGAGAGTGACGCCTACTTTGTCAAATCGAGTGGCATAGGGTGCAAGCTCTCTGGTGAGTGTTGACGTGCAAAAATTTGCCGAACGGGATGCATATCCCCACACTACCGGCTCCCGTTCCGCTCACCTCTTTCAATCCCTTCGATTCCTACAATCAGAACAGCTGGCGGGCGTAGAGTCCTCCCATTCCGCCTTGCTTTGCATATCGTGTTCAGGTTGTGCGAAGGTTCGGAATCGTTGGTTGACTCCTGCTGCCCAGACGTTATCTCAACGCATCTGAAAACTGTTGACTTCAATCCGTGCCGCTGGCGAAATATCAGCGGTGGCAAAACTTCCTGCAGTTCCGCCGGGTGTGCTGAGGGCACCCACAGGAACGAAGTCCGCGCGGAATCAGAGAAAATGGAGAAACGAACAGTGAGAAACATCTGACTTTGCTGCGTTCTCCTCGTCGCTCGCTTCTCGCCTCTTCTTCCTGAATACCGCTAACTGACGACTGACAACTCTGAGCCTTCTCAAACATCGACTGGTTCGCTTCCTGTTCTTCGGTGGTTCGGCCGCCGCCGTCAACGTAGGCCTGATGTATGTGTTGGTCGACCTGTGCAGCTGGAATTCAGTGGCACTGCGAAATCTGGCCAATGTGGTCTCGATCGAACTGTCGTTGCTCTACAGCTTTGTGGTGTATCGATTATTCGTCTGGAATGATCCCGGCAGCACTTTTCGACAAACTCTGTCACAACAATTGTTTCGCTACCATGGCTCGGCAGGAGCAACGCTGATCGTCCGTTCGTTTCTGTTGTTTCCGATTCTGGACTACTTCGGTGTCAACCACCTAATCAATACCGTTTTTGGCGCCCTTGGCAGCTGCCTGCTGAATTATTCGCTCGCCAGCCGCTATGTATTTTCTTCGGAAAGGTAGTCAGTAGGGGTTGCCAAGCTCTCTGCCAACTGCCAACTGCCAACTCATGCCCGTCGCCACTCGCCACTCCCGTCGAAGACGGGGACTGGGATCTGATCATCCGCCCGAAGCGGCACCTTCTGGATGCCAATCTGAAGGAGATCTGGGACTACCGTGACCTGCTGTACATGTTCGTCAAGCGAGACATCGTCACGGTTTATCAGCAATTGAAGCGTTCAAGTACGGATTTCTTGGCGCAGGGAGTCCCTCAATCGCCGGACTGGCTTACACCGCTGTGTTCACAATCGTCACGCTTGTCGTCGGCGTCATCATCTTCAACCGCACCGAACAAACGTTTATGGATACGGTGTAGCGACGGAGTCGCAGTTCTTGGTTCTTGGTGCTTTGTTCGTCGTTTCTTAAAGAGTTAACGGTTGGCGAAAATCGAACGGTTTGAAGATATTGAAGGATGGCAACTTGCGCGAGAGCTTGCTCGCATGGTGTATTCATTGACGAAAGGCTCTGAGTTCTCGCGAGACTTTGGCTTGAAGGATCAGATCCAACGAGCAGCAGGTTCTGTCATGCACAACATCGCCGAAGGTTTTGACGGCGGAAGCAATGCCGAGTTTGTGAAATTCCTGTGATACTCACAACGATCATGTACTGAAGTGAAGAGTCAGCTGTATCTCGCACTGGACCAGCAGTACATCACGCAGCCACAGTTTGACGACAGGTATGAACTTGCCTGCAAAACACACGCAAAGATTGGCGGCTTCATCCGCTATCTAACCAAGCATGAAGCACCAAGAACGTGCGCCCCTGCGTTTCCGCGACTCAACCTGCGATTCCTTGACTCAACGAAGCACGAAGCACCAAGCACCAAGCACACTTTAGTTCTCACCAAACACACCGTTATTCCAACCAAGCACCCACACGCCTGAAAACTGAGACCAATTGCATGCAACTGATCATTGAACTCCCCAGTCGGGAAGAGCAGATTGACATGAATCGGCGGCGATGGGAGGAACTGCTGCGCGATTCAACTCTCGCCGACGTTCCATTTCGCATCGAAACCAATGCACACGGACAGATCCTCATGACGCCTCCGCCAGCAGGTGAGCACAGTTATCGGCAATCGAGCATTCTTTTCGCGATGGAGAGATTGCTCAAGGGGCAGGTACTGGCAGAATGTCCGATTTCCACAATTGATGGCGTTCGAGCCGCAGATGTAGGTTGGTATTCGTCGCAGCGATTTGGCCAGGTCCGATCTCAACCTGCTTTCGAAATCGCACCGGAGATTTGCGTCGAAGTTATTTCTCCCAGCAATACAAAGTCCGAACTCACGTTGAAGAAACAGCTGTACTTCGAAGCAGGTGCCGAAGAAGTCTGGTTCTGCCAACTGGACGGACAGATGGAGTTCTACACTGCGACCGAACCAGGAGTCCCAACTGCTTCCTCAACCCGCTGCCCCGATTTTCCGTCGTGCATTAGCTGAACTCTGTAATTCCAACGGAAGAATGGGTCGTTGTAGAGGCTGACAAGTTATAAGAATCTCTCTGAGAAACAGCTGTCATTCTGGCCCATCTGATGACTCGACAAACGGCCCACGATCCGGCCGACCGTTGTCGGTGGAAACTGCAACTACTCAGGCCGCTGTATCAACGAGGCCTGTCGCGCGAAGTCGTCAGGGACTTGTTCAGGATGATCGACTGGATGATGGATTTACCCACTGACATCGCCCTACAATTCGAAAACGAGCTCTTAACATTTGAACGGGAGAAACAAATGCCTTACATCACTTCGATTGAACGACATGGGATAGAAAGAGGAATTGAGCAAGGAATTGAGCAAGGAATTGAGCAGGGAATTGAAAGAGGTGAGCTGGTAGGTCAAATCCGAGTGTATCAGCGGTTGTCAGGGCAGCAAGAACAACCGCGTGAACAGTTAATCAGTCAAACCGTGGAAGCCCTTCAGACGCAATTGATCCAATTGCAACAAAGCTTTGACTCCAGTGACAAAAACTAAAAAACACACCAAGCCCCGATCAGGCACGACGCACCAGGCACGACACACCAAGAACTCTGCAATTTCTGCCAGCTGCCCACTCTGCGATTCCTGCCAACTAAAAACTCCCTATGCCTTCCCTCGCCACTAGTACCTCTTCACTCGCCACTCCCGTCGAAGATGGAGAGTGGGATCTGATCATCCGGCCCAAGCGGCACCTTCTTGATATCAATCTGAAGGAGATCTGGGACTACCGCGACCTGCTGTACATGTTCGTCAAGCGGGATATCGTCACGGTTTATCAGCAGACGATTCTGGGACCGATTTGGTTCTTCATCCAGCCAATCGCCACAATGCTGACGTATGTGATCGTCTTCGGCCGCATCGCGAACATCAGTACGGATGGAATTCCGGCGCCTTTGTTTTACCTGTCAGGCGTGATCATCTGGAATTACTTCCAGGACTGCCTGCTGAAGACATCCAGCACATTCGCCAGCAATGCCGGGATCTTTGGCAAGGTGTATTTTCCTCGCCTGATTGTGCCGATGTCGCAGGTTGTCTCCGGAGTGATCAAGCTCCTGATCCAGTTCACTCTGTTCCTGGCTCTCTGGGTCTGGTACTTGACGACTGACAAGTCGCTGCATCCCAATATTTGGCTTCTGTCGACGGTCTATTGCCTGCTTCTCATGGCCGGTATGGGATTGGGGCTTGGTATTATCTTCAGCTCGTTGACCACCAAGTACCGCGACCTGAACTTCTTGCTGGGCTTTGGAGTCCAACTAGCGATGTACGCCACGCCGATCATTTATCCGATGAGCGTTCTTTCGCCGAACCTGCGAGCCTGGTTGTGGTGGAACCCAATTGCCCACGTCATCGAAGCGTTCAAGTACGGATTTCTTGGTGCGGGAAGCCCATCAATCGCCGGACTGGCTTACACCACTGCGTTCACAATCGTCACGCTTGTCGTCGGCGTGATCATCTTCAACCGCACCGAACAAACGTTTATGGATACCGTCTGACGACGGAGTATTCAGTTGTCAGTCGGCAGTTTACAGCGGTACGGCGAACGTAATGCGTTCGCTGCCAACTGGAGACTTTCCCAAATGCCCGGTTTTGAAGACTTGGAAGTATGGCAAAGGGCGGTGGATTTGAGTGCAGAGATTTATTTACGTCTGGCCGAATGCCGGGATTATGGCTTTAAGGATCAGATTACTCGTTCCGGCCTGTCCATTCCATCAAACATCGCTGAAGGCATGGAACGATCAACACCAGCCGATCAGTGCAAATTTCTTGATTATGCCCGAGCTTCATGCGGCGAAAGTCGCACGCAAGCGATAGTGGGAATCAAAGTCGGTTTCATCGCTGCTGAAGTAGCCACGCTATGGTGTCAGGAAACGAAACAAATATCTGCAATGATCCAAGGCTTGATTCGTTCAATTCGCTCTCGATCGTGAACACCCGGATCACTGCCGACTGCCGACTGCCGACTGCAAACCACCCCACCTCAATTTCGGGCGTATTCACTGTGGATACCGCACCAGTCGGTGATCATCGTGGTAGCCTCACACGCTGCTTTAATGGAGACCAGCATGGCAACATCTGAAAAACTCATCGAGTTTGAATGTCCTCAGGAAATTCTGCTGGGGCTTCATTTGAATGCACGCCAGTTTGGCGATCTTGTTAAGCAGCAGTCAGCCATCGCGTTGTTCAGAGAAAGCAAACTCACGTCGGGTATGGCGGCACGCTGGCTGGGGATTCCTCGCATCCACTTTCTGCTGAACGCTATGCAGCAGGCAAATATTTCTCTTCTACAGGATGACTCGGAAGATTTCGCAAGAGAAACTTCACTGATCATGCGGCTCGCGTCACACGTTGGGGAGTCGTCGCAATGAAATGTCGCCATTGCCAAAACCCGCTCTCCCACGTCTTCGCGACTCAACCAAGAACCAAGAACGTTTCCCCCATCAACCGTTAATGCATCATTCAAAACCGCATTCTGTAAATTGGCATCATGCATGTGCCGAAAATGCCACACCGTGTTGTTGAACGTCATCGCGACTTTGGGATTTTTCTGTGCAACAACGGCAAAGTCAACGTAGCTTTGCCACACCGATGCGACTGTGTCGAGATCAATCATTTGAGGCGTCCACAACACACGCCGTCACCCACAGGAACGAAGTCCGCGCCAACAGTCCCTGTCGTCATTCGTGAAATTCGTTTATTTCGTGGTTAACAACCAATCGCAACATTCACCACTGAGGGCACAGAGTTGCTCTTCGCTCTAGGCTCTTTGCTGTCCAACCAAGAACCAAGAACCAAGCACACGTTAGTTCACCCTCTTCGCCCTTAGCCCCCGGCTCCACGCCCCATGCCCCATGCCCATCGCGATTAAAATTGAAAACGTCTCCTAACCCTACCGCCTCCGTGATGAAGAATGACAGGAGCAATGAACATGACAGAGAAAGCGTACGGTGAAGTGGTGGATTTGTTTGCCCGCGGGACAACCGCATTAGAGATCGTCAGGTTCAAGCCATCACCGGAATCTCAGGAACGGGCTCGATATCTTCTCGATCGCTCGAGGTCAGATGAGTTAACCGAGGACGAGGCAACGGAGCTGGAACGTCTGGGACAAATCGAATCGTTGATGCAGCTGATCAAGGCTCGGGCCCGGCACTACGCGAACATCGCATCATGAGTTCCACCAGAGTCTCAGCAGCATTAAGACGCAGCCGTCAGGCACGTGCAAATGGGTGCTGCAAATACTGTTTACTGTCAGAAGATGATGCATGGTTCTCTCATGAACCGGATCATATCATCGCTGAAAAACACGGGGGTGAGACAACGTTTGAGAATCTCGCGTGGGCCTGCTTCGATTGCAATCGATACAAGGGCTCAGACATTGCATCCAGAGATTCATTAACGGGATCACTCGCCCCTCTGTTTAATCCACGGTTGAATCACTGGGGAGACCACTTTGAGCACATCCATGGACGCGTCAATGGAAAGACTTCCATCGGTCGTGTGACAGAAAAACTGCTGAAGCTCAATTTGACCGAACGCGTCGAAATAAGACAAATGCTCGTCCAGATTGCTCGCTATCCAGGATAGGGCTCTCGACTCCACGCTCCCCTTGGCTCTTCGCTCCACACTCTTCGCCCTTCGCCCTTCGCCCTTGTGCTGTCCGCACCAAGAACACGTTAGTTTGCCCCAAGCACCGACTTGTTGCGTTTGTGCCTTCTCCGTGAACTCCGTGCCCTCCGTGGTAAAAAACGAAAGCACAATGTTCACCACGAAGAACACCCAGTTCAACGAGGCAAACGCACCTGAAGTCAATCTTGATGTTCCGCTTGCTTTCATTCGTGTGATTCGTGCCGTTCGTGGTTAAACAATTCAATCGCAGTCG
>Ga0209390_10009242_pt1 | contig 11889 bp, 12 predicted proteins | sample BON01_FD_187212 | JGI IMG/M metagenome (GOLD analysis project Ga0209390, IMG submission 187212) | Freshwater microbial communities from Lake Bonney liftoff mats and glacier meltwater in Antarctica - BON-01 (SPAdes) (version 2) | ecosystem: Environmental > Aquatic > Freshwater > Ice > Glacier... | reverse complement strand
TGTATCAGGTGCGAGCCAAGGCGGAGGCGGAGGCGGCGGCGGCGGGCGGCGGGCCGCGCAAGGCTAAAACATACTCTATCTATCCATCTATCTATCTATCTATATAATCGTATATACAGAAGTTAACACTATACCCCGTAAATGCCAAGGTGCGAGCCAAGGCGGAGGCGGAGGCGGCGGCGGCGGGCGGCGGGCCGCGCAAGGGTGCCGCGCCCAAGAAGGCGGAGGAGGCGGGCGAGGCCAAGGACCCGCGCGAGCTCGAGGTGGAGAAGGTCGAGAGGATCGTCGACATGGCCATCAAGAACCAGCTCACCGAGGGCAAGTAGGCGGGAGGGGCTGGCCAGGCGGCTATATATATATATATGGCGGCCTCGCGTGGCGGAGCAGCGGACCACCGCGCCGTGCGCCCGCCTCCCCTTTGAGCACGAAAGGGGTTGCTCCCGGGGAGCGGGGCGTGGTTGCCAGTGGGCCGCGGCTCGACACACGCGTTGGCTTCGGAGGCCGCCGCGCGTCTGGGCCGTGGTGTGAGTCAGCGGCGCTCGGACCATCATCTCAACATAATATAGTGTAGCGAGTAGAGGTAGAGAGAGAGAGGAGAGAGAGAAGGGGGGGCGTGTTCGCGTGGGGGAGTGGTGTGAGCTGTTAGCGTTTGGCGTGTGATGAGATTTAGATTTTTAATAACATGTGTATGTGTCACAATGTGTGTACATTCTGATTATGTTTTTGTTTTGTTTTTTTTGTGTGTGTATGTAACATTATGCACATTATGTACGTAGGTGTATGTGTAAATATTCGATGGTACCCCAGCACCTGTGCGCTCAGCTTTTGTAACTGTAACCCCGTCGTGTGAGTTGTATGTTATATGAATGAAAAGGATTTAGGATTTGAGACGACGAGTGGTGTGTGTTTTGTTTGTGTGTGATTCTGTGTCGAATAGCGATAGCGAATAATGAATAGCGAATAGCGCACGCATACGCATACATCACACATACGGTGTGCTACTGCGTAATGCGGCCTACGGCCTACACACCTCCTACACCTACACGCCCACATACCTGATGCTGACTAACCAGCTGACTGTGACTCAAGTGTAAGTATATAAGTAGAAATATAAGTAAGGAAGTAAGTCAGGGCGGTTGGCCTTTACCTTTACCTTTACCTAATACATACCTAACTAATAATGTACCTAGCTAAATATTATAAAAATAACTTAAATAACTTTTTACCTTATACTTATACTTTACACTACACTTTACACGAATAATAATATAATATTTTATTTAATAATCTAACAAACACGATATCATTGTGCTACGAATAATTTATTATTATTATAATAGTGTATAGTGTATTTTTATAATACAATATTATTTCTTATATTTATATATAATAATAATATATAATATTATTATAATATTAGTCTTAGCTCTTAGCTCTTTTCACTCTCAGACTCAGATGACTCACTTCTTAAAGATAAACATACAACATACAAGCCGATCAAGATATAATATTGTGATATGAAGAGCTCTCTCTCTCACTAACTCAGACACCACGAACAACGAAGTATGTAAAGAATGAAAAGTAAAAGCGTAACAGTACTTTTACCTTGTACTTGTACTTTCGCTCTTACACACACACTTACACATGACCATGACCTTATTATTATACACTCGACACACACTGACACCAATCCCTGTGTGCTGACTCTCTCCCTCTTCCTCCTCCTCTCCCGCCGACGGAGACAGGGCGGCTGCCGCGTGCTCCGCATGCCAGTCCGTGCCACTCACTCAGCGGCGGGCTCCTCCTCCGCCGCCGGCTCCTCAGCGGCGGGCGCTTCCTCGGCCGCCGGCTCTTCCTCCGCAGCTGCAGGCTCCTTCTCGGCCACCGCCGGCTCCTCGGCCGCGGGCGACTCCTCCTCGGCAGGCTCCCCCGCGGGCTCTCCCGCGGCCTTCTCTCCCTCGGCCGCCTCTTCCTCGTCGGCGGGCGCCCCTGCGGCGGCGATTGCCCGCTTGGCCTCGAGCACCTCCTTGTCGAACTCCTGGTGCCACTGCGCAATCTTGTCGTTGCGGAAGCGCACCGAGACGTTCACATCCATGTCGCCCTCGGTGCCCGCGATCACGTTGCCCGCCGCGTCCTTGATGTGGCACGTGTAGACGGTCCTCACGATGGCCACCGTCTCGCTCCGGTGGGTGACCGACGAGAGCTCCGCCTTTGTGACCGAGATGCCCTCCCAAATATGGCCGAGCGCACTCACCATCTCCTTGAACGAGCCCTTGCCGTGCTCGTCCACCACGGCCACGTCCCACTTGACCGTCTCGGTGAAGCTGCCCGCCAGCTGCGTCATCATCACGCGCATCATGTCGGGCGCCACGCCGCCGACGCCCATCGTCGCCATCATATTGAAGCACTTTGTGGCAATTGGGAGGATGTCGACCTCCTCCGCGCCCGCGTCGTGGGGCGTCGGGGCGTGGCCGCGAGGTGTCTGCTCCGGAGGGTCGGCCACCACGACTTCCCGCTCGGCGGGCGGCGGCGCAGAGGCAGCTTTGGGCGACGACGCCGGGGCAGCCTCCTCGGGCGCCGGAGCAGGCTCCGCGGCCAGCTTCTCGGCCGGCTTTGGCTTGGTACCCCTGCGCGGAAAGCACACGGCACGGAGTGCAGGTGGGCACTCGCGTTTGCGGGCAGCACCTCACCACTAGCGTGGCGCGGGAGCGCGGCGCTGGGCGGCGCACCCGCTCGGTTTGGCGGCCGCGAGCTTGGCAAAGTGGTCCCTGAAGAAGGCCGGTGGGTCGGGCGCACGCGCGGCGACCGCTGCGTTGAGCGCGCCCTCGAGGCAGCTTCGCAGGTCCACGCTGGAGAGGTACGTCTCAACCTCTTCCTTGGAGAGTGTCGCTCCCTTGCCCATGGTTCTCGCACTGCGGGCGGCACACGGAAGCGGAGTGGCAGGTGAGCCATGGCTGGCGCTCGCGATGCGGCCTGCGGCGCGGGTGAGGCAGGTGGGCACGGCGGCAGGCGTGGCCAGCCTGCCTGTTGTCGGGCCAAAGCGATTTGTAACGGCTCCGATCTAACGCAATCAGCTTTAGTTTAAATGTATAACCGCTAAAAGAAAACTATGGAGGTTCACTGGTAATTTCGCAACTGCGAAAAAACGCATCGAATGCTCGGCGCTGTCGCGCTCGCGGTGCTGGCCTTGAGCCCGGCGCCCTTGCAGCCGCGCCTACGCGACGTGACGGCACGCGCGCGGCCCAGCTGGATGCCTGCTGGCCCGGCTGGCCTGACCCTGCCAGCCAAGCCGGCGGTCGCTCTGGCGGCGGCACTGGTGGCCGTGCCCCTTCCGTCGTTCGCCGCCCCGACGCTGGACGCGGTGCTCCAGAGCGAGGAAGTGAAGCAGCTCGGCGTCTTCTTTGTCCAAACGGTCATATCGTGGGGAGTGCCGGGGGCGGTCGTACTCTTCATCATCAGCATTGCGGCGGGCGGCAAGGGCGGCGAGGAGGAGGACGACTTGCCGCCGGCGCTTGCCAAATTTCTCGGAATGAGCAAGGAGCCAAAGGAGTACCTCAAGGTGGAGCGGCTCAACAACAAGCTGCAGTCCTTCGACTACTCGCTCGGCAAGGCAACCGTCTCCAAGGAGTCAGCGCTGCGCACTTCGCGCGAGCAGGAATTCCGACGCGTGTGGGGCGCCGAGCTCGCCTCGCTCGACCTCACTGCCAAACAACTGGATGCGATCGAAAAGGGGACCGAGCGCTACCGCAAGGCGCAGGCCAAGCTTCAGCGCCAGCTTGAGACCAACACGCGCAAGCTGCGCGCGGCGACCCTCGCGGCGCGCTATGATGTGAAGGCCTTTGATGTTATCATGGTGAGGGAAGCACACACCAGCCCTCGGTGTTAAGGGAGGGTGGTGGTCCGTTTGTAGTGTTGTTCTTGTCGTGTGTTTGTGTGTGTGTCCTCTCCTCGCCCACCCGCCGCCCACCCGCGCAGGCCGAGGAGGGTGGCGAGATTGATGCATCCTCGCCAGAGAAGAGCGCGGCGCCGGTGGGCACGGCTCTGGCCATGGTGAGCACGACGAGTGTCACGGACTCGGCCGAGGGCGCCAAGGACAAGAAGGCGCCGGGGATGATGGCCCAGTTCAAGTCTTCCCTCGCGCTGGGCAAGCTGGGCGAGGAGGTGTCTAGCCTGCAGGAGAAGCTGCAGGAGCTTGATTTGCAGTTCCTGGCCGGGCTCGCGGCGGCGGTCTCGCCAGAGCAGGCGCTCGGGCTGGCCGACGCGCTCCGCGCCAAGGACGGCGCCGGCGGCGTCGTCGACGTGCTGCAGGCCATGCCGCGCCTCCGGCACGCGGCCGGGCCACCCGGCTTGCTGGCGGAGGCTGCCAAGGAGCACGCCGCCGCGCTGGGCCGCCCTGCGCGCCTCTACACGCTCTCCTTCTTCGGCGACGTGACCGCCTCACAGGTGTCGAGCCTGCGCCAGGAGGTGACGGCGGTTCTCAGAAACGCCGACGCGGCCCAGGGCGATGAGGTGATGCTGGTGCTCAACACGGGCGGCGGCACCGTGACGGGCTACGGCCTCGCTGCGGCGCAGTTGGGCCGCGTGCGTGGCGCCGGACTGCCGCTCACGGTTGCCGTCGAGCAGGTGGCAGCCTCGGGCGGATACATGATGGCGTGCGTGGCTGACCGGATCGTGGCGTCGCCCTTCGCCGTGCTGGGCTCGATCGGCGTCATCACGGAGCAGCCCAACGTCTACGAGCGGCTCAAGCGGGAGGGGATCGAGTTCAACACGATCACCGCCGGCAAGTTCAAGCGCACGCTGACGCCGACCAAGAAGGTGGAGCCGGCAGACGTCAAGAAGCAGAAGGACGACATCGAGCAGGTGCTCCAGCTCTTCAAGGAGTTCGTGCAGACCAACCGGCCCGGGCTCGACATCGAGGCGGTCGCCACGGGCGAAACTTGGTTCGGCCCCGACGCGCTGCAGCGCGGCCTGGTCGACGAGCTGGCCACCTCGGACGAGCTCCTCACGCGCGCCGTCGCCGCGGGCAAGGACGTGCTCTCGGTCAAGTACGTTGCCAAGCCGCCTGGCGTCCTTGCCTCCCTCGGCGTGGGTGGCGACGCTAGCGCTGGCTGGCGTCCGGCTCTGCTCAACCTCGCGACGCGCGCGCTGCTCGGCGGATCGTCGGAGCTCGGCTCACGCGGCCTGCGCGCCGCCGAGCCCGAGGTGCGGTGGGAGGAGGCCGCGCAGCCGGTCGCGCGGGCCGAGGGATTCGGAAGGGCGGCGGAGCAGCCGTCGTGGGGGTGGGACGACTTCTGAGGCGCGCGGCGAGTTTGGTGGCGGGCGGCCGAGGCGCCCTCCGCGGTCGTGGAGAGGAGAGCCAGTTGCTTCCTCGGTCATTTGGGCGGGTGCTGCGTCGCGCCGCCAGCTTCGGTGCCCGGGCCAGGAGGACCTGACGAGTGCATGGGACTAGTGTTCGACGGAGGGCGTGCGTGGGTGTGGCGTATACCCGCGTGAGGCCGTCGGAGCTGGGGAGCGCCGTGCGTCTGGTGTGCCTGTCTTGGGGTTAAGCATCTATATCTGTATGTAGCATGTTAATGTTAATGTTTACATACTGATACTGATACTGTGTTAATGACTGTTGACGACTGTTCAAAAAAGTCGAGAAGTTGAAGAAGTTATTATTATTATTATTATTATTATAAATTATTTATAAATTATTATATTTTTTAGTACTAGTACTAGTATATTATATGCATATATTATTTACGTATATTTATGTATATATATATATATACACTTATTTACGTATATATATGTATATATATGTATACATGCATATATATATTTATATCTATTTTTGTAAATGCATTCATATATGTGTTTGTTTTTATGTATATATATCTCGTATTTATATAAATGCATACCCGAATTTCACCATGCCATTGACTAGCTTCGAATGAGATATTGCAACAAGATCTCTTGCACTCGAGATTGTCTGAATACGCGAATCAATAACAGGCACACCTATGCGCCGCAACCCCTCGGTCGGTCCAGGAGAGAGGGCCATGAGTCCCGAAAGGGGTCGTGGGATGAGTCCGGATGCTCGCCTACAATATTCATCAGGGGGAGGGGGGGGGGATAGGGGTCGAGGGGCACCCGTCGCGGTAAGCCCAGGTCGAGCTACCTCACCTCGGCGGTAGTTTGTGGGGTGCAGCGTGGTGCAATGCAAATGCGGATGCCATGGGCGCGGGGGGGTGTAGAGTACAAGGCGGCTGTGGAAGGTGTTTGCTTATGGAGTAGCAAGAAAGCAGGAAGGATATTTGCTAATGCATTCTTGCAGGGAAGCTTTGACTCGAGCAGGTCCGGGACCATTTCTTGGGTCCTAAATAATTAATTGGGGTTTCACCACCCAGGGAAGAAAGAGAAAAGAGGAGGCCGCGGTAGAGCGAAGTGTTCGTCTGATGTTGATCACGGAAGCTCTGTGAAAGTGAGACATTCGTTTGTATGAAAGTTGAGTCATATATAAGAATTTGTACATGTGTGACCAATGATTTCAGATTTTTAGCGGCCGTGTGGGAGCCGTGACGATTTCTGGCCTCTGAAATTGATTTCGTTTTCATGTTTTGGCCTCTGAAATTGATTTCGTTCGGGGCTAGGTAGGACCCACCTTGAGTAGGTCCTACCTAGCCCCGAAGAAAATCAATTTCAGAGGCCGAAAATCGTCACGGCTGCCGAACGGCCGCCAAATTTGGAATCAGTAGTCATACATATTCAAATTCTTATATATTATTCAACTTTCATACAGACGAACGTTTCATTTCATACATCACCTGGTACAAGATGTCTCTTATTTTGGACAATGGTATTCACACAGCTTCTGCGATCAATGTGCGTGGGTCCTAGGAAACACCTCGTCGAGGTAATGTGTTTTTGAATTGTGGAGAACTAGGGAGCCTACTAATTGTGGCCACTTTACATGAGAAGAGGAGTCACTCGCATATTTTCTTGGCAATGGTATTTTTTTTGACAATGGTATTCGCATGCCGCATCATGCGCTGATGATGCGGCAGGACATACACACACACACACTCATGCACACACTCACACGCACCCATGCACACACACCTCCTCTCACATACACAGTCATGTGACACACGACTTGAGCGACGAATTGGGCATTTTTATTACTGCTAATTTGATGTTCCAGTGTATGTGCATCTGGTGTTTTTTAATCTTTGCGCACATGTGTGTGTTTGCGAATCGCACACATGCCAGCAGCCCCTCCATTCGCACACGTTTGCATGCGTGTGTGTGCATGTGTGTGTGTGAATGCATTCGTGTGTGTATGTATATATGTGTGTGCATGTGTGCATGCCGTCGTGTGTGTATGTGTATGTGTTGGTGTGTAGATGTACAAATTACAGTAAATAAAAACTCGGGGACCCACGTTTTCCTCGCATGTGTGCGCTGGAACCAGTGTCGACCGCTCTGTCCGACATGCACTCGTCAGAGCCCTATTCCAGTATACACACTCGAAACCCCCGTAAGTACCCCCCAAGGAGCCCTATGTGCACTACACAGTGCCAATCAAATGCTGGTGGCAAGTGCAAGTTGAGTGCCGCAGTAATGGTGTCGGTGATTTCGTCGGGCGTATGGTCTACATACATACATATATATATCTATATATATAAATGTATATATATGTATGTTTATATATACTTATATATACACATATATATGTATGTTTATATACACTTATATATACACATATATATGTATATGAATATATGTACATTATGTACACGTATGTACATATATTTACATGTATGTATGTATGGGGATATACGCCAAGGCGAGCGATACGCGGCGCATATGGCTCTTTTGAGTGAAAATATGCAGATGAATGCACTGCATATCTCCACTCAATAGAGCCCTATGTGCATATATATATACATATAGATATGTACATACACATACACACATATATATATATACACATATATATGCGGCAGTGCATACAGGGCTCTATTGAGTGGAGATATGAAGTGAATGCATTGCAGTCTCCACTCATATCTCAATCTCTACTCAAAACCCTCACGCTCCACTCAATATCACAGTCATATGTGAGTCATATGTGCATATCGCAGTTTCCACTTTTTCTTTTTCTTTTTCTTTCAGAAGCCAGAAAGTTCGCGGTAAATGCGTTCCGTCTCCTCTGCGATTTTATCCTGTGTGCATGTGCAAGCACACGTCAGAATTGTGAGTGCGCGTGCCCGTGTATGTACGTTAGTCTTGTTCCGTGTGCGTACGTGTGCGTGTGTGTATATGTGTGCATGTGCGTGTGCGTGTGCGTATGTGTGTATGTGCGTGTGTGTAAAAGTGTGTATATGTGCGTGCGTGTGTGTGTGTGTGTGAATGTGTATGTGTGTGCGTGTGCACATGCATGCATCTGTCAACATCGTGAGTGCGTGTGTCCGTGTATGTACGCTGGTCTCGTTCCGTATATGCATATGCATGCGTGCATATGTGTATGTATATGTGTATTGTATCCACGTGTGTGTGCATGAGCATGCATGTGTCAACATCGTGAGTGCGCGTGTCCGTGTATCCACGGTGATCTCTGTGGTCGATCTTTTGGAATATGTGTTTATCTCTTTTTATCTCGCATCTGACAAAACTGGGCGATAGCAGGCGTGCAAAAGCGAGGTTTGCTCAACACAAGCTCTGAAAGAGAAAAAGAGACACACCGTGACCCCTTTATGTGTGTGTGTATATATATATATATATATATATATATGTGTGTGTGTATGCATATGTCTATAACTAAGTTTGTATACATTAGATGTATAGATATGTAGATGTAGACATATTTCGTTATAGATATATTCATACTTATATATATATATATGCATTGATATACATATATATACATAGAGATATATGCATATGTATATATATACATATATAGATATATGTATAGATATATATACGTATATATATAGTGGGATCACGGTGTGCCTCCTTTGCTCTGTATGTACATGTACATTTGTATACATACAGAGCAAAGCAGGCACACCGTGACCCCACTATGTATATGATATATATATACAAACATATGAGTATAAATGGATCCATAACTACAGGGTGGCGAAGATGCATAGGATGCCTTAAGTTGCAGGTCATTTTTTGCAAAAGAGCCACTAATTCTAGGGCTCGTTTGCGGAAAATGACCTACAACGATAAGGCATCCTATGGATCTTCGCCACCAGGTATGAGGTGGCTACGGTTAGTAGGATCGATTAAATTATAGTTCTCTTTTGCAGAATATTGTCTCTTTTATAGGGCTCTTTTGCAAAAGAGACCTGTAATTTAATCAATCCTACTATCCAAAGCCACCCCATATCCATTTATATATGTATATATATATCCAAAGATCTCCTAGGAGGCACACAGTGACCCCACTATGCATATATAAATACATATACATATAGTTTATATATATATATATAAATTTATAATTAGACATGGGTATATGTCTATAATTATAGATATATATAGATATCTAGTTGTAGATGTATATGTTATATGTATATAGGCCCTCTTGCAGCTCATTAACGGCCCTTAATTCATTTCATAGACTACACATCTGTATGTCTATAATTATAGAGGCATGCATGTATATATAAAGACCGAGACAGGAGGCACACTGTGACCCCACTTCGTCTAGTGAGGTGGGGTTGACGGTGGAGAGGGGGGGGTGCGGGTGGGATCAAACCCAGTTGAACATTTTCTGGGCCTTTATCCTGCCGCGTAGGCCCATTTGGCGCGCATTTTCAAAATTTGAGAAAATCTCGTTGATGCCCCTGTGCTCCATGATGGTCAGGTGGTCACGTGCGAGAGATCAGGGGGGGGGTGGGGGGGGGGTTGCACCCATCGGGGAGAGAGGAGCTTGATATTTGGGCGTGCGTGTGAACAAGCGAGACATCAGTTGCAGGTCTCTTTCCGCAAAGAAGCCACTAATTATAGGGCTCTTTTGCAAAAAATGACCTAGAGCAGGAGCTTGATATTTGGGCGTGCATCTGAATCAGCAACGCGAGAAAGCGAAAGAGTGAAGGAGAAAGAGCGAGAGAGAGAACGAACGAGAGAGAGCGAAAGAAAGGAAGAGAGAGCGAGCGAGCGAGAGAAAGAGAGAGCAAGCGAGAGTGTGTCGCGTGTGTTGCAGTGTGTTGCAGTGTGTTGCAGTGTGTTGCAGTGTGTTGCAGTGTGTTGCAGTGTGTTGCAGTGCGTTGCAGTGTGTTGCAGCGTATTGCCTCTGCTTGGAGGCATGAGCATTGTGCGGTGTGTTGTAGTGCGTTGTAGTGTGTTGCAGTGTGTTGCAGTGTGTTGAGGTGTGCTGCAGTGTGTTGCAGTGTGTTTCAGTGTGTTGCCCCTGCTTGGAGGAATGAGCACTGTGAGGTGTGTTGCAGTGTGTTGCAGTGTGTTGCAGTGTGTTGCAGTGTGTTGCAGTGTGTTGCAGTGTGTTGCAGTGTGTTGAAGTGAGAGTGTGTCGCATTCTGCTCATACTTTGAGTTTTGAGCACTGCGAGCGACAAAGCCGCGCACAATAACGCAGGGCAAAGTAATACACAAGTAATACACAAGTAATACACAAGTAATACACAAGTAATACACAAGTAGTACACAAGTAATACACAAGAGTTGGACAGAGAATGTGTTGGTGGAAATGCAGATGTATGTTGTGTGTGTGTTGTGTGTGTGTTGCGTGTGCGTATGTGACGTGGGGAGAGTGCTACACAACTGAGGGACGGTGAATGCGTTCGTTGTGTGTGTGTGCTGCGTGTGTGTTGTGTGTGCGTATGTGTGTGTGCTATGTGTGTATTGTGTGCGCATAAGAGTGCTATGGGGTGGCTACGATGAGTAGGCGTCTTAAAATGATAGGTCTCTTTGGCAGAATATCGTCTCTTTTATAGGGCTCTTTTGCAAAAGAGACCTATAATTTTAAGGAGCCTACTAGTGGTAGCCACCCCATACACAACTGAGGGATGGAGAATGCGTTCGTGCCAATGCACATGCATGTTGTGTGCATGTGTTGTATGCATGTGTTGTGTTGTGTGTGTGTGTTGTGTGGGTGTGCTGTGTGTGTGTGTTGTGTGTGTGTTGTGTGTGTGTGTTGTGTTGTCTATGGTGCAGGGAAGAGAGCGCCAGGAAGAGGGAGCTATGGGGTGGCTACGATTAGTAGGCTCCTTAAAATTATAGGCTTCTTTTACAGAATATCGTCTGTTTTATAGGTCTCTTTTGCAAAAGAGACCTATAATTTTAAGGAGCCTACTAGTCGAAGCCACCCCATAGCTCCCTCTTGCTAGCTCTCTTTCTCACTCTCTCTTCCTCACTCTCTCTCTCTCCCTCTCTCTCTCCCTCTCTCTCTCCAGGAAGAGGGAACTAGCGAGAGGGAGGTATGGGGTGGCTACGATTAGTAGGCTCCTTAAAATTATAGGACTCTTTTGCAGAATATCGTCTCTTTTATAGGGCTCTTTCGCAAAAGAGACCTATAATTTTAAGGAGCCTACTAATCGAAGCCGCCCCATAAGAGGGAGCGAGAGAGACCTCCCTCTCGCTACCTCCCTCTTTTGTCTCTCTCTCGAGAGAGAGGGAGGTACAGAGAGAACCTAGACGAGTGCAAGACAGTAAGGGAAAGAGGGGGGTGGGAGCGTCCGAAGATTGTGTGTGTGTGTGTGTTTGTGTGCGTGTGTGTGAGAGAGAGAAGAGAGTGAGAGAGAGTGTGTGTGTGAGAGAGAGAGGTGGAGGGCGTCTGGATGGGAGAGAGAGAGGGAGAGAGAGAGGGAGAGAGAGAGAGAGAGAGAGAGGGAGAAAGAGAGAGAGAGAAAGAGAGAGAGAGGAAGACAGAGAGAGA
>Ga0209390_10009237_pt1 | contig 11892 bp, 8 predicted proteins | sample BON01_FD_187212 | JGI IMG/M metagenome (GOLD analysis project Ga0209390, IMG submission 187212) | Freshwater microbial communities from Lake Bonney liftoff mats and glacier meltwater in Antarctica - BON-01 (SPAdes) (version 2) | ecosystem: Environmental > Aquatic > Freshwater > Ice > Glacier... | reverse complement strand
ATACAAAGTGGGCGAAATTGGATACTTTATTTAATTAATAAGATTACATTGTATATACAAAGTGGGCGAAATAAGAATACTTTATTTAATTAATAAGATTACATTGTATATACAAAGTGGGCGAAATTGGATACTTTATTTAATTAATAAGATTACATTGTATATACAAAGTGGGCGAAATTGGATACTTTATTTAATTAATAAGATTACATTGTATATACAAAGTGGGCGAAATAAGAATACTTTATTTAATTAATAAGATTACATTGTATATACAAAGTGGGCGAAATTGGATACTTTATTTAATTAAGAATATATTTTGACTACATAATTAATTATTTAGAAAAGTTTTAAGAATATATTTTGAGTACATAAAAAATTGATTATAAATTAAATACAGATTTATACTTAAAAGGATATAATATGTCTTTGGAACAAACAACCAGTCAAATAGAAATAAACAATAATATAACTGAAAAGCAATGTTATAATGATGAAGACTTTTGGCAAGGGTTAATTATGTTAGATCTAAATTTACTAAAAGATCCGATTGAATATTTATTTGAACAGTTTGGAACAAAAGAACCTTGTAATAGATTTGATGTTGGTAATAGTATTGAATTTATTATTGGTGATTATATAAAGTCTTGTGGTTTTAAATGTTCAGACTTACCAAATGCTAAAAGATTTGATATAGATATAGATAAGTATAAAAAACTTTCGATTAAATATAGTAGCACTGGTGATATTACTTTACATAATTCAAACAGTTCTATAAATAAAGATATTGATATGAAAGATACAATTTTATTAACTCCTGATAAGTTATATTTAATAACCAATACCGAATTATGTAAAAATAATATAAATATTAATGATTATATCAAAAACACAGGAGATAGTCTTAAATTGAAAAGGAATATATTAAAAGAACTGGAAAAAATAAATTATCCTTATATATATGATATAAATATTATACATAATAAAAAAGAATGCAAAAATAGATTATGTAGTAAAATATTTTACTCTAAATTTATGGAAGAATATAAATTACAACTCAAATAATGATTCGCCGTGTATCAAAAATCTTGCACATCTTTCTATCATGAGTACATTAACTGCATTTCCAAATTGACTATACGATACTTTATCTTCCTCGTGAAGTATATATTCTTCTGGAAATGATTGTATTTTTCCACACTCTTGAGGTGTCAAATATCTCGACTTAGGACCATAAATAGGTATCATAGACGCCATAGCCACTAATGTTGGCGAATAATTAGTATTCTTTATTCTAACACCTGAACCACGAGGGCTCCAAAGTACTTGGTTCATATTCAAATTATTTTGACCTGTTTGCCATTCCATTTTTCTTACTGCACCAATCCATAATTTATTATTTCTTGATTCCGTAAGCCATGGTTTTAATAAGTTTATATTTCTTTTATAAAACTCCCTATTTTTATCTATCCAATTTTTATATTTTTCATAAAAGTCTTCTTGTGCTTTTTTAATTTTTTCCTTATTTTCTATAACACTAAGTTTTTTGTTATATTTTGTAACACTCGTATTATTTCCATCATTATCCCACCAATCAGTCCATATAGGAAATTTAGGCACAATTATATTATTAGTTGAACAAATATCTAAAAAGTTGTTCCAAATTTGTTCAGTGTCTTTTAATTTTCCAGAAATATTATATTTTTTATTTACTTTTTCATCTTCGTCAAGAATATCTTCTAATGTTGTTTGCTTAATGTTATTTTTTGAAATAGATGGTAATAGTGGTAATTCACCTAAATCTTTTCTTATACACATAATAACAACTCTTTCTCTTGATTGTGGGACACCAAAATAAAGGGTATTCAATATAACAGGTATATCATATGTATTATAATTTAATTCATTTAGTTTATTTTTAATAACATTCCATGTATTACCACTATCATGAGTTGCAAGGTTTCTAACATTTTCAAGAATTAAATATTTTGGTTTATGATATTCTATTATTTTACAAATGTCGAAAAATATATTACCACGATTATCTACAAACCCTTTTTGTTCTCCTGCTTTTGAAAAAGGTTGGCAAGGAAATCCAGCACATAATATATCAAAAGGTGGTATAGTTTGACAATCTATTTTAGTTAAATCACCTAAAGGTTTTATTTTATGATTTATTTCATAATTTTTTCTACATTCTTCATTTATATCACTCGCCAGAACACATTCATGACCCAGTTTTTTTAATGCATAATGAAATCCACCAATACCACAACATAAATCAATAAACTTTAATTTATTATCAACAACAATAAGGTTATCCTTCTTTATTTTTTTAGGTTGTTTTGGTTGATCTTCCATTATGTCTATAGTTATAATTACTTATATATTATTAACAATCAATTTTTTATTGAACTGTCTTATCTACAAGTGCCTTGATTTTATCAGTATTATTTTCATAGTGTGATTTTTGAGAATATATTTTGAGTACATAATTATTTATTTCTATAACTTTTATACTTTTCTATAATATTCTTAAAATAAAAAGATTATGTACTCATTTTATTTAATACCATTATTAACAATCTTTCGACAATCTTTAAGATTATATTTGAGTACATAATTATTTATTTCTATAACTTTCAAACTTTTCAATATATTCTTTTAAAAAATAAATTATGTACTCATTTTATTTAATACCATTATTAACAATCTTTCGACAATCTTTAAGATTATATTTGAGTACATAATTATTTATTTCTATAACTTTCAAACTTTTCAATATATTCTTTTAAAAAATAAATTATGTACTCATTTTATTTATTACCATTATTAACAATCTTTCGACAATCTTTAAGATTACATTTGAGTACATAATTATTTATTTCTATAACTTTCAAACTTTTCAATATATTCTTTTAAAAAATAAATTATGTACTCATTTTATTTATTACCATTATTAACAATCTTTCGACAATCTTTAAGATTACATTTGAGTACATAATTATTTATTTCTATAACTTTCAAACTTTTCAATATATTCTTTTAAAAAATAAATTATGTACTCATTTTATTTATTACCATTATTAACAATCTTTCGACAATCTTTAAGAATACAATTTGAAAAGCCTAGCACATAATAATTTATTTCTATAACTTTTAAACTTTTCTAAATATTATTATAATAAAAATATTATGTACTCATTTTATTTATTACCATTCTTTATAACAAATTCGCCAATCTTTAAAAATACAATTTGAAAATCCTAGTACATAATTATATATACCTACAACCTTTTACGGTTTCTAAATATTCTTAAAATAAAAAGATTATACGATACGCTACTCATTTTCCTTAAGTAGTATAATATGATATTACATTGTTTGTTAAATAATAATACATTATATTACTATTTAGAATGCAAACATATATTAAGGAATAAAAATGTCCTGGAAAAAATAATTAAAAATTATACCTTTTTTATCATTATGATATTTAATTATTTATGATAACAATTCTTTATTATTGATAGCAACCCAAGACAAATCATCGGTATTTTATTAATAATGCTTTTCATTACGACGATTAAAGGTAATGATGTGTCTTTTCGTATAAAATCAAAAAAACAATAGGTATTAACTGATTTTTTTAAATTAAGATTTTGATTATTTAATTTTGTTAGCAAATAATTCTCCATGTAAGTACCAAATTGAACTCTTCTTTTTACAGTTGATAAGTCATACGCCATTTTTAAAAATTGTATAAATTACTCTATTTTATTATAAGCAACTATTATAATATAGACAGCATTACACGAACAAAGTATTTATATATTTTTATTATACTTTATAATATATAAAGCTTATTTTTGTAATAATACAAATAAGCAATATAAAATATATAAAAATAATGCTAACTGCTTTAATGGACGATGGAACAGATACAATGGTTTTTTCAACAGAAGAAGATAAGAAGACAACACCTGATAATGTGTATTATAAGTGTTGTGGTTTAAAAAATGATGATACAATCTGTGATGATAAAGTTATTTTAAAAAGATGTGTTGCTGGTAGGTACAGAATAACTTCTTTTTTTAGTCATCCTAAAAATAGTAGTTGTAGCGAAAGCAAAAAATATAAAAAAAATATAGACAATGAATTTTTAATGAAATGGACATTGTTATTACGGGTTGGAACACTAAAAAATAAATATTGGATCACTAATGGTGAAGAATGTATTTTTAATGATTATTATAATATATATATATTGAAGAAATTACCATCATTAGATTTCTTTTTAGTTAATAATACAAAAAAACGAACAGTTTATATTTTAGATTTTTCAATGTTAAAAAATAACAATATTGTGAAAAATGGCAACGAATACTTTATAAGACAAGATTTATTTATTAATATAACTGAAAAAAGAAAAAAATATATTGTAGATATTAACCCTGAAGTTATAGACTATAAAAATGTGGATATTTATATTGATAAGTTAGATACTTTTTTATACAAAGTTTCATTAAAAGATATATATTATGATAAGGGAGATATATCGTATTTAAAATTATCTATTGTAAGTACATCAAGAGAACTAATTACCAGATTTGGTAATTTATTTGATATAAATAATTATAACTTTGATAAAATAATAGAAGATACAAACGAGTATTTACTTAATGATATACTAACTAATAATATTACCCCAGAACTTAAAGAAACTTTTGATGATAATGTTAATGTAGTTAATAATATCAAAAAGTCTTTTGTAAGTATTAATGAAAAATATGAAAAACTAATGGAAACTAAATATACATTAGATGATTTAAATATAATTTTTGAAGATTATAATAATGTTAATATTCCGTGTTTTAAAAATAAGTTATTATACTATTTGAAAAATTATATTAGTAATAAACATCATTGTATTAATCTAAAAAAAAATGAGATTTTCCACGATAATTTAAATAAACAAAATATTTTTATGATGAAAAATATAGAAGAAAGTTTTTTAACAATATTTAAAATTCCACCTACATTTAAAAACATTATTATATTCTTTATTGATATAACTAAAAAAATCAAATCTATTATTGATAATAATATAATTTTATTCAAAGAAGGTTATATAGAATGTCAAAAAATTAAACAAGATAATAAAAGCATTATCAAAAAAAAAATACCTAAAAGCCATCAAAACAATTTATTCAATTATTCAAATCGCGTTGATAATGTTTTATATAAAATAGATAATTTAATAACTACATCTTATATTAAAGATTTGAAAGAATTACATTTTTTAAAAAATATTGAAAATACAGTTGAACTATCTAATCAATTATCAGAAATTAGCAATAATAAAACTTACTATATCACAAAAAAAACAACAAAAATTATTTTGTTATTAAATAATATATCATCACATTGTAATCCAATCCATCCAGATTTGAAAATTGATAAAAAAGAGGTTATACATCATTACAACGAATATTTTTTAATATCTATACCCATTCAATTTCAAGATATATTCTTTGAAAGCGAGTACAAAAATAAATATAGATTAGAATATTTAGGTTGTAAATGGAACGATGATACTTATAATTACTCGTATAATACAGCATTAGATAAAGAAAGTATTTTTAAAATTAAATTAATGTCCTACATACGTATCTACTTTGAAAGCGAGTATAAATATAGAGATGCTTTAAAAAAATTAGGTTGTTTTTATGATTTAAAAAAGAAACTATCGTATTACCCCAGTACATTGAATAAAAATACTATTAAACACATTAAGATATACGAAACCACTTATAAATAACTGTTGTAAGATTACCAAAAATCGCACTTAAACAATAACTACATTTATAATGTAATATAACAAGATATATAATGTCTAATGTTAATTTTAATCCTATTATAAACAATAATGAATTAAATAACATTATAACAGAAGTTGTACCAATTATAGTTAAAACAAAAATCCCGATTACATTAGAACAAAAACAAAAAAATTATACAAGAGTTAATGAAATTAATAATAACAAATATAGCACTAATCCAGTATTTAAAGAAAAAAAGAAACTACAAGCTCGCGAATATTATCAATCTCGTAAGGAGGCTTACAACGAACTTCAAAATATTAAAAAAGGACTTGTTATATAACAACGAAAACTACTTAATATTATTATCATTTTTACTATTAGAATATTAAAACTTATTCTATCAATACCTATTAAAAAAATAAATGATGTATCAGATTTTATTAAAACCAAAGATAAATCTATTATAAGACGTTTTATATATCTTTTCAAATCTAACGAGGAAAGATTAGAATTTGTACTGCTTTATAGGTATTATGTTAAACAATCTTTAAGATTACATTTGAGTAGCGTAAGCGTATATTATTTATTTCTATAACTTTAAAACTTTTCTATATATTCTTGGAAATAAAAAGATTATAGGCTTTTCTACTCATTTTATTTAACATCATTCTAAACAATCTTTCGACAATCTTTAAGATTACATTTGAGTAGCGTAAGCGTATATTTTATATTTCTATAACTTTTAAACTTTTCTATATATTCTTAAAATTAATTAATTATGTACTATTTCCCTTAAGTAGCATTATTCATAACAATATTTTGCAAAACCTTTGAGAATACCATTTGAGTAGCGTAGCACATAATTATTTATTTCTATAACTTTTAACATTTTCTATATATTCTTGGAAAAAAATATAATTTGAACTCATTTTATTTATTATCATTCTTTATAACAAATTCACCAATCTTTAAGAATACAATTTGAGTAGCGTAGCGCATAATTATTTATTTCTATAACTTTTAAACTTTTCTACATTCTCTTGGAAAAAAAGATTATGTACTCATTTTATTTATTATCATTCTTTATAACAAATTCGCCAATCTTTAAGAATACCATTTGAGTAGCGTAGCGCATAATTAATTATTTCTATAACTTTTAAACTTTTCTATATATTCTCTTGGAAAAAAAAGATTATGTACTCATTTTATTTAACACCATTCCTAACAATCTTTCGCCAATCTTTAAGAATACATTTTTGAGTAGCGTAGCACATAATTATTTAATTCTATAACTTTTAAACTTTTCTATATATTCTCTTGGAAAAAAAAGATTATGTACTCATTTTATTTAACACCATTCCTAACAATCTTTCGCAAAACTTTAAGAATACATTTTTGAGTACATAATTATTTATTTCTATAACTTTTATACTTTTCTATAAATTCTTGAAATAAAAAGATTATGTTCTCATTTAGTTTGATACCATTATAAACAATCTTTCGACAATCTTTAAGAATACAATTTGAAAAGCCTAGCACATAATTATTTATTTCTATAACTTTTAACATTTTCTATATATTCTTGGAAAAAAAAGATTATGTACTCATTTAGTTTGATACCATTCTAAACAATCTTTCGCCAATCTTTAAGAATACATTTTTGAGTAGCGTAGCACATAATTATTTAATTCTATAACTTTTAAACTTTTCTATATATTCTCTTGGAAAAAAAAGATTATGTACTCATTTTATTTAACACCATTCCTAACAATCTTTCGCAAAACTTTAAGAATACATTTTTGAGTACATAATTATTTATTTCTATAACTTTTATACTTTTCTATAAATTCTTGAAATAAAAAGATTATGTTCTCATTTAGTTTGATACCATTCTAAACAATCTTTCGACAATCTTTAAGAATACATTTTTGAGTACATAATTATTTATTTCTATAACTTTTAAACTTTTCTACATTCTCTTGAAAATAAATAATTATGTACTATTTTCCTTAAGTAGCATTATTCATAACAATCTTTCGACAATCTTTAAGAATACAATTTGAGTAGCGTAGCACATAATAATATATTTCTATAACTTTTATACTTTTCTATAAATTCTTGAAATAAAAAGATTATGTACTCATTTAGTTTGATACCATTCTAAACAATCTTTCGCAAAACTTTAAGAATACATTTTTGAGTACATAATTATTTAATTCTATAACTTTTAAACTTTTCTACATTCTCTTGAAAATAAATAATTATGTACTATTTTCCTTAAGTAGCATTATTCATAACAATCTTTCGACAATCTTTAAGAATACCATTTGAGTACATAATTATTTATTTCTATAACTTTTATACTTTTCTATAAATTCTTGAAATAAAAAGATTATGTACTCATTTTATTTAACATCATTATTTATAACAAATTCGCCAATCTTTAAGAATACATTTTTGAGTAGCGTAGCACATAATTATTTAATTCTATAACTTTTAACATTTTCTACATTCTCTTATAATAAAAAGATTATGTACTCATTTAGTTTGATACCATTCTAAACAATCTTTCACCAATCTTTAAGAATACAATTTGAGTACATAATTATTTATTTCTATAACTTTTAACATTTTCTATATATTCTTCAAAATAAAAAGATTATGTTCTCATTTAGTTTGATACAATTCTAAACAATCTTTCGCAAAACTTTAAGAATACATTTTTGAGTACATAATTATTTAATTCTATAACTTTTAACATTTTCTACATTCTCTTATAATAAAAAGATTATGTACTCATTTTATTTAACATCATTATTTATAACAAATTCGCCAATCTTTAAGAATACATTTTTGAGTACATAATTATTTAATTCTATAACTTTTAACATTTTCTACATTCTCTTATAATAAAAAGATTATGTACTCATTTTATTCTTTATCATTCCTAACATTATTTCGCCAATCTTTAAGAATATATAGAATATCCATTATATTAAACATTATTTAATACTCTACCATAGTATTTACCATTTTCTACATAAATACCATATTTATCTACAGTGCTCTGTTTATAGTTATTAAATTGTGCTTTTCCAGTATTAAGATAATTTAATATAACGCGTTGCTTTATTTCTGGATTAATAATACGATTTTTATTATATTCTAACTTTTTAGCTTTATTTTTAGCGTACCATAATTTATAATTTCTTTTACTTGCTTCATGGATATCAATATTTTCTTCAACATTCGCTTTTAAAGGTTCTACATTTACATTAGGTTCTACAATTTCATTAGTTTCTTCTTCTATTACATTATGTTCTACAATTTCATTAGTTTCTTCTTCTATTACATTATGTTCTACAATTTCATTAGTTTCTTCTATAACATTATGTTCTATAATTTCATTAACTTCTTCTACAATTACATTAGGTTCTAAAGGTTCTTCTGTATTTTCATATTTAAGATAAGACCTTTCTATTACATCTTTTGATGTTCTCATTCTTGTTTTCAATATTTCTTTTTGTCTATTATTTATTTTTGGATAATAATATGATACAAAAGCACTACGCATACCATCTATACATATGTTTTTAATATCTGATATATCCTTCAACCATATACATATAGTTTGTACAGTTGCTTTATTAAACTTTTGTCTCTCCCAGTTATCCTTACCAATAAATAGATATGGACGAGGATATGTTTCTAATGAATATTTAATGAGAGAACACAATTCTTTATTATGTTCTGTAATAAGCTTACTTTCAATATTATATGATATAGATTTGTGTCCTTTTACTATTTCATTGAAAACAAACTTGATATTTTTAGAATACTTACCTTCTTTTTGTAATTGTTTTATAATAATATAATTAACACCATCTTTTAATACATTTTCATCATTTACTATATCCATACTATATTTCTCGTGTCGCAATGGATAATCCCATACATTTAATGCTAATGCTAAAAGTATTTGATGTTTTTGAAAAACTTTATTTGAATGTTTTAATCCATTATTTCTATCTATCGTAGGATATAATTTAATATCATTATCATAATCATCTTTTAATTTTTGACAAATATCAAGAAGTTTTTCATAACTAACAAATTGTTTTTTTTCATTATCAGTTGCAATAATATTCTCATCATCTCTATTATTTTCAATATCCGTGAATGCTATTTGTAATGCTGAAAATTTAAATCTTAATTCATTATCTTCTCCCACGAGAAGTTTAATAACACGTACCATAGCCTTGAGATCCTTATTTATAGTCGATATAGACCTTTTTTTATCATTATGATATTTCATTATTTCTGATAACAATTCTTTATTATTGATAGCAACCCATGACAAATCATCAGTATTTTTATATTTGTAAAAACAAGGAAATGTTTTAACAAAGAATGCTATTCTTTTAGCATAACTTTCTTCTGTGCTTATACTATTATCTTTTTTATCAATCGTATATAATGATTTATAACTCCCTTCTGCAAAATCTTTTAGAATAATTTTGTTTTTTATTATTTCACTGGCATTAATATTGTCCCATTTATAATCAAGATATTGTATATCATTATCCCAAGCAATTTTACATTCTTTACCCAACTCTTTACAATGTTCAATATATTCTCTAAATAATAATTTCAAGTCCCAATGATTATTTTCATATACATTCTTTATAACTCCTGATGTATAATCATTAATATATTCTAATTTCTTATAATTTTCTTTAATCTTATAGAATTCAATAGCCATTATATTATTGTTATAATATATAATTATTTACTTCTTATATTAATGGATTATCATTTTTTTATAAATATACTATTATTTACTACAATATATTAGCATTATAATAAGTAAAACATAATACATATTATAAAAATAAATAAAATATGAATACAATACTTTCTAACGTGGGCGAATCGCAAATACTTTATATTCTAAACTGGGCGAATCGCAAATACTTTACTTTATAACACTGGCGAAATATAAATACTATATATTCTAACGTGGGCGAATTGTAAATACAATAATTTCTAACACTGGCGAAATATAAATACTATATATTTTTAATGCAAATACTTTATATTATAATATGAATACAATACTTTCTAACGTGAGCGAATTGTAAATACTTTATATTCTAAACTGGGAGAATTGTAAATACAATAATTTCTAACACTGGCTAAATATGAATTCTATATATTTTTAATGCAAATACTTTATATTATAATATGAATACAATACTTTCTAACGTGAGCGAATTGTAAATACTATATATTTTTAATGCAAATACTTTATATTATAATATGAATACAATACTTTCTAACGTGGGCGAATTGTAAATACTTTATATTCTAAACTGGGCGAATTGTAAATACAATAATTTCTAACACTGGCTAAATATGAATTCTATATATTTTTAATGCAAATACTTTATATTATAATATGAATACAATACTTTCTAACGTGAGCGAATTGTAAATACTTTATATTCTAAACTGGGCGAATTGTAAATACTTTATATTCTAAACTGGGCGAATTGTAAATACTTTATATTATAATATGAATACAATACTTTCTAACGTGGGCGAATTGTAAATACTTTATATTCTAAACTGGGCGAATTGTAAATACTATATATTTTTAATGCAAATACTTTATATTATAATATGAATACAATACTTTCTAACGTGGGCGAATTGTAAATACTTTATATTCTAAACTGGGCGAATTGTAAATACTTTACTTTATAACACTGGCTAAATATGAATACTATATATTTTTTATACAAATACTTTATATTATAATGTGGGCGAATTGTAAATACTTTATATTCTAAACTGGGCGAATTGTAAATACTTTACTTTATAACACTGGCTAAATATGAATACTATATATTTTTTATACAAATACTTTATATTATAATGTGGGCGAATTGTAAATACTTTATATTCTAAACTGGGCGAATTGTAAATACTTTATATTATAATATGAATACAATACTTTCTAACGTGGGCGAATTGTAAATACTTTATATTCTAAACTGGGCGAATT
>Ga0209390_10009236_pt1 | contig 11892 bp, 7 predicted proteins | sample BON01_FD_187212 | JGI IMG/M metagenome (GOLD analysis project Ga0209390, IMG submission 187212) | Freshwater microbial communities from Lake Bonney liftoff mats and glacier meltwater in Antarctica - BON-01 (SPAdes) (version 2) | ecosystem: Environmental > Aquatic > Freshwater > Ice > Glacier... | reverse complement strand
TCAACAGTAGTTTAGTACCCTTGATTGAGGGTCTATGTATTTCAAATCCATAGGATCTTGAGTTCTCGGGTTTTAAACGGTATCGAACCGACGACCTAGGGATTAACAGTCCCTCGCTCTGACCAACTGAGCCACACTTGTACGTGAGTTGAAAATCATTCAGTGAAGGGTATCCTGCTTCCGACATGAATGGACCGCAATACCTGGACTTGTCTTTGGAACCTTGAAGTACTATTGAGAACGTAATTGTTGAAATCCCACTATGCTAGAAGACTTTGGGCCAAGTCCCAAGTTCTGGACACCACTTGTTTTTTCCTTCTCCTCTGAGATCCATTTTTTCAAATCCATTGCGGGTGCTGATCATGGTGGGTAGAAGCACCGAAATAGATGTAGTCTACACTATTTGCGTGTCTCAGACTATCGCCTATTACTATAGGCGTGACATCCTATCATGGCTTCCTCTCTTACCACCTCGTTAGCCTATGCTAAACCTAACCCCAATTCGAAGCTTTTTTCATCACGAGTTTTCAAGCTCGAGAACAGCAATATTTCCGGAATTTGCTTTGATTTTCGAACAAACCCCATGTCGTAATCTCGTCGGGAAATCTTTTAGTTGGCCGAAGCTTTTTGAACGAACGAATTTGCAAAAACGTTGTCTATTTTCAGAAGAAGAATTTAGGAGGGTGGGAGGGGATAAACCAACCTTTCTCATCTGTAGCCAATTTCTTGGGCAAAATCATATTTGTTTGGTATCGGCTATCTTTGAAAACTGGTCGGTGTAAAAAGCTTCAGAATTCGGTTCCAAAATTGATTCTGCGACCAACGTACATGTGGTGAGAGTTTTAGGATCTTGAGATCTTTAAGATGTAGTAAGAGTGTAAGGAACTCGAGATCCTTGGAAAGGGAGACTCTCAAAAGTCTTGTTCTGTTTTGTTTTGTTTACAGAAAAGAACTCAAGACTCAATCATCCCCAATAATGTCAGTTGGTAATACGACAGCTCAAGGCGCCCGGTACGAAGTCACTTCTGCAATGGAAAGGGAAAATAGACCCGAATGGAAACAAGATTTCAGTTGCAAGTTGAAGGTAGGAAACCCCTCCTGCGGGAGGGGACTTCAAAATGTGGTAGCTTGGCTGTAGAGTGGATTTCTGTCCTTCGCTTTAAAATGATTTAGATAATCACAAAATGGGAGGTTCACGACTAAAGGGGCTGCGTGCATCCGGGATGTAGGTTGCGCACATCCGTGATTTGCCCCATATCGTGTGCGCATCCGTTACCCGAAAGTCCATTGCGTGCATCCGTCAAAATGGCTCTTCTGGTTGCGCGCATCGGTGCCCCAAAAGACCCTTACATGCATCAGTTTCAGAAATGACCCTTGCGTGCATCCGTATTCAAGTCACTAAAAACCAACATGTGGATCCGAACTTTGGGGTTTACTACCGGGGTTTTACAACAGAGAATGGCCCAGACCGAATGGTTAGTCTATGGCTCTTGCAAACCCCCGGTGGTAAGAATTTGAACCGAAGTTTCGGATGTTCGGATCCACATGTTGGTTTTTAGTGACTTGAAAACGTCTGCACGCATGGGTCATTTCTGAAACGGATGCACGCAAGGGTCTTTTGGGACACCAATGCGCGCAACCAGAATGGCCATTTTGACGGATGCATGCAACGGACTTTTGGGCAACGGATGCGCGCAAGGTATCGGGCAAATCCTGGATGCGTGCAACCTACATCCCGGGGTTGCAGGCAACCCCTCTAACCGAGGTTCACACTGGTGTTTAGAACAGGCCCGAGTTCGCGCCAAGATGAAACCATCTTTTGGCTCCCAGAATTTCCAAGAATGGATTTGATCAAGAAGGTGGGGTTCTCAGCACTCTAGGTCTGTGCATGACTTCGGGACTTGCAAAAAGCACGCCCCCTCTGCAGTGGCGAATACCGACGAATTTTGTGGCCAAACACGTTTTTTAAATCAGAATTCGCCTTTGCGCAGCCGCATTCTCTTGGCAAGTCTCAAAATCATGCGCAGACCTAGATCCGACCATCATCTACATTTTGATATTGGGAACAAATAGCAGATTCAGACAGAAAAACAAAATGCTAGCGCTCGGTGTTTGCTTCCCACAGCCATGCTCGAGCACTGGCCGCAGGTTTGCCGCGTCAAGATTACTTTTGACTTACTATCGAACAATTGCTTCGTTGTCACAAAAACGAATTTGACGAAATACTTTGTAAACTGGATTCTACTCAATTCGCACGTTTTTTCGAACCAAACCCAAGGCTGCCTGAACGTGACCATTTAGAACCCACATCCGAGGGTGTTAAGGTGATCATTCACAACCCACATCATATTTTGGAGAGAACTGGAACTAGAACTGAATCGGACATTTCAATGTCTAATTTGATATCGGACGTTTGAGAGATCTCCGATTTCGGAAAAAGGGAGGAAAAAAAGGGGAAAATGATTTGTACGATCATCTGACATATCCGGATCTGATATCGGATGGACACAAAATCGGACATTTCCAAATTTGTCCGATTTCCAATTGGACGTCCCAGACGTCCGATTTCGGAAAATAGGGCGAAAAAAGGGGTTTCGAGTGTGGGTCCCGAGGGATGCAAGTCTGAACTGCTTGACAATTTCACGAAGGAGCGATGACTGTGAACTAACACTACGATTGTTTTGTTTGCAAGGCCACCCTCACATGGAGCGGGCTGCGCTTGGGAACACACCTGAGGTCGTGGACGGGTACAGGATTATACGTATTTCGGCAAACCAACCGGTGACTACATGCTATCGTGTAATCGCCCGGACATAGTAACAGCAAGAGGGGTCACTGTAGGGCTGCCGCACATTTGGACAGTAGGTCTCTGCGATTGGCCGCTGACTTGATGAAGCTGAAAACCTCCATGTCACGGCGGATCTTAGTGGGCAAAACTAGGCAACAAGACAAAATATCAGCCGCTCGGGCAGGGATACCATACCTGCTCACTTCTGGTGGTGGCCTCTGGGGACTTACTAGGTCCCAATAAACAACACGTTTTCACGTCACAGGCCCGCACAAGATAAATCAACACGCAGCGAGCCCCTAGAGAGTACCGTAGTACAGCATCTGGAGTACAACTGAGGCATGGTCGGTAAGGACGAGACAAGACCAGAGTACCCACAAACGGTGAGGCGGCACGAGCACGACAGCCGCCATGCGTGGGCACGGCATTGCCATCTTTTCCCGTTTGTTTTGCAGATGCGCAGGGCGTGCGTGTTACTTTGTTTTATCAAACCGATATTGGGGAATCGTTACGGTCCCCGGTGTGGGTACTTGGCGCGTGTTTTAGACGTGGTTGTACCAGATTTCAAATTACATGTCTCTTGCATTTGAAAAAGACCCAATTCCCATTCTGGGATAGATTATGTGGGTCAAGTTTGACACACAGAACATTAAACTTTGTACCAATTTTTTGAATGTCGTAATTATCCAGATGCATATATGTCGAAAACCACGATCCTACGTGGTCCCCCATGGCGAGTGCTGTTTTTTGGTTTTTGTTTATTATTGTCGCTACACCGCTAACCCTCCAATTACATTAGGATTTCTTTCTTTCTTTCTTGGGTGGCGAAGACCCAACTTAATCTCTGGACCAGGCGGGTGGTAAGCACACGACTAATCACTAGTTGGTAGAAAGACATACGTGCCGGGAGGGTACTGGGACTCTCTATTAGAGATTGCGCAGGACGCCCCAACAATCGTGTCCTAAGGTGCCCTAAGCTGAGCGCAATTCATGTGACAGCAAAAGCAATCATTAAGCGTTTGGTATTTGTTCCAGGACCGCGCGGATTCGCGCCCTTTGTCACCATGCCTATGTGCCCACATCCCCACCGCTTACACTTCAGCTATTTCTCGATTCTCGATTTCCCTGTCTTTTCGTGCACCAGAGTGTCCCCAACTGGGTTTGTCAGCAATGTTCGTGTGGCAATCTGACCGGCTCCCGGTACCCTCAGTGCCGGGGTTTCCTTGAGAGCGAGTCAAGGGACGCTCCCACAATTGAAAATTGCCAACATACCTCCTTGCCCTGTCCCTCCTTTTGTGTTTGTTTGTTCGAAAAGCTGCTAAACTGCTCAGAGTCGTTCCGAGCGAAATCCAAACGTAACGACAAACGTGGTTTTGTACGAAGGATTTAAAAAAGTATGACATTTTGTGACATTTTGTAACATTTCAAAATGTCACAATGTCACACTTTTGAATTTTGTGACTTTCTGGGTTTTGGTCACACTGTAGGCATTTTTTATGGTTGTTTCAGCAAAACCTAAAACATCACAAAAAACGTAAAATCACATCATCGTCATATTGAAGTTTGTAGCAAAACTTGTCAATGGTTTTTTTTTGTTTTCTTGTTTGTTTCTTTCTTTTTATAAAACCCGAAAATCCTTACTTCGCCTCCCGCCTTGGTCTCGAAGTAATCCCCCTGAGAGTATATCCACTCGGGCCGCGTAGCTCATCCTGCGTTCCTATCAAAGCTACACCACCGCCCAGAGACACTCTTACGTGCCAACTGAGGTGGGCACCGCCCAGAATCACTTTACATGCCAACTGAGGTTAACACTCTACAAGCTGATGGGTTGGCTCACATCCCTGGACTTACGCAGGCTCCACACATGCGCATCCTCATCCACTGAATAGCGTCCCGAGATCCCCTTCGTCTGATCCCCTTAAGCACTAATACTCAAGGCAGTCCCGTGATGTAAGCACCAACACTCAAGGGGGTCAGGGTGAAAGAAAGGGGGAGGGGGCAACCCAGGAACGATTTGGTGGTTAGGAAAAGCGGCCTCCCACCAACAAAGCAAAATTGAAACTAGACCATATGGACTCACGTACCGGATTCGGGGAAATTGTTGACAGGACTGTCACATTGATTCCCCAATATTGGTTTAATAAAACAAAGCAACACACACACACATCGTCTCCATATTTGTGGCAAAACTGACACAGAGTGTACACTGAGCAAGTTGTGTATGGTAGCGTACCAGGGTGGTGTCCACGCAGTAGGTGTAGGTATCGTCATCATACTTTTATGTGTCACAAATCTCACGGCAAGGGAAAGCATACATCTAAACAATGCAAGGTCACCGACAGGACGGGTATGGAGGCGTACCATGGATGTGTGCACAGCTGTATCTGGTGCCGCACCGAGGTGTCAGGCATTTTACCATAGATCATAGTCATCCTTATACAAACAAGGCCTGCGCACCATAGGTCATGCTCGCTCGGGCAAGTACTACATCGCTGACGTGCGCACAGTCCCCCAAACCCCTCTCTCATGTGCAAGTTGATTCAAAAGCTCCGAAGGCGTTCGCACCCGTAGGCTTGACTGCACGACACTGAGTTGAATAACCCGCGCGCTACACAGAGAGAAATATGGTGCTGCTTGACCCGACATTGAGATGTTGTACCACCCCGGTCTCCCAGTGACAAAGAATTGCGCACGCTAGCACCTTCAATTCCAAGACCGTCGTGACTGTCCCAAGAGTACTCGATCTGTGCAGTGCAGCGCATGTCGCACATAAAGGCTCCCCTTGACACAGACTCAAAAGATGCGTACATAGAGACCTAAACAAACATAAGCAAACCCTTGACGTGCGAGGAGGGAGGCTGTGTCGCTTGTCAAGTTGCTTGGAAGAGTACACAGGGAGAGAGAACCCTCCCCCCCGCGCGTGCACATCAGCTTAGCAGATTGAAGGCGGTGGAGGTCGGATAGGAGAGAGGGAGAGAAGGGGCGTGGGGAGGGGGAGTAGTGAGAGTATTTTCGAAGGTATAGTTACAACAAAGCATCCTGTGCATGCATACAAGAGTGTAACAACGCTGTGCATGCCGTACAATAGCAGCAAGCATGCAATGGGGGTACGCCTGCCCCTACACGTGTTGAAGCACGCATGCACCCTCAGAACTTAAAACACGCATGTGCATGTGAGTTTGCTGGTCGAGCTAACGGCGTTCTTGCGCAAACTGGAGTAGGTTTGTTTGTGCAAACAAGCACAAGGAGCAGAGGAAGGCACGTGCAGGGGGGTTGTTTATGCATCACCCGGGGTATTGCCAATTTTGGTATGTGTGTGCCCTAGTAGTAGTAGGTTTATCAAAAGGATAACCTCATCAAGAGGACAGATGGTGATTTAAGCCATAAGACTCCCAGATCTCAGGCAGGCTCCCCAAGAGTCGAGGGAAGTGATTGGGGGGAAACCTACAACTAGACCGACACCTAGACCGACACCTAGACTGAACCTTTGACCATTGACACCTACACCTACAACTGCACCAACATCGACGCCTACACTGACATCCACCCCATCATCGTCGTAGCTTGAGTCCTCGCGCTGGCCTGCACGGCCAAGGAGTGCTTCGAGGATGTCTGCCAAGTCGTCGTCATCATCGTCACTCTGTGCGTCATCGTACAAACGAGCCTGGGTAACACTGTGTGCTTTTTTTTTCCTTCTTTTTGTTGTTATGCTGCCACACTCCAAGACGAGCCCAAATAAAGCAGGAATGGTCATAGGTGGTGTGCAGTAATAAGGAAGTCCGGAAGCGCCTGACCGAATCGAACGGCACTCTCGCAATGGACCTTGTACACATGAATGTTTTTTTGAAGTGATGTATTTGTATATTGATAGCATATTTGTTTTTTTAATTTGGGAGTGTTTATTAACCTCAGCAAGAGGAGCAAATTTCTTAAAAATACGATTTACACCCAGATCTCAGGCAGTGGATTGAGGAATTGGAATGGTTACCATTACTACAGCCCGTTTCGTAGAAGATGAGACTCGAAATGCTCGTCGGAATGCTAAAAGAAATCCTGAATGGTCCTCACAGGTCTCTTTTCAAACAGCTCATTTGAAAAGAAACATGAACTTTGACCATTTCGTTTAGTATCCGACGAGCATTTCGAGTCTCATCTTCTACGGAACGGACTGCAAGAAGATAATGATCTTCTTTCTTCGAGAGTAAAAATTAGAGTTTTTGTGTGCCATCAGATTTCTTTCTTTCTTTCAGATACATCATCGACACTCTGTGCGTCAGCATACAAACGAGCCTGGGTAACACCGTGTACCCTATTAGAGAGTATTTATTAAAAGGACAACCTCATCAAGAGTGCAAATGGTACAGCCGCCAATCCCACGTTGGGTGACATTTTCGAAAGCTCTTTCAAAGCTCAAAGCTCAAAGCTCGAACGTCTCTTTTCACTGAAACGTGGCAAAAGAGAGTTCGAGCTTTGAGCTCTGAGCTTTGAAAGAGCTTTCGAAAATGTCACCCCGAGTGGGATCGGCTGTAATTTAGGTCATAAGACTCCCAGATCTCAGACAGGCTCCCTAAGAGTGGAGGGAAGTGAGGGGGGGGGGTCCTAGAACTAGACAGACACCTAGACCGACACCTACATCGACACCTTGATCTTGGACACCGTTACCTACAACTGTACCAACATCGACACCTTACACTGACACCCAGCTCATCCTCCTTGCAGTCCGTGTCCTCTGGCCAAGACTTCTTCGAGTTCGTTCGTTATCACTTTTTATTTTAAAGGCAATGTTGGCCAGGACCCTTACCGAAAGGGTGGTATGAGCTTCAGTTCAGATCAGTTTAGGTATGAGAAGGTTTTTTTTTTGAGGTGTTTTGCCGCCACACAATTACAGCGCCAAGCAGGAATAGATTCAAGAAGATATAGGTGGTGTGGACCACCTATATGGTGTGGAACACCCATACCCCCACCTTTCAATAAAACTATTTCTCGATTTCAAATTGAATCCCCCAATCGACCCTCAATTTTTTGGTCAGCACGATTCACCTTCTGGCCGAGTCCCACTACCATGTGCAGTAATTTTGTTACCTTGGTTCCGTGACTGCATTTTCGGATGATTTTCCAAAGCGCGCCGGTTCGAAACAGACCGTTTTTGGTTGCACGAAGATGCAGCAGCGAACTCTGTGGGCCGCACACGAACACGTGACTGGCAGGAGTCAGGGTCATCGAAAATGCCGGCGTTCCAGCTCAATGTGGGCGTGGCGCTACAAAGCAAGCAAGGGAAGGTTTGGCAGCGCACAGCCGACGGCTCTTTCATGGATGTCACATTGAATCTGAGCTGGCCATCGTTGCAGTGCCAAGGTGGCGACCAGCTCCAGGGGGACGAGCTCATCCAGAACAGCGTCGTGCACCCCCGCAGTGCAATGGATGGCCCAGTGCAGGGTAGAAGCGGCTTCTGCTTTCAGTGCGTCTACGAAAACAACAGCAAGACGCTCACCTTTTTTGCCGCCTCGCAGCAGGATCGAGATGCGTGGTGCAAGCTTATGCGGCAGCACGCAGCGCACCACAATCTGCAAAACGCCTACGAAGTTTCCAGCAAAGTGCTAGGCTCAGGGGCCTACGCAACAGTCTATCAGGGCCGTGACAAGGTGACAGGTGCGCAAGTGGCTGTGAAAATCATTCCCCGGAACCGCATCGATTCAGCCACCCATCCTGCCGACGAGCGCAAGCTTCTGATCACAGAGGTAAAACTCGGCCTTGAACTGCAGCACCAACTCTTAACGAAAACCACAGAGTTTGTCGAAAATCATCATCAATACGTCATCATCATGGAGCTGATGGGGGGTGGTGACCTCTTTGAATACTTTAAAAAACGTGCTCTCACAGAAAGCGAGGTGCAGTGTATCATGCGCCAGCTGCTCGTGAGCGTGCACTTTATGCACGGCCGCGGCATCGTCCATTTTGATCTCAAACCTGAAAATTTCCTCCTGTCGCAGGTCTGAATTTCACTGTTACACAAACACACGTACACAAATGCAAGCGTCGATATTGCTACTCAATTTTCCCCGCCTCATCGGCGACTCCGATTCTTTTCGCAGGTTAAACCGATATACACACGCATACACACACGCATGCAAGCGTCGAGTATTGCTACTCATTTTACCCCTTTTCATTCATTTCAATGATTCTTTCACAGGTCTGAATTTCGCCATTATAAAAAAATAACACAAATATACACACAATTGGATCTTCAACATAGGGACGTAGTTACATCTCTATGTATGCGTATATGTATGTGTGAGCGTCCGTGTCTGTGCGTCTGTTTGTCTGTGTGTGTGACTTGTGTGTCTAGGTGTGTGTGTGTGTGCCTGTGTATGTATGTCTCTGTGTTTTTACGTGCGAGTGTGTAAACGTGGTCGGCAATTTTTCCATAGTTTTTGTTGGCCCTCAGACATTCTGAATTTCACCCTTACTCACTCACACGCATATGCACATTTCGATCTCAATCATAGGGACGTTTTCACGTCTTTCTGTCTGTTTCCACACTCTGAAATTCACCTTTGTAAACACCTACACACATATTTCAATCTCAATCATAGGGATGTAGTCACACACACACACACTTGACACGCACACACGCACGTGTGTGTGCGTGTGTGCATGTGTGCGTGTGTGCGTGTGTGTGCGTGTGTGTGTGTGTGTGAGAGAGAGAGTGTGTGTGTGTGTGCGTGTGCGTGTGTGCGTGTGTGTGTATGTGTGTGTGTGTGTGTATGTATCTATGTACGTGTGTATGTGTATGTTTGTGTGTGTTTGTGTGTGTGTTTGTGTGTGTGTTGTGTGTGTTTGCAAGTTGATCGGTTCTTTTTCCAAAAATCGTTTTTATTTCCAAATTCTCTGAGTTTCACAGTTACACACGCACACACACACATTTCGATCTCAATCATCAGGATGTAGTCACAGCTGTGTGTCACATGTCTATGTGTCTCTACGTGTATGTGTGTCTATTTCTGTGTCTGTGTCTGCGCATGTGTATGTGTCTGTTTGTGTGTTTGCAATTGTGGTCGGTTCTTCTTCCACAAATCGTTTTTCTCTATGAACTCTGAATTCACCGCTAAAACTCCCCCTGAAAACTTCCTACTTTTGCAGGTCAAGCCCATGACGGTGAAGCTGTGTGATTATGGAATCTCTACATCGCAGCCTTCATGTTACAAAACACCCGGCATGCTGCGTTCCACTCCTGGTTACGGCGCTCCCGAAGTGGTCCAACAGGTATCCTGCGGGATAAAAGCTGACATGTGGTCGCTAGGTGTCTGTCTCTTTTTCCTACTCACAAAACATCAGCCATTCATCGGATCGTCCCCTCAAGAAACTGTCAATCGAATGAGTGCGGGTCAGTATGATGCCAAAGCCCTTGCTCGCTTCTCGCCACAGGCTGCCGATTTGGTATCACGGCTTCTTACAGTCGATGCAGGACGGAGAATATCTGCTGCTGAGGCCATGAACCATCCATGGATCAAAATGGGGCCCCAAGATCTGGAAGAGCTTGTGTCTGCACCACAAGCTGGTGTGTGTTGCATGTTCGGTGATGCGTACCAGGGCAGAGCTTTCAAAAATCCCTCTCGGAATGTGTGAATATTCGCAAGCGTCAACAATCAGCGCCAAGCAAGCTTGTCAGCGTGGGTTCCACAGAGAATGTTCCCGGATTTGATCTCTTTCGTAAAAATGTCGAGCATAGCGCTTAAGCTTAGTAAAAGCTTGAAGCATGTCAAGAGTGAGTGTGACAAGAAGAGAAGAAAAAAAAATCAGGACGTGATCTTCTACCTTTCTCGCATCAAGGAACAATCTGAAGGGGAGAGCGAAGACGATATTCTAACCCAAAGCCTACCAAACCCTAATTTCAGGCTAAAAAAATATCACTGCCTTGCAGAAGACTTGCCTACATCTCACACTTGTTTTCCCTTTGTCGATACACTGTATGGGGCGGCTACGATTAGTGGGCTCCTTAAAATCATAGGTCTCTTTTGCAAAAGAGCCGTATAAAAGAGACGATATTCTGCAAAAGAGACCCATAATTTTAAGTAGCCTACTAATCGTAGCCACCCCATACCATTTTCTTGAAAACTTGATGGGCATAGCTGGCAGCAGTATCAGCATGTGCCGAGAGATGTCTTTTGACTTGCGCATTTGTGTATCCCACAAGTTTGACTCGACACATATACATGTGTGACATGACGAATTCATAAGTGTGCCATGATTCATCCACACACGAGCGTGTCATGTATGCATGTATGTACATACAGCATGCGCGCAAATACACGTGCAGCAATTACATGCAACACTTTCTCTGAAGGGGGGGGGATGCAGCTCGACCATTCTAGAAATTTTCTTTTGCGAAAGAGCCTAGAATAGGGCTCTTTTGCAAAAGAGATCCCACACATTGTCGAGCCTGCACATCATTGCCACCGCATACTATGATGACTCGGAACATCGTTGCCAACCCATAAAGTGGGGTTTGCAGTGTGTTTGGATGCATGTATATATGTATGTGTGTATGTTTGCATGTGTATTTATGCATTTATGAATGGATGCATGTATTTATGTAGGGTTTAATGTATGTTTGTATGTATGTGTGTGTGTGTATATATGTGTGCATGTGTGCATGTACGTATGTACGCATGCATGCATGTATGCATGCATGTCCTGACATACAGCAAGTTATGAGTTTTTTAATAAAAAATTCCCCCGACAGACTAAGTACAAAAATTCCACGCATGAAACCCTCCGTGACAAAGGTTCCATGACTTGTTGCCGGATCCTCCCAATTTCTATTTCTATTTTCCCCCGACACAGTGGGCTGTCGTGACTATCTGATGAAGCCGCGCCGCGAAAGCCCCCAGTGAAAAATGGTCGATGACACGTTGCCGCCTGGATTGTTTGTTGTGTAAAAGCATTTGAGTGTTGGTTTGGGTCTAGGAGTAATATTGTATACACGTTTGAAATATCATATAGTACATGTGCGATATCGTGCATGTCTGTAGGAAGATGTGTGTGTGTGTGTGTGTGTGTGTGTGTGTGTGTGTGTGTGTGTGTGTGTGTGTGTGTGTGTGTGT
>Ga0209390_10009234_pt1:0-10000 | contig 11893 bp, 9 predicted proteins | sample BON01_FD_187212 | JGI IMG/M metagenome (GOLD analysis project Ga0209390, IMG submission 187212) | Freshwater microbial communities from Lake Bonney liftoff mats and glacier meltwater in Antarctica - BON-01 (SPAdes) (version 2) | ecosystem: Environmental > Aquatic > Freshwater > Ice >... | reverse complement strand
AATGAGTCATGTCTCCTGTGAATTCTTTATTTGTATATCCTGTTGCTGCTGCTGTTGTTTGTATATCCTCGTCCGAGCACCAAGGATGAGTCATGTCGCGTGTGAATGCGCTGTTTGTATATCCAACTTTTCTGTGTCATGTGACTCCATGTCACTTTGTGTCACGGTCGTCACGTGACTCTAGTTTTCCATCTTGGGTATCCGCGCAAGGCCATGCAACGAGCCATGCCACACATACATGCGTCATGCCACACACACACACACACCCACACACGCACACACACGCACACACAACATGTGTCTCGGCTGATTTCTTTTCGCCGTGTGGGGATGCAACCCTCTGCAACACTCTGCAACCCTCTGCAACACTCTGCAACACTCTGCAACACTCTGCAACATTCCGCAACACTCTGCAACATTCTGAGACACTCTGCAACACTCTGCGACACTCTGCACCACTCCGCAACACTCTGCAGGTGTGGCCGGACTTGGTATCGACCGAGTACATCTCGCTGCACCCCGGAGATCAACACGGGCTCCCGTCTTCATCGTCAACGCCATACGACGAGATCTGAGCTTCATCAGTGCGACATGACTCATTCATACACGCGACACGACACGTTCGTGTATGCGACATGATTCATCCGTATGTGCAACGTGTGCATTCGTTTGTGTGACATGATTCATGTGTATGTGCGCCATGACTCATCCATCGAAACGGACTGCCAACCATCGTCGCCGTCGACACCATACGACGAGATTTCATCTCGAAACACGTTCTTTTATCCTACATGACCCATTCACGTATGTTTCTTGACTCATTAGTATGTGCGCACTTCCTGCCCTCGACATATCCATACGATGAGATCTGAAAACGCAGAAGCCATCGAAGAAGTGTTGTGAGCAATTCATTTATCCATTTTTTCCCGGTTTACGGGCCAGACCGACCCAGTCCCGCGCGTGACACAACGCAGCTGATCCGCACATAGCAATCATAGACGACATGGGGTTCGCGACCCAGAAGTCCTACAAACTTATTTCTTAACAATCATTTCAACAGTGAGCTCAACCGCTCAACCGCACTCAGTCTGCTACTCCATCTGCTCTCATTCCTTCCTCCACCTCTCCTTCTGTTCAATCTCCTCCCCTCCCTCCATTCCTCGATCTTTTTGAATGTACTAAATTCAAACTCTTCTGCAGTTTCCACGACCCTCCCACCCCTCCGTGTGTATGACTCTACTACGTGTTGCAGTTAAAGCGGAAACCCGGGCTCATCTAGCCGAGTAGCATTTTGTTGCCTTTTGGTTCTGAAGTCGTGCGCTTGGCGCCATGGAATCCCCTCACTTGGACATCAGTAGCTACGAGTGAGTAGACTCTCTGAATGGTCAAGTCACATTTGCAAAAGAGGCCAACTAAACTAGGGCTTTTTTTCAAAAGAGATCAAGCTATTCAGGAAGCCTGCACATCGTTCTCACGTTTGAAATATATCCAATGAATCTATGTCCACTTCTTCCCCGACCTTTCCCTTCCCTTGCCCCTCCTCGCTGGACCCACTCAGGCCTCATCTCGAAAACTAGAAGACTTGCGGTGCTTGCTTCCGCTGCACCGGCTCTCTTGCAGCGTCTTTCGCTTGATTCCTGTTTCATAGCCTTTTGAAAGAGGGGGGTAGACAGCACATTAGAAGCACGCGCAATTCAATACACAGTGCGGCTCAATCAGGCATCTCACGTCAAAGCAGTCAGCGCAGAGGGCGAGCGGCGGGTGAGTTACTCCCAAATAAATTACCGCTGTTGAAGGTATGCGCGTCGCCTTGGCGCAACTTTGCTCCAAGAGACGGCTCTTGGTATGACACAAGTGACTGCCTCTTCCTCAAATGCCGAAGCCCCTCGTTTTCAGGATTGCTCTCGGCCTCAATTTGCTCGCTCTCGCTCTCGCTCTCGCCAAACTGCCGAGGCACTTTGGCATGTAGGTTCGCTTGTTCGTCCTGCACATGAGTGTCAGCAGCCGTGTGCTCACCAAGACCTGTGGGGAAAAGAACTCAGATCGTGTGCTTCACAGTGTGATTGAAAAGGAGGACCAACTGGGCTCTTGTACAAACTATCTGAGACCTGAGACCATATGCATAATGCCTATGGTGCTAGATGTGAGTACAAACGCCCTGTACATGTGCAAAGGTAACCCACGGGGTGATTCAAGGCAAACGTAAAGATAAAATCCACAGCTGCATGAGACGTACCGAATAGTTCATCGTCGAGCACGCAGTTCATCTTCATAAGTCGCTTCCGTTCAGGCTTTTCGCCCTCCTCAGGCGTGGCCCTGGCAACCGCCTGCTCCTCCCGAATCTTTTCGCGCTTCCTCTTGTCTATCTTTTCATTCGTTTCTTCTCTTTTCTCTGTGCAAAGGCTCTTTCCTCCCAACATCTCTGTACCAACGTCAGAACACCTCCCTTTTGTTGCACCTGCCTTTCGGACACTGCTGTTCACACTGTGGAAAATCGGCGTGCCGTCCTTTACAGCCTTTGGGACCTTCGGGGCAGACTCGACAAGCACACGCTGAGCAGCTACCCCATGGATTCCTCCTGCTGCTCCAATTCCCCTGCGAGTAGTGACATGCCCTGCCATTGTCTGTTTTTTGTCAATTGACGACACCTCATGGCTTTCAGCCAGCTTTTCGGCCTTTTCGTTGCATCTGTCGGAAACAAGGTCTTCTTTCTTGGGCTTCTTTGCGACGTCCAGGCTCTCCATTCCTTCGCCCCAGGTTTTGTCACACTCTTCACATGTCTCCCGCAAAGGGTCTTCCTTTTTGGTTTCTTGTGCTGCCCTCCCGGCGCCGCAAAAGAAACGGATGCTACACTGATTTTTGGGCGCCTTGGACGTATCGCTCTGTCCATTTTCTGGTCTTCCTGCCGACCCATCCCCTGTCCTTTCAGCGGAAGACCTGTGGTGCTTTCTCACAAGTAAGCAAATGTGTTGGTACAATCATGTGCACACCATCACACCCACATAGACACAGACAGACAGACAGACACAGACACAGACAGACCAATAGACATATAGACAGACAGACACACACACACACACACCCTTGCGCTGCCACTGCCTCGTTGGAGAGCACACGAGCTTTCTTGTGCAGTCTTTCCCTCGAAGGTGGGGGTGACTTGCAGCCTTCATCCCATGCAACATTTTTCTGTTTAAATGTCTGCCCATCCACATATTCAGTCTCTCAACTTACGGCACAAAAATTTCACACAGGAACATCATCAGCGGGCGCGCGGCAAGCAGAGGGGCTCTAGCCCCGCAGCCACCGCGCGCCACAGGGGTCAGACCGCTGGCCCGGATTGTGTTTCGTAGAAACCCCATTTTCCTCACTTTTTTTGATATCGGACTTCATGAAGTCCGATCTAAATTTCAAATAATTTGACAAGGGACAAAGCACACACACACGTAAAGCGCACTACCTTTCTAGAATCTGAATATGCTGCTGCGCCTCCTGCGGCACAGGCTGCATCTTCGCCCGCGGTGGCGTCACAGCTGCGCAGCACTTCATCGAGGTTCATCAGTGATGCTTTGGGGGTGTGTGCTTCGGAGACTCCCCGAAACAAGGGCGAGAGGGTCAGGTCATCGATGTCCTTTTCGCCACTAGTGCCCGGGAAGGACATTGCCACATGCTTGTCTAGCGCCTCGCATGGCTCATCAGTTTCCATCCGATGCATCTCCTCGGGGATGGGGCTGCCCTCAGGGATTGGGTCCAACACGTCTGGCAATGGAGGGATCGAGCACAGCTGGCAGCGGGATGAGTTGCAATCACATTTGAGCTCACTGCTAGGTGGCACTTTGATGACTTTGGTCGTCTTCTTGGATGTTGATGGTCGTAAAACAATCCTGTTCAGCACATTTTCTTTGTCGCACGCAGGCTTTTGCGGTTCTCCTTGCGTCTCATCGACGTGCACCTCGAACTTGGCGCTCTTTCGCAGAAACACCGCCTCTTTGCCCGAACAGCGAGAGGACCCGGCACCTGCGCTTGTGCTGCACTCAGTCACGCTTGCACTGGTTGCCTTTTCTTGCTGGAACACCTGCAAAAGCGTCTTGAGCCTCTTGATCTCATGCCCGGCGGCAAGAGTCATCGCAATTGCTGTTTTTTTCTCTGACTTCAACGTGTCCTGGGCTTTCACAAGCTCATTATTGCGTTCCGTAAACTTGGTTTGCTTGTCGTGTAACGCCTTCTTGTACTCGCGCTCCATTGCCTCTTTTTCTTTCTGCGGCAGCAGATTCAGCACACGCGCCACAAAATATTGGGCGGTCAGATGCGATGTGGGCGCGCATGGGCAAACGGGGCAACCGGGGCAAAAGGGGCGGCGTGTGGCCGGCAAAAGGCACGTGTGCGGGCGCGCGAACCGCGGCGTTTTCTCCAGTTAGTCCCCGGGACCTGACTGGACGCCGAATGCACATGCACACCACTTTAGTTTACCCATTAAACACACCTGGTGGCGCCCTTCTTCAGTCTCTAGCTTTTTCTGCAGATCTGCCACCGAGGGCGACGCCTGCTCCGGCTTCTCGCCTCCTTTAAGAGGCATGTGTGTCACGCTCACGCTGACGTCTCAGGCGGACGCTGCGACAGTGGCTCCGTGGGGTTTGCACGTTTCAGCTTGGTGTGCAACCTACGCTCACACCTCCGCTTGCTCTTTTGACAAAGTTTTTGTGTCTCGCGAATGGCTTCGGAATGCTTCTCAAACAGAGGCAAAGGGTTCGTGCAAAAATATCTATGAGAGAAAAAGTGTTGACTAAAAATCAATCACTAATAGTAATTCACATCCGAGGACCGGCGAGGTATGGCACTTTCTCGTGCGCCTTCGGTCGGAGGTGGGGTAAACATGGCTTGCTGGTGTGGCCCACACAGCAGAAGCAACAGCATTGAAGTGGTCGCTGCATGGACCGTTCGTGTGACCTTGTCCCGCCAACACTCTGGTCGTCAGTTCAGGCCCGCGTGAACCAGACTCCTGTTCACCGAATCAAAGAGTGAGGGTGGAGCATTGGGGGCCAGACTGTTGATATGTATATGTATTCAGGTGCAGGGAACGTGTCGAGGAGTATTTCAGACTATTGAGATTTATGTGTACATTCAGGTGCAGGCACGCTGTTGAAACGCAGAAACGGACTTGCTGAAGCTGCATGAGAAAAAACACGGCGGGTGCGGGCGGTAATCAATTGCATGCCTGCAGTCATTGTTTTGTTGGGTGTGACATGATACGCACATGCATAAAGCTCACACACATACACACACACACGCACACACACGCATACACATACGTGAGACATTTTTTGGCCCGTGAGGTGATATGCGCATGCACGTGACCCACCCACCCACACACACACCACACACGCACACACACACACACACAAACATACACACCTATTCTCCCTCTCTGCCTCTCTCTCTCATACACACTCTCTCTTTCTCATACGCTCGCTCTCTTTTTTTCACGCGTACTCTCTCTCTACAGGTATAAATATATATCATATGCCAATGTATTTGAATATATGCAGGTAGAAGTGATTGGACCTGTCCGCAATGCAGCTCGATAGTGTTTGGACGAAAGGAGGAATGCTTCAAATGTCACACACCAAAGGGACGCACAGCAAAGGGAGCTGCTGCCCCCAAGGGAGCAAAAGCTTCGCTACCACCTTCCAAAGCAACATCCACTGCCGAGATCACCAAGCGTGAAGGTGATTGGACGTGTTCCGCCTGTTCCGCTTTGGTGTTTGCAAGCAAGGATGAGTGCTTCAAGTGCCGCACACCCAAGGCAGCTGTTGCCCCAGACGAAAAAAGCGTTTCGAGACGGTTGCGTGATGGTGACTGGACCTGCCAGGGGTGAGACCGCGCGATACAAACATCACACACACACACAGTGCTGTGCAGCCAGCCATGCACCGTGATGTTATCGCATGATATTAGCTGTGCTGTTTAAAAGAGCCTCGTGATATGTATGCAAATGTTATATTCACAAACGTACTCAGGTGCAGGAGAGATACGCGTGGGGTGTCTTTTACGGAGTACTAACACGAAAGTTCATAGCTGCTATACGAATGCGCATTGACTATTATTTGTGCATCTCTCTCTCTCTCTCTCTTTCTCTCTCTCTCTCTTTCTCTTCCGCTCGCTCTCTCGCTCGTGCTCTCTCTCTCTACGATACACATACACATACATGTAAATGCACATTCATGTACATCAATACACACATACACATGTGTCTTTTGTGTATACGTGTGGGCGTGGGTGCGGGTGTGCCCAGCTGCAAGTCTCAAGTATTTGGCAGCAAGAGCGAATGCTTCAAGTGCCGAACACCGAAGCCATCTGCTGCTGCTGCCCCCGACGCGAAGCGGGAAGGAGATTGGCACTGTTCGTCGTGCAATGCGCTCGTGTTTGCAAGCAAGAGCGAATGCTTCAAGTGCCGTACGCCCAAGGGAGTCTCGGATATGGATGATTTTATCAAGGGCTATCAGCTCTTTGCTGGCCCGCTTGACGACACGCGGGACGGAGACTGGCACTGTTCGTCGTGCAATGCGCTCGTGTTTGCAAGCAAGAACGAATGTTACAAGTGCCATACGCCCAAGGGAACTGCAGACGTCGATGATTTTGTCAAGGGCTATCAGCTACTGAGTGCTGCCCCGAATGACGCGAAGCGTGGCAGTACTGGCAGATCTGACTGGACCTGCCAAAAGTGCGATGCTGTCGTGTTTGGAAAAAAAAGTGAATGCTTTCAGTGCGGGGAGAGCAAGAAAACTGCTGCACCAAAAGTACAGGTTGCTCTTGCCCCCGATGCTCCTGCGCCGGGTGTTGCATGCGGCATCGGCAGCGACTACCAGTCGAAGGCTCGGGGTGGGGGTGGTGCGGGTGGGGGCGGCAGGCTCACGCACGCGGAGCTGAACATGGAATTACTGGGGGCAGAGGGCGAACAGCTGTGCAAGGTGGTGAAAGAGAGATGGAGGGACTTCAATGCCGTGAATGCTGCAACTGCATATCAGCTGCTGCTGACAACGATGAGCGCGCGGAGCGCGGGACAGCAGGGGGGTGGAGGGCGGAGGCGGCAGAGCGCACACGAAGAAGCATTGACCATCCTTGAACCGGTGCTGTGCAATCAGCACGTCCAGGCATTTAGCGCACGAGAGTGCGCCAACACGCTGCACACGCTGGCCAAACTTCAGGGGCGACGGCCATGTGGAGACGTGATTTGCGCGCTGGAGGCACGGGCGCTGGAGGTGCGCGAGGACTTTAACCCTCAGAACACAGGGAACATGCTGTGGGCATTTGCGATGCTGGGGCGGCAGCCGGGGAACGAGCTAGTGGTCGGGCTGACGCAAAGGGTGCTGCAATTCGACTTGAAGCCGCAGGATATCGCTATCACTTTGTGGGCGTTGGCCACCCTGGGTACTTTTTTTGGCCCAGACTCTCAATAGAGTAGCTGAATGATAGCTATAGTACTGTTGAGGATGTTCACGGATGCGTATCTCGTTTGCCAATTTTGACTTTCTGAAATACTCGTATTCTCTTTTAGAACCGTTTGTCAAAACTTGTGATATTATATACTTGTTTATGTATGTGTACTTATATATAATATATTTACATGCTTGTATTCATATGTATTTGTTTGCGTTTGTGAGTATGCATAGGCACATTAGACAGACACACGATTATCGATGTGCCTTCGCTAGCGCGACTGCATACACTCGCACACACACGCATACACACTCACAAACGCACGTGCGCGCGCACACACACACACTCACAGGACGGCAGCCAGACTACGCGGTGGTGGTGGGACTGATGGAACGGGCGTTGGCGGTTCGCCATGCCTTCAATCCTTCGGACATTGCTAACACGCTGTGGGCACTGGCCACACTTGGGCGACAGCCAGATGAGGCGCTAGTGGTGGGGCTGACGGAACGAGCGCTGGTGGTTTGCCACGCCTTCAGCGCCCAGGACGTGGCCAACACGCTGTGGGCATTTGCGACGCAAGTGCGGCAGCCTGATGATGAGTTGGTAGCAATACTGACAGGACTGGCAGTGCTGCGTGATATGACTGCTCACGACATTGCGAACACGCTGTGGGCATTGGCCACGCTTGGGCGACAGCCAGACGAGGCGCTGATGGCTGGGCTGATGGAACAGGCGTTTGCAGTGCGGCAGACATTCAACCCACAGGACATTGCGCAACTCTTGTGGGCATTGGCAACATTCGGGCGACAGCCCAGCGAGGCGCTGCTAGCAGGGCTGACGGAGCGGGTGGTGGAAGTGTGCGACGACTTCATGCCACAGGCCATTGCCAACACGCTGTGGGCGTTTGCGTCGTTGGGGCAGCAGCCCAGTGAGGTACTGGTGGCGGGGCTGGAGGCACGGGCGGTGGCCGTGCGGGGTGACTTCAAACCACAGGAAATTGCCAACACGCTGTGGGCATTTGCGTCGCTGGGGAAACAGCCAGGTGATGACCTGGTTGCAGGGCTGGAGGCAAGGGCTCTGGTGGTAAGGCATGCCTTCAATCCCCCAAACATTGCAAACACGCTGTGGGCATTCGTGACCTTGGGGCGGCAGCCAGATCGGGCCTTGCTGGAGGGACTGACGGATCGGGCATTGGTGGTGCGGCACGCCTTCTCAGAAAAGGATATTGGAAACACGCTGTGGGCAATTTGCTTTCTGAGCATCCTTTCGCCAGTCGTGGTGTGTCGCTTAGTGAATGCTCTGGAGCTGCCGATTGCTGCTCTTGCTGCGGGAGAGCTCGATGTTCAACTTGGACAGCAGCTACATCAGTTTTTCGTTGCATGTGAAGTGGACAAGGGCCTGTGCACGGGAATGCCTGCCAGCATCCTGGCTTTGAAAGAGACACTGGGCCCGGCTTGCCTCGCAGCCTTTATTGGCATACCATTGCAGTCCTCGTGGAGCAAGCAGCAAGTGAGCCAGACACTGCGAGGTATTCATCTTCTAGTGGAGGATGAGGTGCGATGTCCGAGGTCGGGCTACACAATTGACATGTGGGTGCACGGCGGTCCTGTGCTGCAGCAGAGCGCTGAAGACAGGAGGACCAATGGGTGGGCTGTTGAATTTGATGGGCCCATGCACTTTATGGCATGCAGGGCGCCGACGGGGGAGACCTTGATCAAACGGCATCACATTCAGCTGCTGGGCTACACTCTTGTCAGCGTGCCCTTCTGGGAGTGGGACCGGGTGTGTGAGGCAGGAGGGTGTGAGGCAGGGGGGTCGCGGGAGCTGTATATGAGGAACAAACTGCATCTGTCTACCATCACACGCGCCGGCTCTGGCTCCATCATGCCATCAAGTGTAGTCGTGGGATCATGGTGAGACTTTCAGGTGTATTCCAGAACTGGGCCTGGACGGGGGGTTGATCATGTGACATTTTGGAATCGAGATATTCATGTGTGATGCTTGGATCTCAAAATTCCTGCAAGGGAGCGCGGCGGCCAGTCGAAGCTGCCGCTCCCAGCATAGGACCCGAGCTTTAAGGTTCAGGTCATATGTGCTATCCGAATCGGATGGCTGAGCGTGATCCGAATCGGTTATGACATTCACATGGATCGGATAAGTGAGAATGATAAATTGGCAATTTATAGAAGCTACACATCGATGCAACTCCGTACAGGGCATTTGCGTCAATTTTTTTTTCAACGTCGAATTCAGTAATCGAGATGTTGAGGAGGTTGGAAATCACACATATGATGGAGCCATAATGCATACATGCAATGCATGTATCACGGCAAGATGATGTGCTGCAGCGCAGTGGAAGCTACAGGGTAGTGAAGACACCCATAGGATTTCTTGTCTTTGCAAGTCTTTTTGCGTGAAAGAGTCCTATAATATCGGTGGCTATTTTGCAGAAAGAGACATGAAAGAAAGGCATCCTATGGGTTTTCGTCTACTTGTCAGTTCCATTCAGCAGCACGACCAATGTGTATGTGTACGTGTGCGTGTTTGAGTGTGTGTACGTGCGTTT
>Ga0209390_10009231_pt1 | contig 11897 bp, 9 predicted proteins | sample BON01_FD_187212 | JGI IMG/M metagenome (GOLD analysis project Ga0209390, IMG submission 187212) | Freshwater microbial communities from Lake Bonney liftoff mats and glacier meltwater in Antarctica - BON-01 (SPAdes) (version 2) | ecosystem: Environmental > Aquatic > Freshwater > Ice > Glacier... | reverse complement strand
AAGTAAAACAAACGCTATATTCACTTAAACCTCAAAGTACCAAACAGCCATTCATGCCTATCATTCAATTGAAATGGCGCGCAAACTGGTCAACTTTGCGTGTTCAGATACAAATATTGGCCGGATACAACTGTGTTTTTCGCCAACCCTTGAATCCGAGACGAGATCAGCCATACCGTTATCAAAACAGAAACAGCAGGTGGCTTTAAGCCGCAATTCCAGCAAACCTGAGAGTCCGGTTGTGGCCGATACCACTATGTCATCACCTTGGAAATCAAGCTTGGGGAATAACTGCTAACTGGCAAACACCGGAACCTCGATAGTCATTACGACGAATAGGCATCCTCGGCCAAAACCAGCCATTAACCGTACTCTAACTTGTTAATCCACCCTGAGCAAAAACGAAGCACCGCATTGTGTGAAATGATCAGTGCTTAGACAAGTCATAGTTTTGATACCTGCGCAGGTATTGGGTTAAGGCAAGTATTTCTTATCAAAGAAGTCTTTGCCGGAGGTGTAGAGACTGTAATATGCCGAATGCAATGGCGTTGATTCTGTTTCGCACCAGAATGTTTCCACGATTTCTGCTGTTGTTTCAGCTGTTCCTGTCATTTTGCACTTTTTGTGGAAACATGTCGGTTCAAGAGCAACTATATATGGTTTGGTTAATGTCCTGCTTGTAAAGTCCTCAACTTTTTCTTGTGCTCGTTGCTGAGCTGTATCGTGTAGTACAGCTTTAGCTTCGCCAGTGACTGATAGTACGTCGCCGCATGTGATGACTTGACTAATTGCAACCAGTGGAAATAGAAGTAAAAAAGTGGATAAAAAAAGTTTCATTTCAAACCACCTTCACTAGCACGTGCCAACAACTCAGCTTTGAGTTGTTCATAGTCCTCAATAGCCCATTTTGATTGCCCATTCAAATCACAATTTAGCTCTCTGGTCAGTTCATTTTCACGAGCTTTCAGTTTTTCTCTAGGCACATTTTCAATAGCGGTCTGGGTGATTTTCCACCCCTCTTCTAAGGCAATTGCCAGCAGGAGATGAATGCGACGGAATGTCATATTGTTTTTTGTCTGAGGCCTTCCATCCTTTGTGTGAGATTCACGTCTCGGCTTTCTTACTAATATTTTCTCAATATTGGCTTGGTACTCTCTCTTGAAGCGTGATTGGTTACTGGCTTTTCCAACATACCTGTATTCACGCTCTGGTGAGTTGATTTGAAATAAATAAATCAAAGGCCGTTTGCTGCTGACGTTTGGCGCAACTCTGGGTATCCAACTCATATTAATATTCCCTTCTATCTAAAAGATTTTCAATTGACAAATAGGGAGCTGGGATGAGGTCAGCATACAAATACGTATATTTGGTTGAGACCATCTCACTGCTTCCTGCTTTCCTAAAGTCATGCAATCCATCCAAATGACCAAGACCTCAAATTCTTTTTTGGTCGCCTCCATACATTGCAGTTCTGCCTTGTAATCGCAAGCCTCCCAATTGATTTAAGTTGACGGAAGTATGCTGGTTGCTAAAACGGTACGCTTGACCAGCGTGGTCCACGAGTTAACATAAGAACTGCCCGAACCCATTTATCTAACAGACCGCTGTTGGCCGAGAACTGATATTCGCACCATCGAAAATTGTATTAATCCTATGGCTGCTTCCTGGCCGTTAGCAGCTCTTCAGAGCAGTTCAATATTGTAGCCAATATATACCATCCTGGTGATCACCAACCTACATTGTTACTGATTCTTTTGGCTTTTGTGGGCTAAGCAAACTATGAGACGACTGGCCGGCAGCTGCTGACGATTCATCCGGGCCCTGAAGCGCATTGTGGCTGTCGAGACCGGCAGTATGAGTTGGCAGTGGCGCTGTCAGGAAGATGAGCTCGGCACTATTTCGGTTAATGGTGAGTGCTTGTTGCAAAACCTGCTCGCCGGCATTAATTAAGCCTGACGATGCTCGATATCTAAACAATCGCCGCAACAAAAAAGGCATAATTAAAGGCAAAATGCAATTTACGGTAAATATACATAACAAAAAAAATCTCCTTACGGGGCTGCTTGTGCCTGTAATTCTTCTATTGGCCGCATGTGGCCAGCAAGCATCACCTACGGAACAACGTCTGATTATCCTTGGCTTCGATGGTATGGACCCGGTATTGGCTGAGCAATGGATGGATGACGGCTCGTTACCCAATTTCCGCAAGCTGGCCACAATGGGGGGATTTAAGCCTCTGCCAACCAGCAATCCGCCCCAGTCACCCGTTGCCTGGTCGGATTTTGCCACCGGTACCGGTCCAGGTGAGCACGGCATTTACGACTTTCTACGCCGCGAACCGGAAACCTATTTACCGGATTTTTCCATTTCCCGTATTGTTCAGCCACAGAAAATTCTGCAACTGTTCGGGATGGAACTGCCTCTGGAAGACGGCGAGATTATCAACCGTCGCATCGGCACTCCGTTCTGGAGCGCGGTTGAAGAACAAGGCGGTCGCTCAACGGTCTTGCGGGTACCGGTTACCTTTCCACCTGATCCCATACACCGCATGATGGCAGGCATGGGAGTGCCTGATCTGCTTGGCACCCAGGGAACCTATACGATTTATTCCACCAGGCCATTAACACTCTCTGACAGCAGTGGTTCCCGCTCGGTGCGCATGCGCCCTGATCGCCAGGGTCACATTGAGAGCATGCTCGAAGGTCCTGGCCACCCATTGAAACCTGAAGCAGCCGCACTGAATACCGCCTTGCTGCTCGAGCCTGCCGGAGAAAAGGTCCGCATCAGACTGGGCGATGCGGATATCCAACTGCTGCCAGGCGAATGGTCCGGGTGGATTACCGTGAACTTCAAATATTTTGGCCCGGCATCTGTAAAAGGCATCGTCCGTGCCTATCTGGTCAGTGCCTATCCACGCGTTCAGCTGTATATCTCACCCGTCAACATCGACCCGCGCGAGCCGGTAATTCCGCTGTCCTCCCCACCGGGCTATGCCGCTGAGATGGAACAACGCTTTGGCCTCTACCACACCATCGGTATGCCAGAGGAAACCTGGTCACTCAACGAAGGCCATTTGACTGATCAAGCCTTCCTGGAAATGGTACAAACAACGTTACAGGAACAGGAAAACCAGTTTTACGATGCACTGGATCAGCATGACAGCGACGTGGTGGTCTCTGTGTTTGTCCAGACAGACCGCGTTGCCCACATGTTTTATCGCGGCATCGATCCACAACATCCCCTGCATAAAGAAACTGATGCCCAGGCGCGTGACGCCATACACTGGATTTACCGTGAGGCTGATCGGGTACTGGGAGAAACCCTGCAACGCATGGGTCGCGATGATCGACTTATCGTGCTCAGCGACCATGGTTTTGCGCCTTTCAGGAGGGCGGTCAACCTCAATAGGTGGTTGGTGGAGCAGGGTCTAATGGTACTGAAAGACCGAAAACAGGTGTCCGATGTCGGATTCACAGCCGTGGACTGGTCCCGAACCAGGGCCTACGCGTTGGGGTTGAATAGCCTTTATATCAACCGGGCCGGTCGCGAAGCCGATGGAATAGTCGATGGTATTGAAGCGGCGCAAATCAAGCAGCAGATTATTTCCGGCCTTACAGGTCTGCAAGACCCTGAGACCGGCGCGCAGGCTATCAGGGATGTGTTCGACGGTGAGCTGCTGTACCCGGGTAATGCAAATAACGATGCACCGGACCTGGTCATCGGCTACGAGGCGGGTTACAGGGCCTCATGGCAAACCACCCTGGGAGGCGCCCCTGCTGTTTTGATCGAAGACAACAACAAGAAATGGAGCGGGGATCACTGCATCACACCGGCAGCTGTCCCGGGGGTATTGTTTACATCGTTTGAACCGGAAATCCCGCTGGAATCACTGCAGGACATTGCCCGTTACGCCAGGGACAACTGGTGAAATTCACCATTCGGGTTCCTGCCGGTCTGTATTTTCAGTCCCGGTTGTTTGCTGCCACCGCCGGATTGTGGCGACGCTTGGGTGACCTTGAGTCCAGGCTTGTTCGCCAGGAAACAGAGCAACGCAAGATCGAGCGCCCGGTTTACGTCGCAAGCCTGCCCCGTTCCGGCACAACCATCCTTACCGAAATGCTGGCGCAGCACCCGGATTTGACCTGCCATCGCTACAGTGATTTTCCCAATGTCTGGACACCCTACTGGCGCAACTACCTGCTGAAAAAAACCCGGGTACATGCACCGCCAATGGTAGAAAGAGCCCAAGGGGACCGTATCTATGTGAGCAATGACAGCCCTGAGGCGGTAGAGGAAGTACTGTGGATGCATTTCTTTCCACACCTGCATGATGCCACTATGAAGCATATGCTGGATGGGCAATCGCGCAATAGCAAATTTGACCGGTTTTACAAACAACACATTCTCAAGTTACTGGCCGTTCGTGGCACCAATCGTTCTTTGGCCAATCGCTACCTGGCCAAGGGTAACTACAATATTTCGCGAATCCGTTACATCCTTGAACTGTTTCCGGATGCGAAGTTTCTTATCCCCGTGCGCGACCCTGTACAGCATGTTGCATCCTTAATGAGACAACATGAACGGTTCACTCTGGCCAGCCAGGAAGATCCCAGGATTCCACGGCAAATGGCCATGGCCGGCCATTTTGAATTTGGTCCCGGGCGTATGCCAGTAAATTTTCCGGGCAACTTTCCGGGCAACTTTCCGGGCAACTTTCCGGGCGGCTTTTCAGGCAACTTTGCGGGCGGCTTTGATGGGTCACAGGCCACTCAGGCCATCATCGACTGCTGGCAGCAAGGGCGTGAAGTAGAGGGATGGTCGCGCTACTGGGCCGGGTCTTATCAGCACATTGTTGGCCAATTGGAGGAATTTCCGGAAGTGCGTAAGGCCTGCCTGTTGTTCCGCTACGAAGATTTATGCGCCCATTCGGCGCGCTCGATCGACACCATTCTGGCGCATTGTGAACTGCCGGAAAATGGCTTCGAAGCTATCCGGACGGACTATATTAAGCGACTCTCACCGCCGGATTACTACCCGATGGATTTTAGCCCGGACCAGCTGCGCCAGATTGCCCATTTTTGTGACCCGGTGAATGAAAATCTGTCCAGGTTCTGCCAGAATCCATGAACCCGAATCCATGAACCCGTTCATCAAAGGCCATTTTTACATGCTAAAGACAGTAACTTTCATACTTCTGACACTCGCACTGCTGACACCAGTGAGCACTGCGCTTGCCTATATCGGCCCGGGTGCCGGCATAAGCGTGGTGGGTTCATTACTGACCATCTTCGCAACTTTCGCCGTGGCCATCGGCGCGATCATATTCTGGCCAGTGCGAAAATTAATGCAACGCAGAAAGGCCCGGCGTAATGCCGTGGCTAGCGCAGATACTGTGAAGGCAGACACCGTGAATTCAGATACGATAAAAACGGCGGCCGATAGCAAGCCTGACGGCAGTTAACCTGTCCATGGGCCTGTTTGACCTCCCCGCACCCCTATTTGGCGCAATAGACGATCTACTGGCAATGGCGCTGACGCCCTTGCTTCGCCTGATCATCTGGGGAATCCTCGCGGGCTGGATCAGCATGGCTATGTATGGCTTTTTTTCCAACCAGGGGAAAATTGGCAAACTAAAGGCACAGCAAAAAAAACAGCAAAAGGAGATTGCTAAATTCGACGGCGAATTTGCAGAGCTGATGCCACTTATCCGCCGAACGCTTGCCCTTGGGTTCAGGCAGCTGGGTCTGGCTTTGGGCCCTGCGCTGCTTGCAACAATACCGGTGCTGTTCATTATTATTTGGGTCGCGGGCGAGTTTGCCTACGAAACACCATCTGCCCGAAGCGAGGTTTTATTGACGACTGAGCCCGCCAGCACCGATATCCTTTGGTCAACGACGACACAAGTCCGAATCGCTGAAGGTGGCTGGGTAATCAACTGGCCTTCAAAAGGGCAGTCATTAACCATGAATGCTGACCACCAGCACCTGCTGACCCTGCCATTAGAGCACGACATCCCGATCATTCATAAGAAGAGGTGGTGGAATCTTTTGATGGCCAACCCACTGGGCTATCTTCCGAAGGATGGCAAAACGGATGTCATTCACATCAATCTGCCTGAAGCAGTTTTTATCGCATCAGGCCCCGGTTGGATACGTGGCTGGATGTTCAGTTTTTTTATTACTTTCCTGCTGTCATCTATTGTATTCAAGCGCCTGCTGCGCCTGGACTAAAAAAGGCCTCAAATGAGTAACCCCAACGCAAAACAAAGCATACAACTGTTGTTTATCTCGATCCCACCCTGATTGGCGGGGTGCTGAGCCTGGTGGTGGATGATGATTTATTACGTGCTGCCTTATCAATGGGCGCTTCAACAAAGCGATGAAGCGTTCCTTTTCGGCTGGTTTAGTAGCCGGCTGTTTTTGCCGCCTGGCTACGCGGGTCGGATGCGCCAAACAAACCGTCTGACGTCACCATAATAGATTGGGTGCTACCCATTGCCGATTGCACTGCGATTTCGTAACCCATTGCTTCCAGCATACGCCTGGTATCGATATTCAGACTCCTTTCCACGCGAACCACATCCGGGTACCACTGTTGATGCACACGCCCGGCATAAGTCGCTTCAGCCACGTTCATCTGAAAATCGATTACGTTCATGATGACTTGTAGCGTCGTGGTGATGATTCTGGAACCACCTGGCGAGCCGGTAACCAGAAAAGGTTTGCCGTCTTTCAACACGATGGTTGGCGTCATTGCACTCAAAGGGCGCTTGTGAGCTTCCACTGCATTGGCTTCACCGCCTAGCAAGCCGAAGGCATTGGGCACACCCTCCTTGGCTGAAAAATCATCCATTTCATTGTTCATTAAAACGCCGGTGCCGGCCGCCACCAGCCCGGAACCGTAGCTGAAATTCAACGTGGTGGTTGTGGCCACTGCATTGCCCCATTTATCCACTACTGAATAATGGGTGGTCTGATCACTTTCATAGGGGATCGGGTTATCCGGTTTTACTTCGGAACTGGGCGTGGCCTTGCCGGGATTAATCTGCTTGAACTGCTGCAAGGCATACGCCTTGCTGGTCAGGCCTGTTACCGGCACGCTATAAAAATCAGGATCGCCCAGATACTCGCTGCGATCGGCATAAGCGTGGCGCATGGCCTCGGCCATGTAGTGAATTGAGGCTGCGCTGTTGTGCCCCATGGACGCCATGTCGACATTTTCCAGAATATTCAAAATCTGAACCAGGTGCACCCCGCCGGATGAAGGTGGCGGCATGGAGAACACATCATAACCACGGTAATTGCCTCGCACTGCGGCGCGCTGCACCGTTTTGTAATTCGCCAGGTCTTCTACTGTCATGATGCCACCGGCGCCCTGAATTGCAGCGGCAATTTTCTGGGCGGTTTCACCCTTGTAAAAACCATCAGTACCCTCCTTGGCAATCCGCTTCAGCGTATTGGCAAGATCGGATTGCTGCAGGCGCTCACCTATTTGCATGTTGGAGCCGTCTTCATGATAAAAAACCGCGGTGGTGCTGGGCCATTTCTGCAGTCGTTCACTCAAGCCACTCAATGAACCCGACAGATCACGGCTGACAACAATGCCATGTTCTGCCAGACGGATGGCAGGTTTGATCACTTCAGCTAATGACATGGTGCCGTATTTCTTAAGTGCCGTGGCCATACCCATCACCGATCCGGGCACACCAGAAGAGGTGCCGTGAAACAATGACATGTCAGGTATCACCTCGCCGTTCTCATCCAGATACATGTCCTTTCGAGCTTTGGCAGGCGCCATTTCCCGGTAGTCCATCGCAATCACTTCATCAGTTCCTGCCAGATAGATCATCATGAAGCCGCCGCCACCGATATTACCGGCACGCGGATAAGTCACCGCCAATGCAAAACCAACCGCCACTGCAGCATCCACTGCATTGCCGCCCTGACGCAGAATGTCGACGCCCACATCCGTTGCCAACGCTTCCTGGCTGGCGACCATGCCATGGGCTGCCCACACCGGCTGTACCGTATGCATGCCAGCAAAAATCGGCTCCTGTTTTGCCCACAAGTTGGCGGAGGCCAAACCGGCGATGAGGCCACAGACCAGTATCAGGTACAGGGAATGGATTGTCTTTGTTTGAACATTGTTTAATTGATGATGGAATTTCATGATGTTTAAACTTTCCTAAGGTAAATAGCTGATGGGGACTCTTCCTGTGAGTCCCGCCAATATTTCGTAACCAATGGTGCCAGTATGCGCCGCGACTTCATTAACACTCAGATGTTGCCCCCACAATTCGACCTGATCACCTAACGCAACGTTGTTCGTACAGCTTAGGTCGACAGCGATCATATCCATCGAAACCCGACCCACCAATGGCAAGCGTTGGCCGTTTAACCAAACCGGCGTGCCGGAGGCGGCATGTCTGGGGTAACCATCTGCGTAACCAATGGCAACAATGCCAATTGTGGCCGCTGCTGGAGCGACCCAATCGTGACCATACCCGACTGCTTCACCTGCAGCAATCTGTCTGATGGCGATGATTTCAGCATTCATGGTCATGGCTGGCTCGAGCTTGACCGTTGCATGCCGATTCTCGCCCGTCGGACTGTTGCCATAAAGCATATAGCCGGGCCTGACCCAATCTGCATGGCTTTGCGGCCAGCCAACGATGCCAGCCGAATTGGCGATACTCCAGTGCAAATTATATTGTTTTGCTAATCGCTGCAGCTTCTCGACCTGTAGCTGCGTGGCCGGGTTGTCCAAATCATCCGCACAGGCCAGATGCGAACAAAGCACACTATTTTTCTGCACTTTGCCAGAATTGCCCAACGCAGCTAAAACCGCCGCTAATTGATTGCTTTCAAAGCCGAGCCGGTGCATACCGGTATCCACCTTAACCCAGACATTCACCGGCTGATTCGCCTGGCAATTGAGCACATGCTCAACTTGATCAGGATTGTGCACCATCAGCCAGAAATCACTGGCTGCCGCCTCTGCCACATCACTGGCGTGATTGCTGCCCTGCAGTACCATTAAAGGTCGGGTGATGCCCGCCTGCCGCAACTGCACCGCCTCATCCATAAAAGCCACGGCCAAAGCCGGCACATCTAAAGAGCGGAATGATTCGAGCTTTCGAGCGACTTCTATCGCACCATGCCCATAAGCATTGGCTTTGATGACGGGCAGCACTTTCGAGGCGCGCGCAAGCTGCATCACTGACTTTAAATTATGACCGATTGCGCCAAGACGCACGGTTGCTTTGGTGGCGCGCATTGCGGTGGCTACTCCAGAGAAGTGAAGTTCAGATCCTGATAATCAAAACTCCAATCAGACCATTCGTGCAATCTGGTCATGGTCATACCTTCTACCTTGCCATCGTCATTCACAACAAACTGCACATAGGCATCACCATCCAGACTGCGATCGATCCAGTTCGCTACAAACTGATGCGCACCGGTTGGCGTTAGCGGTCCATTTAAGCGCGGGGATTTGGCGGCGCGAAAATACAGGCCGGCATCGGTCGTCTCAATGGTGATTTCACCAAACCACGGATCCTGGTAACGCCCGGCGTAGTCAGACAAATCATCCAGCAGCACTATCGGGGCCGAAGCTGGTTCATCGTTTCCTGGTTCATCAGAAGCTGCTTGCGGCTGTTGCTGGTGAGTGCGTTGCCATTCTTTAATTTCATCTTGATTGATCTTGACCCAGTCTCTGGGCTCAACCGGCATAAATGAATCAACGATGGTATTCATCACTGCCGAACGGGTAGCTGAACTGGATCCGTTGATCATTACAATCACGCCCAGATCAAGCTCGGGAATCATCAATACATATGACAACATGCCAGCGAGAGTTCCGGTATTATGTGACACCTTGTAGCCATGCACATCGGCCAGGCGCCAGCCCAGACCGTAAGCTTTGAAATGGGTATTGTTAAATTCATAGCTGCTTTCGCTGACTGACATGATGGTTTGGGGTGCCCATAGCTCCTGGTTTTGTGCCCTGCTGAAAAGCTCGATGCCATCCGGGCTGGTGCCCCGGCCCAGTTGGGTTTTGACCCATTTCAACATCGCATCAAGGCTGCAAATGATACCGCCAGCGGAGGCCGAAACCGGTGGTTGATCAGGTATTCTACCGCGTTCAATCACCGACAATTTACCTTCGACGATGCCGTGTGGCACTGCCAGATTGTGCATTTCATCTGCCGGAATCCGGTCAGCGAAACAACGCTGCATGCCCAGCGGCTGCATGATGCGGTTTTGCACAAAGGCATTCCAGCTTTGGCCGCTGGCGCGCGCCACCACCTCACCTGCCACTACATACATGCTGTTGTCGTAGGCATATTCGGTGCGGAAACTGGATACCGGCTCAAAAAACTGCAGGGCGTGCACGATGTCCGCCTGGGTGTACAAATTGGGCTCTGGCCAGAACATCAAATCGCCTGCACCTTTTCCCAGACCGCTGCGGTGAGTTAGCATATCGCTAACGGTAAAGTGTGAAGTTACCCAGGGGTCGTACATTTTGAATTCGGGGATATAACTGGTGAGTTTGCCATCCCATTCAAGCTTGCCCTCGTCCGCCAGAATCGCCAACGCAGTGGTGGTAAAAGCCTTGGAATTTGATGCGATCTTGAACATCGTTAGAGTATCTACAGGCTCAGAGTGCCCGATCTCGCGGACACCAAAACCTTGCGCGAAAACCGTTTCATTGCCGCGCACAATGCCAACCGCCATGCCAGGCACATCAAACGCGGCCATGGCACGCTGGGCCAGATCGGCTATTGCTTGATCACTTGGCCCTTCGCGCTCACTTGCAATGGCACTACCTGCAATCGCATTCAGTGAACACAGGCCCGCCAACAATACGCCAAGCTGCAAAGCGCCAGGCAGCGAATACTGCCGTAGCCCGCGCCGACTAGCGTGAGATGGATTCAGTAGCTTACAGAACAACAAAACTGACCACCGTGTACAACATTACCGTGATACCGCCGGCCACCAACGCATAAGGCAGCTGCGTGCGCACATGCTCCAGCAGGTCACAGCCTGAAGCGATTGCGGTCACCGCGGTTGTATCTGAAATAGGAGAGCAATGGTCGCCAAACACGCCACCTCCCAGTATCGCTGCCAGCACCAGAGAAGGCGGCAAACCAAAGGCATCCATCAAAGGCACGCCAATGGGAATCAAAATGGCGAATGTACCCCATGAGGTACCGGTAGAAAAAGAAATCAGACCGCCCACGATAAACAGCATCGGCACAATCAGGAACGTTGGCAGGAAATCACCCACCAGACCAGCCATAAAAATGCCGGTACCGAGTAACTTCAGGCTCGCGCCCAACGCCAGGGAAAACAACACAATGGTTACCAGGGGCAGCAATTCTGCCATGCCCGCATAGCCGAGTTTTATCAGTTTTATGTGCGTAAAGCGGCCGCTGCGCAGCATCATGATATAGCCAGCCAGACACGCCAGAGCGACTGAATACAGCACCGATTTTGAGCCGCTGCCTTCAGCCATAACGCCATTGCCGGTCCACAACATAAAGCCGACCATGCCGAACACCATAATCGCCAGCGGCACCAGCATATAAGAGGGGTGTGAATCTGTTACCTCCAGATCATCGCCACTGTCTTCGTGGCCGATGGTTTCGCTGCGCGTCATCGGGCCGAAGTATTTTCCGGTCCATGCACTGAAAACCACGATGATCAAAGTGACAATGGCGTAAAAATTCAGCGGCACGGTGCCCCACAGAATTTGCGCTGTTGTCTGTTCAAATTCATAGGTGTTGAGCAAGGCCAAAATATAGGCGCCCCAGGCATTCAGCAAAATCAAGATGCAAATCGGTGCTGACGTGCTGTCAATTATGTAAGCCAATTTGGCCCGGCTCAGGCCGAAAC
>Ga0209390_10009230_pt1 | contig 11898 bp, 7 predicted proteins | sample BON01_FD_187212 | JGI IMG/M metagenome (GOLD analysis project Ga0209390, IMG submission 187212) | Freshwater microbial communities from Lake Bonney liftoff mats and glacier meltwater in Antarctica - BON-01 (SPAdes) (version 2) | ecosystem: Environmental > Aquatic > Freshwater > Ice > Glacier... | reverse complement strand
ACTCCTGTCCCCTACCCTCCCCCAAACCCTAATTTTGGGATGGATAGTGGATATGATGCTTTCCACCCGTGGTTTGACCCTAACGGCGATCTCGCGGACCGCGCCTCCCTTTCGAGTGCCAGATCGGAACCCGTCGCTGCCCCAGTCCCGTCATGGTTGAATTTAGGGTTGGAGTTAGGGCTAGGGCCTGTCCCACACGTGCCGGTAATTGCCACCACTCCCCACGTGCCTGTTATTGCCACCACTCCACACGTGCCAATAGCTGCCACCACTCCCCACGTGCCTGTTATCGCCACAACCCCACACGTGCCCGTACTTGTCACAGCCCCATACGGACCCATTCCTACGGTGCCACGCCCCGCTAGCGCGTATGCAGAGAGTAACGCTTCTGCCTCCGATGACCTGCGGTCAGAGAAGAACTTCTATGCTCGCGAACAGGCGGTTTACGATCAGGAACGTAAGCTTACACTTGAAATCCAGAAGTACGAAATCCTAAACTAGGAGGCCGCACTTAGGGACCTACGGGCAGTTCACGCGGAGCGAAAGAGACTTAAGGACGTAGAGCTAGCTCAGATGCGCGCTCAAGACGAGACCGCCGCTAACCCTCCACCGCAGCGTCACACCCGGTTTGACTCACACGAGCCTACACGCCTTCATCAGCGGACCTCCACGGTCCCTCTTGTCCCCACCGCTACCCACTCGGCTGAGCTCCAGGCTTATTTTAATGGCCTAGACCCTACCGGAATGGCCGCCTTTGGTAACCCCAATCCCGTATCAGCCCCTTTGCATACACCCGGGCCGGTTTGGTTCAACGCCCCCGTCACTCCCCAAACTCATATGCCAACCCCTAGCGTATCAAGGAAGAGAGTGCCCTATGGACGAGATGAACCGGAGATAGAGTCTTACAAAACGCCTTGCCCACGGGACTCCTACGGTAAAGTATTCCACCCGGGAGACCCTAAAGACCAAAGGAACGTCTCCACCGGCGCCAATTCCAGCCACTGGATGGCCCTCTTTGAGCTTTCGGCTTCGGAACACGCCGCCGTCTACATAGATTCCGAAGATTCAGAGTGGGTTCGCCTAGTACTCTCTATGATTAGGAATAGATCAGGCGATAAATGGCATAGCACAGCGTGCCACGGCGCTTAGTACTCTAACGCAGGGGCACTGCCACGCGAGGATGGCAAACACCGCGTATAACGTTAGTCGGATACTAACGTTATACGGGAGCAGGACTCATTCCACCGGAAGTGGAAACGGGATTCATCCCATCGGGACATCCTTTTAGTGTGTGTGTCAGTTATAGTGACCGCTTTGTACCGTCGGTACAGAGCGGTAACCGCTTTGAAACAACCTTGAGATCGCCAAGGACTGCAGCTAGCATACGCGTCTAGCTGTTCGTACCGGTGCCCAGAGCCGCACCGGTCCCCGCAACGCTGTGGTAGCGGCACGGTCTCGCGCGACGTACGCGACAATGTTCGCGACGGACTATTCCGACGGACGCGCCGACCAGCACAGCAGCCCGAGGCTGCTTCCTGATTTCCCACACGGAACCCAGGATCACCAACATCAACGCGAAGAATGGAGACGCTTGACCGAGAACGAGCTGACAGCGCGTGGGCTGTTGGCGACCGCGCTGACGGGCAGAGTTTCCCCGCGCGCCCGCATGATCGCCGACATGTCGATGAAAACGATTCCCATGCTCAAGCCCGGCGAGTCCGGCTACGAGAGCCGGGTGGCGCTACGGGCGGGGTACGCGCTCAAGAACAAGACGAACAAGATGGCGCGCACCCGCATCTGGCTCGACGACCTCACCAAGATCTTCGCCGCGCTCTACGCGTGCGTGGCCAAGCACAACATGACCCTGGCCGAGGAGATGCGCATGAACTGCAAGATGTCGGACCACGACGCCGACTGCATCGGGAGCATGGACGGGGCTCAAGCGTACACCATCGTGCTGAACCACCTCTTCGCATGCGCGAGGTCCGAGGTCGATAAGTTGTACTACAAGACGGCGCTCGACGTCCAGGAGAAGTTCCACCTGCCCGACGGCTGCTCCTCCTCTGCGTACGACAAGAAGGCCTACGCATTCATCAACCACATCGCTCCCCACCTCGCGCAACCCTTCTCGACGCCCGACGCGGCGTTCTTTCTCATCAAGATGATGCCGAAGAACGTTCAGCAGACGGGACGCGCTCTGCGCGAGAAGCTCAGGGAGTCGGGCGACATTATGGACTTGCAGGTCGTGCTGGCGGAGTGCAAGGCGATCGTGCACGACTACGAGAGCTCTTCTGCCGCAGGGGCTCACGCCTCGATCAACCCGTCCGACTTCCCGGGCATTGCCTGCGAGAGTCTCGCGTCGTTGTGCGCGGTCACCGGGATGGAGTTCGCGACCAAGGCCAACAACTCGAGCTACAGCGCCGGCTACTCGAGCTACGGCGCCTACGGCAGCGGCGGCGGGCACCACGCGGCCGTCGCCGGCTCGCAGCAATGGTGCTCCGGCTGCGGCCCCGACGGCACGCATCTAGTTAAAGGACGGGCCAAGCCGTGCTTCCTCGACCCGCCCAAGGAGAGAAACGTCCCGCCCAGCGTCTGGGTCGACAAGGCCCGGCTCGACGCCATCGTCAAGGGTCGCGACGACAACGCGCGCAAGCTCGGCATCTCGGCCGGCAAGCTCATTCTGCCGACCGATGAGAACATCCAGCGCTTCAAGGAGTACGCCTCCGGCAAGGGGGGCGGCAAAGGCGGAGGCAAGGGCGGCGGTCGGGGCGGCGGCGGCGGTCGCGGAGGCGGCTCCCACGCAGCCATCCCGAATGACGTCACCGCGACCTGGACGTCGCGACTCGTCGACATCTCCGAGGAGGCCGGTCTGGATGACCTCTCAGAGCTCAACCTGTTCGCCGCCGAGGCGGCCATCGGCGTCGACACCGTGGCGTACGCCGTCTCGGATGGTGCGCCCATCGCCGAAAACGCGAACATCTTCTCCGAGCAGGAAGCCGTGCTCGGTCGGGCCAGGCGGTCTGCCGAGCGCGGTCTACCAGCAGCATCGACTACACCTCAAGCTCTTAAAGCAGATCTCGCTACGACCTCTCCGGCGCGCCCGCCCACTACCCCCGGGGCCCCAGGATACCTGGGATCTTCTGTTTCGGCAGAATTTCCCAGCCTGGGGTCGGCCTTTTGTGTGGGCGGGTCAGGCCCTGGCGGGGACTACTTGCAGGTTCCGGCCATCCACTACTCGCGTATTACTACATCCGCCGCCGAGGCGGACGTCGACCTAACTTCCTGGCGGGACAGCGACCTCGACTTCGACTCGTTTGATGTCGACCCGTCCGACGCGACCGACCAACGGCTCGAGGACGCGCCGCAGGCGCTCGCGTCCATCGTCGAGGAGCAGGGCGGCATCGCCGCGCTCGGCCGAGCCTTCTTCGCGGGCGCGGGCACGAACGAGCACCTCTTATACAAGAAGCCCGCCCGTACAATGATGGACGACGTCGACGAGGATACGGAGCCGGACGAGTCAGCGCCACCAGCCGAGGAGCCGCCAGCCGAAGATGAGCTCGCGCCTGCGCGTACTCAGGCGCCGACGCGTGCAGCGGCGCCGGCGCCGGCGCGCACTCCGAGGCCGGCGATTCGGGGCCTCGCTCCACCCGCTTCGCGAAACGTCGCGTTCTCGGCAAGCCCGGCGGAGCCGGTTTACATCGAGTTTGAGGAAAGCCCGGCGAGCGCGCCGCCGCCGCGCGCCACCGACGCCAGCACGCCGGCGCCCGCCGACACCGTCTCGCGCCGTCTCCGGCTCAGCGCTCCCGAGCCACGCAAGCGCGGCCTGGGCTGGGGCCGCGCCGACATCGCGGGCGCCGAAGCGCAGTGCAGCCTCGCCTCTGGCTCGTTCGTCTTCGTGGTGGCGCTCGCGCTCGCGGCGGTCGCCGCGCTCGTTTCCTACTCACAGGCCCACTCACAGCGTCTCGCAGTCGTCACTGGCGCTTTGGCGATCCTCGCGTGCGGGCAGCTACACTGCGAGGGCGTCGACGGTGCCATCGACGGTCTGCGCTGGGCCCTCAATGAGGGCTTCAGCGGCCTGGTCGCGGCGGCGCGCTGGACCTTCAACATGGCCGTCGGGCACATGCAGTTCGTCGTCATACTGCTCTTCCTTGCCTACATCGCAACGGCGGGCGCCAGCCCTGTCAAGGGCGCCACGGCACGCGCGGCGCCGGCCGCGCTCACTCTCAGTCAGCTCACACGCGGCTCCGCTCGCTACGACGCATTTTTTCCGCTGCTCACGCGGTTGGAGGCGCAGCAGATGCACGTCGAGCTGCTCGCCGGGAACGCGCCGCCGCTCGACTTGCACGACGCCATCGCGAAGTGCCTCGTCATCGTAGATACCGGCTGCGGCCGCTCATGGGCAATCATCCCGCGCAGTTCGAGGCCGGCTCCATCGTCAAAGCCGAGGCGACGGCCTCCGGCGCGCACGGGGCTTTCACGACCAAGCTCAAGGGGACCTGGCGCATGCCCATGCAGACAGTGTCCCATGGCATACGCGCCTGCTGCGAGCACGACGCCGTTCTCCACGAGCAATGCCCCTACGCCCTTTGGTCTCCTGGTCGCGCGTCCATCGAGCGCGGCGTCTCTCTCAGCATGCCCAGCTGGGGCAAAGACGGCTTCGTCGAGTTTCCTAATGGCATCCGCGTCGGCTTCTTCAACCATTACGTGCTTGTTCTGCGCCCTCTCGGATACAAGGCGTCTCCGCGCCATGCGCCCACTTTCCACGGCGCGGCCAACGACGTGGTCATCGACTCGTCTCCCGACGCGCCGACGGCTCCTGCGGCGCCAACCAATACCCTCATACACGGCAAGGCCGCGCGCCGCCGTCACGGCCAAGCTGCTTCATCGCATGAGCGGCCACCTCCCCAGGCGCGACTTGATCCACCTGCCGGACGCCTGGTGCGACGCGCCTCCGTCCTGGACCACCGACGTGCTTAAGGAGACCAAGGAGGAAACGTGCGAGGCGTGCGTTTGAGCCAACGCGCCGCGCGCGCCGCCGGGCGACGCGCTGCCGGCGGCCGAGGGCCTTTACTCCCTTGATATCTTTCACATCGACACGCCGGCACACTTCAGCGGCCAGCGGACGGTCGTCGGCGTCACTCACTCCACCTCGGGCTTCGTCAAGTCTGTGCCGGTGCTTTACAAATCGCAGGCTGCCGACGCAATGCGCATCATCATCCACTATTGCAACTCTGTGGGTAAGCCGATTACGTGGATCCACACTGACGGCGCTCACGAGCTCAAAGGCGCCGGCATGATCGACTTGGCCAACGAGTACCGGATCCGCATCACCACCTCCAACGTCGGCAGCTCGCGCCAGAACCGGCAGGAGCCCACGTGGCGCGCCACATGCGCCGCGATGCGCACCGAGCTTACGCAGTCGCGCCTGCCCTACTCCTTCTGGCGGCACGCGTTTAGCCACGCCGAGCAGGGCCGCAACATCCGGCCGTCGCGCGCCGCGCCCTTCGACACGCGCCTAGGCCGCCTTCTCGGACGCAAACCAAAGGGCGCGTACCGCCGGCCGTTCGGCTGCCTCTGCTACGTGCGGGACGCGCCTCGCTACGTCGGCGGCACGCTAGTCCACAAGGCGGCCGCGCAGGCGCAGCGCGCCATCCACCTGGGCTACTACGGCGACGAGGGCGGCTCCTTCGAAAACCTCGAGACCAAAGGCGAGCACGCCTAGCCCGGCTACCTGTGCTGGGTGCCCGACGCCGGGCACCGGGGCGCCATCATCGTGACCGACTCTGTCAAGTTCGTCGCCGACTGCTTCCCGGGCGTCAAGCATGTCGCCGGGGGGGGGTACGAGATCCCGTCGGACAGAGTCACCTTTGCTGACGACACGCCCGCCGCCGCCGCCGCCGCCGCCGCAGACGCCGCACCACTTCGCGAGATCAACTCCGAGGACGACGTCGCCGGCGCCGAGGGCAAGGCGATCGAGAACATCGAGGCTCAGCCCGGCTTCGCACCCGACGCGCCGGGCGACAGCAGCACCGGCACGCCAAGCCGGGGGGGCGCCGACGCGGCCGGGCTCGAGGAGCACAGCGGCGACTCGAACGACGAGGAGCTTGCAGTCGACCCAAAGGGCTACGTCGGCCGCCGCATCGTCGTAAGCTGGGACCTCTACGGCGACTCGCCCGACGTCATCGACAAGTGGGCACACCGCGGCGCCCACGGAGGCTACAAGCACCACGTCACTTACGACGATCCCGACGGCAAGTGGCCCAACTACAGCGACACCTACCGCTGGCACGACCTGGGCGACCACGGCATCAAGTGGTGGTTCGAGGACAAGACGCCGCCGACGGCTCCCTTCGCCGGCGGTCTGCGCCCGACGCGCGAGCGGCGCGAGCCGGACCGCTTCTCCCTCGCCACGCTCATCGCCGCCTACACCGAGGCGAGCGGCGCGGGCTTCAGCGTCTCCTCGTCGCGCGTCTCCTCCACCGCCATGTACGTCAACCTCGACGGCCAAGCCGACCGCATCGCCGAGCGAGCAAGGGGCCAAGCCGACGTCTACCTAAGCTACAGCGCCGAGGTCAAGGACGCCTATCTCGCTCTGCCGCCTGAGGCGCAGATCTGCGCCTGCATGGCAGTGGACCACGACGACATATCCGCCGAGTACGGCGCTCGCTCGCCGCAGGCGGCGCTCATGCGCGAGGTCTACGCTGCGGCAGCGGTCGCCGCCGCCTGCATAGGGGTCTCCGTCCCGCGGCTGGCGCAGGAAGCAGTCAGCGTCATCGACGAGTCGCTGCACGCGTCGGCCGATGGCATGTTCGATGACTCGTTTGACGGCGGCGGCATCTTCAACCTGGGTCGCGGCTACGACGGCGTCTACGGCCCCGACATCGCCTGCTCTGCCAAGAAGTCGACCAGCAACCCCGACATCCTCACGGAGCGCCAGATGCGCGGGCCCGAGTGGGACGAGCCTAAGTCGATGGAGGTTGACTCTATCCTCAACAAGCTCATGGCGGCGGAGAAGGTCGCGGCGGACAACCCGCGGATCAAGGGCATGGTCCCCGTCGACACCATGTGGACCGGCCGCCGCAAACGCAACGCCAACGGCTCGATTGGCAAGTACAAGGCGCGGTGCGTCCTGCGGGGCGACATCCACATCAAAAAGTACGATGTCTTGCGCAACGACACCGCCTCGCCCGTCGCGCGCAACACCTCGCTCATGGCCGTCGAGGCCATCGCGTGCCTCCGCGGTCAGGACCAGCTGCAGAGCGACTTCACCGGCGCGTACCTGCAGGGCGTCCAGAAGAAGTCCGAACAGGTGCTCGCTCGTCCGCCACCCGACTTCCGCGAGGTAGACGAGCGCGGCGTGGAGATCCTCTGGCTCATGCTCTCGCCTCTCTATGGCCAAGCCGACGCCGGTGCCATCTGGAACCGCACGCTCAACGACTTCCTCGTCGTGCCTGAGCCCGCCGGCCTCGGCTTCGAGCGCAACGTCAACGACCCCTGCGTCTACACGAGGATCGAGCCCGGCGGCGGTGGGGTCACCTACGCGCTGTACGTCGACGACGCGCGCCTCTACAACGACCCGACGCCCGCGGCGCGCGAGCTCGCCGGGCGCGTGCAGAGCCGGCTCAAGGAGCGCTTCGAGATCAAGTTCGGCGAGACGAACCCTAAGGAGGACTACTTCCTGGGCGCCAACCGCGTCAGCCACGGGCCGCATGCCACCACCATCCGCTGCGACACGTACATCGGCTCGATGGTGGAGCGCTATCTACCGGGCGTGGACGCCTACAACCCTTCCAAGCGCTTCCCTGGCTCGTACAGTGACACGCCCGCCGGGGCCGACCTCACCGCCAACTACGAGGCGGCTGTCACCCTACGCCCCGAGCCGACGGACGAGCTCAAGAAGCGCTACGGCTCGCTCTTCGGCGCGCTTCTGCACGCGATCAAGTGGCGCCCCGAGATCAGCGCCGCCCTCGGCCTCTGCGGCACGTGTTTGACCATCTGCACCGAGGAGCTCTACGCTAACCTCGAGCGCGTGCTCGTCTACCTCGCGCGCACCAAGAAGATCGGCACCACGTTCAGCGCGCACACGGACGGCGCCAAGAAGCTGCGCGCCTACGCCGACGCCAACTGGACTACGACTCGCTCAACGACCGGTTTCGTCATCATGCTCGCCGGCGGGGCCATCGCGCACGCGTCGCGCCGCCAGCACTGCATCTCGATGTCGACGTGCGAGGCCGAGCTCATCGCGCTGGCCGACTGCGCCATCAAGCTGCTGTACATCATCGGCTTGCTGCGGTTTCTGGGCCACGAGATCGACGAGGCGATCGATGTCTACACCGACAACAAGGCCGCCTACGACCTCTGTCATCGCTTCAACTCGGCTCAGAACTCGCGCCACATTGACCGCAAGCTCTTCAAGATGCGCGAGCTTTGCGGCCTCGGCGTCGTGACCGTCGCGCACGTGCCCACCGCCGAGAACCCGGCCGACCTCTTCACCAAGGTCCTCGACAAGCAGCCCTTCGAGAAGCACCGCAAGTTCGTGCATAACCTCTCGGGCGACACTGGCGCTAACTACGCGCGCCGTGCCAAGTCGATCGAGCGGCGCGCGGCGGCCTGGCCCACGGCGGGGGCCCACTAGTAATAATATGTAGTACGGTAGTCGCAGGATGGAGCTGACGCGACGTGGGGCGTACTCACTGGCCCGAGCCCCTCGGGGAAGGCGCTGATGCGTAGCCAGCGCGCGTCTCTAGTTATTGGCTACCAAGACGCCCTCTCTCCCAACCTCGCGCCGGCATAAGGGCTCTCTTCGAGCCGAGGGGGCAGCGTGCCACAGCGCTTAGTACTCTAACGCGGGGGCACTACCACGCGAGGATGGGGAGCAAGACTCATTCCACCGGAAGTGGAAACGGGATTCATCCCATCAGGATATCCTTTTAGTGTGTGTGTCAGTTATAGTGACCGCTTTGTACCGTCGGTACAGAGCGGTAACCGCTTTGAAACAACCTTGAGATCGCCAAGGACTACAGCTAGCTCACGCGTCTAGCTGTTCGTACCGGTGCCCAGAGCCGCACCGGTCCCTGCATTGCTGAACACGCATTACCAGCTCTTGGCATGATGCCCGGGCTCACACCAATGACTCCCCAAAACCTAAAACCCGTGGACCTCACCGGTATATCAGCGCTCGAGCGCGAGGCGGCGCGGGGCCAAAAAGTTGCAATCCGCCAAGACTGGACCCTCCTCGAATTCTTGGGTGAACCTCTCTTATACAACGTAAATATGAACGGTGACTGGGGTGCCTCGCTACTTGACACAGCAGCCACTTTCCTTGCTGCGCGTGATAAGAACCGCTCGGAGGCACAACACTCCTACGAGTCTCCCCTGAACGCAGGGATTTCTGCCAATGGTATTACAACCTCACCATAAAAATGGCCATGATGAAATGCACGCACTTTATACATCTCCTTGAGGGCTTAATTAACACCTGGTAGGCGCATCGTCCTGATCACCTACAAAAATTCAAAGCCCAGACAGCCAAACATGGCCTTGGCGGCAAAAGAACCCCGCTCAATGAGCAGCAATACCTGCGACTGATTGAGAGCATAACATCCCAACCGCCATGGAAGCAGATGCTGACGTGGCTCGCCAGCTGCCGTATCACCAATCGCCTGCTCACCCCAAAAGGGTACCTCCAACTCCAAGAGCTTATAATCAAGCTCAGGCTTAACCCGTGGTTATAGTCAAACATTACACGTGTTGGGGCGCCTCTTCCTAGTGTTAGTGTGTTAGGTGTGCTGAGGTGTGCTACGAGTACTCGTATAAGGACTCTGGTGCCCTGGTGGAAGCATTTATTCGTGTGTCGTATAAAAAATTCGGGTTAACCGCCGAGGCGTCGCTAAATGCTAAATGAGATGACGGATAACGATAACGGTGCACACACCGCTAAATAACGTCGTTATGTTGATATGTTGAGGGGCGCCTACGGCGCCGCTAAATAACGATTCGTTATGTTCGTTATATTCGTACATCCTTATCACCCACGTACCCAACCCATTCGGTGAACGCTGGTTCTGGTTGCCCGATGATGACACGTACGGGGTGATAGCCTACGGTTTCGGTGCTCCCTCCCCACCCGCCACCCACCAGCGCTACAGATGCTCCCCACGGGAGAACTTCTGCCCGATCCTACACTCCCGTCAATCACCCTGGATGCTCAGCACCGCCATGAACAGGCTCATGTAGTATGGGAATCATCACGCAAATCCAACGCACCACCCTCTTTCAAACAAGGCCGACCAAACAATGGGGCGGGAGATGCCGAAGCTAAAACCATCCGGGTCACGAATGGCATCATAGCCAACTGGAGGCTATTGCTGGATGACCCAAACTCTGAACAACTCGCTCCTCAGGGTGCAAACCCGTCCCTTTTTCAATACATGCCAATGACCACTGACCACTGACCGCAGCGGCCGTGGCCAAAACCTAGCAGAGGCGGACATACATGACAAATACTGGCTACAAATTCGAAACCAGTTCAGCCCGTCGTGCTCACTGGATCCAAGCCACATACCAAGCACCAACACCAGCACATCGTGGGCGCACCTGCTACACCACCCTGACCTCACACCATCCGAAATTAGATCACGCCTCCTCAAACCGCGTCACACTACAAACATACCACCCCAGTTTGTGGACTCCATGTACCGCACTCAGATGGATGCCCTCCCAACAGGGGTGAGGTGCCCCAAGAAAACAAACAAAGGCCTATGCGACCTGTGCCTGTGCTGGTTTCTGGAAGGCAAACCCCAGCAGGAATCAATCCAACACATCCTTTTTGACTGCCCCTACGCAGCCCCGGGCTTGAATGCCCATCGCGCCTTCATACTTGCAACCTGCTCAACTGCCGGACAACGTAGCATTTTGAGCATGAGCAAGTCCACTTTCATAGCCACTTTCACCGGTCGCATTGTTTTTGGAAGCACCGTCACAGAAGATGACATGTACCGCGCCCCCCCTGACATCATTGCCCAATTCTCCGCGGCTGTACTCGATGCAATGCTCTCCAGGCGTACTCGAAATGCTACCCAGGGACCACACGCCCCACCACTCTCTTTCGACCCAAACCCGATACTCAGCACCGCCACCACTCTTTTTACGCGAGCAGCCAAGTCTGCCCATTTCCTAGCGGACCGCGAAGAAAAGCGCCTGAGCATCATGTACCACGGATGGACCCCATCCCCATCGCCCACGGACAAGTGGGAAGCAGCCTGGCTCGAAAGTGGCGCCTTCTGCAACACGAGCACTTCCCGCCTTACATTGCGTTGCCGGCTCCCCAAACAAATTGAACATATACAGGGAGCTTTTCCGTCTCCAAGGTGTCTTGGGGAACATAGTCCTAACGCTTCTAACCCGGCGGCCCCCGCCCCCGCCGGGAATGGGGGGGGAGGGGGGGGCTTGGCATCGACATCAGCAAACCACCAATCAGCATCCGGCTAATGGCACGCTCGGACCCCGTCAACGCACCAAGAGCCCTCACTCCGGTGCCAATGATGCTACACAACACACCCGCGGGACCCCACCCAGCCAACCATATACGGCCTTACCATGGTGGGATGGGAGATCCCAGCCTCCTTACAGACACACGACAGCTACCTTCTCAGTCATACCCACGCACATACACACGCCAATCGGTGTCCAATCTCTTGCTCCTGCAACGAGCCCTCACCCCACCTGGCTGCAGGGCACAAACGGCCATCATGCCCCTAATGACACCCTTGACCCTTGCCAGCTGCACTCCGCCGAACGCACACATCCTCAATCCACACACAGGGAAATGGCCCAGCCCGCATCAGGCCCCTGCTGCCCTCTCACTCTCACTACCACCCCTTACCCTCACTGATAGGC
>Ga0209390_10009228_pt1 | contig 11901 bp, 9 predicted proteins | sample BON01_FD_187212 | JGI IMG/M metagenome (GOLD analysis project Ga0209390, IMG submission 187212) | Freshwater microbial communities from Lake Bonney liftoff mats and glacier meltwater in Antarctica - BON-01 (SPAdes) (version 2) | ecosystem: Environmental > Aquatic > Freshwater > Ice > Glacier... | reverse complement strand
TCCTCCTATTTCTTCTCCTTCATCCGCGGCCTATCCGCCCGCGGCACGTGCCAAGCACGTGCCCGGCGCGTAGGAGCGAGTCTCCGAGCGAGCGAGGGGATCTTTATAGGCTGGGGCCTGTGTCCCATCTATCATTGGTGATATGGAGCTGATGATGCCCACCATGCGAGCGGACCCGCACAGCTGCGTTGGACGCGGTAGGTTCTCCCGGTCCAGAGACGCGCCGCCGTGCTGTCCCACGCTCACGCAACCCCTCGGCGGTACCGACTCAGGTGATTGTAACGCTGACCAATAGATATCGCGTAGTGGCGTGCAGGTTACGCTGGTCGCTATTGACGAGAATGCTTTTGGTCCAGAAGTTTTGACGGTACCTCGTCGTTACGAATTTCCTCTCGTTGGTCCTCATGACATTTCAAGTACGTAAACGTGACACAGTGCGAAGCCAAATTCTGCGGAAGGTAATCCCAATGATAAGCTTCTTGTTTTAGCTAATCTAGACAATAACCGCAACGAATGTAAAAATCGATTTGATTATGTATAGCGTGCTCCGGTGCCTCAATTGTAATGCGACAGCGGCCGGGACTGACACTGGCGCCTCCGGGAAGCTCGGTCATCCGCACTCATATCTGATGCACGATCATTCAATCGAAATGATCGATCACGTTCAAATTCTTTGAATATATTTTAGCCGCATGCATTGCTAGCTTGGCAAACCGTCGACAAAACATTGACAAATGGTTAAGTCCCAGTCTGTGGAGTCTCCCTGACATTACAATATTCACAATGGCCGAAACTTTGGCGCCCACGACCCCCGGCGTCGAACATGCCCAGCGCACACATGGCCAAATCGCCTTTGTCACAGGCGTGACTGGTCAAGACGGCAGCTACCTGGTCGAGCTGCTCTTGTCGATGGGCTACGAGGTCCACGGCATCAAGCGTCGCGCCAGCAGCTACAACCACCCGCGCCTCGAGCACATCCTGAGCAGCAAGTACCCCAACGCCGCCAAATTTCACCTGCACTACGGAGATGTGCTCGACTTCGCCGGGCTGGTCACGCTGCTATCGTGAGTGGGCGCAAGATTAATTTCGCGGTAAATTCTAAGCTGTTGGGATGAGACAGCGATATACCTCACCTTCATTTCCCACCGGCGCTCATACATACTCACACGCGCGCAGGAAGACTCGCCCGCACGAGGTCTACAACCTTGCCGCTCAGAGCCACGTCAAGGTGTCGTTCGAGATGCCCCAGTACACAGGCGATGTGGACGGTATGGTAAGTTATCGTAAAAATCTTTCAGAATTTGCATGAGGCTATGATGGAAAAGGTTTCCATATGCTGACTGTTGTCCGAACCCCTCGAGTCACCAAATATCGCCGAGAACAGGGCGTCCTCAATGTGCTCGAGGCCGTGCGCGTCGCCGGCCTAGAGAAGCATGCCAAGTTTTATCAGGCGTCCACCTCGGAGCTCTACGGCCTCGTGCACGAGGTGCCCCAGAGCGAGACTACGCCCTTTCACCCGCGGTCGCCGTACGGCGTCGCCAAACTCTATGGGTTTTGGATCGTGAAGAATTATCGCGAGTCTTACGACATGTTTGCTTGCAACGGCATCCTCTTTAATCACGAGTCCCCTCGCCGCAGTGAGAACTTTGTGACTCGCAAGATCACGATGGCCGTCGCGCGCATCAAAACGGGCATGCAAGACTGCTTACTGCTCGGCAACCTGGGCGCGCAGCGCGACTGGGGCCACGCGCGCGACTACGTGCGTTGCATGTGGCTCATGCTGCAGCGCGACACGCCCGACGACTACGTGGTCGCCACTGGGATCACGACGACCGTGCGTCGCTTTTGCGAGATGGCGTTTGCTGCCGCAGGCATCACGGTAGAGTTTTCTGGTGAGGGAATCGAGGAGATTGGTATCGTCGCCTCCGATGGCCTGTTCAAAGGCAAAACGGTCGTCAAGGTGGACGAGCGCTTCTTTCGCCCGGCAGAGGTCGAGCTGCTGCTTGGCGACCCGACAAAGGCGCGGACGGAGCTCGGGTGGGACCCGTGCGCGTGCAGCCTGGACGAGCTGGTCAAGGAGATGGTCACCGCTGACATCGACATGGCTCGCGACCCCACCGCCTACCTGAAATTCTGAGCGTGGGCGTGCCAAATATCATGTTTTGCCGGATACGCGCCAAAGTCGCGGAGCATCCGACCTATGTCAACGTGGCGGCGCCTGAAGGAATCGATAAATATAGATGTGTGAAAGAAATTGCAACCACACCTTCCTCCAACCACCCCCCTGTTCCATTGTCAACCGTGTCGCCAACACACAAGGCTGTATCTTGCTGCGACCAAGGCTGTTTCTACCTTTGCGCATAATATTTCCCTGCCAAACGACAAAGGCAAACGACAAAGGCATACTCGCATCGACGTGTTGGTGGTAGCCCATGTATTGCGAAACGAGCTGAGATATTGCACTGCTTTCCATTCCAATCGGAACATTCGCCTCATGCGAAGCGACAATCGCATCGACAATCGCCGACCTAAAATATTCAAATGCAAGCCTCCTTTCTTGTGACTTTGATGACGCTGCAAGCTTCACAAAATATGTATGGCCTTCTCTTACGTTTGCGTCATACAATGCGAGCGAGGGGTCCGACACGCCCGATATTTGCGACGGTACATTGACATCAAACTTGCCTCCAAGCTCGGAGGCAAGCATTGAAACGGCGCTTCGGTCATCGTCGGTCAACAGGATCACACACGTCGGCAGGTGCGTGAATCGCCTGCTTATGCGGGCTAGCGCAGGAGAGACGTGATCGACGTTATGACTAAGACTTGCAGCGGCCCCTCCATCTTTTTGTTTATCCGTCCATCTGAGATGCAACCCAATACATGTTTTGCTCCCGATTCGCAGGCGTTTCCGGGTTGATGCGGCCAAGATGTTCGGGCGAGGTTTGAAAATGACCGATGTCAAAATCGTACGAAGTGCAGACACAGAGATCGTGTGATGCAAGTGAGGATCGCTGGCCGACAGCTGCTTGGGATCAATCAGGCGATCGAGACGATCGCGGAATTGAACAAGGCCATCCTCGATCATGCCGTCCCACAATCGCCGAGGAAAATACGAGGGCTCGTTAAACCATAAACCCTGCGCCAAGGGATCCGCGTGCGAGCCCAGCCACAACGTGACCAGGTACTGGCTGCACCAGGACCGCTACTGCGTCGAGCGGTGCTCGCTGGGCTTGAGGTGCAACCGGCGCCCGTGCTTTTTCGCGCACTCGGACGCGGAGCTGCGGTCCAGCGACGCGTCAACCGCTCCCACCGCGCTGCCAGCTCCGACGCCCGTCATTTCACAACAGCAGCATACAACGCAAGCGCCGTGCCTCAACTTGCACGCGCGCTCTGCGACGTCGGCAGGACGTCTGGACGCCCGGGCGCGTCCGGCGGTGCAATATCAGCGCCAGGAGCAGCAGCCGCCACAGCCGTTGAATCTGTAGCAGCAATCATTATTGATACGGCCGGCGTGACTCGTCGGCGCCGCCGGCGACGAGGCGAATCCTTCCGCCGCCTATGCGGCCGGCGGATTCCTCCTTTCGTATAGAATCAGGCCTCTTTCCCTCTGTCTCGAGATACACTGTCATATACAGTCATATACAGTCATACATACACACGATTACATCATACACAACATATACACAAACATACCACGCGCCCAAAAGCACCATCGGTATCATTAATCATCATCAGCTATTGGATTTGGGCTCTACAGGTTTTCCCGACACTCAGCTAACAAGTAAGTTACACTTCCGCAAAGCCCCTCCCCGAACGGGGGTCTTTCAATTATTCGACCCAGGATGCTTGGGTGCGTCCGCATCGACAGACGACGCACGTCAGCACGACATTTTGCATCTGCTGATGACGGCCGTGGCATCGCCTGCTCCAGTTGACACCAGCCCCAACCGCACGCGGGCTCGGCGGCCGATCGCGATGTGAGTGGCACCGCCGCCATCGACGCTCATGGATCATCCGTGAGCCGCCAAGGCGCGGCGCCGACGCCGGCTCGTCCCTTCTTCCCTCCCCTCGGGGATGGAGGGGCAGATGAAAGGACCCGAGAGAGACACCACCAAAAACACGTCATCAAGGCACTCCCTGTAAGCATCTGGATCGCAGAAGCACCAATCCCTTTCCCACCCTTTCTTACGGCCTCAGGTGAGATCGTCTCTCTTTCGCACGCGAGGCGGCGCACGAGGCGCCGTCTCAACAAAGGGGCTATCATTTACCGCTCTGGGCCACCGACGATTGCGCAAAGGGATGGATGTAAACGCCTGAGGACGCGCGCGCCAGCGGCTGGAAGGCTCCGAGTTGGCAATGGACGGTGACACTTCCCCTGTGATACTCCCTGTGATAGCGTTAGACCTTACAAACCCAATTGCTTACCAGATGCTCACAGAGTGTCTTGAGTTGTATTTTTTCTGTGCCCCTCGTTCTATCTCCTCCTTTCCCCGGGGGCGGAAGGAGGGCTGAGCCGGCGGCGGCGCCCGCCAGGGCGGCGCCGCGCCTTGACGGCTCGGCTCACAATTACCCACTACTTTTGAGACAAAACACGTGTCCGTGACCATGGGGTCCTCTCGTGCGCCCTGCCTTTGTGTCCCCCCTCCTCTTGATCCGCAAAACAAACACCCTTCGCGATCGCTGCAACCAACAAGATGGCCGCCATTACCCGCCTGGCTGGCACGCTGCTGCTGTCGCTGGTGCTGCTGGCGGCGGGCTCGAACGCCGCCGCCGCAGGCGGAAAGAAGGGTTGTTGATAGCCCCTTGGCCGGGGCGGCGCCTCGTGCGTCGCCTCGCGGGCAAAAGGGAGACGTTCTACTCACCAAGTCCTTGGAAAGGATAGAGGGATTGGTGCTTTTGCTTCTCCGCAGGGCACGATCCAGATGCTTACAGGGTGTGTTCGTGAGGTATCCGGTTGTGTCTCTCCTGTCTGCCCCTCCCTTCCCTGCGTGGGAAGGCGGGGTGAGCCCGCGGCGGCGCCCCCTAGGGCGGCCCCGCGCCTTGGCGGCTCACAGTAGTCCTCGTAACCTGAACTACCCGGTGTCACAGGCACAATACCAGCGGGGTCGTTGACCGAAACCCCCCATTGAGTTCAGCATAGCCTACGGTAATCAGCCTGGCTGCAACCGAGGACTCACAGGAGGTAAAAGCCCCCCTCTCCCTCCCAGAGAGGGGCATGCCCTGTATTTACCCACGACCCCTACTACACGGCGTCAATCCCACCGGAGTCCTCCCAAAGCCCACGGTCGACAGCATCGCTGCTACAGGGGACTCACATGAACGGTCGTAGGAGGACGGCGAACCCAGCGCGCGCGCGCGGTGTATGCGGGATCCAGGAAGGATTGGCGTATCTACGCCTGGAACGCGCTGCATGCACGTATCAATAGTTCCGGGTTGCTGACTCCGGAATCACATGGGACATAGGTGTAGAATGGTGTGTAGAATGGCTGTCCCTCTCGATAGCCCACGATGCTACATTGGTAGTATTCCATCATTACTTTCGTACTGATAGATTTTTTGATATGACGGTACATGCATCGCAGGCTAGACTTGGAGGGTGATAGCCGCCAGGCCGAACGGCAATAGCAAGGGACATGAACCTTTGAATCACCTGGACCCTGGCAGACGCCTGATAAATATGTGAACCATGAGGAAAGTGAAAATGATCAGCAAAAGTAACCAACTAGCGCCAGAACATACCAGTCGAAGTATTTTGACATCGCTTGCGGGTGAAAAAATCTGGATTGCCATCTCTGACACGCTTTCGCCAAGAAAGTGCCGCGGTGCTATACAGCAATGTCTCTCAAATCACTGCGCGCACGAAAACGAGCCATCGTGCAGTCATTGCTGTGCACAGCAGTGCTCATTACTATGTCGCTCGTTGTTAGCATTGGCATGATAGTGCAAAATGGCAAAATTCGTCACGTTCAAGCAGCACTGACGGAAAGACATGAGCGCGTCTTCGTCCACGGAATCTTTACTCTGCCCAGGTTGCACGAACAACGAAACGTTCACAGGGCTACGTGGATGACATCGCCTCTGGTTTGCACGGCCATTAACGAAACTGAGACCTGCGCGATCATTGTCTACTTTGTCATAGGACTTGTTCCCAACAGCAGCAGAGTTCTGATCGAAAGAGAAAATGCAACTCGCGGAGACCTCATCGAGCTCGACGTCGAAGAAAATATGAACTCCGGCAAGACGTTCGACTGGTTCCGCTTCGCAGCGCATCGCTTCCCCACCGCGCGCTTCATCAGCAAGGGTGATATGGACACCTTCGTCTACTCGGAAGATTTGTTGCGCAGTGTACGGCATCTGCCGCGTCCTGCACGAAGCATTTATGGTGGCAACGTGGTTGACTGGAAATCGTGTGGCGGGTACGATCATTGTCCTTACGGATGGGTGTACATGGCGGGTGGTTTTTACTTTATTTCTCAGGATCTCGTCCAATGGTTTGGTGCAGTCAACAACACGTTCGTCAACGACAATTCAATGGGGCATGAAGACTTGCAAGTGGGGAAATGCTTGCATTTTTCCGGCATCCGTGTGCTGTATATGACTTGGGGTACGTCAAAGCGCGCATGGGCTCACCCGATCAAGAACATCAGCAGCTTTTATGAGCTTTAGCTAAACCAACAATGGACTCCTGAATTTACTTTCCAGATTGCCCTCCACCCTTGACGCCCATCACGTCGGTACACGCATCGCGGCCAGCACGAGCACGCGCGTCATCGCCGTCGCCACTTGCAATTTGGCCGAAGACGAGGGTGTGCTTCAATCACCGTGCTTGTGAGACTCGCGGACGTCGGCCGGCGATTTGGGCGAAGATAACGGCCAACTGCTTGGATAATCTCCCTCATCAAATCTGAAGAAAGACCGGCACCGGCCATCGTCGTCGCGACCATGCGTGCAGCCACAGCTTGCGCATTGATGGGACTGATCGGTCCGCCAGCAAAGCTCGCTCGGGCGTGATAGTGCGTTTGCTGATTGTCGACTTTGGCCCCACTCTCGGCCTCGATGGCCTGCAGACGCGCGATCGCTGCTTGCAGATTGCGCTCCAGCACGTGCGAGAAGGTTTGCGGGCATTCCTGCCAAGCGTGACGCGCCGCCGCGATGCAAATGTTGGTCAGAACATCTTCCCCGCGCACGTAATAGGCCGCAAGGTCATGCGCAGTAGCCGCGAGCTTTGCGGTCGCGTGCCTTTTGGTTTGGGTGGTTGGAAGGTCGACTTCTTTTGTCAGTCGGGACTTCCAGAACAGAGTTGTGGGCAACAGTGCAGTTTGGTTAGGAACATGTGTGTCTAGCGGCTTTTAATGCGCAATCAACCGCAGTCGACATCTACGCCCGCGTGTGCCTCCCTGCCCAAATTGATGTGCCGACCGGCGCAGTACAGCCTGGCGCGCCACCTGTTGTTGGCGTGATCGAACGTGACGCCGCGGTAGCCGTGCGCGCTGGTCGCGCGGGATGCCAAACGCGGCGGAGGACATCGTCTGCGATGTGCTGCCCATCGTTCTGATCGTTGGTGGGTTTGGGGGCGCATCAATGAGGCAAAACGGATATCCCCTGGCGACGAAAGAGGCAAGAGCGATTGACCATGAATCTTAGGCTAGGGAAAAGAATTCAATCTCTCGATGAATTCTGTTTTTCTGAAGAAGAAGACAGTGTCGCAGTACACATTTTGCCAGCCAAAACGTCAATCTCAAACGCCTGCAGTTTCCCGTCGAGCGGGCCGCCATCTTCACCTTAATCGCGCGGTACCACAGCCTCGATCAGAAGCGCCGCATGTGCACCGTGGCCAAGGAGGCGCTCAAGGCCGGTGGGAGCGCGACCGAGGTGCTGAGCAAGTTCGCCTCAGACGTCGGGAAGATGCTGCCCGTTTACGGCGGCTACAACGGGGGCTACGAGTGCGGCGGAAAAAACAACAGGGGCGGAAATGGCAACGGCGGAAACGGCAACGGTGGAAACGGCAACAATGCCGGCGCCGGCGCCCACCGCCAGGGCGACCACGCCAACGCGCCCTTTCGCTCGGCCCCGTACGCGGACGCCTCTCCCGGCGTGCGCGAGCTCATCAGAGGCGGCGCGGGTGCGCCTTCCGCGACCAGCAGCACCAGCAACACCAGCAACAGCAGCAGCACAACGACATCGCCGCTCTCTTTGCGAGCCGGGGCCCCTCCCCCTCGGGCGTGCCCGCCTTTCGGCACTTCAACTTTCCCAACAACCAGGTCTGGTTCGACATGGCCGTCGCCCAGTCGCGCAACGCCAAGACCGGCGACGTCTACGTCAAGCGCGCCCCCCGGGGGCAGCAGCCCGCGGGAGGCAACGGCGGAGGCAACTGAGTCTCTCGCCTCGGCCGGCGATGCGCCCCTCCATGCGCATGTCCGTCTGCCCGAACAGCCAAACCTGCACGCGCTGCCGCTACTGCAGGAAGCGGGAGATCAGGTTGATCGGCTGCGTCATGATGCGCTGCGCGTCGCCGTCGCCGCCGCCGCCGCCCTGGCCCGTCGCCATCTTTTTTGCCGCTCGCTCGCTCGGTCGCCAGGGGCGCGCGCACGCCAGAGGTGGGCTCGCTGGTGCTTTTGGGTCTGCTGCGCGCTCTGCGTCTGGCGTGCTCGTGGGTCTGCCGGCGGCGGTTAGAGGGCTCGGTGATCTGCGCGGGTCGCGTGCTGCTTCGCGGGTGCTGCTTGGGCTCGCGGCGAGCGAGAGAGAGAGAGAGAGAGAAAGGAGGGACAGAGAGTCTTTCTCTTTGCCCTTCTGTTTCGTAAAAATGACGGCGTGAGGGAGCTATCGTCAGGTGTGTGTATGTTTGTGGGTTCGAGGCAGGAGGGGAGAAAGAACCGCACGGCTTTCATCGTTGGCGCACTGCTGCAGCGGCGGCGGCGCGAAAAGCGAGCGGCCGCCGCCTCCGAGCGCCGCCGTCGAGAAACGCACAAAAACAGACGCCCGTCACTTCCCAACGTCCACACACAACGACCCTCCTCCCCCCTTCTTTCTCGAAACTCAACAACAAACTAGAGAGACACTCGTCGAGCGCAGGATGGCGATCTCCGGGAAGGACCTGGGGACGTCGTTCGGCATCAACGCGGCCGTCTGCATCGCCAACCTGCTGGCGTTTAGCTTTTTGCGCCTGCGCAAGCCGTTCTCGCTCTTTTGCAGTCCAAAGCGGTGAGTGGCGCAATTCCGGGGATGTCGAGGGGCGGCGGGCTGCCCCCCGTGGGTGTGGCAGCGGGAAGCAAGGGCGCGGGCAACGGCCCCGACACGGAAAATCGAATCAACTTTCAAAAACCGACCTGACATGGTGAGAAGAGTCCTTATGAGATGAGGTCTAAGCGAATCTTAGACTTTTCTCGAAGGACCGCCTCCCTCCCTCGACTTTCGCGACGTTCACCACCACGACGCGGTCGAGCTCTGTCGATGCATTCGTCTGTGGCCAAGTCGGGGCCGCTCGGCGCGCTGCTCCTTGCAAAGGCGGGGTGGGGACGCCAGCACCGCGGCTTTAGGGTTTCCCCAGTCTCCTCCTCCCCTCCTTCGCTGGCTGGCACTCGAGCAAACGATCCCAACCAACGGCCCGCCTGACTGAACCCCGCCTAAACACACGTGCACCCACGGCCTCACAATCACGACAACCATCATCACAACCATCACAACCTTAAAAAAACAACACATAACACCACCAAACCAACAGCCATGACCCGCTCTGGCCGCGCGGCAAGAAGCCGCCGCGCCTGGCGCCGTCGCCGCTGGCTTGGATGCCCTCGGTCCTCCGGCTGCACGAGGACGAGCTGATGCGCGTGGCGGGCATGGACGCGGTGGCCTACATCCGCCTGCTGCAGTACGGCTGGACGGTGTTCGCCTTCGCCACGGCGGTCTGCTGCGTCGTGCTGTTTCCCGTGTACGGGACGGGCGGCGTGGTAGGAGCGCTCCTGGGCCTCGGCTCCAACTCGGTGTCCGACCTGGACGTCGTCTCGCTCAGCAACGTGCCCTCGGGCTCGCCGCGCATGGCCGCCCAGCTCCTGGTGCTCTACGTGGTCGCCTGCTTCGCCCTGACGCTCCTGCTGTCGTACTCTCGCGACATCAGCGCCCTGCGCGCGCGCTTCATCAGCACGCTCCCCAGGGGGGGGGCCTCGCACACGGTGCTCTACACGGACGTGCCCGGCCTGGCGCACGGCACCCTGGGCGCCAACCCCGTCGCGGGCAAGGTCGCGGGCATTGCCGCCAAAAAGGGCGCCGCCGCCACCTCCGGCGGAAACGGCGGCGGCGGCCGCGGCGCGTCGGCCGGGGGCGCCTACCCGCCCGAGCTGCCGGCCGAGGTGCTCGACCCGTGGCTGGACGCCGAGGCGCGGCTCGCCGCCGACCCGGCGGGAGGGGTCGAGTCCCTCGTGCGCCGCGAGACCGCCGCGGCCTACGGCGAGGGCGAGGTGGCGGCCGTGCACGCCGTCTACGACACGGCGAAACTTGACGCTTCAGTGTGCCAATACGACGCTTGCAAGTCGCGCCTGGAGGCCGTTTCGGAGGGTTACGCCGTCTCCCTGCGCGCGGGAAAGCCGGTCAAGTCGCGCAAGACGGTCTGGGTCCTGCCCACGAGCCCGGCGTGGGCCAAGGCCAAGTACGGCGTCTCGGCGCGGCCGGTCAAGGCGGACGCGCTCGAGTACCTGCCGCTGCAGCTCGCGTTTTTGAAGGGCGAGGTCGACGCCGCCGCGGCCGCGGCGCGCGGCGCGTCGGCGCCGCGCCTGCCCGCCGCCTTCGTGACCTTCAACAGCCGGCGCGCCGCCACCACCGCCGCCACCAGCCTGCACAGCCTGGACGAGACGTGCTGGCGCGCGCAGCCCGCCCCCGGGGCGGACGAGATCGTGTGGGGCAACCTCGGCCTGAGGCATTGGCAGGTCGTCGGGCGCTCCTTACTAATGGCGCTCGCCTTCGTCGGCCTGCTCTTGCTCTACTTGCCCGTCACCGCCTTCATCCAGTCGTTCGCCAACCTGGACAACGTGTCCAAGACCCCCGGTCTGGGCGTCATCACGCGCATCCCCTTTGTCACGCAGATCCTCAAGGGCGTCCTGCCCTCGCTCGTGCTGCAAAATTTCCTCGCGCTGCTGCCCCGCGTGCTCGCGGCCATGGCGCGCTTCTCCGGCGCCCGCTCCGTCGCTTGCGTCGACCTGTCCGTGGTGGCCAACTTTTTCGTCTTCCAGGTCTTTGCGGTGTTCTTGTACCAGACGATCGGCGGCTCGGGCGTCTCGCAGCTGCAGCAGATCCTGGCCGACCCGGCGATCCTGGTGAAGATGCTCGGCGTTGCGATCCCGCAGCAGGCGTCGTTCTTCATGTCGTTTATTGCGATCGGCGCCGCTGCCGCGGGCGGCTCCTTGCTGCGGATCGTCGAGAGAGGGTCTGAGAGAGGGCCTCGCTATCTTTTTGCTGAAATCTTTGCTGAAATCTTTTTGCATGGCCGCCCAGCTCCTGGTGCTCTACGTAGCCTGTCTCAGGAGCTGTTTTTTGCTGAAGGTCAAGCTGTTCAGGTCAAGCTGTGCGGGACCGAGCGCGCGCGCTACGCCGCGTGGAAGCCCGAGGCGCAGCAGGCGCTGTACGGGGCCATGCTGCCGAATCACACCATCGTTTTGCTCCTGGGGTTGGTGTTTTGCTGCGTCTCGCCGCTGATCGCGCCCTTCTGCCTCCTTTATTTCTCGACCGCGCTACTGGCGCACAAGTACCTGCAAGCGTGGGTGGTCACTCACCCGTACGAGTCGCAGGGCATGATCTGGACCAACGTGAGTCGTCGAGAAGGTTTCTTCGTCGGCGCTATGCGTTTTTCTCTTTGTTTCCTCGGCGCGCGCCCATCTTTGTCGCCACCCTCCGTCTCGCTCACCGCCCCCC
>Ga0209390_10009227_pt1 | contig 11901 bp, 18 predicted proteins | sample BON01_FD_187212 | JGI IMG/M metagenome (GOLD analysis project Ga0209390, IMG submission 187212) | Freshwater microbial communities from Lake Bonney liftoff mats and glacier meltwater in Antarctica - BON-01 (SPAdes) (version 2) | ecosystem: Environmental > Aquatic > Freshwater > Ice > Glacier... | reverse complement strand
CCATCCATCCCCACCACCTTTAGAGCATTACGAAATCTGATTCATAGGGTACCTAGTGCCCCTCCTCGTGGAGCTGCTGCTGCTGGGGTCGTAAGGTGGAAGGGTGGATGGCACACATACGTACACAAACAAATACACACATATCGATACACACGCCCTCAGATGAATAATATTACCGCATCACATACACCCTTTTATAAATAACTTAGAGAGAGAGAGAGAGAGAAAGACATTGTCTTTAAATTTTTGACTTTTGATTATTGGTTGGTTTGGTTGTCTTGTACGTAGATGATGATGATGACGACGACGACGACGACGACGACGAGAGAGAAAAGCAAAAGCAGAGTACCAGAAACCAAGATGTTAAGAAAGAAGGAAAGCGCAAAGGAGAGAAAGTCACAGTCGATTCCTCCCATTCCCTCGAATCTCCGCCCCAGCTAGGCGGAGGACGCTTGTATCATGAACGGGAGGGGAGGAAGAGGGGGAAAGTTAACAGAAAAGAAAGATAGAGGAAGGAGAGAGAGGGTATTTGTGTAGAAGGGAGGAGCAGGCAGGAAAATGAGGGAGAGGAAAAGCAAAACAACATCGATCACCCCCGCCCCAAGCACGTTCCAATGTCTATGTGTGTAGTTACAGGTTCAGGTCCAAATAAGCAGGAGAAACCTAAAAGAAAGTCATCGAGTGAGCACCGAATCGAAAGACGGGGACTGTCACTACCATATCATTTTTCTCTTCCTCAATTATGCTTTGTTGCTCTTTGTTCATCACTCACTGTTTCCTTCTCCCGCGCTCGGACATTTCGGGGGAGTATATAAATCGCTACACCTTCTTTCATCTTTTCTATATTCACCATTCTAATTCTCCACCTCTCTTTCTTCACTTGCCCTTCCCCATACTTTTCCCGCCCTTCAACCCCCACATCATCACCAGGAATCCAGCCATTCCTCCCATCATGCACAAAACGTGCCACAACCCCAACGACCAGCCCTGTGGATGTGCCGACTCTTTCTCAGCTTTAGCACCTGATGCCACCGCCTTTGCTATTCTCACAGGCTTTGACTCGTCCTTCTTCTTTACGTCCTGCTGCTTCTTCTCCTGCTCCTCCTCCTCCTTCTTCACTCCCTCCTTCTCCTTCTTCACCGACGCCTCAATAATCGCACAATCCGTAAAGTAATCCAACTTCGGAAACTCCCTCCTTAAGTACCCATCGTCCTCCCAAATCTTCCCCTGATCCACCCCCTCCTTATTAAAAGGCGAGATCTCACCATACCCCGAAAACAACGAATCAAGCACCTCATCCATCCCCTCAATGACCCTTCCCAACGGCACTTCCCACGGGGCCTTGCCCAACCACGTGCTATCTGCCAAGGCTATAAAGAGCTGGCTATCTCTCGTATTGGGTCCACCACCAGCAAAGCTCAAGTACCCTCGTTTGATGGGACGATTTTGCGTAGGGTCGTCTATTATGGAGCCTGCCAATCTCCACCGCTTCCGGACATCCGAAGCCGGCGGAATGCCGAATTGCGTCAAGAAACCAGGCACCACGCGGAAGAAGGGCACGTTGGTGTAGTACCCAGACTCGACCAGCTGTAGGAAACGCTCCGCGCCGAGGGGAGCCCACTCGCGTTTGATCTCGAGGATGAACGCGGCCCCGTTTGCAGCCGTGGTGTGACATTTGACGAGCGTGCCGTTGATATCTGTGACCCCACGGTGCTCTTGTGCCTCGGCACAATTAAGGAGGGGGAGGAGGAGCAGCAGGAGCAGGGAGGGGAGGCAATGCATCGTTGTAGGGGGTCGAGGTGTGGTGGAGGCCTGGTGATATGACGTCGTATGGGCCTGGCTGTTTTTTTGGCGAGGTGCGGGCGGGGCACGGGGAGAGGACAATAGAGCCTATGGTTTGGGGTAAAGGGGAGAGGGTCGTGCCTGAGCTGCGTGCGAGCGTGGTGTTTGTGGTCTTGCAGGCATCATGGGGAAAGTGAGCACAAGCAAGCAAGCCAAGTTGTGATCAGGGCACGGCAAATTAAAAACGCCTTGTTCGGTCTTGGCCCGGTCTGTTTCGCGGCGGCCAGACCCTTGCATTCCCAAAAGTTTTATTGCTATTCATATTGGGCCACAGGGCTCTGTTGGGCGCGATACCGCGGCTCAAAGGTTTTGACAACCGTGGCTTGGTGAAAAAAATGTAAAACATTTTCAATCCATCACTCAGGTCAGGAGATTTTGGTCACTCGAGGCCATTTTAGACGACCTCACCCCAGCCAGGCCTTGCATTCCTAAAACAGTTTTGCATTTATGTTTTGCAACAGCGGTTTGTTGACCCTGAGACTGAGGCTCAAGAAAGCTGTCTATATTAGCTACATCTGAATGCAATCGTTTTTGGATCGATAACGGAATGCGTGTGCTTGCTCTTGACCATACGATGGAGTTTGAGGCGTTTTCGGCACCGGGTGGCCACGCATTGCACAGCTCTGCTACTGCCATGGGCTATAGTTTGGAAAGATACTAGGCATGGTGGATGATTATCATGCTAGCTTGAAAGCTGCATCATTTGTTTCCAGTTTTATGCAGTATGGCAGGAGAAATTGTGCACCGTGCACATCGCAAGCCCCGCTCGAGCAGGGCTACGTATTCTTCGCCCTCACAATACCCAACAACACAAGAGCTGCCGCAAGCATCGAGTGGTTGCAAAGAGAAGAACTGCAGGAAAAAGCGACGTCACAAGAATAAGAAACAAGAAAGAAAAAGAAAAGGAAGCACCAAGCGGCCAACCCTTAGCAAAGGAAGTCCACTCCCCCCCGGAGAGCTCTCTCTTCCCTTATCACAGTTACAGTTCATTTGTTTCATTGCTTTATATATTACACTTCCATTCCACGCAGTCCTATTACTTCAAAAACACCTGCGTAAACGCATCCCCCCCATCCGACTCATCCGCCGAGCGATGCCGCCCGACGTACGGATGGCGTTTCATGAACTCCCTCAGCCCCTCCTTCAACTGACCCGTGCCGTGCCCATGCAAAATATACACCACCTTGCGCTTTTGCGGGATGCCCACCTTGATGAAATTATCAACTTTCACCTCAGCATCACGCAAGCGCAAGCCCCGGACATCGATTGTATTGAAAGACGTGCGCATCGCGTTCAAAGTGACAGCAGCAGCGCTCGACGCCGTGTTCATCTCTTGCCCCAACATCTTCAAATTCCGCTCATCCGCCTTCGTCCACTTCTTCTTCTCCTTATTCTTAGCCAAGCCCGCATAAGGGCCCGCATTCACCAACGCCACCGTCTCAGAAGGAGCGCGGGCCAGGTCCGTTTTCTTAAAAGTAATCACAATATCCAACCCTCCCTTGCTAAACATCACATCGACATTCTGCCCCGAGGCCTTAACAACCTTCCCTGCCCTATCCGAATTCAATTGATCCCCCGCACACACCACCACCTCCCCCTCCCTGATGATATCGTCCCGTTTGAACAACACAATATTCTTCGGCACATGGACCACCTCCGGCTTGCTCTCCTCCGCCACCTGGCCCCTAACCGCAGCCAGCTCTCTCAACGCCTCCTCCACCGTTGCCTTCTCATCCCCCAACCCCACCCCCTTCAGCAACCCCTCCAGCTTCTTCTCCTTCTCCTGCAACTGGGCCAAAAACGTATCCGCCGCCTCTAACTTCGCTCGATACTTCAACTTATCTAACTCTACCTGCCTTGCTTCCAGTTGCCGTTTCTTCTTCTCCATTTCCGCCTGTATCTTTCTCATCACCTCCTCTCTCGCCTCCGCTTCCCTCCGTTCCCCCGCCAATGCATCCCTCTGATTCTCCAACTCCTTAATCAACTCCGTCACTTTCACCACCCCCTTATCCATCAACCCCCTCGCCCGTTCAAGCACCGCCGAGGGCAGCTCCAGCCTCTCCGCCACCTCCAACGCATACGACTCCCCCACCGCTCCCTCCTCAAATCTATAAGTAGGCTTCCCCTCCAAAAACTCCATCGCCCCCACCACAAATCTCTCATCCTTTTGCCCCAATTCTTTCAACTGAACATAATGCGTAGTAATCGCCACCCGTGCCCCCGTCTCTAACAAAGCCTCCAGCAACGCCTGCGCAATCGCAACCCCCTGCGCCGGGTCAGTCCCACTCCCCATCTCATCCATCAAAACCAAAGCCCCAGACGCCGCCTTACTCAACACCTCCTTACACACAAGCAAATGCCCCGAGAAAGTCGACAAATCCCCCGTCACACTCTGCATATCCCCAATATCCGCCAAAATAGGCGAAAAGAAATCAACCCTCACCCCCCTCCTTGCCGGCACCGGAATGCCCAACCGCACCAACAACGCCAGCAACCCCAACGTTTTCAAGACAATCGTTTTTCCTCCTGCATTAGGTCCTGTCAACACCAGCCCGGGCTTGTCTTTTTTGATGTGGATGTTATTACCGATAGGATCACGCCCTCTCAGGACGAGGACGGGGTGCCGTGCGTCCTCTGCTGAAATGCAGCCTTCGGTCCCTACCTCCGGTACCACTGCCCCACCTAGCACATCACCAAGCTTGGCTCGCGCCACAGAGATATCGACGAGGGCAGCAGCGTCAAGGCTACCGAGGATGCGATTCTTGGAGATGGCGACCAGGCGGGTCATTTCCCCGATTATTCTCGCTTCTTCCTGCAGAAGTTCTAGCTCGAGTCTTTTCATATCATTGGTGGGTTCGATCACTTGCACTGGCTCCACATAGACAGTCCTCCCTGTGTTACTCTGATCATGCACAATACCAAGCCCCGACCTCTTATACGTATTTTTGATCGGCAACACAAACCTCCCATTGCGCTGAGCGATATATTCGTCAGTAATCATGCTACTCATCCCTGTGCTCTTCATCAGCTGCCCCACCGTACTCTTAATACTGCCATACAACCTATCCACCTCCTCCCTCAACCGTTTCAACTGCGGAAACTTATTCCCACACAACCTCCCATCATTATCAAACGCGTCCGTCAGCAGCTCCAGCAATTCAAAGGGTAAATCAATCCCCTCCGTATAAGCAGCCAGCTGGGGCACCCTTTCGGCTCTCTGGGGCGCTTGCATAAAATCGCGCAACGTCGCCAGCACCACCAACGCCTTTGCAATCGAACGCAGGTCAGGCAATTCTAATGTATTTCCTCTCGAAGCGAAATTCACAGCAGGAGCGATGTCCATTGGATTGTTCAGAGGGATGACTTCGACTGATTGCCAGACTTCCTCCACGGCTTTATAGCGGCGGTGGACCTCATGAACGTCTTCAGCAAAGCAAGGAGAGCGTGCTAAGTCCTTCGCACGGACAGTATCACACAGGGTAGCCAGCCGGTCTTGCACCACGTGGAGGTCAAGCGAGGCCCAGGTGCGTTCGTGCAAATTGCTGACAATGTCGACGAGCCCGACAGGGTTGGCGGCGCCGTCTTGCTGTGCTTGCCCAGAGGAGCCCGAGGCGGAGGGGGAGGCGTTGGTGTTTTTCTTGTATTTGTTCTTGGGGTTGTTGTTGGCATTGTCGCGGGCCAAGCGGAGGAGTTCAGCATCGGATAAGGAGGCCTTGGTGGCGGTCAGGGAGGAGGAGGTGGTAGTAGGAGTCGAAGAGGAGGCAGCGGCGGCAGCAGCAGCAGAGGGGAGGGGTTGTGGTAGACTGCGCGCAGCCCGCCATCCATGGACGGCGGCGTCTCTTCTCCTTACTGACGGAAGGCTGTGCAAAAAGGCAGTGGCTGCTGTGTTGTGTGAGGTGTGTGTAGGGGTGTAGGAGGCAGTGGTGGGTACGTGGCGTGATCGAGGGCCGATCCTCTTTGAGCTGGCTCACACAAACATCTTTCCCTCCCAACCCTCCCCACGCAGCGCTTCATACCTTTCCCAAATAGTGCCAGGAGCAGCGCGAGGAGCAAAGCTGCCCTCCGATGGCGTGGCGCCTGCATAGGTCGAGGCCCTGTGTGCGGATCGACAGGAGGGTGAGTGGGGGGTGGGGAGGTGACCGGAAGAAGTCGTGTTTTTGGGGGATGGACGGTCCTCATGGCTCAAGGCAAAGATTTGCGTTTTGGTGCCTGTGTGCATATGGATGATTCAGAATAAGGTCAGGACATAGAGCTGTAAAGGCTTTAGCAGGAGGAGGAGGCGTGCGACGAAGCATGCATGCGTGGGTTCTGTATCCACACAAAACGTGACCGCGGCCTCCTCTTGATGAGCGTGTGGATGGAAGGCAAGCGATGGCCTGCGCCTCTTTCTATTCTCCTGCCTCATTCACACTGTCCGCGTCTCCAACCCTACACATATAGGTACAGGAGAGACTCACGTGTTATTCTGCGTGAGTGGGGTTGTGTGGCTTGCGGTGGACAGTGGGCGGTGTGGCCTGGCATGAGGAATGGAGGGCTCCCAAGCGTTGCTCTCCTTCCTCCCCCCACCAGAAAGCCTCATCCCTCTGTCCACGACTTGGCCTCCCGATTACAACCCTCTTGCCCTCCACCACCACCACACACACAGCAAGGCAAAGGAGGTGACCATGCTGTCAAGGACGCAGGGACAAGATTGCCCAGCCGCACGCCCGCAGGCCCTTCTCCCATGCATGGAAAGAAGGAGGCTATCATGGCTGCATCATCATCACGCCCACCCAATTCACTCACGCTTGCCACCACCCACCACCCTCCCCCATTACACAGCACAGACAGCATGTCTTCCAAGCGTGGACGCGGTGGTACCACGGGCGCCAAGTTCCGTATGACCCTCGGTTTGCCCGTCGCCGCCGTCATCAATTGCGCCGGTAAGTGGGTGTTGGGTGGGGGATGGTGGAGGAGGGGATAGATGTAGTGTGTGTGTTTGTAAGAAAGGCACATGCAGAATGGGAAGGCTATGTTTGCGTGTGTGCTTCATGGAGGGTGGGCTCTCTCCGTTGTTGTTCTTGTCTTCCGGGGGAAGAGTGAGGAGTCACTGCGGGGGCGTGTACGTGCGGTGGAGGCATGAGAGAGAGCAGGCACATTTCCTACGCATGATCACAAACGCCCAAACTCATCTCTCCCTTTCTCCCTCCCCTTTCTCGACATAGACAACACGGGTGCCAAGAACTTGCACATCATCGCGGTGGGCGGGATCAAGGGTCGCTTGAACCGACTGCCTGCCGCTTCGGTCGGGGACATGGTGATGGCCTCCGTCCGCAAGGGCAAGCCCGAGCTGCGTAAAAAGGTGATGCCTGCCGTCGTGATTCGGCAGCGCAAGGCCTGGCGAAGAAAAGATGGGATTTTTATCTATTTTGAGGACAATGCGGGGGTGATCGTGAATAATAAGGGAGAGATGAAGGGGTCTGCGATCACGGGGCCGGTGGGGAAGGAGTGCGCGGATTTGTGGCCTCGTATTGCCTCTAACTCGGGCACGATTGTTTAAAACGTGTGTGTGAGTGTGGGTGTGCGTGTGGGTGTCGCGATGGTTTCTCTTCTTTCCTCTTCTTTTCTTCTGATTCTCTACTCGTAGAGTTCTGAGGGAAGAAGGGAAGGAGGATCTCCTCTCCAACTAACCAACCACAAATGTCTGACTCCTTTGTAAAAGGGGAAAAGGCATGTGTGGGGAAAAAGGGAAGAAAGGAGAAGCGATAGACGGACATTCATTTAAGACAAACAACAACGATAGCAACCAAATATTTCTCCCTGGACCCACGGCTTTTTCATGCGCCCCCTCCTTTTTTCCAACCTTCTCCGTGATAGAGAAGTAAGGCCACCGAGAGAGAAAGAAAGGAAGACAAGAAGAAAGAAGAAGGAAACGAATGGAAGCACACACACACACCTTTCACTTTGATTTGAATTGAATGGCTTTCTTGCTCATTCCTTCTTTCTACTACCACTATACACACCCTCTAATCCTAAATATGAAACACACTATCTCCTCCTCCCCCTCCTCTTCCTCCCCTACTGTCGTCGTCGTTCCATGCAATAAGACAACCCCCTATAGTTCCCATACACAATCTTACCCGTCCCACAGTCCGTCCCTCGATCGTTCACAGACAACATCTCCTTCGTCAAAAGCAAATCATCCTCTATTTTCAACTTAATCTCCGCCTCCCTCTGCGACTGAACCAAGCAATACCCATCCCGCATAACCCCTCTAAAACTCATCGTATCCTCCTGTGAGACACTCCAAAGAATACTACACCCTTCCAACTCCTCCACCACCTTCGCCAGCTCTACTGCTGTCTGAGGCAACAAAGCCAAGTCATACTTATTCTGCCTCATCACCCCCTCAACCTCCGGCGTGAATCGATGCAACCGCATTTCAGCAAAGGCCGGAGGAGGCAAGAAAAACGACGCCCCGCCCTCTTCGTCTTCCTCGTCGTTGGCAGGAGGAGGGGGAGGATGAAAGCTGTACACACGGCAACGAAAGACGGCCTCGGGCCGGTTATCAAAGTAGTAGGTGGCACCCAAAAAGAACTGCGAGTCGTCACCCAAGCTTCCCGCCGGTAAATCTAGAGGTTTTAAGATGCAATGAATATGTTCATGCCCACCAGCAGGTCCAGCCTCCATGCCTTGTGCCCGCTCCGAGGCCACCTGCGCCGCGTTGTCGAACTCGCCCTGGAAATAGAAGCGGAATAAAGGGAGGGGGCCGTCGCTGCTTTCAGGGCTGCTGGCCACGGCTTTGAATAGGGAGGATGCGCCTCGTTGTCGTGATGAGGAGGGTCCGCTGAGTAGGAAGGCGTGGGTGGTGGGTGGGGGTGGCAAGAGGAGGAGGAGGAGGAGAGGAGGGAGGAGGTTGAACTGGCGCTGGAGCATGGTTTTGGATGCTGCTTTTGCGAAGGAAAGCCCCCCCAAGTGATGCAGCGGCCACGCTGTCAGGACGTCCTTCTCCTTGTCGTTGTAATGGTGGTGGCTGTGTGTGTGTGCGTGGTCAGGGAAGGGAGTGAGAGGTGTCCAAAGTGAGATGACGCCGCTGCTTCGTTCCTCATCACAATTTCGTGTTGCTTGCCGTTTCCCTACCTCCCTCCTTCTCATCGTCCTGACCCAATTTCCACTCGCACAAAGACACAGACACAGTGTTAACATGGCCATGCGTCGCGCCGCGGGCACCACGTTGGCGTCCTTCTCAGCCGCCACGACCAGAAGACCCGCTACTGCTGCTATCACATCCTCCCTTGCAGGACGACCCCCCCTCTACCCAACTACAACAACCCTCTTACGGCGGGCTTTGGCCTCTGACGCCGACAGCAACAGTGCCGAGTCCCTGGCCCGCGAAGAGCGCATGCGGACATTGCTAACGGAGCATTTCAGCCCTACGCATCTTTTGATCCAGGACGTCTCAGGTAGGTGAGAAGGGCAGGGGCCGCGACGTGCGTTGTGGGACGGGAGGAAGGACGAGGGAGGGAGGGAGGGAAGAAGCGCACCATGGCCCAACAAGTAGGCTTGCATGCATACATGCACTAATTTTCTCCCCTCCGTTATGCTCGTTTATCAAATAGGCGGGTGCGGAGCGATGTACAATATGGAAGTGGAGTCGGAGTTGTTCAAGGGCAAGACGTTGGTGGCGCAGCACCGGATGGTCAATCAGGTACGTTTAAAGAGGGATTTAAAGAAGGGGGAGGGAGAAGCATAGAATGGAGAAGGAGGCAGGCAATAAGCTGCAATTGGTTTTGCTTGCGCTGGCGGAGCGTCGTCAAATCAAATGTCTCTGACTCACACTCACGTTCCCCCCTCCCTTACCCCATACTACACTACGCGCTTCTCTCATAGGTGCTAGCGAAGGAGATTTCCGAGATGCACGGATTGTCGTTGAAAACACGCTCGCCCAAGAAGCAGTAGAAGCCAAAGGCGGAAACATTGGAAAAGAGAAAATAGTAGAAGAATGGAATGAAAGAAGGCAGCACACAAATATAAAAAGAAGGAAGGAACAAGATGATGATGATGACGAAGGTGTGGTGCTGCAGCATGCTGTTGCTGCTACGATTTGTGGTTTCTGAATTTTGTTTTGCTGCTTTTGTTTTGCCGGACGCGTCTGCCGCCCTACAGGTTTGTTTGTCTTTGCCTCGCACATACACTCTCCCTCTCTCTTCTTCTTTCGTCTTCTTCTTCTTTATCTCTCATTGTCGGCACAAATATAGGTTGATGATACACATACAAACGTCTCTTTGCTCTTTCTGTTTTTGAATAGTTTTTGGTGGAAAGGATTTGGTTGCACTCTTTCCTCTTTCGTCTCGACGACGGCGGTAATTACACACGGAGAAAAAGAGAGAGAAGGAAAGCGAAATATGGCTCACGAGCCCCTGCCTGTCTTCGGAAAGGACCGAGCGTCCGCACACACGCTCTCCCACTTTTAATTTCCCGTAACCACAATACAACACTGCATGCATGTCCCCACCCCCTCCCTCCCTCCCTCCCGCCCTCCCCTCCTTAGACCATCCCCGCAATCGCCCCAGGGCACGGCTTAAACAGCGTGTTCTGCATGCAGCCCACCACTGCCTGCCTCCCAAAGGGGACATACGACAGCGTGTACCACACCGCACACAACACTTGAATCACCAACAAAAAGAGGACCAAGAAGACGCTCACCCCTGCCAAGGCTACCCCAAAAACGGTCAGCAACATGATGATATAAAGGATAGCGGAGTATCGTCGTGTTTTATCGAACATCTTTTTGCACTGATTCTTAGGTCCGACCAAAAACCCAGTGGAGCACAAGGCGATGACATTACCCAGGACATAGAGCGCGGCGAAGTTTCGAATGCCGTCCGTGGTCATGGAGATGAGGGAGAGGGTGCCCTGTAGTTTGAAGGAGGGAGGGAGGGAGGGATAGGAGGGAGGGTGATGATGAGACAAAGAGGCGGCAGCAAGGCATTCAAATGAGAAAGGACGACGAGATGATAGCGTCAGAAATATATTGCAAGCGAAGCAGGCATGATCCAACACTAAGGGAGGAGTGGAGAGAGACGAGTAGATGGCACGACCCGGCGCTCAATTCAATTCAGAAAGAGGACGACTCAGAAAATCTGTCGATATAGTCAAAATCACAACCCACACGCACACACATACACAACACATGATCCTACTTTAAAGGTGCCCGGCACTACTTAGTACTTACGATGAAAGAGAGCAGGTAACCCAGGCAAAAGCAGCCCACGAAGCCAATCATGCGCTGTTGGTAGGTCAAGGACGGGCACATGGCACAGACTTCCTCCGAGGCCGTCTCTTCCTGCGCGCCCGGCAACATACTTTGGATGGCCTTCATGGTGGGTGGACTGTGCGTGTGTGCAGTGTAGAAGAAAAAATGGGAGGGGGTTGAGGGGCCACGCGTATGGGTGCTTGTGGGGGAGGAATGATGATGATGATGATGATGATGGGGGAGCGGACAAGGGAGCAGGGTCTTTGACAGTCAAGCAAACCTCTTCCTGTGTGGGTCGGTGGGACAAAGGTGGAGCAGGTTAGGATTAAGAGGGTGAGAGCTTTGCACTGCCTAAGTGATGAACGCCCTGGCCATGCCAAACCTGCTGCTTACTTCGATTTGGAGAAGGGGGTGCTTGAGTGAGATGGGTGTTTCTTGCTTTCCTCAAACACTATATCTGTCTTGCTCTTGCCCTCCACTCTCCGTTTTCTGACCTGGAGCCCGGCCACGCGGATTTTGTGCTTTCTGCTCACATTGTCTTCTTTTCCTTCTTGTTGTTCTCAAAGCAAAAGGGGGCGTACACACATTACATTCCCACTCCTCTACCGCACATGTGCACAGGGACTTGTGGACTTGCAAAGCTCCACGCTCCCTTCTATTGTGCATCCAGCTGTGTCCCCCCCTCCGGCCCGACAACCAGTGCCGTAATCGGTACCTCTCCACGAGTACCAGGTAGTACTTTTGGCTTGACGCGGCTTGAGGCCAATTCACCAGTTGGTATACCAGGTAAGTATGACGTTGAGAGTACCAGGTAGTAGGGGGTC
>Ga0209390_10009226_pt1 | contig 11903 bp, 13 predicted proteins | sample BON01_FD_187212 | JGI IMG/M metagenome (GOLD analysis project Ga0209390, IMG submission 187212) | Freshwater microbial communities from Lake Bonney liftoff mats and glacier meltwater in Antarctica - BON-01 (SPAdes) (version 2) | ecosystem: Environmental > Aquatic > Freshwater > Ice > Glacier... | reverse complement strand
ATAAATACATATATATATACATATATATATATATATATGTATATATTCACAAATATATATATATATATGTATATATACATATATATATATATATAAATGTATATATATATATATATATATATATATGCTTCTCCTGGACTTGGTGGACAGCAGTTGTGACAAGCACAATTGAATCCAGCTGCATGGTCTATTTCCTGGGTGTACATGAATGTATCAAGTTCAAGCATATTGTTAATATATATATAAATATATGTATTGCTCGTGAGCGTACATCCTAACACCAGCTACTTGATTCTTGTAATAGAACTACACCCCTTGTTTGCCTGCATTTCCATCTTTATACATACACATCTATATGTGTGTGTATAAATAATTATGTGCATATATATATATATATATATATATAAACAAATATATATATATGTATAACAAATATATAGATATGTACTTGTTGTACACTCATTTTATAAGACAGTAGAAATGACAACAAGTGTTGATCAAATGGCCTTTTTTGAAACACAACCCCCATGGAATCTGTAATTTCGCAAAATTGTCTGTTTTTGCTTGTGATTTAATCAGGGCTATTTGAAATTCAAAATGTGCCTCGTACTTGTAAAGTGACAATCATTACCAGAGCAAGAGTGAAAGATTTGGGGAGGGAGACAGAGCGAGAAAAAGAGCAAGGATTGATAGAGGAAAAGTAATGACACAGAGAGAAAGATTGGGATAGAGAGAGAGGGGCAGCCCGAGAAAAAACACATAAAACGAGAGAAAGAAAGCGAGAGTGAAAAAGAGAGAAACAAAGATAGCGACAATGACAGCGAGACAGAGAGATTGAAAATTAAAAGTGAAAAAGACAGATAGAGAAATAAAGAGAGAGACGGCAAAAAAGAACGTGCGACAAACAAAAAAAGAAATGGCAAAAGAAAGAGACACCGCTTACACAGTATACATATTCAAAAAGACACATAGAGAGGGAAAGACAGCCAAAAAAAGACAAATAAAGAGAATGTGTGTGTGCGAGAGAAAAAATAGAGTATGAGAAAGAGCGAGGGAGGAACAGTGACAAAGAGACAGAAACAAAGAACGAGAGAGAGAGACAGAAAGAGAAAGACAATAAGAAAGAGAAAGAAAAAGAGAGGATGAGAGTGAGAGAGGGAAAGAGAGAGAGAGAAAGCCAGACAGGGATATGAGGCAGGAACAGCGAGCGCAAACAAAGAAAGAGAGAGAGATAGAGGAAAAGAGAGATTAAATTGATAGAGAGAAGGGAATGACATAGAGAGCCAGGTTGGGATAGACAGAGAGGGAAAGCGTGAACGAGGGACACAAGCGAGAGAGAGAGACACGGAGGGTAGTGGACAGGGAAGAGAGAGAGGCAGAAACAAAGAATGAGGGAGACAGAAAAAAATACAGAGGCAGAAACAGAGAGTGAAAAAGAAAGATAGAAAAAGACAGACAGAAATATGGAAAGCAAGAGCGAGAGCCAGAGCGAGAGAGAGAAAGAGAGAGAGAGAGAGAGCAAAAGAGAGCATTGATTGATAGAGAAAAGGGAGTGTTTTTGTGTCATGATTTATTTCGTTGTTTACCACGAACTGATCAAAATGCAGGAACAAATTGTATCAAGTTACAATGATAAAATCCAGTTGAACGGATCTTTATGATAATCTTAGAAGGTATCGAAAACAACTGTTCAAAATCGAAAAAAACATACGTATGAATTTGGAAGATAAGAGAATGCCGCCAACACACATATCATAAAACAGACACACACCTACTAAATAGCCTCCAAACATTTTGAACTCGCACAGTACAACCCTGAAAATAAAAGTCAAGAGCAAGTCTGAGGCCTGAAGGTCATTGTCAATCAGGAAACCACGACCACTCTTAACACCAGATTCGTGCTTCTGAAAAAGTTTCTGTGTTTAACAGTTAATCACAAATGATATCCGAAAACGAACATGCAAGTGTATATATGCTCGCATATGACGGAAATAAAATCCTGAAAAATAAAACTTCACCATACAGATTTGAAAAGACAAGAAGCATGGTAAACCACAAGATGAACGTCAGTAGCAGCGCCGTTACCATAATATACAGACGACACTACGATGTATACATCACAAATCAAATTCAGAACACCAGAAGCAAGACCTGCCACAAGGATCATCGAAGAACAACTCAAACAGGGAAGAAAATGCAGACATACACGTACAAATATATATACATATATATACATATATATATACATATATATATGTACATATTGATATATCTATATATATATATGCATACATATCTACATGTATACATATATACGTATATTAATTTATGTATGTATTTGTACATATGGCTGTGCATGAGTGTGACTATGCATGCGTATTTGCTATACACAACCATACATATGTACACACATATATTTTTATAAATGTACATTAAAATATATGTTTATCAAATCTCTGAAAAATGACACACAGAACCGCGATGTTGCAAATCAAGCACGTGATTTCCATGTACGTGATACAAAACCTAATAGTATACCATAAAGAGTATGCACACGCAAGAATGAAGAGGCGGCAAGCGTACCTTACACCGTCATCACAGATTGACACAAATGCGCTCTGCATCTGAAAAGAGAAGACCTCCGATTTTGAACACGACGGACACTAGCAGCAAACTTTGAGCAAATTTTTTTGGAATGCTAAATGGCATTCCCGATGCCTCAAATCTGTTCCATTCACAATCGAGGTGCGATCCAATAACCCGGCACGCACTAGACAAACAAAAGTAAGACCGCCAGCTGTTATGTTAAAAAAACGTGAAGCACACAGAATATATACAATAGATCACAACGTGTTGAAGGCATCACAAGGGTACATATATGTATATGTGTATACATATATGCGTATGAATATACATAATATATATATATATACATGTACATAGATGTATATATGGGTAGATATATGTATACAAATATATATATGTACACATATTTACATGCATACATGTATGAGCATATTTGTACATGAATATGATACCAAATACGTATACAAATGCATACAAATCGTGAAATGAGTGGATACAATAATTTCACCTGTGATTCTGTGGGCTGGTAATACGTGCGCCAAATAATTCTCGTACAGAAATATTTCAAGACAATTACTCGGAGAACCCTCAACCTGAAGCATGCGCCTCCCTGCACCGGAAATCAGACACCGGGTTAACAACTCCAGTCCCACACTCTGAGCAACTGATTTCCCAGGTCTACTCCCACTCACAAAAACTTCCTTCGCTAACCACAGGGTATTGCGTTGCTGGAAGTGGGTTATTAGGCACTGCGAAAAACAGGCACAAAACACGAATAATCTCAAAATGACAGTATACACAAACCGAACACAGCGAGGAGGTGGGACCTTACCTGATGTCTGATTGAGCTCGCCTCCAAGCGCATTCGTGCCTGCCGCTCCTGCACAGCAAGGTGATGCAAATACAGGGAGGATTGTCCCAAGACGCGCCTCCACCCCGCAAAATGCAAAAAAATTATGACCCTCACATTCGAACATTACACGCACATTACCTGCACATTCCCCCCTGTCCACCCCCCACCCCCCATACTACCCGCGCATTACCCGCACATTTGATTTCGTCGATTTCAGTACTGAAAATCTTTATCAGCATATTACCCGTGCATTACTCGCACTTACCCGCACATTACCCGCACATTACCCGCACATTATTCCCCTCCCCCCGTATTTATTTGAGCCAGTCTCGTCCAAATTGCCATTCAGGCCTTTTTCGATTGCAAACAGGTAACTCATGCAGGTCTGTCATAACTTCAAGACATCGAGGACTCTCGGTGGGTGGTGACAGATACAGTGAGCGGGACCAGACAGGGCGAGGGGCATGAAACAAGCAAGTCTAAAAAAGACGGACAAGAGTAGTGAAGCGAGGCAGCCGTGTACAACGATCGTCATTCATGCAAACACATGGACAAGGGCAGTACATGCACACACACCGACAAGATGAGTTGCATCGACCCGAGTACATACAGAGAAGAGCAAGGCACTTGTTGCCGTACTGCGGGTATCGCTCTCCCACAGAATGATGACACCGTCTACGTGGCGCTGCAGGAGGTCCAGGCTGCGATAATGGTGCTGCCGTTCGATGCGTACCAAGACTTATTCACGACCGTCCACGCAGAAATCCAGCGCAGGTGCGCCCAGCATGCTGAGGATGCTGAAGTACGTCAATTGGCAGCGGACAGTGTTGGCAAGCGCAGCGGAAAAGCCAGGCACCGCCTGCTGCTTTGCACCCAAGATGTGTCGCAGAGTCGCGAAAGCGTGCATTACGTGTATCTCTTCCCTCTCCGGGCTGCCCTCGGGCACGGTCGCAGGACGGTAGCAGGGTTCAGCGTGAAAGAACAAGGATTGTACACTGAATACATCAGGTCGCCCTCGTGGAGGTTCGTCAGCGCCTTGGCCGGATAAATCGCATGGACGGAAGATTGTTAGCGGCTACAAACGTGCGCTCTCGGTAGCCTGCAAAAAAATCAAAGAACGCTCGAAGTGAGGCGCGCGTGACCACACCTCAAGTCAGATTGAGGTTGCCTTGTGTTGTTTTGGTGCCCGCCGCCCTCCTGCGGCAAACTCAGCCTGGCCTCACGTCATCCCTTGAAAGTCAGATCAAAACCTTCCAGCGGCAGTTCAGACACAGGCACCCTCACCTGAGGTCTAGTTAAAGCAGCCTCCGGGTGCGTTTTTGTTTGCCACCCAATGTACCAACGCTAGCGACGTCCGAGTTGTTCCACGTCGTATTTGTGTTCGGTGGTGCATAGTGTTTTTTGTTTTCATCGTTTAATCCGCAAAGTGTTTTTTGTTTTCATCGTTTAATACTTTATTCCACGAACTCGGTAACAATTCAAACAGACACTGGTCGCCATCAAAGAGCAAGAGAGAATTATTGCAAACAATGCTGGCAGTAGCACCATCGAAATGCATCAAGTTGTCATCGGTGCCTGCAGATGATATGTTAGCTCTACTCGCAAAAGTAGCAGGGGAATTCGATCATCAGCCCCTTAAGCCCCTCCGCAAAATCTTAAAGAACCCAATGGACACTGCTCGTTCCCGTGCTCTACAATTGAAAACAGAGGGACCTTCAAATTCTCCAGGTGTATTTCTGAACATTCGCATACGTCTTTGTCTCCATGCTACATTTAACAATCCCGATCCCTGCACATTGTGCCAAACATTTCAGGCACAATCGTACTCGGAAAAACTTGACGGTGATATATAACGATTTTTTGTCTCCATGCTACATTTAACAAACCTGATCCCTGCGCATTGTGCCAAACATTTCAGGCACAATCGTACTCGGAAAAACTTCACGGTGGTATATAACGATTTTTTGTTGTGAATTTGCAGGCAACTCCTTGCACCTGGAAACTGCATCCAAATCTGCGACACTGATATACAGTAGCCGCGCCAAAAAAATGAAACAAATGGTTCAAGACGGGTCCTCAAGAAAGAATACACCGCATGTCAAAATATTAGCAACAGGTGTCACTGAAGATGAAAACATCTTCTACAATCGTTCATCAGGTGCGACCTGAGCAGTCATTGGACCTCAAAATACTTGTACACGGGGCACGAAAGTGTTCAAGATCATTCTACAAACTGTGAATGTTCACGACTGTGGCATGGGATAATTTTTTGCAAGCAAAAAAATTCCCATTTCCTCACATCGTCAGAACATCAAGCTCCACTTGTAAAGTTCTATTGTATCTGTATTCCCTATATTTTGTCTGATGAGTTTCAAATAGTAATAGACACAAAAACAGATACGGGCAATGTGGATTTGGTACAAGCAGCAAGCCTGCTCAGCTGTATCATCCAAGACAACATGCCTCAACTACCTCACTCAACTTTTGGTCTGATCCTGTCGCGTTTTTCTTTTTTTTGTATATCGACGAAACTTGAGCCGTCTTGATGATGAGCGTGTTTTTTGTGTTTAAAGTTTTAAATTGAATTCACATTGTCTAATACAGCATTTGGCGCCAAAGAGGAGATGGAAAAGAAAGTTAAGTTCGCAATACACCATTCGGTCCGACAATTCCATCGTTCATACAAGACGGAAGTATCCAAGACGCAGACATCTCTTCAATTGCAGCCCTTAAGTACGTAGTAATCTTCAATAGAAGAACTAATCTTGCCTCATAACATTCCTATGTGTTTTGTTTTGCAAGATTGACGCAATGAGCACTGCATGATAAGTTGAAAGTTTGCAAGACAAGATGATTTGTTGATGTTGTATACATTATTGTATATTGGGGGTTGAGAACTTTCACCTACAACATTGCTGTTCTTAATATGACCCCTGCAAATTTTGTTGTGCCTCTTTTCGAGAAAATCATGCCTTTCAAATTGGACCAGACACGACGACTATTCTGTACACTATGGATTCAGAAATTAAAGCACGCCCCGTCAACTATTGTATCCAACAGAACACACCGCTGCAATTTCGTTTTTTAGAAATAATTTTTTCGTGTGTCTTGGTTTTTCCTGTTTAGCGTATTTGATTATAGGGCACTAGTTTTGACCTGAATTCGTTTGAAAGAGCTTACTGGCTTTGTTCTTTGCGTTTTTATTGGTGTTGGGGTTTTCAGGGTTAGCTTTTTTAAAATATGGAGGCCTGATTTGCCAGGATCTGACTCATTTCACTCTTTGTACTCATGATATGAGTGTATAAACTCTTTTTCTATCCTGATGATTTTTTGAAATTGTACCAGACACGACAACTTTTCAGGACAATGTGGATTCAGGCAAACCAGCACCCAAGCTCAGATCTATCTTCAAGAGAAAAATGCATCCTCTATCCGGCACTAATTTAGGTCTGCTCCTGTCTCGTGTCTTCTTTGGTCTCTTGCTTTTTGTACGAGCATTCAATATGTATAACGCCTATTTTTGAGCCCACCAAACACATCCTTGTAGTGTATTTTGCAAATTTTAATTTAAAAGGGCATTGTCTATTTCAGTACTCGGTACAAAAGACAAGATGACAAGAAGTGTTACGTTTGCAATGCACCATATGGTCAGAAAATTCCATCTTTCATCCAAGAAGGAAGTATCCAAGACGCAGACACCTCCTCTACCTCAAATGCAGCCCTCAAGTGCGTATAAATCCTGAACTCTTTATTGCAAAAACTCACATTGCCTGATCAACTTTCCATGTAATTTGGTTGCAAAGATCTACGGAATGATTACTGCATGTTGCGTTGAAAATTTGCGAGACAAAACGAATAGTTGATGTTGTATGGAAGATAGAATAACCTTTCTGTTCTTCATGTGACCCCTGCCACTTTTCTTGTGACAGTATCCAAGACACAGACATCTCCTCTACCTCGAATGCTGCCCTCGAGAGCGTATCAATTTTGACCTCTTTTTGCAAGAACTCATATTACCTCATCACATTTCCGTTTGTTTTGGTTGGCAAGGTCTAGGGAATAATGAGTTGAAAATGTGCACGACAAGACGAATGGTTCATCTTGTATATATGATTGCACAACAGATATGTTTTCAGTGGACTCCTGCAACATTTCTTGGGATCCTTTTCTAGAAAATCTTGATATTGAAATTTTACCAGGCACCAAGAATGTTCTCGACACTCTGGATCTACAAGATACAGCACGCTCCGTCAGCCCTTCCATCAAAGTTCACTTGATTCCACGAACTCGCAGCTCTTTTGGTACGATGCTGTTCCGTATCACATTTTCTTCTCCCTTGAAAGATCAGAATTGCATCTGCTAATGTCATGCCTGCGTTTGTGTAAATGATCTTGCTCGCTTGATTCTGTGCGTATGCATTGCACCTTGGGGTGTGTGAGGCATTTCGAAACTTGCAAGTCAGATTCTTCTGACATATGCTTCATTTTAAACCTTGTACTTATCTTGTAAAAGTACATTCCCTTTCTGTCGTCCGTTTTACATTGTACCAAATAAGACAACGAATGTGGACGATGTGGATTGAAAACGAGAACAATGCCAGCTTAGCTCACTCATCACAAAGCACATCAATGCACTATTTGGAAGTACTTTTGGTCTACGCATGTTTCGTGTTTCTGCATTTGCCTTGATTTGCACATGAGGATTTAACCTACTCGAAATACCAGCTAAAGTTGTTTTTTGGATTTTATCCAACACAATGCAACCTGCAGTATTTGGACTATACCGTGATGCTTGATTTTTTCTTTTGCATATCATCCAATTTATGTATGTGCATGCCGGCATGCTTGTTCGTATCTGTGCTTTTGAGTTTGCTCATTTGTGGTGGTGGTGTTGGTCAAAGTACAAGTATGATTTTGCATTCTTATGACTTTGCGTTGCAGAATGAATAATTTTCCGGCTGCTTCTCAAACAATTTGTTTTGAATTTTGTTTGAACATTTGGCAGACAAACAAAATGATTCAGGAGCCACAACATCGAGGAAAAAAGTTAATGACAACAAAAACGTTCAAGCGAACACAACCTCCACACCTGACAAACTCGATTCAGGTTTTATAACCTCTCGTCTTTGTAATTTGTAAATCCTTCCTGGGCTTCATAGCTGATTTCATCAATTGAGCACATGACTTTGCTCTTTCCGTGTCGAAGATTGTTTGTGCTGCTTTTTAAGAATCAATTGCTCGAGTGTAATCAACATCAATCTCTTGCTTAGCTTCGTTGTACGTCTTGTTGAGTGGATGTTCCGGTCAAAGATTGTGATATCAATGATTATTGAGTTCTGTGCAGACAAGGTATGTATGTTTTTAAACAAATAATTGAGATGTTTTCTCATGTAAATTGTGGATTTTTGTTGTATGATTCCTTGAATGGTATACCATCATGATATTTGGGCTCAGACGAAAAAGTCTGTTTACTATGTTGAATGATCGTTAGTTGAATTGCTTGGAATGTGTTTGTTCTTGTCATGATGAGTGTGTGCATGTGTATGTGGCCTGCAACTAAATTAATTTGAGTTTGAATTTGTGTGGATTTCTATTTACTCTTGAAAGCATCTGTGACTCTAGGAAACAATTTTGAATTTTCCTATTGTTCTGTCTTGTCATGGGGAACTGGGGCTGAAAAAATACAAAGATTTGGCGGCTGACATTTTTGTTGAGTGGACTTTACGAAATCTCAATGTACCTCTTTTGTGACCCACTGCCATTATTCAAGAGTCTGCTCGATTGATTTTGAAGAAAATACACACAAAAGTAAACCTAATGGTGTTTCCATGCGTGCGCGCAATAAAAGAAATATGAAGAATATGGAAATATGCTTGACGGATAATACAATTCTTGTCTTCTTTGTAAATGATACATTCTTCAGATTGTATGCTCGGCGAAAAGCGCCTCTTGTTTACAGACCAAGGTCTTGGACTTACATATGCAAGGGACGTGACGCTCGATTTCACAGCGACAGTTCAGGAATCTCGCATGGAATCATTCGTGATTGGAGAAATGGGGTTTTATGACCTTGCTTCACGGGTTCGTACTTTTTTGCTTCCGTCACTCACTTTCAAACGTTCTGGAGTCGATGGCGGTGGACATGGAATATTTGCGAATGGACCTTTTGTCAAGGGACAAAAAATGTCGGAGTATGGGGGTATGGTGGTCAGTCATGCCACTTCGATGAAACTATTGAAGATGAAGGAAGATACACATACGAAAGGACTTGGAGCGTCTTTGTCCACAGATCAAGCGCTTGATGGACGTCTACTCTTCCCACATTTTCCATTAGAATATTATGTGCTTCATCACAAGATGGGATCCTTTGTCAACTCCTGTCAAGGACACGGCAATTGTAAATACGTTTTCACACAAGACATCAAAAAGGCTTACAGACACCCATATAATGCCACGAAAATATACAACATCACAGAAACACCACCGTCAGTGAGCGGAGGAGCGCAAAAAAAAGGTTTAAATGCCTTGCACCAGTCAAAGAAAAGAAAACAAACAGACATTGTTGTTTCGAGGAAGCCCGCACGGCGACCAAACAAGCGAGAGCAAATGTCGCCGACACCAATCAAGAAAAGCAGGAAAGAACTCAAAGAGCTGATATCTGCACAAAGGGCAGAAGAATTTAAGTTGAAACGTGAATTGAAGCGAACTGGGAACTTGAACTGGGTGTCTGTGCGTTGCTGGATTGAGGCCACACAAGCAGGTGATGCAGGCGACGAACTCTTTGTCAACTATGGGTCCCAGTATGACAAAAGACATCTTGTTGAGAATGCATAGTGCAAACAAATCACAAGCAAAGCCTGCAACAAAGGACTCAAATCAGACAAGAAGCACCATTCAGTGCAACTCCAAGCAGCACTGCTGAGAATGAGAAGGAACACATTTGAAGAAGTCAAGAACAAATCAGTAGAGTCTGTACTTCTGGAAAGCCACTGCACATTTTTCACTAATTCATTTCAAGACAAAACACACTGGCACAGACTACTGTATATCTGGAACATATATATTCGCACCTGTCCGAAGACGAGGGACACGACCATCACGGCATTGGATTATAACTCCGAGGAAACCATGTGCATCCTCATTAAAAATAGCGCAATAAAGACAAGAACATCGTCATACTTGAACAAATACAAGGTCGCATGCCAAATTAGCCTAAAATATTTGAAAAATGAATGCACACAAAGACCTCGCGTAAGGTTATTTCATAACACGCAGACAGATTTGTTTTCTCCTGACTGTGGCCCACAACAACGCAAGGCCCGAGCCACACTTTGCCAAATCGAACGCAGCCCTTGTTGAACATCTCTGCCACTAGCAGACCTCAAAGCTCCACAAGTGCCATAGACCTGGGCTCAATAAACACACACACACTCGCAAACACTCACTCTCTCTCTCCAACACACACACAAACACACAAAAATGAAAAAAACAAAAACGCTACACACCTAAATACGCACACGCAAACACAAACGCACACACACACTGACACACATACACGCACAGACACACAAATACACACACATCATTACACAAACGTGCACACACGAACAAACACATGTATACACACAGAAACACTAATAAAAACAAACACACACATAAATACAAACACACAGAATGACACACAAACATCAAAACAAACACAAAGGATCATACATAATGACAAAAAAAAGAACACCATTACACATACCGACAAAAAAACAAAAAAAACACACACACCAACACACCCAAACACACACACGTACACACACACACACAACCGCAAATACACTAATATACACACACACACACATGCACACACAAACGGTCTCTCTCACACACACATACACAAACATACAAACAAACACAAAAGCACACACAAAATACAAATACAAACACGCACAAGCAAACACAAACACAAACACACACACACTCTCTGTCTCTCACACACGCACACGCACACATGCATATTCACAAACAATAACAAACACACCTCTACACACATACACACACAAACACACACTTACACACACACAACAAAAATCACACAAACACACACAAACACACGCACACACAAGCACACATACACAAATATATGAATGTATATATATATATACATATTCAAATATAAAAAAATATGAATATTTACATATACGTATATAAATATATATATATATCTACATACATATATTTATATATATGTGTATATTGATGTATACATAAACATATTTATGGATATATATATACATATGACAATATGTCCATATATACATATATATATATATGCATATCTTTATGTATATATGTATGTATATACATATAAATACAGATATATGTATGGAAATATGTACATACATATGTATATATAGATACATATATATAAATATATATATACATATATATATATATATATATATACACATATATAT
>Ga0209390_10009224_pt1 | contig 11903 bp, 9 predicted proteins | sample BON01_FD_187212 | JGI IMG/M metagenome (GOLD analysis project Ga0209390, IMG submission 187212) | Freshwater microbial communities from Lake Bonney liftoff mats and glacier meltwater in Antarctica - BON-01 (SPAdes) (version 2) | ecosystem: Environmental > Aquatic > Freshwater > Ice > Glacier... | reverse complement strand
AGATAGCTTCAATTGGTGCAAAGAGCAGTTGATGTGATGAATGTTGAACCGCCGTATACGAGACCCGTACGTACGGTGGTGTGAGAGGCGCACTCCAGCTATTTTAGTTGGAGCCGTCTACTCGATTGGCAATAGTATTTTCATTTATTCGAGTTTTCTTTTTTTTCTAAAATTATGTTTTCGTTTAGCTTTTTAAGATTTCTTTCAATTCGCAATCGTTTATTCAGCTTTTATTTTTAGTAATTTTTCGATTTCGCAAACTTATTTAATTCCGTTTGAGTGATAATTCTGGCACAATTTTCAGCGTTCAGTTCAGCTTTTCGGAATTTGCTCGATTCCGAAATCTTGCTCAATTCCGTATGATTGGTAATTCTGCAACACTTTTTTTAAATTTCAGTTCGGTTTTTCGTAATTGATTTTATTAACCTATAGAAATATAAAATTCCGATTAAAATCATAATTCCACAAATCCAATATTCCGCTTTTGAGTAATAATTTATTCCACCAATTATTCCAAACGCTGTCCATAATAGGTTTGTAAGAATTTCGGTTTTATTCAATTCGTTCATTTTTTGAGTATTCTGTTATATTATTGCCAACGTTTTGCATCTACAAGAAGTTGGCGATTTCGAAGCACAAAACTTTCCGCCACTACAAAACTTGATACGAAGCACAAAGCTTCATTTAACCACTGAACCGCCAATTTCTTGTAGGTGCTGTTATGCCTTCGTTGTTCTTTTCGGTAGTCTGGTTTGCTGTCTGCTGTGCGGTTGGACAGGCATACTCTTTTGTAAGCTTTGGTTTGAGCTCGGATTTGTGTGGCTTGCAAATGTGTATGACTATTGTGTTGGCTTTTCATGTTAGTCGTTAATAAATAAAAAATAAGGATCTCTCATCTGATGTTCGTGAAGTCCTTCCAAGTTGTTGTTTGTCTTGTAGGATTCAATGTAAATTTGTTTTGTAATTGGAGATGAAATATTCAGCTTGCCTTTTAGCTCATAAACACCAGATTTAGGTCTTGCAAAAAAACCTGCTTCTATAAACATTGGTACAACACTATACAATCCATTTTCCATTGCTCTATTGCCACCATAAATATTTGAGATTGGTTTTTTAATGGTATCTGTATTGATAATATCTTGAACTGCGAAATACTTCCCAAATGTTTTTAGCACATCAAATGAGAAAGGAAATGCAGCATTTAGCAATGAAATTAGAATTACATCTCTATCTGTTTTCTTTTTTATTGCATTTTTAATTTCGTCTGCATTTATAAGAATGAAATTATTTAAAGGATTCTTTTGAATAATTTTATTCACTATTCGTAGTGCTTTTTTTAATCTATTTTCGCCATTAAATTCTAAACGCAATTGCTCCAATATATATTCGTTGCTGTAACTGCCATTTAGAAAGCTTTCTAAAGCAGCATACAAAGTATGCAATGGAATTCTTTGATTTATGTCTATTGATTTATTCACCATTACTAATTTCGATAAATGGTATTAATACTTCTAATAAATGAGCTCCACCGTGAGTTACAAGTACATCTCGTCTTGAAAAACTCAAATCACTTTTAAAATAAATGGCTTGATCTTCCATTACTACTGAATTTTTCAATTCAGGGTTATTTGCCATAAATTCGTCAGTTAACCATTGTTCTGAGTATTCGATATGTCTTTCACTTCTGCTGCCAGATTTATTAGTACCTAATTTTTCTCTTCCTTGTAAACCTCTCCAACCTTTTGCTTGAATGTTTCCATGGTCTGTTGTTAGAAATGTCCTAAAACCTAATTGCTGAAGTATTTTAATTACATTTGATATTTTACTTCTTCCGATCCAGTTTTCTGTGAGTTTCAACAAATCATTATAATCAGTTGAACTGTGCATTTTTTCATCTAGGTCCTTAAAAACAAGTGCCAGTTTTGTGACCGAATCTAATATAGTAAGGTCAATTGTTTCATGTTGATACTTAATCTCAAAATCATTTGCACCTTTGTTAACCCAGTAATTTTTCCATAATTTTTCTTCACTTGCAGGTCCTTGTTTATAGTCATTGATAGGTGTGTCGCCTCTAAAAATGGCTTGTCGTGAAAGTTGGGTAATTGAAGGAATCCATGAATATATTACTTCTTCATTTTTATCAGCAGGTAACTTATCTCTTAATAATTCATATTGCCAAAAGGCCAAACCATCAATTACAATGAGTGCGATTTTTTCTTTTTGAAAGTTGAAATTAAGATAGTCAAGTATTTTTGAAACGATTTTGGGCTTTTTTACAGCACTTGAATTCTTTGTTTGTTGGTAAGAGTTTTTGATATAAATCTGAAAGATTTCGTTAGCCTTATTTGCATGAAGGAGTAATTCTTCAAATTGAGAACTGCCTATCGTCTTTGAAATGCCATTGGAAATAATTCTACAAACCACAGCCCAATTAATTGCATGTGCTTCCAATTGATTATCGAGCTTACTTATAAATTCTTCCATGTCAAAAAGTATTGGAAGATTAACTTTTAATTCAGTTTCAATCTTGTCAATAATTTCTATCGTTTCTCTTTTGTTTAACGAAACAAACAGCTTATTTGAAAATAATTTATTCAAAATTTGAATATCTAATTCAATAATTGAAGGGAGATGATAGCCATTTACATAATTGTCTAGATGAAATTCAAGTGATATTGCTTTTTGTTTAATATCTTCTAAATAGCTGTTTTTATCTTGACAAAGTAGCACTAAAATTGTTGCATCTTCTCTCAATTCAAAGTGTATCCGTTGTTGAATAGATGTGCCTTGAATAACATCAACTCCAAAAGATTTGAATTCTTTGATTACATCTGATCTATATAAATAACAGTCATTGTTTTCTACCAAAAAAACAGTTGAATCATAGCGTTTGAGCTCATTGGTAATATGTTGTATAAGCTCTTTAACCATTGATTCTAATTGTTAAAAGTTGTTTTATACCCGGAATTATTTTTTGATTTGATTGAAATTCCTTTATCCAGTTTTCATGCTCCTTTTCTAACTTAGCCAATTTAGAAATACGAATATTTTCAATTCCAATTTTATTGATTCTATTTTGTTGATATACATAAGCGTTTGCACGATTTTCTTTTTTAGCTTTTATGTTAGACAAAACATCTGCTTCAAGATTTTGAAAAACAAGATATTGTGAATCGTTTAGTTGCTTATGGATATTGGGTGTTTCTATCGTGAATTGTGATTGTTCAATTTTGAAATCTATTTTTCCAGCAATGAGTCTGTTCCAAATATCATTGGCATACGCAGAGTATTGCTTGCCGTTGTCTGCGATAAAAAAACAATGGTAATTAACTTTATTCTCAAACTTATTTTTTGCGGTAATCTGCCACAAACTCCAATAGCCAGTAGTTTCTTCGCCACTTTTACTTGTAAGTATCGGGATGCCACTATTACTATCAAATTCAGCTATGTCGTTTAGTATTTTTCTAATCCAATCATGTTGTAAAGTAACATGTTCTATTCCTGGATTATTTAATGCTACTTCAGAATCGAAAGTGATGTTTTTTATTTCATTCTGAATTTTTATTTCAGAAAAGCCTAATAAATTTTTATGGATTGAACCACCATTTAGAATAGTAAATTGAGTGGTTAAATCTTCTAACCAAATAGGTAAGGGGCTGTGTTTAATCTCTGCTGCTTTTTTATAATCTATTTCACTTTCAGCCACTTTTGGAAGAATCCCTTCGGTACTTTTATATTCTCTTAACTTTCCTTTAATGTCATTCAACCATTTTTCGCCAGCAAATTCAAATTTTTCAGGATCTAATAAACTTTGTAGATAAAGTCTATTCACCTTTTTCATATCAATTGCAGAATCCAACACATCCGATGTTTTGTCAATGCCTAATTGATCTATGATATTATTTAGTTTCTCCTCAATTACTTCATACACTCTCAAATCCACACTATTATTTGTAAGTATGTTATAGGCTTGCACTTTTTTCTTTTGCCCAATTCTATCAACCCTACCAATACGTTGCTCGATCATCATCGGATTCCAAGGCAAATCATAATTTATAACGATATAGCAAAACTGCATGTTCAATGATTCTCCTGCTGCGTCTGTTCCAACTAAAATTTGGGCATCATTTTTAAATTGTGTAAGAGCTCGTTTTCTTTCATCCAAGTCTTGTCCACCATGAATGATTGTAACCTTAAATCCATTCTTTTGAAAGAATTCTTGAAGCATTCTTTGAGTTGTTCTAAATTCAGTAAATATTAATATTTTTAAATCGTTATTATTCTCTACCTGCTGAAGTTCAATATATTTTTTTAATAAAGCTTCTGCTTTTGCATCTGTCTCTGTTAGAATGCAGTCTTTTGCCTGTTCAATCAAATCGCTAAGCAATTGCTCTTCATCTAATAAGCCGCTTATATCGCTTTGCATCAAGCCTTCAAAATCAAAATTATCACCATATTCATCAACCGATTGGTCAAACTCATTTGTATAATTTTCAATACTTGCATCTTCTCCTGTTCTTAACCGTTCTAGTCTGCCTTGCATGGCCGATAAAATGGCCGATGTAGAGCTACTCACCAATCTTTGAAACAAAATCATGATTAAGCCAGTGGCATTATTTTTTGTCCGTTTGGCTGTATTAAATCCTTTCCGAACATATTCGGTTACATCATGGTACAAAGCCATTTGCTTTTGATGCCTGTTGATGTCTAAGAAAACATCAAAACGCTGTGTTCTTCTTTCAGTAAATAATTTATTGCCATCGTAATCTACTGCAAATCGTTTTTCTGTACGAATAACGTAAGGCTCTAATTCTTCAATGTTGGGCAGTCCTTCCCCAGCAAAAGCATCTGGGTCGAGCAATTGCAAAATTCTTCTAAAATGGTCTGCCTTGCCTCTGTGTGGTGTTGCTGTGAGCAATAAAACATTGGCTACTGTGTTGCATAATTCTTGGGCTAGTATGTATCTTGAAACGGTAGATGATGCTCCTCCCATTTTATGGGCTTCATCAATAATTACTAAATCAAAATCGGCTTCTAAAACTGCACCCATTCTGTATTTGTTGTATTCATCTACTCGGTCTTGCGACCAACCTTGGCGTTTCTCTAATGGCTTCAAGGCATCTGTTGAAACAATAATTTGATTGTGTTGTGTCCAGAAATTAAATTCTTCATCTGCGTTGATATTAGAAAAAGTACGAGCCATGCTCGTAATCATTTCTGAATCGTACAAATGAAAAACTTCATTAAAATGTTCTTTTAATTCGCTCTGCCATTGCATCATAGAAGATTTTGGTACAATTACCAATATCCTTTTGATTTCTCCTCTTATCTTAAGTTCTTTAAGAATTAAACCAGTTTCTATGGTTTTACCCATGCCCACTTCATCAGCCAACATAAAACGGTTTTGAGATGACTGCATTACCTTCTCTAAAACCAAAATTTGGTGGGGAAGTGGAATTAAACTGCTTTCATAAGGAGCTAAAATATTTTTTCGAGCTACTTCGTCTTTTATTTTGGCCGCAATGGCTATAAAACGTAAATAAGGAAGCGTATAATTTGTGGAGATATTTTCTAATTCCTCATACGGGACTTGATGAAAGCTGTCATCTTCCATTATTCGTATCCAAGCTATGCGTTGCCCAAATACTTCTTTTTCTCCTACTAGTTCTATTGCTTTTCCTTTATATTGCATCATTTAAGATTTAATAAGGTTTTAGCAATACCTTCTTGCAATTCAGGTGATACGTTTACTTCATTAGCATGCTGCTTCCAATTATTTACCTCATCATTTATTTGGTCAATTATTTCGCTCGACTTTTTACATTTTATAGATGCACCTATAAGCATCAAATCTTCTTTTGTAATATTATTTCTTTTACCATTCATGCTTAAGGCATGCTGACTCACCCATTCACTACCCGGGCGATAGGCATGGCATACATCATAAGCTGGTGAGAGTTCCCAATTTCCACCTTGTTTTAATCTAAATGAAAAGTTTTTGGTATGGTCATCACAGTTTCGGGCAATTACGTTGAATACCATTCTTCGGAACATTTGCTCCATATCCTGATACGTTAATTTTAATTCTCGCATGGTTTGGAATAATTGCTCATAACTAAAACTGCTCACTAAATTGAAATCAAAATGTTTCAATGCACAAAAAGTTTGAATGTGGTGTTTGGTTTCTCCACCTTCTCTGTCAAATCGTTTGGTCATAAAATGGGCTCTACCATTTTCTTCTAATAAACGGGAAGGCATCATTTCAATTCCACAAGCTATACCCATTCGGTAATATGCCATTTCCACTCTACCATACCCTTTGCTTTCACCTAATTGCACATCGCTTACGCCATCTAGTTTTATTAACCAATGTTCAAAGCCGTTTGGTGCTTTGGTTTGACCTGATTTTACTTCACCTGTTTTTTCATTGTAGGCAATCACAGCTTTTGGCCGGGCACCACCTGCTGAAGTGCCTATCTTTAAAATCTCCATTACTGCCTTTTCTTCTTCCTTTTGCAGATTGGCAGTGAAAGATTCTCTTTTGGATAACATCTTCTGAGCAATATCTACAAGACTATCGATTTCAATAGAAAATGTCTTTTTACTTTCTTTAATTGTGGTTGGCTCAAACTCTAATGCGCCCATTCCTCTACTACCAATAAAACACAGCATTTCTACTGGATTCATACTGTCCTGTGGTCTACCTTGTTGGGCTAACCACAGATTGATGAGTTGATTCCCGTATTTATCAGGAAGTACGTCTGCTAACAACCCGGGTAAGCCTTTAAATGTATCAAACGCTGCATTTTTATTTTTACGCAGTTCTGGGAAAGAGAATATTTGCTTTGCTGAGTTGATAGGCAGTTTTAGTGGTGCTAGGTCCCATTTGCGTTTTTTGAATTTGGCATCATACTCGAAACTCGCCATTCCTGTTTTTTCATCCCAAGCCACTGCTCCAACAAGCTCACCCCATATTTTTACAAATGCTGTATTCATACTTATAAATCCGTATCGTTTGTTGTGTCTTCTGACTTGCCACTCGCTCTTTTACGTTTATTTTGCTCTATTTTAGCCAATGCCAAAGGGCTAACCGTTTGTTGAATACTAAAAACTTCCATTACATGCAGTTGATCCAATACTCTCAGCACTTGAATTAAGGTGGCCAAGGTTACTGTTTCGCCTCGTTCTAACAAACTTAAGGTAGAACGACTGATACCGGCAGCACTTGCAAGTACATCTTGCGTTTTGTTTTGCTCCATGCGATGGTGTTTGATAAAAGCACCAATGTATTCTGCCAACGCATTATCGTTCATTGAATCCCAGTTTTTGAATGATATATCAGTCATAAAGCCAATTTATATGTATTAGTGAATGATTACTCATGCAAAGATACCTTTAATTTTTGATAAACAATTATTCTGAATGACAAATCATGCACTAAAGCCTATTTTAGTACTTAATGAATGATTTGTCATTCATTAAACCCTCGAACTTGCTATATCATAAAACTGCAACAATACCTCATCTTCCATCAACAGATTATTTGGTATTCTATCGCCAATAAGCACAATGGTTTTAAAATCTTTGTCTTGATAGCATTGCTTAAAACCTGCTCTTAATGCTTCTACTCGAACTTCTTTTATTTTGGCTTTTGGTTTGGCAGCTTCTGTTTTATAACCTTCAAATAATTTGAGTAAACGCTTGCTGCGAAGTTTTTCTAAATCTGCTTCGCTTTCAGGGTTTGGCACATACCATTTACCCGAATCGTCTTTTAGGAAGTTTTCTTCTAAAATAGTTCTCATCTCAGGAAGCGAATCTCCTTTACGCATATTGCCAGCTACTTCTTTCATCCAAAATGGATTCAAATCTGATTCTGTCTTTCTATCTTTTTCTAGGATATTTCTCAACCAGTAAATACTATCTTGTTCATTAGCAACAAAAATACTGAGCTGAATAAAATTTGGCACTTCTGATTTCTTTTTATCATATTCCTGAACTTGTTCATTTGTAAAGAACATTCCATCTCGTTCAATAAATCGTTCTCTTAAACCTTGTTGAAATTTTCCTGCATCTATAGGAACTGGTAAGCCTTTTTGAACATAAAAGGCAATTAATCTATCAAATAAAATTTTAGGGCTACGTTCTACAATTGCAGTTGTCGAATTTCCGACTATTAGGTGTACATCAATAACACTTATAAATACTTTTTATATTTTATATTAATAGCCTGTATTCCTGTATTCGTATTAGCATTTTTAAAATCTCAAAAACTATATCATACAAAGAAGAAGCAATCTTTAATTCATTCATTATCCATTAGAGAAAAAGAAGTGTTAGATCTTGTGATAATTGGAAAGCGAAATAAAGAGATATCAGATATGCTACATATTGAGGTAAGTACCGTGAAAAGTCATATTAACACTATTTATTCTAAGTTGAATGTTGCTTCTAGGAAGGATTTATCTCAATTTAATTGAACTCTCCGTTTAAAGAAGTGAGCATTATATTTTTCTACACCCAATTAATTTCCAAAAAGCGTTTCTTTACTTAATTCAGTGATAGTTCCATACTTTAAAAGTTCATTTTTGTCTATCTGGCTTGTATCACCTATAATGATAAGATTATAATTATTTCCTTTGATAAAAGTCTTATAGAAATCCTCTAAGTCATCTAAAGTGAGATTTGGCAACTCTTCCAGTAAATGTTTGTTATAATCATAGTTGACACCTCTGTTTATAGATCTTTCATAGTGATATAAAGCCGCATTTTTGACGATTCTTTGCGAGTTAGAGAGTGCTTGTCTTCTTGACTTTACCTTTGAAAAAACAGATTCTTGAATAGGCATATTTTCTAATAAATCATGATTTATCTTTAGTGCTTCAGAAAATTTATCTGTTTGCGTTCCTACTTTGGTATAATGACCATAAGATTCATCAGCATAATTTGGGTACTCAATTGTACTGTTGGCACTATATGCTAAACCTCTTGTCTCCCTAATACTTTCATTAACCAATGTTGACAAATAATCATTAAACAGAACATATAGGAAGTGATTCTTTCTGTTAAATTCTTGCAGATTTGTAGTGAAAACAATATCAATCTGTTTCCCTTCCGTATCTACTAAAAAAACATTGTTTTCTGAATATGTCTTTCTTTGCTTATGAAGTTTTTTCGCTGTATTACTTTGCGAAGGCTTGTTAACATTTAGTTTGTTGAAAATAGAAGTGATTTCATCTTTATTATTCGCTCCGTAAAAATATATATCGTAGCCATAGTCAAAAAGCCTGGGAACTTTTTCAACTGCTGTTTTCACATTTAAATTTTCTAAATCATTTTCTGTGAGAATATCTTTATGATAATTTTCCGAACCATAACTTATATAATCCAACGCCCTATTAAACAAGTAAAATTTGTTGTTTTTCTGGTTCTCAATTTTAGAAATTTCAGATGTTACAACAGTTTCGAAGATAGCTTCATCTACTTTAAGATTTAAAAGTATATGCTTTAAAAGCATAATGGATTCCTCTAAATTTTTTGAAAGACCATCTACATATAATGTGGTGTTATAATCATTTGTTGTTAAATTATAGCTGGTGCCAATCTTATACAGCTCTTCTTTCAATTCATTGGCATTGTATTTATTGGTTCCAGCCAACTTTGTGTAGTCATTTACGATTTTTAATTCTCGAAGCTCTGCGCTTGGATTATCAAATACCAATCTTAAATTGAAAAGGTCATTTTCCTTATTTTCAACATAATTTACATCAATTCCATTTTTTATGGAAAAACTCTTAATGTCGTTTTCAAAATCAACAAGTTTTGGTAGTATAGGTTTTGAATTTATGGATTTTATTTTTTTACCAAAAGTTGAATTTTTAGAATTATTATCTGTACTTAAGGCTGTAATGGAGGTTTTTGATGCTTTTTCAAAGTTATTAGGCCCTTGTTTTTTATAGACAATAGAGTAATGATTATAATATTTTTTTGTAAAATCCATCACTTCCTGTTTAGTGATGCTGTGAAATTTATCTTGTTTTAGGAACAAGTCTTTTATAGGAATATCTGAAGAATACGTTTCTTCAAGTAAGCTCACAATACCGCCGTTAAAAGTTACCCTTGAAAGAAATCTTTTATTTAAGTCATTGGCAACTGCTTTTAACAACCAATCGGGAAAATTACCTGATTTTAAGAGATCAATGTCATTAAGAACAATGCTTTCCAGCTCTTCTAAACTAATATCTTTTGGCTCACCTTCAAACCAATGTACACTAAATCCATCATAATAGTTTTGATAAGATGTATTAAACCAATTACTTTTCTCATTAGTCTGCCCTATATCAGCAATATCAAGATATCCGTTTAAGAATAGCATCTCTACAAATTCTGCCATTACAGCTTCTTCTGTATTTGCTGCCTCGTGAACAAAATACATTTCTAATGACGGATTTTCTGGCGTCACTATTGAATCTTTAATGCTGGATTTCAATATAGGACTTGCCAATTTTTTCTTTTTTGGCAACTCTTTTGGCTGCATCCAATTAAAATGTTTTTCTATCAAGCCAATAGCTTCATCTACATCAAAATCACCAACCATAATAATTGCCATGTTGTTTGGTACATAATATGTATTATAAAATTCTTTTGTTTTGGTTAATGATGGGTTTCTTAAACCCTCTACAGTGCCAATAGGTGCTTTATAATGATCACTACTGAAGGTTATTTCTTGAAGTTTTGCTATAGCCTGTTGATATCCATTCTCTGACCTGGCATTCATTTCTTCATATACCGTTTCTAGTTCGGTATGGAAGCCTCTAAAAACAGGATGTTTAAACCTTTCAGATTCTAGAGTTAGCCATTTTTCTAACTGATTTGAAGGAATACCATTCATATATCCTGTGACTTGCGAATTAGTAAATGCGTTTAGAAAGGTAATTCCCATTTCAACCATAAGGTCTGTGTATTCACTGTGACGTGAATATTTAGAAGCCTCAAAGGATAAACTATCTATTTCCTTGTAAATTTTTAGTTTATCTGTTTCGCTTGTAGTTTTTCGATGTTTCTCAAATAAACTTTCAATTTTTTCAAGTAAAGGTGCTTCTTTTTCGAAATTGAACGCGCCAATGTCATCAGTTCCATTAAAAAGTAGGTGTTCTAAATAGTGTGCTAATCCTCTTGCATCTTCTGGTTCTTGGTTACTACCAGCTTTTACGATTATTCTTGTTTGTATGAGTGGTTCATCATCGCGAGGAACAAGAATTACTTGAAGCCCGTTTTTCAATGTATAGGTTTTTACAGGAAATGGACCATTATCTATGGATTGGTAACCGTTGTCTTTTTCGGTATTTTGGCAATAGCCTTGAAGTGTGCTTGCTAAAAATAGAATTAAGTAAAAATAATTGATGTTGTTTAGTCTCATATTTATGATGAATTAATAAAAGTTAAAAATACGAGCTAAACATTCTATAAAATAGGATAAATCTGCCAAGTTTCACTTATGTATTTAACCAAACGTCATTATTTATAGAACTGACTTTTCTTTTAAATTGTTTTGGGGTAAGATTCGTGTAATTTTTAAAATCCCTAATAAAGTGACTTTGGTCTACGTAACCTATTTTAAAGGCTAATTGAGAGTGATTTGAATCATTGTCGTTTAACGCTCTAATGCCTTTTCTAAACTTTGATATTTGCAAAAACTCTTTTGGCGAAATTCCCAATGAGTTGCTATATAAACGATGAATAGAGCGATAGCTTAAATTGAGATGCTGCTGAAGTTCATTGTATAACGTCAGCAAAAAGTGAACTAGTTATCACTTTAATATAAGAGATAGGTTTTATTATTTTTACAAACCTTTAAATCTTAAATGATGAAAAACAAGAAAAGTGCCAGTGCTTTAATTAGCGAC
>Ga0209390_10009223_pt1 | contig 11905 bp, 14 predicted proteins | sample BON01_FD_187212 | JGI IMG/M metagenome (GOLD analysis project Ga0209390, IMG submission 187212) | Freshwater microbial communities from Lake Bonney liftoff mats and glacier meltwater in Antarctica - BON-01 (SPAdes) (version 2) | ecosystem: Environmental > Aquatic > Freshwater > Ice > Glacier... | reverse complement strand
CAGAAATAGACACTGGCGTGCACGCCATGATGGTGATGGACATGAGCGCGCGACTGAACGCCAACCTGGCCACACGCTTTGCTTGCCTGTGCCACGACTTTGGCAAAGGCACCACACCGCCAGACGTGCTGCCCAAGCACACTGGCCACGAAATGCGCAGCGTGCACTTGCTGAAAGACGTGGCGCAACGCTTTAAGGTACCCAAGGCCTGCAAAGAGCTGGCCGATGTGGTGGCCAAAGAGCACGGCCATATTCACCGCTGCAAAGACCTGTCTGTGCCTGCCCTGATTCGCTTGCTGGAACGCTGCGATGCATTTCGCCGCCCAGATCGTTTTAGCGATGTACTGCTGGCCTGCGAATGCGATGCCCGAGGCCGTTTGGGCTTAGCTGACACCCCCTACACACAAGCACCTTGGCTGCAATCATTGCTGGCTGCAGCGAGCAACGTCGACACCCACGCCATTGCCACTCTAGCGGCGCAAGCGCCAGAGTTTGCCCAGCAAAAAGGCGAGTGGATTGCCACACACATTACGGCTGCGCGTGAGGCGGCCATTGCAGGTTTGGTTTAACATCGCGCCCATATGACCCAAGCCCACGTACCACGCCACATCTTGCCCATACTGGTATTGGCGCAATTTTTTGGCACCTCGCCGTGGTTTGCGGTCAATGCCGTTATGCCTGATTTGCAACGTGAGTTGGGCTGGGCCAACGCTGCGGTGGGTGCACTCACGTCATCGCTGCAGTTGGGCTTTATTGTGGGCACCTTGGTGTTTGCCTTGCTCGCCATTGCCGATAGATTCTCTGCACGGCGCGTTTTCCTGTTGTGCGCTGTAACTGGCGGCGCTTGCACGGTGGGCGCATGGGCCATGGTGCGTGATTACGAGGCATTAATGGCTTGGCGATTTGCAACCGGGTTTTTCTTGGCAGGCATTTACCCAGTGGGTATGAAAATAGCGGCTCAGTGGTACACCAAAGGCTTGGGCGGCGCGCTGGGTTTATTACTGGGGGCACTGGTGCTGGGCTCTGCCAGCGCCCACGCCTTGCGCGCGATGGGCGATGCCTTGCCATGGCCTGCACTGATGCTAGGCGTGGCGGCGCTGTCTGCCATGAGTGGCTTGTTGTTGTACTTTGCCACCGGCGACCCGCCCCAAGCCACAGCACGTGTCAGCACCTTGCAGTGGAGCGCCTTGACCACGCTGTGGACAGACGCACGGGTAAAAGCCTCGGTCTTGGGCTACTTTGGCCACATGTGGGAGCTGTACACCATGTGGGTGATGGTGCCGCTGATATTGGCCACTAGGCTACAAGGCACGGCCTTGTCATGGACTGCGTTTGCAGTACTCGGTGCTGGCGCCATGGGTTGTGCCGTGGGCGGTTGGATTGCGCAGCGCTGGGGCAGCGCCCGGGTGGCTGGCGTGCAGCTGTCCATCAGCGGCCTGTGCTGCCTGGCCACACCGTTCATGCTCAATGCCAGCGACGGCCTGTTTTATGCGTGGCTGCTGGTGTGGGGCATCACAGTGGCTGGTGACTCACCCCAGTTCTCAACCCTGACAGCGCGCAATGCGCCACCACAAGCCGTGGGCAGCGTGCTCACGCTGACCAACAGCATTGGCTTTGCCATATCCATTGTCAGTATTTTGTTGTTTGTCTCGCTGAGCGAAACCGTCGCCTTGGGCTCGTTGCTGCCATGGCTCGCGATAGGGCCAGCACTTGGCTTATTGGCCTTGCGCCCGCTGGTGAGGCTTGAGCGGTTGGGGCGCTAAACCAACCCACACGGCTGTTGTGAGCCTGACAAGCCGCAGCGCGTCATGAACTTAAACCCAGCGCATCCCACACCCGCATAGCGGCATACGCATCGTTGGCGGCGTATAGCAACTGCGACACCGTCAGCGTGTCGTTGGCCCAATTGCTGGTGGCGGCTTTTTTGGACTTCATGAAACGTTGGTTAAACAGCACAGCAACAGCGCCTTTTACGCCCATGTCTTTGCGGTAGCCGCGTTTATAAAAAACAGTGTTCAGCTCCAACATGTCCGCAGGCTCTACGCCCAGTTTCTCCATAATCCGCAAGCGGTCATCCCCTAGGCCAAAGCCTGCTTTCACGATGCCACCCGTGGCCAGAAGCTTGGCGGCCACCGCACTGCACGCGGGGTCTTGCAACTGAAATACCCAAGCCCGCTGCGCCGTGGACAGTTGCAAAATGTGCGGGCCTTCTGAGCGCTCGTTCACCTTGAAGGTGGGTTTGGACTCTGTGTCAAAACCCCAGGCGCTGGCCGTGATGAGCTGGTCGTGCGCCAACTGCGCTTGCGCGCCTGTGCGCACCAAGGTGATGCGGTCTAGACCCAACCGCTCAAAAGGCTCAAGCAAGGCGATGGTGTCTTTGTCGGGGGTGTGTCGTTCTGGTGGCATAGCGTTGGCAATTTTATGCCTTGTCGCCAAGTCGCGAGCCAAGTCTGGATGCAGCAGCCATGTCTGCACCGCAATAAACCTGAATTGCGACGACCCAAGGAAGGTTTGCACAACCCGCGCTCAGGTCTGTGCCTTCGGTTTCTCCAGCGCCTCCATGATCACGCCCATGGGCGTTTCCTTGTAGAGAGCTTTGCGGTGGCTGGGCATCATGGCCACGTGCCAGTTGTCCTGCGGGTGCGCCTCAATCACCTCTTCTCGCTTGTGCACGCTCACATCGAGACCGGCGAATTCGCGACACATCAGGTTGTCGCACAGCGCCTCTTAAACCGCTGGGTCCGAGGTTGAACAACTGCTGGCGACAGCGGATACGCAGCATGGTGGCGACTGCGAATGGAGAGCGGCTACCTGTGGCACCGGGCAATCAAGGCGACCACTTCGGACCAAGGCACCAGCAGGTTCATTTCGTTCAGAAACTAGCGCTGGCGCGTGTGCTTGGTCTTGCGGTCGAACCCGCACTCGCTCAAGCTTGTTTACCTCATGCCTGCAATGCTTCACATCTGGCAGGTCATGCCGAGGTTTTGCAGACAATTCCTAAACCAATTAGGAATTTACTCTAATGAGTCTTTGAAATCTGTGCAATATATATTTTTCATTCTGTGCTTACGTATTTTAATACCCTAACATCTACTTAAGCGGAAAAATATAGCTGGCTAAAATGTTTAACGGAATGAAAACAGCCGTCTGTATTTTTTCCGTTTGAAGCGCTTGTTATACGCTTACTGCTTGATACCTTGTTTTTCTAAGAAATACTTAACACGTTCCATAAGCTTAATTTGTTTGGATTGTGCTTCCTGCATACCCATTTGTGCACCACGCTGCATTAATTGCGGAGATTTTTCTAGTAATTTCTTACCTACAGGTGTTTGATAAAATTTTGTTATTGTACTGATTTCGTCATTAGTAAAAGACTGTGAATACAATTTTTTCATTTCGTCCATAACTTTAGAATGGTCAATATCCTCATTAAACCAAGCCCTTAAAACTCCTTTAAACTCTTCCTTTCCCTCATTATTTAACTGATATGTAGCAGTCATTTGATCAATCAATGGCAACATAGCTTCGAATCCGCCTGCCATTTGCTTGTCCATGGACATAACTCTGAACATTTCATCTATTTGAGCCTCCTGAGCCAAAGTAGATGTTGATAATGTAAAAATCATTAGTGGTAAAAATAGAAATTTATTCATTTTATATCCTTGTACGTATAACGCTATGCTAAATGGCTGAAAATAGCTGGCTATAATAGGCATGAACGAGCACAGCCAGCTATTTGTGTCCGTTTAAGCAACTTGTTAGGCATGTAACTCAGTTAATTCGAGAACTATCGCTGGACCAGCTCTAAATGAAGGACTTATTGCATCCACTTTTTTCATATGAGATGTTTCATCGTGTAAAGCCAAGCTTTCTTTGGAAACCCACGATTCTAATAATACAAACTTAACATCACTTCCGGCTACTCTACTCATTTCATATTGTAAGCAACCATCTTCGGCCAATACTAAAGGTCGAATTTTATTATATAACTCAACCTGTTCACTTGCTTTTCCAGGCTGAACTTCGATTAATATAAAAAGTTTAATTTCTTTGTCCATTTCGACATCTCATAATTTATAGTAAAAAAACTGAAGCCTAACGCCTCAATAACCGGCGCAGCTTTGCTGTGACCGGCGCCGTAGGCGCGAAGTTAATTAACTTGTTAAATTTTTAAGCAGAATCCCGCACCCAATCTGCTACCGAAGTATAAATGGTGGAATGATCAACGCCGCAAATCTCTATGAACTTCGCAGCCGACTGCGGATTGGGGTCAATAACATATAACTTTTTACTAGGATTTTTTCTCAAACTTTCACTAAACAATATACGCGATTCCAAATCCAATGCTGGGCAGGAGTAGCCTGCAATTACTACTCTATCGGCTTCCTGTAGAGCGGTTGAAGCTAAAGTCCAAAGGTTAGTCATTGAATTATGCATCATGCCTCTCTTACCACTAACAGGAGGCACAATTATAGGCTTCATATAATTGAGTCGCTTATTAGGCTTCCATGTCAATGACATTGCTATTTTTGTTGAGTTCATAACGTATAAAGCTCTATTTGGAGCAAAGAGCGCTGCTGGTTTGGGCATATCCGAATTGTGCTTAGATTGCCAGTTCAGAGAGCCGTGTAACTTCAGGACTTTTACTCCATGATGCTTTTTACTGAAATTCGAGAAAGGAGCATGCGAATTGATTGTTTGTACCTGCGCGTTCTCTCCAAGTCGGTAACAACCAGGAAATGAAAATATATCTTTTACATTTTATCTGCGATTTCAGCCATGGTCCTTTCTGCAAGTAAATCGTAATTAAAAGTAATTATTGATAGGTCTTCAGGAGTGTCGACTTTTTTGAGTTATGCTAAAAGAAACCTATAAAGTAGCGATCGAGGACCTAATGACAGATTATTAGTAGTTGTCGCAAGTACAGAATATAGCAACTGGAGTAAATTAAGAAAGCCTTTGTGGTAGACACTACCGTTAGGTGAATCTATGGCCTTTAAATATAAATATGCTGCGGAAGATTCCAGTGATGCTTTCAGCGTGTGAGAATAATCTCCGACCAACCCTTCTAATGTTTCCGAAATTTGGTCATGTCTTTTTCGGTCAACAGCCCGAGCCACATTGAAAAAATCAGTATCCAATGGTGGTCTTTTGGCTAGCGCCTTACTACCACTCGCTGCTCGGCTAATACCTGCTCCTAAGATTACGACTGTCTTCATGATTCTGAATGTACTTTCTTTACTTGAACTAAATAGATAACCCACAAACCCAAAACGATATCAAAACCACCACAGAATGCAGGCCACCACTCAGGCACACCTGAATTATTAATAAAATTCAAATGAGCGTAGTCAAACACTCCGTGCAATAAATTGCCAACTCCCAACAAGGTAGGCCAACGCAATGCTCCTGCTAAAGCAATGACAGAAAAAACCGAAGCGATTAGAATTTCAGTAATAATTGCTTCGAAGGAAATAAATGAAAATAAAATGTAATTTGCAATAACTATTAATAACGTAGCAAAGTAACTTCGGTCTTTGTCAAACTTTGTTACTCGCGACACAATAGCTACAATAATTGCCATTATTATGCCCACAATTAAAGGAAGCATTTAGTTCTCCATTAAAAACATTTAACAACCTAATCATGTGCTCATGGCTTACTATCACTTTGGCGCCCTATTTAGGCTTCAAGCAATTCGGCCATAAACATTAACTCCCTATAAATCATATTTTTTCCAGCCTTCGCTATGTACCGTTTACGCAGGGTGAATACTCATGCGATTCCAAGTGTAATATTAGGCAATAACGTTAACTTCATGTTCAAATTCAGCGACTTACTAAATCTTGTATGTATAAAAAAACCACGTACTTTTCCCGGTATTTAATGAATCGTATAGTTTTTGAGCTTGCTCGTTATCTGGAGCTGTAACCCACTGTAAACGAGCAGCTCCATTTTCTGCAGCAAAGCTTCGGCAGCGCTCGATAAGCTTGTGACCAATACCTTTACCACGAAAAATTGGCAAAGTGTAAAGATCATTGAGAACAGCTACTTTTGCTGTAATTGATGTTGTAAACGAAAAGTAAACTGTAGCGAAGCCAACAACTTTTCCCGCTTACCTATATATGAACTGACAACCAGCAGAACTTGACTCACCAAACTGTGAAAAAAACTCTGAATTACGATCATCGGATATTTCCGAAATTTTATAGAACTCTTGATACGCTCGAATTAGCGGGAGAACTTCGACCAAGTTATTTTTTGATACTGTTTCAATCATATGTAATTTGCATCAATGTAATACCTTACGTAAAGGTAACAGGCAGGTTGCTGACGTCCGTTGACAGTATTGTTATACCTTGAAGTCACTAAATTTAACCGAAATCAGAAGCTTCTCTCCTAGCTTGTTTATTGGACCTTCGCTTTTACTAAATGGAGCTTTCCTTGAAAGTTCAATAAAAACACCAATTGAATTATTGTAAGGGTGTACACAGTACATACCATATGTTTCATAGAGCGCATAACCATCACTATGTTTGGCACCATAATCTTTTGATGAGCTAGAAAAATAAGCACATACCTCTTCTCTGGCTTTGTACAAGTTGATGCTCTCTCTTATATTTTCAAAACGTTCAATTTAGGCTCTTCTCTTGTTTAGATTTCTAACGGCTCACTAAGTGAGCAATTAATGGTTGGCTATAATCGCAAGCTAATGGCTAACTGTTAATTTTCCACCTAAATTACTTGTTATACGCTTCCTTCTGATTCTACGACTAATATTCTTACTTCTCCACAAGGATACGCAACATGCTCAGTTCCAATAGAAGCATAAAATATATCACCAGGCTCTAGAACTGTTGATTGTTCAATTCCATTTTCTTTAAATAACATTTCAACAATACCATCTAAAACAACAAATACTTCTTCGCCATCGTTGACATGCCACTCATAAGGTTGATCAGTCCAATGCAAACGCGTCGTAATGCCGTTCATATTTGCGATATTTTTTGCACCCCAAGCGCGTTCAGATTTAAATTCTTTACTTCTAATTATTTCCACGTTTCTTCCAAATTATGAATAACGTATAACCTTTAAGTTCAGCCGAGCCTTTTTTTGGTGTCGACTGGATTTCCTTGTTATAACGTGTATTACTTCAACTCATAGTTATGTTCGAATTCTTTAGTTTTGAATAACCTAAATTTAACATTATCAAGATTTAGATACGGGAAAGTATTTTTATATTCGATTACTTGCTTCCTTGTATGATTGAGTCATAACGCCTCAGTCATTGGACGCCGTCGGCGTTCCACAGTAAAAAACCCCTGCAAACCGCTTACAGCACAGTTATTCGACTCATATATTGAGCTTGTATACAGGTGTACATGTGTCATGACACCCGGCACGCCTGCTTTGAAATCTGCCCGCTTGCTCTATCAGGTGCAAAAACGGGCTCGTTACCCGCAATATAACTCTTATAAACTAAAAAATCTATATTTATTGGGTACTTTAATATTCTTTTATTACCACTAAAAGCTCATGGATGCGATATACGAGCTACATTTGAATGTTGGGTTGGAGGCCTTGCTCACCATGGTGGCCACAGAGCGCAAGTCACCCGCTGCTCCCCGCAACCAGGCACTCAGTGCTGTGTTGCGCCTGTAACGCAAATTGCCCATATCGGTTTTCCGTTGCTGGACCGCATTGGACGGCAGACACATTCCAAACGCATGCCATTCGTATTGATGTCATACGAAATAGCTGGTCTTCGCGCTCAAATGGTCGGCATGACCGCGCTGCTGGCAAAGCGGCTGTGCGGCACGGGAATGCACTTAATGGAGGGCATGCACCCTGGGATCAAGGATGTGAGGAACAACAACCTCAACGCCGAGCGTGGCCAGTGACTGGGTGCATGTGCCATGTCTTGCACCACACTAAACCTGAATTGCGACGACCCAAGGAAGGTCTGCACAACCCGCGCGCAGGTCTGTGCCTTCGTTTTCTCCAGCGCCTCCATGATCACGCCAATGGGCGTTTCCTTGTTGAGGGCTTTGCGGTGGCTGGGCATCATGGCCACGTGCCAGTTGTCCTGCGGGTGCGCCTCGATCACCTCTTCTCGCTTGTCAACGCCTCGGTAACCCGGGTTTGCACAGACATGGGTCTCATCTCCAATGAGTAAATCGCGGGTGTTGAAACCGAAGAATGGTGCTGTCATCGGGCAAGTTATCCACGCCCACATCGAGACCGGCGAATTCGCGACACATCGGGTTGTCGCACAGCGCCTCTTAAACCGCTGGGTCCGAGGTTGAGCCAGTGCTGGCGACAGTGGGTGCGCAGCATGGTGGCGACTGCGAATGGAGGGCGGCTACCTGTGGCACCGGGCAATCAAGGCGACCACTTCGACCCAAGGCAACAGCAGGTTCATCTCGTCAAGAAACTCGCTCTTGGTCTTGCACTTGGTCTTGCACTTGGTCTTGCTTTAGAACCCACACTCGCTCAGGCTTTTTTACCTCATGCCTGCAATGTCTAACATCCGGCAGGTCATGCCGAGGTTTTGCTGACCATTCCTAAACCAATTAGGAATTTACTTTGATGAGTCTTTGAATTCTGTGCGATATATATTATTCATTCCGTGCCTGCGTATTTTTTTCATACACTGGCGCTAAGTTTAGATGCGCTTTAATTGTAGTGGGGTTTTGTGTAAAATGAGTAAAGGCCATACACAAAGTAGAACGGAGAAAAAATGTCAACGGGAACGCATTATTAGGCCATTTGCTACACTTACCTTAAGTTGTCATTTTCATTCTCCTACTGTTTCCCGCTCTTCTTGTTCATTAACTACTTTGACCCAGCAACACCTACGAATACAAGCACTTTAATATATTACTGAATAAAGTAATTTTTTTCTGCCATTTGGAGTAAGTCATTGGGGGGGGGTACAGGCTCCGTGGAAATCTTGCACTCTGCATCACCCATAACTTCCTCGTAGTAGAAAGTATTGAGAGCAGTTTCATCGACACAATCTCCATCTACCCAGACATCCTTGTTGAGTGTGGCGCCAAAACTATCTGAGCGAAAGAAATATAAGCCAGCATCACCTGCAAAGGGTAAATTAAACTTTTTTACTGAGGCATAATTTTCGGTAATTCCCATCGGGACTGAATCGCAGCCGGCACATAAAAATGATATGAGAAAGATTAAAACAATTTTTGTATCAATTATATTTTCATTTTTATTGATTGAAATGAATACTGAATGATAGGTTAAGTTCGCAAAATATTATGCCTAACAGCTTATTATATTTTACTGTCTTCAGAAGGAGCATTATTAAAAACATGTAGTATTATTGCAATAACTGTTCCGAACATTACGACACCGTGAATAGCTTGTAATGCAGCATAAAAGCGAGTGCTTTCGGACGGATAACAATCACCATAACCCAATGTAGTAACAGTAACTATACTAAAATAAAGAGAGGTAATAAAATCTTTAGTTGGTACACCAAGGCAAACTATCCCTTCTTCATAGTATTTTAATGCGAAGCTTACGAAAGAGTAAATAATAGAGCCTATAAGACAAAACACCCATCTTTTTTCTAAGATTGTGTTTTTTAAAATTAAGAAAGATACACCATAAAATAAAACAAAATCAGAGAGTATTGATATTATTTTCCCAGCATCTTCTAAGCTAGGAATCACCATTATTTTTGATAAAGCATAGACACAAATATAAATACCAAAAATAGTCTTCTCATCTTTTCTCATTAAATGCAACCTTTATTTTTTGTATCGTAAGTGCATGAGCCTGGCCATACGGAATTTGGAGCAAAGCGGAAAAAATTGTCCGTAGCATTGCTTTGTTAGATTCTGACCTCATGGCTCTAACTCATCTAGAATAGAATTAAACCTGAGAGCGACATATTCATCACCAATTGCATTCCTAACAGACTCGCTACCTTTTTCTAGCCCAACAACTACGGGATAGACATTTCTTGATTTTGTCTTTAAGATATTAAAGGCTATTGGTGCACCAACATTACTATAATAAACATTGCGTACATTTCCGTATGAGGTTCTTCCGCCAGACGAGCCGATGTAGCACATAACCAACCACTTTACATATTGTGCTAAGCACTCCTCAGGACAGTGCTCTAAACCGCCTATTTCTTCAAGGTTACGTAGTAACTCACTGTGCGATTTATGAGCTGCCCATGAATAGCTTATTTTTGTCATTTCTGCTAAATAACTATCATAAAAATCTTTGATTTGCGCTTGTTTCAAATATGGAAATAGTCCAGAACCGTAAGCTACCCGAGCTTCTATTAGCGTTGGCCCTCGCTTACCAATTCGCTGTACAAACTCTCTTGCACATATAATTAATACTTGGCTGTGAGATAGTGTTTTTAGTGAATATAGAGCCATATAACAGTTGTGACGAACAATATCAGGTAGCTCAACATTAAGAGATGAGCTTATTAAGAAATTATAAATCTGCACTTGCCTCGGTACAGGGGCATGGTTAAACTCTTCGAGTAAACTTTCATTTAAAGTTGTTGCTTCAGCATTCTCTAAAATTTCTTTTATATCGGTTAATTTAATTAGCTCGGTAGGGTCTTTTGATAAAATTACCTCAATGCAAGCTCTAAATATGTACACACAATCTTCGACTTCTGCCTCGTACTCATCGTCTTCATGTTCTAAGTCTTTTCGAATGTCATAAGCTCGAAGTATCCGCCTATATCCCGAACGGGAAAGAAGACTCATCCGATAAGCAAGTTCAATCATTCTGTGAGTTGAATAATTCTCAATATTTTCGGCGCTTGAAATCGGGGGGAGCTTATGTTGTTTCGCAGCTTCAGCGGCTATATCGACGCCGGCAAAGAGTATCTTTTCTCTAAGGTCATGTATCGAAGCATTAAAAAGTCTTTGGCAAGCACTGCTGTGATCTACGTGTAGTAATTTTGTAACTCTATGTATAAGGTTTTTAGCCTGCCAATGCGGACGAATTTGTGACAATAAATCATTAACGCCAGAGGCTTCTATGATTCCCATATTCGCTCTTGGAATTATTTCTTGTCCGTTTGTCATTTAGTACCCCCAAAAAATCTAACGCTCTGCTCTTGTGCAAAAGCGGGCTCGTTACCCGAAATATAACTCTTATACCCTAAATAACAAGCTTTATTAGATACTTTTTAATTCTCTTGATCGCCGATCAAGGGTCATGTATGCGACATACGAGCTACATTGGAATGACGGGGGTGGAGGCTTTACTCAGCATGGTGGCCGCAGAGCCCAAGTCACCTGCTGCAGCCCGCAGCTAGGCGCTCAGTGATGTGTTGCTCCTGTACCGTGAAGTGCGCCCTAACGGTTTGCCGTGGCTGAACACCATTGAACGGCAGACACATACCAAACGCATGCCATTCGTATTGACGTCATACGAAATAGCTAGTCTTCGCGCTCAAATGGTCGGCATGACCGCGCTGCTGGCAAAGCGGCTGGTAAAGCTGCTGTACACCACGGGAATGCGCTTGATGGCGGGTATGCGCCTTGGGATCAAGGATGTGAAGAACAACGACCTCGACGCCAAGTCGCGAGCGAGGTCTTGATGCATGTGCCATGTCTTGCATCACAATAGATCTTAATTACGACTACTGAATAGACCTCGCCAGAGGTGGACATGACGACCGACACACCACAGCACGCCACACAAGACCGCGTCACCCGCGATGTCGCCGACCAGCACATGCGCACAGTGCTTGGTCGCTTGGCAGGGCCAGAGGCATTGCCAAGAGCCGATCAGGTAGATGCCGTGCAGGCGGTGCTGCAAACAGCCTCTCGTGTGTTGGTGGTGCAGGCCACAGGCTGGGGCAAGTCTGCTGTGTACTGGGCCGCCACGCACGCGAAACGCA
>Ga0209390_10009222_pt1 | contig 11907 bp, 11 predicted proteins | sample BON01_FD_187212 | JGI IMG/M metagenome (GOLD analysis project Ga0209390, IMG submission 187212) | Freshwater microbial communities from Lake Bonney liftoff mats and glacier meltwater in Antarctica - BON-01 (SPAdes) (version 2) | ecosystem: Environmental > Aquatic > Freshwater > Ice > Glacier... | reverse complement strand
GAGGAAAAGTATGTTCATGTCTTAAATTTTTTGCAATTAAGGGCGTAGGTTTAGTTTTTTGAGAGATATAAAATTCATAAGCATTGACACTCCAAAACGGACAACCTTTAAATTTTCCAAACGCTTCACTATATTTCCATATAGTTCTACCTAATATTTCTCGTGTAATTAAATCATTAACTCGCATGCTTTCTTTTGAATAGTCATTCATAGTTTTTATTCTATGAGTCAAAATATTAACTGCTATATCTATAGTTGAATTAATCCAATCTTCTGGTTTAGAGTTAGTTCTGCCTAATTGAAAAAGTTTTGTATCCATTAAGCAAGAGCCTGATGTTTGTAAAAATTTTCACGATCATCCTTTAGCATATATTTTTTATATTCGGCAAAGATAAGTTTTTCAGCAATATCCATGTTTAAATTTTTGTCATCTAACCACTCTAGTGTGTTAATTAACTTTTTGTAATTTCCAAAACATCTATTCTTAACTATTTTTTCAAATTCTTTTGTTTTTTCCCAATCATTATCACTAAAATTTATGACAGATCTTAATTCTATATCATCAAAAATTATTTTATATCTATTATAGAGTGAGTCTTTAGATCCTTTAAATCTACCAAATTTTATATTTTCAAAATTAGCTTTAGGTATAACTCTTTCATTTCCAGGTCTTAATTTATTTTTCTGAATTCTTTTTTCTAAATCTGTTTTATTATATATATATTTGAACTGTTCTTTCTTTGGTTTTATTAAGTAAATTATGCCCATCGTTCCTCCTTTACCAAGATGTAAGATGAAAAAAAACATCTTGGCATAGAAAGATAGAAAGTATTACAATGAGCTATTTGTGTAAAAATACTTGTCCCAAATCTAACACTCACAAATAACTCTAACGAACTGTAAAATCCGTTTAGAAAGTATGCTAGTGGGAATTTCATAATTTTTTTTCAATCTTTTTAATGTCAATCTTTTTTAAAACTGGGTCAAAAACCTTATAAAATTTGTCTGTGATGTCAGCCATTTTAGAAAATATAGTTTCTTTTTGAGATCCTTCCATTTCACCGATAGTTAATCTTGGAAGATTTACCTTGTTATTTAATGAACGTTTTTCAATAATAAAATAAATTCGTGAATAAATCCTATTATCTAGTCTATCCCAAACTATATTCTTGAATTTTTTATTTATCTCAGTTTGATTTCTTTTAATTTCATCAAAAATTAGTTTATTAAAATGCTTTTTGTCCTTAATATCAGATCTTAGAGTTTTAATTAAAAGTTCAATTTTAATACCTACTTTTGAAGCAACTAATGAGTATGAGATGTTTTGAACACCTGAAGTTTTAAAAATAGCATTATTACTAGATGGTTTGATGTCTTGAAAAACACAATTTCTTTTTAAATCATCCGAAGCTTCAATATCCTCAATTATTAAGTAACGATCCCAAAAAGGTGTAAGATCTTTATAATCAACATTTTCACCATTAAATTCTATTCCTTTTTCATCAAGAAAATCTAACTTATCGACTTCTTCTTTACTTTTTTTAGCTATTTCTTGTAATTCCCACCAATAATTTGGGTAAGATTTTGCAAAAGACTCGATCATCAAAATAAACGCTTTAGGGTCTACTTTAAAAGGATTTAATGGTTTTTGTATCATGTATTTGATATACCAATTTATACATTAGGTGTCAATAGTTAAAATAGGTAAAAAAGATATTTATTTCGCTAGGTTTTAGCTAGTTAAATATGTTCCAAAATAAGGATTATAGAAGCACGGTCCTGGGCACAAGGCACATGGCTCATGGCTCAGGGAACGAGCCTTTCTTACCTTTAGTTATCTTGGTGGACTGTGTGGGAGTCGAACCCACGACCTAACGATTAAGAGTCGTCCGCTCTACCAACTGAGCTAACAGTCCATCAAACCCAGAACCACGATCCCTAAAATCTTTTTCATTAATAATCTTGCTTCCCTTGCTTATGTTACTATCTCTTGGTTTGATAGTGCTCACTGAATAAGTTGTTTATTGATTCAACCAACTGCAGATATTAGCGTTGATGCCGCCGAAACGGATCAGGTTTTGTTGGTCAATTTAGGTTTAATCGGATGAAAGCATCATCCGCCAATATAAGACATCTCAATTTTTTTCCACCGTGCAGTTTCTTCTGTACGAATTTCCGAATAGTTATCTTCACGCTGACTCCAGATCAAACCTATGGCGCTAGCGATTTCCTTGTCGTTTTTTCCCGAACGCATGAGTGTGCGCAAATCATGGCCAGACTCAGAGAACAGGCAAGTATAAAGTTTACCATCAGTCGACAGTCGGGCGCGAGTACAGGTAGAGCAAAAGGCTTGCGTTACGCTAGAGATGGCGCCAATTTCGCCACTACCATCCGCATAACTCCAACGCTTGGCGACTTCACCGGTGTAGTTGGATTCAGCTTTGATGATCGGCATCTCTGCGTTGATCATACGCACGATCTCGGCCGAGGGCACGACATCATTCATACGCCAACCGTTGGAGGAGCCCACATCCATGAATTCGATGAAGCGTACAATGTGGCCGCTACCCTTGAAGTGCCGTGCCATCGCAACTACATCCTGATCGTTGACACCTTTCTTGACCACCATATTGATTTTAATGGGTGTAAAGCCAGCTTTGGATGCAGCGTCAATACCATTTAACACATCGGCCACTGAATAGTTAACATCGTTCATGGTACGGAATGTAGCTTCATTGAGCGAATCAAGTGAGATGGTAATACGCTGTAGTCCGGCAGCCTTGAGCGCCTGGGCTTTCTTAGACAGCAGCGAGGCATTTGTTGTGAGGGCTATATCCAAAGGTTTTCCATTAAGCGTCTTAAGAGCAGTCAGCATCTCAATCAAAACCTCGAGGTTTTTACGCAGCAAGGGTTCGCCACCAGTGAGACGGATTTTCTCGACGCCATGTGCAACGAACAGTCCTGCCATACGCGTGATTTCATAGAAGTTCAAAAATTTGGATTGTGGTAAATAGCGGTAGTCCTTATTGAATACTGATTTGGGCATGCAATAGGTGCAGCGGAAGTTACAGCGATCCGTTACTGAAATGCGCAGGTCGTGTAAAAGTCTGCCACGCATATCACTGGGGACGGACTGAACCGAAATAGAAGGTACGTGGCTAGTGTCAGGCTGGTTAACAACGGCAATTATCTCGGTAGTCATGGAGAGTTTTGTAGCATGGATTAAAGGATGCTTCAAACAAAGTCTTTGGAGATGATAAGCGTTGCGCACGTGCTATGCCCGACTTCACATCAGTTTGTAATACTACCGTTAATTCATTTCATTTCATGATTGTCATATTATTTTAATTTTGATTAATTTTTGAGGACTGTAAAATGATTAAGCGGGCCATTACGGTGGCCTGACAAAATAAATGTTCTAACAAAAGTTAATGAAGAAGAGTTTAACAAATCAATCCAATTAAAAGTATGGGACCGTGTAGCGTTCGGAAACTGGAGGTCTTATGAGGAAGCTAAATAATATGCCTTATCATTAAAATTAAAGAGATTCAAAGAATGGCAAGCTTACCGTAAATCAAAAGATTTTCCCAAAGATATTCTGGCTCATCCCAACCGAACATACAAAAAAGAATATGATAAAAAAAAGAAGTAGCTGCTTGGTGTTAACACCGTCGATTTTAGGATTGGGTCAGAAAAAAAAAGAGTACCAAACAGCTACATTACTAATGATCTGTGAATCTTAATGAAAATATAAAATTAATACAAGATGGTTAATAATACTCTGGAAATTTCTTTTTAGGGGGGCAGTTTTTTTCTTGAATTTTTCTGTCTTCTTCCAAAACCGTCTTCCACTCACTAGAATTTCTTTTTAATGGATGTTGAATTCCACAAAGCATTCCGCCATAATGTTTAACTGGCTGTTGCAGTTGTTTCTGCATCTGCTGTTGCCGTTGTTCCCTGATCCGTTTTGCCTGCTCAATGCCTTCGGGTAGAAGCTCTTGAATTTCCGGATCCAGGTTCCGTTGTAATTTGGCCAACATCTTTAATTCGTTATGCTGCTGCATAGCTTGGTTGGGGTATTTGGTTGCTATTCCTGATCCGTGAACACCTATTCTTTTAACACGGACCACGGATTTATTGATTACAGAAGACTGATTACAGGCAGACGGACCGCGGCCGGAGGCTTTCAAACCATGTGGTTTTTTAGTATGATTAGACGCAGGTTCTCTCCAAAGGGTAATCTCATTTTGAATAATATATTCCGTTTCTAGCTCACCTCTACGCCTTCTAGACCTTAATGCTTCTTTGGTTATTCCTAGCTTTTTCGCATATTCACCAGATTTATATTTGAATTCTGTTTCCATATTAGAGAGTAACATATTACCTTTGTACTGTGAATCTTTGACCATGTTACGGGCAAAAATAATCATTTTAGGTTAATTTAGGCTAACTTTTTTTGTAAATAACCTATACCGCTTCTTGGTTAGGTGGAAAACTTTATGAAAAATCCCTAACAAAAGCTTATTTAAAAGAAATCGTGGTCATCTTCTATTTTAGTTTGATCTTGAAGCTTCTCTTTTTTTTTAAACCTATAAAATTGAGTTTTGCTAATTGAATACTCTTCGTGATCTTTCATGTTTTCTTCCCAAGTAGTTTTTCCAAGTGAAGTCCAATAATCAAAAGCTCTAGATGTTGGAGTTCTCTTTAAAATTTTATGCCAAGACCATTTAGATGTTTCTCTGGAACAACTAGCAATAAAAGGCGTTGAATGACTTGTATAATTCCACTCTCTCCACTTCTTAAACTCAATAACCATTTGAGTTTCATTGATAGATACCTTTGTATCATTATCTGGTTCAGATATTTTTATCTCTAAATCAACAGGTCGTTCTTTCATATTACTACCAGATGAAGATGATCCTTCTTTAGTGGCATGATGAAGAAAATTAACTGTATATCCTTTAGAACGTAACTTAACTAACCAGTTCATTAATGATTTCCATTCTACTCCATCCTTTTCTTGAAAGTCAGTTAAACATGAAATGTTATCAAGAAAAATTACAGGTTTTTGATTATGCTTTTCTGCAATTTCTTCAGCCTTCAACTCAACTTTCTTTCTTCCAGATTCTGTATTTAAAGGTTCAAACGTATGATTAGTTTGCTCCTTTAGTATTGCAAAATTTAAAAGTTCAAAATTAAATTGCTTTCCTTCTTCTTGATACCTGTTTGTTATATTAATCAAACGTTCTTGGATTTGCGTAGCAGACATCTCTCCTTCGATATATAATACAGGACAAGCTTTTACACCTTGCTGCCAATTATATTTCAAAAATGGTTGAGCATTTGCGATAGCGCATGCCATCTCTAAAGAAAAAAGAGTCTTACCAGAACCAGGACTTCCCCAAATTTGATTTAGAGTTTCCTTTTGCATAAGTGGAAACAGTAAATATTCTGATTGAGGATAATTACGATTAACAAGTTCTGAAGCTGTAATTGATGTAATAGGTGTGACTTCACTTAATTTGTTTTCATCAACAAATCCCCACCAGTTTTTTATAACATCTAAATTAACTTTTATTTCTTTTGATAAAGCATTAACACCATAAACCTCTTTATCTAGCTTGCGTTGTTCTATTTGGTATTCAATTTTACCAATTCTACTTTTCAATTCTCCAATGTCTCCATTAGCAATGCAAAGTGTTTCAATAAAATCTTCCTTCTCTTTAGTAGGCCATGAAGTGTACCTAGCTAGACATCCTGCAATCATTAGACAATAAGCGTCTCTACTTCCTTCATTTGGGTAATACTTTGAAAGCATAGTAAGAAGCGCAATCTTTGAAATAGTTCTTCTTATTTCTGAATATTCAGAGTCCGTTATCTTTTTCGGTTCAAGATTATTAACGCGCTCTCTATTATTACCAATAGCGACAGTCTGTGTATTAACTAACAGTTCTAAAATAACACTGTCTTTTTTATGTCTATCCTCCAATGTCACAAGCTTATCTTTTTTACCTTCATATTTATAAAACATATGCGTTGGAATAAGAGTACCGTTTACTCTTTTTCCTATCTTCATTGTCTCTGGTAATAGGTGCTGAAACTTTATTGAAGAAACATCATCAAAATCTACATCAATAATGTTTGATTGATCATGGATAATGCCTCCTGCAGAAGCTTTAATGTAATCTTCTTCAGTCCAAACTACATTCTTCCATTCATAAAGCGGCTCTCCTTTGCTATCGAAATTACCAATATGTTTCGTTACCGGCCTTTTATCGCCAGCAATTACAGGAACAATTTTTATTCCTAATTTTTCATATTCTCTTACTTGTTCAAGGATGCTCATTATTTTGCCTCCTTAAATGTTATTTTAGGTTTGATAGGATCTTCTTCACCAAAATATAAATCCTGACAAAACATACACAAACCACTTATTAGACTTTCCTCATAAGATTTTTGATCTCTAAAGTCTTGATGATCTGTAGGTTTAGAACAATTAGCGCATGAACGATTAGTGATTGCTTCTTTACGTATTTCTTTTGCTAAATTATAGGCTAGATTTAAGTCATTTTGTTGTAGAGCCGACTTTAGCTCTTTCATCATATTATTCATTGTATACTCCGAAAAAAACTTGCCACGCTGGATAAACGCAGCAAGTTTGTTAATAAATATTTTCGGAATAATTTATTTGATGAAATTCATTATAACACACTAGTGTGCAAAAATGAATCCAAATAAATGGTTCCGAAATCACAATGATTTATTCTTGGAGTTTTATCGGTGTCGATGTCCAGTAGCTTTCAAAGGTCTTACTACTTACCGAAAGGCGTTACAGAAGGATCAAATTCCTATTCGCCTTGTTTATCCTCTTTTTAAATTTGGCATTTTTATCCTGAAAAGGAGCCTTATTTATTAGAGTACCTTAAATAACTGTTTATTTTATTATTTTATATATTTCAACAGAACGGAAATAGAACATTGTAAAATATTTAAATTTGAATCTAAAATCAGTTCCAAGGTTAGTTGTCTATGAGTATGAAACTTTGGAACTAATAATATATTTAGTTCCATTTTCCCAAAGGTGTAAATGTAGAAATGTTCTGACTTATAAGACTTCTCAGACTCAGTTCGGACTCAGTTAGAGTCAATTTGTACTATTGCGCTCAAAAGTAAGGATTAGTAATATACTTTTAGAAAGTAGGAATTTACGTTGTTATTGTTAGGAAATTCAAGCTTCTAGAACCAGGGTTCATGAGCCAGGGTCCGGGGCACCCTTTCTTACAAAATGAATGTTTTTTATGAATTTTTCCCGTAGTATTTCTGGATCTTCCAGATTAGATTTGTTTCTAAAATTTCTAATTTTATTTTCTATATATGTATCTTGATCTTGCTTTTGAAATTTACCTACAGGATCTTTTTCCGCATAAAGCCAGCACTGTTTTATTTCAGCTGTAATTTGATTATCTGTTTTTCTACCTGCGATAAGTTTGGCTGTTAAATCTGTAATCCAATTATCAAAAGTTCCACCTCTTTCATGATCTACTTTATTTTTAATATTTTGCTTTATCTGCTTAATAGTGCATCTTGCTTTTGTGCTTTTCTTATAACTATTGTTTTCATCAACAGTAATTTTAGGTAAGCTTTCAAAAAAAGATACTAACTGTTCAGATTCTTTAGCTTTTTTTAAATGTGTTTGAATTTCTTTTGAATCAATTCCCGAAGCAAAGGGGAGCTTAATCATATTTCCGTAAGGATTTTTATCGGTTAATACATCCTGCTTTGGGAAGATTTCTGTTGTTAGTTTCAATCCTAATTGATTTCTATAATAAGCTAATGCATTTCTCATCAAAGCACCGGAAATAGGTTCTTGTGAGTAAAGGTATAGGTGTAAGCCGCCACTAACAGATTGAACGATATTAAGAGGGTATTTATTAGAATAGATTTTATCTTTAACCTTGCTTACAAAGTCAGGGCTATAATCATCAATATCAATTACTCCCCATTTGCATTGGTTATCTTTGTTTAGTTGTCCGATTGTGACAACTTTAGATCCTGTAGTTAAGTGTTCAATAAATGCTGATTTATTAATAGGAATCTTTTTTTTGTTATATTCGTAGATAACTTTTCCAGGTTTATTTGGGTCTGCTTCTGTAGCTTTTGTGGCAGGTATATAATATAAATCGTTATTATATGTATTGTAGAATTGATCTACAATTTGGTCTTGTGTCATTATCATTAGTACTCCTTATCGTTAGTTTTTTTATTTTTAGTAATCACTTCGCAGCACCCATTCCTACTTTAGAGAGATCGTCCCTGAGCTCTTCTAAAATTTTTTGCTCCATAGGAGTTAAAGAAGTCGCACCTTCTAGAACACTAACTAAATATTCCATTTGAGAAATATCGCTTGTTAGTCCGCCGTCGTTGAAACCTTTTCTAATTCTTGCAACTGTTTCTGTTATGCTTGGAGCAATTTTAAAGTTGTTGTAGTAATACGGCTTATCCACCAAACCTGTTAAGCCACCTTGGTTTTTCTTTTCTCTTTTTTGATATTTTTGAGTTTGCTCTATTAACTCCTTAAGTAACTTGCTAACCTCTTCCGAAATGCTTGTCTTATTCGACATTGATTAGCCCCTTGTTAAAATATTCCTCAACCAAGGCTCTGTCGTAAACGATTGTACCAGACCGCTTCATGCCTGGTTTTCTTCCCAGAACTGTAAAAGGCAATCCTCTTTTTTCACAACGCCATTTGCGTAGAGTATTAATTGAGATGTTATATTGATCCGCAACCTCACAAGGTTTTAGATATTTTTTTATTTTTAGTTCCATAACGAGTGTATGGACTATTTTTGGAAGTTTAAAAATTCCAAGAAGTACTATTAGGATGGAGAATTATTAGTCTCTATCTTCTGGGTTAGCCTCACAATTTGGGTTAAAACCCAACTCCCAATCTTCTGCTTCATCTTTAAATTTGTCGCTGTCAATAAGTGCTAAATATTTTTTAATATTATCAGTATTATCACCACGTTCCTTACCTTTCCCAAATTCCTTTACAAAATGATTGCTAGCCAAATTGTACACAAAAGTTACTTCACCAGGTATTGTTCTGCCGTCAGCATCAGATTTATCCGCAGGCATTTTATACTTATATTTCTTTTTCCAAAGATCAAAAAAATTAGATTTTGTAACTGCTGTTGCGGCTGAATTAATAGTAGGCTTCATTCTAAAGTGATCTAAAAACAACATTAAGAGTTTTGATTTCTCTGGAACTTTCACTCCCTGTTTTTCGTTTCTTTTAGCCATAGCTCTTTCCATGACTTCACCAAGCTCGTCATTGAAAATAATGTTGTTATTTTCAAACTCTTCTTTGATGAATGTTTGAAACGCAACCTCATCTTCCATTAGCAATGTAAAAGCTTTGTGTATCTTCTTTTCCCGACCCATGATGCAGGTATAGCAAAGCAGGAATTACGAAACAAGCAAGTAGAGTCAAACAGCAGAAATTTACTTCTTAAATTCTATAACTTTATTTTCTTCTTTATCTGAATCTTTTTCTAAAAGACTGAATTCATCTAATGCATTTTCTACATCTAAATCTAGTATCTGCGCATATTTCATAGTTGTTCTAGAACTAGTATGACCCATTGCTTTTTGAACAACAGAAATATTTTTAGATGAACTTAATAGTAATGTTCCAAAGGTATGTCTGCACTGTTTCAAAGCCATGTAAGGTAAATTTAAAATCTTTAATGCTTTTGTCCAGGTGGATTTAAAACCGGTGATATATTTAAATTTAGCTCCAGCAAATGGACTAGGGAACACATATTCTCTTCTCTCATCATTAAAGTTATAGCTATTTAAAAACCTGGATCGTTTTATAGTTTGCAGTAGTTCCAAAACCTCTTTTGAAATTTTATAAGTTTTGTGCCCCACTTTGCTGTCTTGATAAGTAATAGTTTTGTTTGCTTCATTGATCTGATTCCACTTTAAACTAAACCCTTCGGATATCTGTCTTTTTCCTGATAGAAGTGCAAATACAATACCCGTACTAATCACCATATTCAAACTATGCTTTTTGTAATGGTCTTCATTAAGTTTTGGCATTTCATTTCGGTTATCTGTTTTAAAACATAAAGAAGTTAATCTTTGGGTTTGCTCTTTAGTTAAAACAGTGTGGTTCTCACGTTCATCAAACATTTCTTTTTTTTTAATTTTGCAAGGATTTTCATTTTTGTAATAGCCCTTTTCAATTGCATAATTAAAAATGATTTTAAGGTATTGAGTTACTCTGTTGGCACTATAAGGCGATTTTTCTCCTATCGCATTATGAAGAGACTTAATATTTTCCTTACTCACCTTTGATATTTTCTTATGCTGAATATCGTAAGTGAAACATGCTCTGCAGTTTTTATCTAAAGTGTCCTGGAACACCCAAACCTTTAGCAAATTATGAACATGTGTGATTGTCTTTGGCTTATAACCATGGTTGCTATTCAATCTGTTTTTATAAAATTCCTTAACCAAATCACCCAAAGTGAGCTCCTTCTCTAAAGATTGTTTTATTAAAAATGGATCTTGACCTGAAAACACTTTTGTCTTTATTTCAGTCATTCTTCGTACAGCCGCTGCTCTGGATATTTCTTTAGAGGTTCCTAGAAATAATCTTTTCTTCTCATGTCCTTTTGGTCTGTAGAAATAATAATAGGATTTCCCAACTTCTGTGGGCAGAATATTCCTTCTATTTCCTGCCTTGTTTAGAATGGTAGACACTAATAGTTTTAATCCTGGTATCTCATCATTAAATATCTGTGGTTTTTCTTTGCCTTCAATAGAGGCAACAAAACTTTCTGTTAGTTTTTGTCTTACCACTTTTTTTATTTTTTTTTCATTGTTTATCATTTGTACTTCTCCTTTTTAGTTAGTCTTCTGACTATCAAAGCAAACCAGAGTAAGAAATTCCCAGAAGAACAAATGGGAACAACTTTTCTGCAATACCCCTGCAATACCCCAAGACAGATCCAATCGGTGATGACAGCAAGCACTATCAACGATTCAATTTGTCGTAGAAAGATTAATTTACCTATGTTATTTACAAGCAAAACAAAGGCGCTCGTAGATCAACTGGATAGATCGCTTGACTACGGATCAGGAGGTTAGGGGTTCGAATCCCTTCGAGCGCACCAGTTTTATTTTTCGAATGTTAAGCTTGCCCATAACGAATGCCAGTCGGCATTTTTTTTCTCTGCCTTTATAAAGTGAACTGCGCTTACTAAATAAAGGCCTTTGTTTTCTAGAGAAATAAGAGCCTTACCATCACTATCGGTGGTTGTTTTGGCAATAGAAACTTTATTATTTAACTTATTGAAAACTGCAATTTGCGAATTAGCAAAAGGTTTGTTTTGGTAGAGCAAAAGAACATGAATTCCTTTTGCATTTTTATTTTTATAAGGGTTATCGATTGCAATTAGTTCAAACGCCAATCCAGTATTAAAATCTTCTTCTGATGTACTTCCAACCTGGATCAACGATTTTGCGTATCGGGTGTATATTTCATTTATTGTAGAATTAATAAAAGAAGGGTTCTCTTTACTCCAATTATCCCAAACATTTTGCTCTTCTAGAAAAGATTTAAATTTCTCAAAGCTTGCATAGTTCACTTTTTCTGCGACAGATTCATAAGACAGAACATACAAACCTGGACTAGTTAATGGAGACTTAATCGCCGGGTAATCTCCATCTCTATGCTTTAGTTTAATTTCTTTTTGCGTTAAGAAAAGTTTTAGACTTTTTGTTTCTGATTTAATGTAGGGGAATTTTTCGCCACTAAAGTTTTGTCCTACTTTAATATGAGCTTTCAAATCAGTATTAAATTGTGTGATAAATTGTTCTGGCTCCAACCACATTTCGTGG
>Ga0209390_10009217_pt1 | contig 11913 bp, 8 predicted proteins | sample BON01_FD_187212 | JGI IMG/M metagenome (GOLD analysis project Ga0209390, IMG submission 187212) | Freshwater microbial communities from Lake Bonney liftoff mats and glacier meltwater in Antarctica - BON-01 (SPAdes) (version 2) | ecosystem: Environmental > Aquatic > Freshwater > Ice > Glacier... | reverse complement strand
ATGTTACTATAGCAAGTGTTACAGCCGGTAATGTTTTACGTTACAACGGTAGTCAATGGATAAACTACGCTGAGGAAAATTTAGTAGACGGGGGTAATTTTTAATCATGTCAAATACAGTTAGAATTAAAAGAAGGTCTAGTTCTGGCGCGGCAGGATCTCCAACAACCCTTGAAAACGCAGAATTAGCTTACAATGAAGCTGATGATATACTTTATTATGGTAAAGGTACTAGTGGACCTAATTCGGCAACAATCGAAGCAATTGGTGGTTTTGGTGCTTTTACTACCCTGGGAACGGTTCAAACACTTACTGGAAATAAGACATTTTCTGGGGTAGTTATTGTTCCAACTCCAACTGCGAATACACATGCTGCAACCAAATTATATGTTGACTCTGTAGCTGGTGCCTTAGCCACCTCATTTACTGTAGCGGGAGACTCTGGATCTAATCAAACAATAACTTCTGGATCTGATACTCTTACAATCTCTGGAGGCACTGGTTTAACTTCTGTTGCGGGGTCTACAGATACAATAACTTTAAACCTTGACAACACCGCTGTAACGGCTGGATCATATGGTGGAGCAGGCACTGTAGGGACCTTTACTGTCGATGCTCAAGGCCGCTTAACAGCAGCTGGCAACACTAGTATTAGTATTACTTCTGAGACAATTACTGACTTTACTGAGGCCGCACAAGATGCGGTTGAATCAGCACTTACTGCTGGGACTGGTGTTAGTAAGACTTATGATGATGTTGCTAATACGATCACCCTTTCTATCGGTCAGGCCGTTGGAACTAGTTCTAACGTAACTTTTGGTACTGTAACAGCAGCATTAACTGGTAATGTAACAGGAACTGTTTCGTCTCTTTCTAACCAAACCACCGCAAATTTAACCGAATTAACAAATCTTTATTATACAGATGCACGCGTCAGGGCTAATAGATTAGACCAATTAGCGGCGCCCGCCGCTGACGTCTCCCTTAACTCATATAAGATAACAGGATTGGCCGATCCAACCAGTGCTCAAGATGCCGCAACTAAGGCATATGTTGACGCAGCACGTCAAGGACTAGATGTTAAAGCGTCGGTAAGAGCAATTGCCACAGCAAACATTACTCTGTCTGGTACTCAAACGATTGATGGTGTAGCGGTAATCGCTGGTGAGCGAGTACTCGTCATTGCGCAGACATCTGCCCCTACTAACGGTATCTATGTCGTAGCAGCAGGTGGCTGGTCTAGAGCAGATGATACTGACTCCAGTGCCAAGGTTACGACAGGAATGTTCACCTTCGTATCCGAGGGTACCGACAATGCCGACTCTGGCTGGGTTCTCACTACGAACGATGCTATCACGCTCGGCACCACAGCCTTAGTCTTTACACAGAACTCTGGAGCGGGTCAAGTCACTGCAGGCGCTGGTCTTACTAAGACTGGTAGTACACTTGATGCTGTCGGTACTGCCGACAGAATCACCGTCGCCGCCGATGCCATTGATATCGCTTCAACGTATGTTGGTCAAGCCACCATCACAACGCTCGGTACCATCACTACTGGTACTTGGAGTGGCACTACAATAGCTCTTAATAAGGGTGGTACAGGCGCTACAACCGATTCTGGGGCAAGGACAGCTCTTGGCCTTGTTATAGGCACTGATGTTCAGGCATACGACGGCGAATTAGCAGCATTAGCTGGATTGACATCGGCAGCGGATAGCCTCCCATATTTTACCGGGAGTGGTACAGCAAGTCTTGCAACGTTAACATCATTTGGAAGATCACTTATAGATGACGCAGATGCAACGGCAGCAAGAGTTACGCTTGCTTTAGGTACCATGGCGATTCAAAACGCTAGTAGTATTACTGTTACCGGCGGAACATTGAGCGCAGTCACAATATCAAATTCGATTATTGATGGCGGAACTTTCTAATCAAATAAAGAGGTTTTAATGACACTGCCAAATATTTCGGCGAATCAGATAGCTATAGATCCAGCCAATGGTATATTGTACTATGTAAATGAATCTACAATAATTGCAACATCATTAGAGCTTTTTAAAGATGTTAATGGTATTTCATTAAATGATAATTTAACAGTAGCTGGAGATTTAGTTATTTCTGGTACTACAACTACAATAAATACTGAGACATTAGTAGTTGAAGATAATATTATTATAATAAACAAAGGTCATGGCTTAGGTTCAGCTACTCCAAATAATGTGAGTGGGATCGAAATTGATCGTGGATCTTCATTAAATGTTTCTATACGTTGGAATGAAACTGATGATAAATGGCAGCTTACTAATGATGGAATAAATTATTCAGATATCCCATTAAATGCTGTCACCTCATCAGAATTGGATCTAAAAGCGAACATTGCTGGTCCAACTTTTACTGGGACAGTTTCTGGTATCACCGCTGCAATGGTTGGCGCACCAGATGGTTCTGGAACATCAATAGGGGCCAACACTGGTGATGACGCAATAAATGCTTTGTACTCTGGATTAGCAGTATCTAAAGTTGCTACGACGACTACAATCAGCACCGATGCGCCGCTCACTGGTGGCGGTGACTTGTCTGCTAACAGGACGTTGGGAATTGACGCTGCTACCACTAGTGCGGCTGGGTCTATGTCTGCATCGGATAAAACGAAACTTGATGGCGTGGCTACCGGTGCCAACCTCTATGTCCACCCTAATCATAGCGGTGACGTAACGAGTGCTGCAGATGGAGCACAGACAATTGCCGCCAACGCGGTAACTAACGCCAAAGCTGCGCAGATGGCAACCAAGACTTATAAAGGCCGAACCGCCGCAGGTACTGGTGACCCAGAAGATGTTGGTGTAGCTACTCTTAAAACTGATTTAGTATTAGTCAAAGCGGATGTCAGTCTTGGCTCCGTAGACGATACCACCGACCTCAACAAGCCAGTTTCTACGGCGCAACAGACTGCCCTAGACTTTAAAGCTGATTCAGCTACGCCAAACTTTACCGGCCCAGTTTCTGGTGTTACCAAGGCAATGGTTGGTTTGGGGAATGCCGATGACACCGCAGATGCCAATAAGCCAGTCTCGTCCGCCCAGCTAACTGCCCTTGACTTGAAAGCGAACTTAGAAAACCCAATATTTACGGGCGTACCTTATGCTCCAACAGCAACAGAGGGTGATGATACAGAGCAGGTGGCTACGACAGCATTTGTGACAGCAGCAGTTGCCGCGTCTATTATCTTGCCCGCCGACGCAGCAATTCTTGAAACATTTATTGCGGCTAAGGGTGATTTGATTGTTGGCACCGCCAATGACACGCCAGCAATTTTAACACTTTCTAGCACTAACGGTTATTTCCTTAGGGCTAATACTGCAGTAGGGAGTACCTTTGGTGTTGAGTGGGGTGAGGTTGACCTAACAACGAAAGCAAATATTGCTTCACCAACATTCATTGGAACAGTAACAACCCCAGTTCTTGTAGTTGATGATATAGAAATTGATACTACTGGCGCAACAAATGGTCAAATATTAAAGTTTAACAGTGCGTTAAATAAATTTGCTCCTGGATCAGATAATGTAGCAGTTGCTGGGAGCTTGAGCTTAAGCGATCTTACGGATGTCATCATAACTGGGAGCCCAACTATTGGACAAGTTATTTCATATGATGGGGCTGAATGGGTTAATGGTCCTGCTCCAACTTTAAATATAAATTCATATAAAACTACTATAGGAGATAGCGTTATTAGTGAATTTACCATTACTCATAATTTAAATACGCAAGATGTCATGTTTGTTGCAAGAAATGCTGTTACTCCATACGAAAATATTGATGTTGCCTGGGCCGCAGCATCAGCAAATACGGTAACACTTTATTTTTCGACACCTCCCGCTAACAGTTCTGTAAGAATAGGTATATTATCACTTTAATATTAGATTATAAACTGATAATATGATATCATTGATTACTATACAATTGTAAAATTATTATGAATAAGGAGATAGCTTTCTGGCGGAGAAGAACCCCTCACTGCCGCAAGGGCATTTACCCATGGTTTTACGCCTGTGGTTCTTGGAGAACATTTAGTCTGGCACTTATACCACTCACAGCAACCATTCGCTCAGGTCCGTAGACACCATGTATGGACAGATTTCCCAGACCTATGGGCACCCCTTGAAGTAGAGTCAAAAGCTGAATATAAGAGAATCTTTAAAGATAGGGTAATTGGTGAAGGGGCATTTGGGGCTGTACGAACACTAGCGGATTTTGAGGACTTTGCGGGTCTAGATTTTAGAACCGGCACAATAACCGAAAGAAAACAATAATATCTATAATATATTTTATTGGCATAAATTCAAAAAGTCTGCTACTATATCATAGAATGATTTCATAAACGAGGAGAAATTTGATGGCTTATAGTGGTTCAGCCTTTGCAGTTAATAATACTCTTTTACTGAAAAGGTCTGATGACGTTAACGGCGATGCCCCTAGTTCATTGCAATTGGGTGAACTTGCAATTAACGTAGCTGATAGCAAACTTTATTACAAGAACTCCGTTACTAATTCTATAATCCGGAGCTAGATTAATATCTTCGATTACTGGTACCGCAAACCAGGTCACGGTAACAAGTAACACTGTTACTGGAACGTATGCTTTCTCTCTTCCAAGTGAAGTACGTGTAGATAGTTTTTTTGTTGATAGTATAGAAATTGATACTACTGGCGCCACAACCAATCAAGTTTTAAAATTTGATGGTACTAAATTTGCTCCTGGATCAGATACTGGTTTAGCTGGAACTGTATCTACTTCCACCATTGGCAATGGAGTTGCTACAAGTTTTACCGTTACCCACAACTTGGGCACCCGAGATGTTGTTGTCGTTGTTCGTAACGCCGCGAGCCCTTATGAAGTTATAGATGTTCGTTGGGAAGCCACAACTACCGCAGCTGTTACTTTAATCTTTTCTTCTCCTCCGGCATCAAACACTGTAAAAGTTGGGGTTTATGCAGCTGTAGCTGGTTCTACTATATCAATTGGATCTATTAATGATCTTGGTGATGTCACAATTTCTTCTGCCGCCGATGGAGACTTTCTCCGTTGGAATGGCACAGCATGGATTAATGATGCCGTAAACCTTTCAACTGATACTGTTGGTTCGTATGTCCAAAGTTTGGTTGCGGGCACTGGTATAACGATTACCAACAACACTGGCGAAGGTGCAACCCCAACAGTTGCCGTTGATACAACTGCTATACAGGCAAGGGTCACGGGTGTTACTGACACTGAGATTGGTTATCTAGACGGCGTAAGTTCCGCTATCCAAACACAGATAGATACGAAGGCACCGATTGCTTCCCCAACATTCACAGGAACTGTCACAATTCCATCTGGCGCTTCTATTAGCGGGTTTGCGTTACTTGCTGGACCAACATTTACTGGGACCGTTGCTGGTATTACCAAGACGATGGTTGGTCTTGGTAACGTTGACAATACTACGGACGCTGGCAAGCCAGTTTCTACAGCTGGTCAGACAGCCTTGGATCTGAAAGCTAATCTAGCTTCGCCGACTTTCACAGGTACGGTTACTGTACCTACTCCTAGCAACGCTACAGACGCGGTAACTAAGGGCTACGCCGATGCACTAAAACAGGGGCTTGACATTAAGGACTCTGTCCGTGTTGCCTCGACTACTAATATAGCAATTGCTACTGCGCTTATCAACGCCTCGGTGATTGACGGTGTGACAGTCGCAACTGGCGACAGGGTGTTACTTAAGAACCAGACGCTACCCGCAGCAAACGGAATTTACGTTGTCGTTGCTTCTGGTGCGGCTTCTCGTTCAGCGGACGCAGATAGTAGCGCAGAAGTTACGTCAGGCCTATACGTTTTCGTCTCAGAAGGTACGGCAGCCGCATCGATGGGCTTCGTATTAACTACGGCTGACCCAATTACATTAGCCACAACTGAACTAACTTTCACGCAATTTAGTGGTGCTGGTCAGGTAACAGCAGGTGCTGGTCTTACTAAGACCGGCAATACACTTGATGTTGTCGGTACGACCAACCGTATCGTGGTGGCAGCAGATGCGATTGACATAGGTACCGACGTTGTCACGTTAACAGGTACACAGACACTAACCAACAAGACATTAACATCTCCAGTCGTCAACACACCAACAGGCATCGTCAAAGGTGACGTTGGTCTTGGCAACGTTGACAATACTACAGACGCAGGCAAACCAGTTTCTACGGCTGGTCAGACAGCCCTAGATTTAAAGGCGAACCTTGCCTCCCCAACTTTCACAGGTACTGTAGTCACCCCTAGCGGTATCGCACTTATTGCTCCAGCCCTCGGTACACCTGCTTCGGGTGTAATGACAAATGTTACAGGGACGGCATCAGGGCTTACAGCAGGTAACGTAACCACCAACGCCAATTTAACTGGCCCCATTACTTCAGTTGGGAACGCAACTTCTATTGCTTCTCAAACTGGTACTGGCACCACATTTGCCATGTCTGTGGCTCCAACCTTTACGGGCGTGCCAGCGGCACCCACTGCCGCAGCGTTAACTTCTACTACTCAAATTGCTACTACAGCATTCGTGACAAGTGCTGTCGCCAATGTTACTTTGACAGGAACGACTAATGAAATAGTCGTAACTGGCACAGTTCTTAGCCTCGCAACAAATGTCACAATCCCAAATAACTTAGTCGTAACTGGGGATTTGACAGTTCAAGGAACTACAGTTACCTTAAACACCGAAACATTGGCTATTGAAGATAATATTATAGTTCTTAACTCTAATGTTACGGGCTCCCCATCAGCAAATGCTGGTGTTGAAATTGAGCGCGGGACATCAAATAATGCTTCAATTCTTTGGAATGAGACATCAGATACATGGACGTTTAGTCCAGATAATACTAATTTTAAGACAATTGCCCCAATTCAATCACCGACTTTCACAGGAACAGTTACTCTTCCAAGTGGTCAGGCACTTATTGCGCCCGCCCTAGGAACACCGGCTTCGGGTGTTATGACCAATGTTACAGGCATCGTCAATGCTGGCATAGACGCGGCTGCGGCTATCGCCCTTTCAAAATTAGCAACAGGCGCTCTGCCAACAGCAATTACTATCGCTTCTGCTAACATCGTTGATGGTACAATTGTCGCCGCGGACCTTGCTGATGGTGCGGTAACTAGTGCTAAGATTCTTGACGATTCAATCGTAAATGCTGACATTAACTCCGCCGCAGCGATTGCCCTTTCCAAATTAGCCACCGGTGCTCTGCCAACAGCAATTACTATCGCCTCAGCAAACATCGTTAATGATTCTATCGTTGATGCGGATATTAACTCCGCTGCCGCAATAGCCCTCTCCAAACTTGCTACAGGTGCTTTGCCAACCGATATTACCATTGCCTCTGCAAACATTGTTGATGGGACAATTGTCGCGGCTGACCTTGCTGCTAATGCAGTAACGACCGTTAAGATTTTGAATTTGAATGTTACAACAGGCAAGATTGATGATCTTGCGGTAACGACAGGGAAGATCAATGCTAACGCGGTAACTAACGCCAAAGCTGCACAGATGGCGACCAAGACCTATAAGGGTCGCACTTCGGCATCGACTGGCGACGCTGAGGATGTTGGTGTTGCAACTCTTAAGACAGACTTAATTTTAGTTAAGGCTGATGTTGGTCTCGGTAATGTCGATAACACCACAGACGCTGGTAAGCCAGTTTCTACAGCTGGTCAGACAGCCCTCGATCTTAAAGCTAATTTAATATCACCAACACTTGTCACTCCAGATATTGGGGCCGCAACAGGGACAAGTCTGGTGCTCTCTGGTGATTTAACAGTCAATGGAACAACTACGACAATTAATAGCACCGCAGTCAATGTTAATAACCAGGTAATTTTTGAAGGTGCAACTGCGGATAATTATGAAACAACCCTTACCGTAGTTGATCCCACCGCCGATAGAACGATCAGCCTGCCTAACGCAACTGATACTTTGGTTGGCAAAGCGACAACGGATACATTGACTAATAAGACAATTTCTGCGGCCGACAACACACTTACTATTGCTCCAACGGATTTGACCGGGGTTACGAGTACTGCCTCTGAGTTGAATATTCTTGATGGCGCAACATTAAGCACCACAGAATTAAACTATGTTGGTGGCGTAACTTCTGCCATCCAAACGCAACTTGATGAAATTGGAGGTAGGGACCCAGTTATTACCTTGGCTGGAGACTTAACTGGTTCAATTACTCTAACAAACCTTGCAAGTGGAACATTAACAGCAACAATTGCAGCTAATTCAGTTGCGCTTGGTACCGATACGACAGGTGATTATGTTGGTACGATTACTGGTGGTACTGGTGTAACATCTAGTGCAGCCACATCTGGAGAGAGCACAACGCATACTCTTTCTATCGGGCAAGATGTAGCCACAAGTGCCGCAGTAACATTTGGTAGTATTGCTACAGGAGCTATAACATTCGATTCTGGAACAGGCGAACTTAATACTTCAACTCAAGCCATAACCATTAACACAGTAACAACTGTAGATACTTTTGCCTTAGCAACTTATAGAACAGCTAAGTATTTAGTCCAGGTTACTCAGGGTTCTAAATATACTTCTTCAGAAGTATTATTGATGCATGATGGAACAGTATCTTATCTTTCAGAGTATGCTGTTATAGAGTTAGGTGCTTCTAGGATCCCGCTAACAATAGCAACAGCAGTAAGCGGTTCTGATGTTACTTTAACCGCTACTATAACAGATGCCGCAGCAACTAATGCAACAGTTAAAGTAGCCAGGACACTTATAGCAGTGTGATATAATATATATTAAGTTCTAAAAATTAAAACTAGAGGGACAGTGAACTTTAGTGGCAAATAAAGATTTTGTAGTAAAAAATAGTCTTATCGTCGGCTCATCTATAACCATTGGCGGGATTGCGCTAAATCTTGATGGTATTACGTCAGGTCAGATACTAAAGTACGATGGCACAGAGATAGCCGCAGCAAATGCTGTAGCTGATCCAGTAGTATATTCCTATACTACAACTTTTGGGGATGGCTCCAATGCTGATTATGTAATTACTCATAGTCTAAATACTAAAAATATTGTAGTTATAGTTAGTGAAGCATCTAGCCCATTTCAGGTTGTAAAAGTTGGGTGGGAAGCAACTAGCGATAATACTATAACATTAAGACTCGCCGGGCCAGTATTAAGCAGCTCGAGAAAAGTTTTGATTTTTTCAGTTGGCGATCAAACTTACTACAACAAAACTATTGGAGATGGAGCCGCTACATCAATAAGTATAGTGCATAGCCTTGGTTCAAGAGACGTAATTGTAGTAGCAAAAAGTATAACAAGTCCATATGAGCAGATATTAGTTGATGCCCACTCCGATTCATCTCAAGTTGTTACTTTAGACTTTAATGCCCCACCTGGGGCAGATTCTATAATAGTTTCAATATTTTTGCCGCTAGAAAATCATCATTATAGAAAATTGGTAGGAGATGATACAAGTAAAAATATAGTGATTAACCACGGGTTAGGTACTAGAAATGTGGGACTGATTTCAAGAGATGCAGGTAATATGTATGATTTTCCTGAAGTTTTATGGGAAGCCACAAGTTTAGATACAATTACTTTAAGATATTCAGTAGCACCATCTTTAAATTCTAGATATATTACTGTCTATTCAGGTATTGGTGGGGCAAAAAGAATATCTGAATCTATTATAGATCTATCGGTAAATGTTCCCGATACTTCATCAAGCACGGGGGTAACTGGAGATATTGCTTTCAATAGTTCATATCTTTATATTTGCACCTCGCAAGATACCTGGAAAAGGATTGCCTTATCTAGTTGGTAATATGTGCTATAATTAACACATGTCTATAGACCAAGAAAAAACTAATATTATAATTAGCAAAGAACAGATTCAAGAGTGGAATATTCTTTTTGCGCTACCCTGTTATGACTCACATGTAACAGAACCATTTATGATGTCATTGTTACAGGCGCTTCTTTATTATAAAGAAATTGGCTTAAAATACTCTGTGTGTACAATATCAGATTCTTTAATAAGTAGGGCAAGAAATAACCTTGCCGCTAAGTTTATGGCAAATCCAGATTTTACACATATGATGTGCATCGATGCTGATATCCAATTTGACAAAGAGTCTATTTTAAAACTATTATGGCATGACAAAGAAGTCATTACAGCGTCATATCCAACCAAAGAAATTGATTGGGATAAGGTAAAAGAAGGGGTATTATCAGAAGTAGAAACGTCTTCTCTTCTAGAATATTCTGCTAAATATGTTGTACATTTAGCCAAACCTGGTGAAACTAAATTAAATACAGAAAAAGGTGCCATAGAATGTTATGAAGCGGGCACTGGTTTTATGTTAATTAAGCGTCAAGTTTTCGAAAAAATGTTTAAAAAATATAAAAAATTAAAATATAAAGATGATACTGGCGCTCTTGTCGGAGCAGAGAAAGAGAACGCCTATGCATTATTCAATTCATATATAGATGACGATGGTAGATTCCTTTCTGAAGATTACGGCTTTTGTAGATATTGGCAAAAAAGTGGTGGAAAAGTTTGGATAGACCCGAGTATCGATCTATCTCATTTCGGTCGCATAAAATACCAAGGAAAAATGCTAAATTTCTTAAAAAGAATAACAGAATAATAGAATAATCAAAATGTTCTATTACTATATGTTGTGATTATAATAATTATTTTAAAATAGGAGATCTATGGCCCGCTTAAGGATTGAGTCTGCACCAGAAGTAACAATATTCGATGAAGCTTTTGTGGTTAAGGCAGCCTCTGGAGCAACTGCTCCTTTATTCCAATTTAAAGATTCTTCAGGCACAGTTGTCGGAGATATCACAACAGCAGGTGTTTTCAACGTAGTCTCAGTTGTTGCCTCTAATGCTGGGACAGGCGCTACAGCTCTCGCTACAAGGGGATATGTAGACACATTATCGGCGGGTATTCGTTGGCAAGAAGCAACAGGTTTTGCAACAACTGCGGTATTGCCAGCTTCCGTCTATGATAATGGAACATCTGGAGTTGGAGCCACTCTTACCGGTACCTCAAATGGAAGATTATCAATAGATTCCACAAACCAAACAACTGGCAAATCTATTCTAGTGAAAGACCAATCTAATAGTACAGAAAATGGTATTTACACTATTACGGCTCAAGGAACTGTAAGTACACCGTTTATTTTGACACGTCGCGTTGATTCAGATAATAGTGCTTTTGGAAAGGTCAAAGTAGGTGACGCAGTATTGGTATTATCCGGAACAATAAATTCTAATCAAGGTTATATTTTATCATCTGATGGATCAGGGGTAGATGGTGTGTTCTCACTAGGAACCGATATTCTAACCTGGAACCAATTTACCGGAACTGCTGCCCTAACAGTAGGTAATGGTCTTACTAAGACCCGGAAACTCTATAGATATAATAACAGAAAATTCTGGAAGAATTGTAATTAACTCAGATTCAATTGATCTTGGAACTGTTAGCCAATCAAATTCCAATGGTTTTAATACCGTAAGCTTTATTAGTTCTGTTACCGTTGACGGTTACGGTAGAGTCACAGGTCAAGAAACTTCTAGTGTATCTTTTTCTGGATATGCTACACTAAGTTCACCAACATTCACTGATACACCAGCCGCTCCTACAGCGGCAGCCGCAACATCAACTACACAACTTGCAACAACAGCATTCGTGACAACCGCAGACAATCTTAAAGCGAATCTTGCCGATCCCACTTTCACAGGTACTGTCACACTCCCAGCTAACACCGTTACATCGGGGATGATTCTTAATGGTACAATTCTGGATACTGATATTAACGCTTCTGCCGCTATTGCCGCAACAAAGA
>Ga0209390_10009215_pt1 | contig 11913 bp, 10 predicted proteins | sample BON01_FD_187212 | JGI IMG/M metagenome (GOLD analysis project Ga0209390, IMG submission 187212) | Freshwater microbial communities from Lake Bonney liftoff mats and glacier meltwater in Antarctica - BON-01 (SPAdes) (version 2) | ecosystem: Environmental > Aquatic > Freshwater > Ice > Glacier... | reverse complement strand
CACTTTTTCGACGGTTCCCTTGGGGCTGACAAAACTGGAAGCGTTTTTCATGGGTAAGAGCGCCTCGACTCGTATCGAGAGACTTTTGCCTAGTTTGAATCCACTTCCACTGGAGCTGAATTATGCCCTCTTGCGCCGCTACATGCCTGTGCCGGAGCGGACGAAACAATAATAGTTTCGAGGTCGTGGCTATACGGCTCATTCTTGATGCCCAAAGTGCGGATAAGCTCCTGATCTTCGACCCCGTCTCCGGCAACGTAAGCTAACTCACCGGCTGCGGTATGTTGGCCCAGCTAAGCACTGCAATCAGGAACAGCGCAATCATCGCCACAGCGCAGCCAAACCGAGCCACGGTTGAAAGTAGAAACCCCGCGGTCGCGCCGACGCCTGCTCGGAGTGAGTCACGATCACCTTTTTTGGCGCCGAACTTTTCGGCGGCGAATGCACCCAAAAAAGTGCCGAGCAGTAAAGCGGGGAGCGAAAAAAACATCCCGATCAAAGCGCCGCCACTGGCTCCAGTCATGCCCCATTTAGATCCGCCGAAAAGACGCGTGCCGATAATTACTCCTGCAATATCTGCGAGCACGGAGAGAAACCAAAACAGACCAATCCAACCGATCCCGGCCCAGACAATGGACTCGGGGATAAAGAATTTAGCCAGAAATACGCCGAGCAGAATAAACGTAGTTCCGGGCAGCATCGGCACGATAGTGCCAATGAGGCCGACCATCATCAAAAATCCAACCATGCTCCAGATCAGGTAATCCACATTCACAGGACACGTGAGAACCCGCCTAGGTTGCAAACAAATCACACCTCCTAGGTGAGATGCTTACATGTTTTGAGGGGGTGTGAAACCGTGTCGCATCACGTTTTCGATCGTCACTTGCGGAAAGAGGGAATGCTGGAGTTATTCTTTTCCGCCCGCCTAGGTGCCGCAACCCGACATCTTAACGCCATCCGAATGGATGGCGTTCGACAATCGCACCATAAGATACGGATGGGCTGCGGGAGAAAAGCCCGCCAGCAAGCGCGTAATCGGTGCCGTTTACTTGGGCGAAAGCTTCGTCCAGATCTTTGGCGCTAAGAATAGACACGACGGAACCAAAAATTTCCTCACGAGCGATGACATGATCTGGCTTCATATTGGTGAAAACAGCAGGCGGCACGAAATAATCTTCTGTCGGGGTGGCTCCTTGCCAGGCGAGATGGGATTTAACTGAGCCCTGCCTTCATGGCGGGATTGAGCGCGACGGCCTGATCACCCAAATATTCCTGCAGATGCCGGACGATTTCTGATTAAGATTTGAGGGTCGGGAGCACATCGACGAAACGAAAAAGATGCGTCTTGAACATCGAGTCTTTCATCGACCACTCCATCAGGCCAGCGTCGGCGCCTGTTAGGTTAAATTTAGGGCATGCGGGCTACACCAATAGACAATCGCGATTCATTTCCCATCACTGGCTCCTGTTTGAGCCAAAAGGGGGAAACAATAGTCTCTTTGGGTGAGTGGGTTAGCCGTTCGCGTATCATGCTTGGCTCAGAGGGGGCAGGCTGACATGAAAAGATCTGCGACTTATCCGCATGAGCCGTGTTCTGGGTATGAAAGATGAAACTTCAGTGCGAACCAACCCAGAGGGAATGATCACCCCGATCGATTTTACTACGTTCATGCGCAACTACCAAAATATGGTCTTTTCTACCGCCGTCCGCCTCGTTGGCAACGAAGCGCAGGCGCAGGATATTTCCCAGGAAGTCTTTCTAAAAGCCTATCAACATTTTGACCAATTGGAAACCAGCCCGAAGGCGGGTGGCTGGCTAAAGAAGGTGGCGACCAATCTATCGCTCAATCATCTTACCCGCTATCGTAATCGCTGGCGTTTCTTTTCCGAATTCAAGCGCACGGGGTCTGATCAAGATGCGACTTCTGAGACTGAAATCGAGTTTGCAGATCAGGCTCACTTTTTAAGTGGTATCGATAGTGAAGAAAGAAAAGTCTGGCTCGCGGAGGCGCTCGAGGAATTGCCTGATCACCAACGTGTGCCGCTCGTGCTCTACCATTTTGAAGATATGCCTTACGATGAGATTGCGAAAAAACTTCGGGTCTCTCTCAGCAAAGTAAAAACCGATATTCTGCGCGCCCGCGCCGCCTTAGCCCAGGTGTTAACCCGAAGCGGAGCCACCCACGAAACCTTTACCAACTAATACCATGATGAAACCTAATCCAGAGGATCTCGAGAAACTCATCCATGATAGTCTGCGTTCATTGCCAGAGCGCCGCGCGCCGCGTTCGCTTGAGGATAATGTCTGGGCGGCGATCCAAGCGCAGCAGGCACAGCCTTGGTGGCGACAATCTTTCGGCCATTGGCCGATGGCGGTCCGCGCGGGGTTCCTCGCGTTCACCGGACTCCTTGCGGCTACCTTGATCGCTTCGATAATCCACTGGGGTGGTCAGGTCGATACGGCGTCGGCCTTGTCCGGTCCGGAGATGATCTTAGCGAAAATAACAGGATTTGGCTCCGCCTTACATCGTATCTGGGCCTTGGTGCTTCGCGCCATCCCAGCCGTCTGGCTGTATGGTGGACTCGCTTTCATCGCGGTAATGTATGTGACCCTCATCGGGGTCAGTGCGACCGCTTACCGCACCCTAATTTCTAAACGTTAATTTCCCTCCTAATATGAAAACCCGCTCCAAAAACGTATTCGTTAGCGTGATGATTGTCCTCAGCTTCGCGTTTGCACTGGCGTTAGTCGCACGTGCTCAAACCACGGCTGAATCGCCCGCGCCGGTTGACGCCACAGGACCTGCAGCGGCACCAGCTCCATCTAAACCGACACCGATGGAAACCGCAGAGAAGGATCAGGCGGCTACTCCCGAGCTTCGGCGGATAGATGATTCTGCAGCGTTAGCCACAGCTGACTCGATAGATGTCGAAACGACAAAGACGGTAGCCGTGGTCATCGATCTTAGTGACGATGAAACGGGCGTCGTTGCAGATTTGGATACAGTTATCGAAGAGTTGGATGATGACGAACGGTATGAAAATAACCGGGGTCAGGAGTGGCTTTCATTTGGCGACACCACTGTTCCAAGCGGCGCGGTGGCGTCGGAAGTCGTGACGTTTATGGGCAATACGGTGCTCAAGGGGGAAAGTGTATCCGAGGTCGTGTCGATTTTCGGAGATACGACAGTCACGGGTAAAGCGGGTGGCGAGGTGTTGGCTATCTTCGGAGATGTCTATATCGATGGAGAAGTAGGAGGGGAAGTGATCGCGGTTTTTGGGAGTGTTACCCTGGGATCAAAGGCGGTTGTGAATGGTGAAGTTGTGGTAATTGGTGGTCAGCTACTTCGCGATGATAACGCCATCGTGCATGGAGGCGTGCAGGAAATTCACTTCATGGGTGATCAGGCAAATCTGGATGCGTTGCGCTTGTGGATCCATGAGTGCCTGTTGTATGGACGACCACTCGCATTTAACAGCGGTCTGCAGTGGGCATGGGTTTTAGCAGGGGGTGCATTGGCATTCTATGTCCTGCTGGCTCTGATGTTTCCAAAGGGGATCAATCAGTGCGTGGCAACTCTCGAGGAACGCCCGGGATATTCGATGTTGGCGGTGCTGTTATCTGTCCTCGCTATACCTATTCTGACCATCTTGTTGGCCGTAACCGGCGTGGGGGTCCTCCTCCTCCCATTTATTTTCATGGGAGTGTTCTTCGGCACTGTCTTTGGTAAAGTGGTCATGAGCGCATGGTTGGGCCGACGCTTCACGCGCCACTTCGGTGATGGCGCTCTCAACCATGCTGCGGTGGCCACGCTTCTAGGCGGAATACTTGTGCTGCTTCTCTATACCGTGCCGTTTCTGGGATTCTTCATTTGGAAGGTCTTTGGGGTTATTGGATGGGGCGTAGTGATTTACACCTTGATCCTTGAGATGCGGAAGAATCGCCCGATTCCTGCGCCGCCCAGCAGTTCTACCGCTGTGGCCGGGGTAGGGGTTGCAAATACTGATAAACCGCAACCACCTGAGCTTCCGTTAACCTCGCTGCCACGAGTTGGTTTCTGGATGCGGATCGCGGCGACTCTGATTGATGTGATCGTGGTCGGTATTGTGGGCTCGATCCTATTTCTTTCCGAATGGTTCCTGCTACTTTTCGCAGTGTATTGCGCGGTGCTTTGGGTAACCAAAGGCACCACGATCGGCGGAATTGTCTTCGGTTTGAAGATCGTGCGTTTGGATGAAGGTCCGGTGGATTGGTCAGTATCAATTGTGCGTGTGCTGGCAGGCTTCCTGTCCTTAGTGGTCGCCGGGCTTGGATTTATCTGGGTCGCGTTTGATCCTGAGAAACAATCATGGCACGATAAGATCGCGGGCACGATTGTGGTCCGCACGCCTCGTGGTGGTTCACTCGTCTAACACGCTAACAATGAATATACTGATCCTTTTTACCATCTGGTGTGCTCTCGCGGTTCTGGCTTGGCCGATCGCCTTGCTGGCCCTGGTCATGCTGCCGTTGCTCTGGTTGATCGCCTTGCCGTTTCGGTTAGTGGGAGTGGTGGTTTCGTCGGCGTTTATCTTTGTGCGGACCGTGCTTCTGCTGCCGTCGCGGTGGCTGGGATATCGTCCTCTCTGAGTTCAGTGATTTTCGATAGTGGTATCGCATGCCTTGTCTTCGCGATCCACGCCGATAGTTTGCCGCGTCATCCGTTGAGCGGATTCCTGCTAATGAACTCCCTGGTTTGTCATTGCGAGAGAGGTGGAGCCGACCGCGGCAATCCACGAGTGGGTAGACGTGGTCGACATGTAATTCGTGGATGGCCACGTCGCTGCGCTCCTCGCCATGACAGACTGATATCAATATCCGATTTTCGATACTGACAGCGCGGCGCTCGGCCCAATGGTAAGTCCCATGGCAAAACCAGTGGTTGGAATCATCATGGGCAGCACTTCCGATTGGGAAACGATGCAGCACGCCGCGGCGATGTTGGATCAGTTGGGAGTGCCTTACGAAAAGAAGGTGGTGAGTGCGCATCGCACGCCGAAGTTGATGGTCACTTATGCAGGCAATGCCGAGAAGCGTGGCTTGAAGGTGATCATCGCCGGAGCGGGTGGGGCAGCGCATCTACCCGGAATGACGGCCTCGATGACGACTTTGCCAGTGCTAGGAGTGCCCGTGCAATCGGCGGCGCTCAAGGGAATGGATTCTTTGCTTTCGATTGTGCAAATGCCGGGAGGCGTGCCGGTCGCCACGTTTGCGATAGGTAAAGCGGGCGCGACGAATGCGGCGTTGTTTGCCGCGCAGATTATTTCACAGAGTGATAAACGGGTTAAGAAGGCGGTCGAAACTCATCGTGAGACGCAGACAGCGACCGTGTTGAAATCGAGATTACCTTCGGCGTGATGGAACTTTTTTCTCCCTTCTGGGCGTGTTCGCCTTGGTTTTGATTCATGGGGTTTTTAAAAAACGAACCCAAACTAGGCGCACACAGGGTGCTCGCCGACGTCGAGCTTGGTAGGGGCGTGGCTTGTCCGCGCCCGTTTCGCTTGCCGCCTTTCAGTTTAGGAGTTCCTTCATGTCTATGATTCTTCCCGGTAGCACAATTGGTATTCTTGGCGGTGGTCAACTTGGCCGCATGTTGGCGCAGGCGGCGCAGACTTTGGGCTATCGTGTGCATATCTATGAGCCGCAGACGAATTGCCCTGCAGGGGCGGTGGCCAACAAGGAGTATAATGCTTCCTACACAGATCTGGAACAGTTGCGCGAGTTTGCGCGCAGTTGTGATGTAGTGACCTACGAGTTTGAGAATATCCCCGCTGAGCCGTTGAGAGAGATCGAATCGCTAACCCAATTGCACCCGCAGTGGTCGGTGTTGGCGATCTGCCAGAACCGGCTTCGCGAAAAGCGCTGGTTGCGGAGTAATGCGATTCCGCATGTAAACTTTGCGGAAGTGGAGGAGGGCGGTGACATCGCGGCGGCGATTAACAGCGTGGGTATTCCCTGCGTCGTGAAAACCGCGGATTTCGGCTACGATGGGAAAGGGCAGTTAAAGGTGACTGATGATGAAGGTATCGCCCGCGCGACCGAGCAATTTGCCGACCAGCGTGCCGTGGTGGAGCGCTACATTAATTTCAAATGCGAGCTTTCGGTTGTGGTCGCACGTTCGCCCGGCGGCGAAGCCAAGGCATTTCCGATCGCCGAAAATATCCATACGAATCACATCCTGGATTTCTCCATCGTGCCTGCTCGCGTTGATGAAAGAATCAAGTTGGAGGCAGAGCAGTTGGGACTATCGATTGCGGAGAAGCTGGACGTGGTGGGCTTGATTGCGGTTGAGATATTTTTGACCGACACGGATCAGCTAGTCGTCAATGAGATGGCTCCTCGCCCGCACAATTCCGGGCACTACACGATGGATGCCTGTGTGACTTCGCAGTTCGAACAGCATATCCGCGCCGTCTGCAATTTGCCCTTAGGTGATCCTAGTTTGTGCAGTCCTGTCGTAATGGTGAATATCTTGGGCGATGCGTGGTTCGATAAAACCACGACGGAATCCAAGACACCTGCCTGGGAGGCCTTGCTCGCGGAGTCATCAGTCAAACTTCACCTTTATGGCAAAGCGGCGCCCCGGATGGGACGCAAGATGGGCCACTTTAATCTCACAGCATCAACTGCTGATGAGGCGCTCTATCAGGCGCGAGCGGCTAAGGCTCTAATCTGATTTCCTGTGCGAGTTCTCCGGTTGGATTGGATAGAGTGGAAGGTGTTGTTCTCGTCCTGTTTCGGCTAGGGCTATACTCCATCTAGCGTAACGTATCTGTAACGTAATTTGTTTGATTCGGAGTTGAGGAAAGGGCTATGTCATAAACAAGAGAGTATGATGACCTTAGCGTCGTCCTCTTCCCCTAACACCCACAACACACACACAACTGAACTATGAATACACTTCCCGACTGGAAGACGTGGAATTCCCACGTCTTGTTGGATCGCGTCGCTTTGCTTGGCATTCAAGCTAAACGATTTGCTGCGTGCGCTGCTTTAGCCTTGTTGACGACATTGGTCGTAAGCAGCACTGGCTTTGCTCAAACTAATACTACTGGATCAATTTCCGGTAATGTCGATGCCGGTAGCATGGTGACTGCTGTTAGCATTGATACCGGATATACCCGTAATATCACCGCTTCCGCTAACGGCTCATTTGCTATTACCTCCCTGCCTCCTGGTCGGTATACGGTGACTGCGGAGGGTGAAGAAGCTCAAGCTACTGTTGATGTGGCTTTGGGTTCTACTTCGAACGTATCATTTGTCGCCAGCGATATCATTCTGCTGGAAAAATTCCAAGTTTCCGGAGCTTCGTTCAATCCAATTGATTTTGGACGCACAGAATCGGTTACGGTCTTTAACGCCGCTCAGCTCAAGAAGCTTCCTGTCGCACGTAATACGACGGCCATCGCACTGATGGCTCCGGGCACCGTCCAATCTGATCCTGGTTTTGGTAATCTGGTTTCCTTTGGTGGAGCTTCGGTGGCTGAAAATGCTTATTTCGTGGATGGCTTCAATTTAAGCGATTTCCGCACTGGCACAAAGCCCATGCAGGTGCCTTATGAAGCCTATGACCAGTTTGAGATCAAGACGGGTGGGTATTCTGCTGAGTTTGGCCGTTCGCTAGGTGGTGTGGTTAACGCCACCACGAAATCTGGCACCAATACTTATAAAGCGGGTGCCAATGTGTATTACACTCCTGATGCTGGGTATGAGGATCGTCCTGATAAATTTTTCACTGACCAAGATGGTAATCCCGGTGAAGTTTGGCGGATCAATAGCGAAGATGAGCGTGAGATACTAGATGCTAATATCTATGCTAGTGGCCCGATCATAAAAGATAAGCTCTTCTTTTATGGTCTCTACAATGCCCGCGATATACAAAGCACGGATATTATCTCCGGTGGCACCCGTATTCGTCGTCAAAAAAGCGATGACCCATTTTATCTGGGCAAAATTACCGCGATTCCATTTTCTGGTCACACCTTGGATGTGACTTACATGAAGGCGGAAAGAATTACCATCAACAGTGATTCAGACTATGATTCAGTTGCTCGAAATGATTTGGGCACCAGCCCCAGCACAATCACTTCTACTCTCGGTGGTGAAGTTAAGATCGGTCGTTATGTAGGCAGCATTACGGATAATCTCACGGTTTCCGCCATGTATGGCGAAGGTGAAAACGCACTCTCGACTTTAAGCGATGTCGATACCCAACCCCTGGTGCTAGATGCTCGTAGTGGATCTTCCCAACGTCTTTCTGGTTCAACTAGCATTGTGCAAACTGGCTTGGATACTCGTAAAGCTATGCGTTTTGATGTGGGCTACCACTTCTCCTTGATGGGAGAGCATCAATTGCGGGTTGGATTTGACCGCGAGAAAAATACCTCTGCGGATAATTCCGCGTATTCCGGTGGGCTCTATCACCGTTATATTGCCGTTACACCTGGCGCCTCACTCGGTGGGGGCACGGTTCCAGCTGGGGTAACTCAAGTTGTGCGTGATCGTGTTTACTCAGTTGCTGGTGCCTTTGAAGTGCAGACAGATGCATATTACATTGAAGACAACTGGTCTTTGATGGAGGGCCGTCTACGGCTGCGTCTTGGCGCGCGTAATGAATCCTTCACCAATCTGAATAAAGATGGTGATATCTTCATTGAAATTAAGGATCAGCTCGCTCCTCGTTTAGGAGCTTCCTTCGATCTTTATGGGGACAAGAAGACCAAGATCTATGCTAACTATGGTCGATATCATATGCCGGTTGCCTCGAATACCAATGTCCGCCTTTCCGGTGGAGAGCTCTTCACTCAGCAATATTTCGTCTTGGATAGCGTTAATGCTGATGGAACTCCGAGTAAAGGAGCTGCAATTGGCGATCTGAAATTCTACTCCGATGGTAGTATTCCTGACAAGGACACCATTGTGGATAGTGACATCAAGCCCATGTATCAAGATGAGATCATCCTTGGTGTTGATCACGCGATCAACTCGGAGTTGCGCGTCGGCGCTCGTGGCACCTATCGCGAACTGAAAAGCACCATGGACGATATGATCATCGACCATGCTCTAACTGATTATGCACGTAATAATCTGGGTATTGTCGGCGCTGATTTCACTGATTATTATCATTATGTTCTGGGCAATCCCGGAGCTGGTATGCAGACGGCCTGGGATTTTGAAGATGGCAACGGTGTCGTCCCGGTCACCTTGACCGCTGCGCAGCTTGGTTATGAAGAAGCTGTGCGTAAGTATGCTGCGGTTGAACTCTTCTTTGAGAAAGTTTGGGACGGTAAGTGGTCTGCCCAATTTTCTTATACTTGGTCGCAGAGTTACGGAAATACAGAAGGCTGGGTTCTTTCAGATAATGACCAAGATGACGCTGGAATTACGCTGCAATTCGACACCCCGGATATCCAGCGCAATTCGAATGGCTCCTTGGCTAATGACCGTCGTCATGCCTTTAAATTCTTTGGTTCATACGCGTTGACCGAAGAATTACTGCTGGGCGTCAATGGTCGTTATACTTCTGGTCGCGGAATCAATAAGATCGGTTGGTATAATGACTCGGTGACTGGCACGGGCTATGAAGGTAACTATTACTTGGTTCCTCGTGGTAAAGCAGGCCGCCTTGATTGGGTATTCGAAGGTGACTTAAGTTTCCGCTACACTCCGAAGTGGGCTAATAATAAGTTTTCAGTCCAACTGGACATCTTCAATGTGCTCAATTTTCAAGCTGTGACAGAAGTAGCTGAGGTTGCCGAGATCGATTTGTCCGGCACTCCGGATGCGACCTACAGGCTCCCAACTGCTTGGCAGACTCCTCGGCGTATTCAGATCAGCGCTAGCTACGGTTTCTAATTTAGAAATATAGTTAATCTATTCCTCCCATGGCGGCCGGTTATATCCGGCCGCCATTTTATTGTCAGGGCAGAGGGGCTACCTGGGTCTTGAATCTTGTTTTCCAAATCAACCCACTGAGAAAGTAAACTCGGTGGTCGCATCGATAATGGCCCATTGATCAGGAGTCTGGAGCCCACCCAATGAGAGCAATTTCCTGCCTGATAGATTATGAGTGGTCACACCGTTTGTCAGGGTTAGGTCGGCAATAGTGACGATACCTGTCCCATGAGTGGATAGCTTTAGCTCAATGGGACCACGGGTCGGATCACAGCCAATAGGAGCCGCATAGATGTGGGTGGGCCCATTACGCCGTCGTGCGGCAGTGCTGATAAACTCAATTGTGTGACACGATTTAATCACCTCCCATTTCGAGCCGACTTTTTGGGAGAGATCGATTCGCAGCACTCCGGGGTGGGTATTGCGAACTTCATACGAGCACTGCCAGCAACCCATCAACGGATTGGCCGTAAACGCGCTTTGCTCATCCTCATCGACCGCGAGAATCCATTCACGGAGCTGCTGCAACTGTTTCATATCATGAGCGAGAATCGCTTCGTTGGGGCCGACTGGTTTCGGGTAACGACTGCATTTCCACATTTCCCGAGCCGCTTTGAGACCCTGCTTCAAGACGGGGCCGAGCTGATCGCCCAATCGATGAAGTTTTGTCAATGTCGTCTTGGTCGATTTTCTGGCGGCGATTTGCTGACGCAACTGCCTGACCAGAGATTGGCCTTCGCGCACGAATAGATCGCGCTGAGCCAGATAGTAGCGGTAATCGATACTACTGCGCAAAACTGTGGGCCATTTCGCTGCTCGCTGCTTCAGCTTCGCTACAAATCGCGATGAATCTCGGAAGAGTTGGAGCTCGCCGTTCCCGCCGGATGCGAGCGCCCAGCCTTTGTTGATCTCCCAGCGTGGGTAGCCCGTGAATGCATGGTCATCGGTATCGAGCAGAGCGCGGGCTATTGCTTTTGAATTTTTGACGTCGAAGGTGCGTTTTAATCCGGCGGCGAGCATGGACTCGTGAGACGTGTCTTCAGGCTTGAGCCACAATTGGGCCGAGGCGGCATCGACGAGGGTAGTGGTTTCCATCGCGAGTCGGTCAGGCTCCCATGAAGTGATCAGCATGCCCTCGGCCTGAGTTTCCCGGCCGCGTTTCCACCATGTTTTGATGTTGGTCAGGCGATCATGAAAATGCGGCAGCGGTTCGTAGCGAAATGCTCCATTCATGGGGCAGCCCCAGTATTTGATACCGTGTTTCCTTAGCGGGGTGGCGAGGTCGCGCTCGATGTAATTGAAGAACTCCACCTGCGGATGCTTTTTAAACGGATAGTAATACCAATCGTAGGCGGTGATATCCTTGGGTAGCAGTGGTATGGCATCGGGGAGGAAATAAAGCATATCGGCCCACATCCCCATTTCGAGATCGAGAGACTTGGTGAGCTTGCGCAGACGTTGCACGTGGCGGGCGAAATGGGCGGCGCGACCTATTCGCTTGATCTCGCGTTGGCTCAACGGGTGCTGCCCGAGGCTAAACGATTCGTCGAGACCGACATGAACTTTGCCCACCGTGCAGAAAGGCCGCATGTCGCTGATCAGTTTCTCGGCGATCTCCAGCGTGCGGGGATGCAGTGGGCAAATCTGGCCGATGGCTTTGGGACTGCCGTCGGGATTGCGGCATTCGTTGAGATCACGCAGCTCAGGGACTTTGACGATATACTGCGTGTGCCCGAGCAGGTTGATAATCGGCACTGTTTTGATCCCGAGTTTCTCCGCTTTGGCTACCAGCTTCTCCATCTGTCGATACGAGTAAGCATCGTGGCGCGCGATCTGGGGAAGACTGGGAAACTCCACGGCATCTTCGAGATGCAGATAGAGTTCCTGATAGCCCCAGTCGGCATAACGGGGTAGCTGCTCCATTAACCAGGAGAAGCGCTCGATCTGGCGGGCGATATCCCATTGGAACGCGCGAA
>Ga0209390_10009214_pt1 | contig 11916 bp, 6 predicted proteins | sample BON01_FD_187212 | JGI IMG/M metagenome (GOLD analysis project Ga0209390, IMG submission 187212) | Freshwater microbial communities from Lake Bonney liftoff mats and glacier meltwater in Antarctica - BON-01 (SPAdes) (version 2) | ecosystem: Environmental > Aquatic > Freshwater > Ice > Glacier... | reverse complement strand
CCTAAGCGTGGCGAAAATGACGCGCGTCGGAATAACCGCCAACTGAATGCCTGGCGCGGTGCTATTTTGCGTGCCGTCGAAATGCAATCCAATCGACAGGGGGATTATGCCGTCAGCGTCGTTGTCGTAACAGAAAGGCTGATGGTCAGCGGCAAATGCCAGACAATCGAAGTGCGGGCTTGTCCTATAGCGTGGCGGCCGCATCCGAAAAGATCGCCTTCGCCCAGCGCGGTTATGAGGATTAGTGGCAGGCGCTGGATTGAGTGCGAGGCGGACTGATGGAGGGTGGCAAGTTGATGGGGGGGCGAGCTGACGGCGGTAATGCCGAAGGCGCGGCCGTGGTGAAGTGGCCAATAATGCTGCCCAATTTCGTGGATTCTGACCCACAGAAGTGAACCGTTTAAAAGAATCTCTCGAACCTAACCCTTAGAGCGGTTAACCCTGTGGCATGTTCACCGAGTATCACGCCAAATACACTGCCCATGATTTGACGAAGCTGGCACCTCCCGGCTCGGAGGATCAGCTATCGATGTCGTTGTTCGATGCATCGGTGGACCTTAACCCACATCAAATTGAAGCCGCTATGTTCGCACTTCAATCACCACTTGCCGAGGGCGCCCTCCTTGCGGATGAGGTTGGTTTGGGCAAAACCATTGAGGCCGGGATCGTCCTTTGTCAGAAGTGGGCCGAGCGGAAACGAAAGCTTATCATCATCTGCCCTGCTGCGATCCGCCAGCAATGGGCTGCGGAACTGACAAATAAATTTAATCTCCCAGCGGTCGTAATTGACGCGCGAACCTATCGCCAAATGAAAGCTGAAGGCATTCCCTTCCCGTTGTCGCAGAAGCGTATCGTAATTCTTTCCTATCACTATGCGGCCAAGCTTCAGGATGAGTTGCGCCAAGTGGAATGGGACCTCGTCGTGATCGATGAAGCGCACAAGCTTCGGAACGCCTATCGCCCAAGCAACCGTATAGGTCAGGCTTTGCAGCGGGCCGTTAATGGTCGAAAGAAACTCCTGCTTACTGCAACACCACTTCAAAACAGCCTGATGGAGATTTTTGGGCTGACAAACTTCATTGATCCCAACATTTTTGGGGACGCGAACAGTTTTCGGTCGAAGTACGTGAATGCAGGAGGCGATCTTCCTGAACTAAGGGCCCGGTTGGCGGATTTCTGCAAGCGGACGCTTCGAAAGCAGGTGCTCGAATATGTCAAATACACCCAGCGGCGCGCCATGACACAGCCATTCTTTCCGGCAGAGAATGAACAGGCGCTGTATGACGGAATTACACGTTTTCTGCAAAGGGAGGACACCTATGCCATTCCGTCCCAGCAGCGCCATCTGACCGTCCTGATCCTACGAAAGTTGCTGGCTTCATCCACTCAGGCGATCACTGGAACCCTAGAAACCTTGCGCGCTCGTCTGGAGACCCTTCGGAAAGGCGAGCCTGTCAAGGGCGACCTGGCGGAAGTCATCTCCTTCGAAAATGAGCTTGAAGAGGAAATCCTTGAAGAATGGGACGACCAAGATGAAACGATCGAGGTCAGCCCAGACACGATTGATTACGTGAAGCTTCGGCGGGAAATCGATGACATTTCGGTTTTGATCCAGTTGGCGCGCTCCATCCATACGGACACCAAGTCGAAGGCACTGCTAACGGCACTTGAAATCGGCTTCTCGGAACAGCATCGCATGGGTGCGCATCGCAAGGCTTTGATCTTTACTGAGTCTCGGCGCACGCAGGACTACCTGCGAGATTTCTTGGAAAGGAATGGCTACGAGGGCCAAGTCGTGACTTTCAGCGGGACAAATTCCGACCGCAAAGCGCAGGACATCTATGAGCGCTGGGCTGCTGATCCCACGAACCGGGAACAGATCACTGGTTCGCGAGCAATCGATGTGCGCGCCGCGCTCATCGATGAGTTCCGAAACCATGCGCCGATCATGATAGCGACCGAGGCAGCGGCTGAGGGTGTGAACCTTCAGTTTTGCTCTCAGGTGATCAATTATGACCTTCCTTGGAACCCCCAACGGATTGAGCAGCGCATTGGCCGCTGCCATCGCTACGGACAGACACACGACGTCATCGTCGTAAATTTCCTGAACGAACGGAATGACGCCGACAGGCGGGTCCATGCACTTCTGACAGAGAAGTTTAATCTGTTCGACGGCGTTTTCGGGGCGTCTGATGAGGTGCTCGGGACGATTGAGTCTGGCGTCGACTTTGAAAAGCGCATCCTCGCAATTTACCAGGACTGCCGCACACCCGAGGCTATTGCTGCTGCCTTTGACGAGCTGCAAGCACAACTGGAAGAACAAATCCGTAGCCGGATGGAGGACACCAGACGGGCGCTGCTCGAAAACTTCGACGAGGATGTTCACGCCCGGCTGAAGCTGCGGCTGGCCAATGCCCGCGAACAGCTAGACCGTGTCGGTCGGAAGTTCTGGGATCTGACCGGCGCCATCCTTTCCGACCGCGCGAAGTTTGATGAAGCGAATCTGGCGTTCGACCTTCTCGCCCCACCCGCGCCCGACCTCCGGCCCGGGCGCTACCACCTGATCTCGCGGCAGTCGGCAGCAGATCGCGCCACGAACGAACATGGATATTTTCTCTATCGCCTCTCGCATCCCCTCGGGGAGCATGTGATCGGGACGGCCAAGGATGCGGATACGCCGGTCGCAGAGCTGCACTTCGATGTGACCAATCACCCTACGCGTGTGGCGATTGTCGAGACGCTGAAGGGGCGGCGCGGTTGGCTGACGCTGCGCAAGCTGACGGTGACGACCTTCGAAACCGAGGAATACCTGCTGTTCTCCGGCATCGACGACAACGGCCGCTCCATCGACCATGAGGCTTGCGTCAAGCTGTTCGCGGTGGGCGCAGACGTTCTTCCTATCGAAACGCCAGCCAGCACTGTCGCCGACCGCCTTCAAGCAGAGGCAGAACTGCACGCCAAAGCCACGCTGAACCGGTCACTCGATGCCAACAACAAGCACTTCGCCTCGGCCCGTGAACGGCTGGAGCGCTGGGCCGAGGATAAGATTTACGCGGCCGAGAAGGCGCTCAAGGACACCAAAGAGCAGATCAAGGGCGTTCGACGCGAAGCGCGGGCGGCGGCCACGCTCGAGGAAGAAGCTGCCATTCAGACCAAGCTGCAGGAACTGGAACGCCGCCAGCGCAAGCAGCGGCAAGAAATCTTCAACCAGGAGGACGAGGTGGCCGAAAAGCGGGACGAGCTGATCGTCAACCTGCAAAAACGCCTGAGCCGTGGCCATTCGATTGAAACGCTGTTTACGATTCGCTGGTCGGTCGTGTAGACGTGGCCATTAACATCAAGGAAAATAAGAATAATGAGCAATTTTGACGCCCTCGTTGCCAAGCTGCGCGAAATCTTCCAGATCGACCGGCCTGACCTTGATTTTGGCGTCTACCGCATCCTGAACGCACGCGCGGGCGAGATCGAGGATTACCTGTCCAAGCGCCTGAAAGCGCGGGTGGCCGAGGCGCTGGCTGCGGGGCTGCGGCCAACACCGAGACGCTGAAAGCTGCCATCGCCAAGGCGCGCGAGTCCGCTGAAGCCGCCGGTTACAATCCCGACGAGGCTCCGAAGGTTCTAAGTCTTCAGAAAGAACTTGCCGCCGCCAGCACCGGCGCGTCCGAGCATGAGAACCAGGTCTTCTCGCACCTGCTGACCTTCTTCTCGCGCTACTACGACAAGGGCGATTTCATCAGCCAGCGCCGCTACAAAGGCGACACCTATGCCATCCCCTATTCCGGGGAAGAGGTGGTGCTGCATTGGGCCAATCGCGATCAGTATTACACCAAATCGGGCGAGTCCTTTTCCAACTTCAGCTTCAAGCTCGATGACGACCGCGTGGTCCATTTCCGCCTCGTTGCCGCAGACACCGCCAAGGACAATCGCAAGGACAACGACAAGGAACGCCGCTTTGTGCTGGCCGCCGCCCGCACCGTCATCCGGACGGATGAGGATGGCGAGACCTATGAGGAAACCATCCACCCCATGGCAGAGGAAGACGGCGCGCTGGTGATCCGGTTCGACTTTGCCGCCCAGCCCAAGGGCACCAAGCAAGAAGCACTGGTCGACAAGGCGGTCGAGGCGATCCTGGATGACGAAGCGGTCAAAGCGCGATGGCTGGCGTTGACCAATCGCGCACCAACAGAAAAAAATCCAAAGCGCACGCTTTTGGAAAAGAACCTGACGACCTACACCCAAAAGAACACCGCCGATTACTTCATCCACAAGGACCTGGGCGGTTTCCTACGGCGCGAGCTGGATTTCTACATCAAGAATGAGGTGATGAACCTGGATGACGTGCAAGAGGCCGGGGCCTTTGCCGCCATCGAGAAAAACCTGCGGATGATCCAGTGCTTGCGCGCCATTGCGCTGGACCTGACCACCTTTCTGGCCAGCATTGAGGATTTCCAGAAAAAGCTGTGGCTGAAGAAGAAGTTCGTGGTGTCGGCGCAATATTGCGTGACTCTGGACCGGGTGCCGCAAGCGCTGTACCCCGCCATCGCAGCGAACCCGGCCCAATGGGCGCAGTGGCATGATCTGGCCATGAGGGCATCGGCGGCGGCGGGAACGGTCGACGATCTGAAAGCCGCGCCCTTCCTGATGGTGGACACCGCCCTGTTCGATGCGGGGTTCCGTGCCGACCTACTGAAGGCGATCCCCGACCTGGATGCCAGCTTCGATGGGCTACTGGTGAATGGGGATAATTTCCAGGCGCTGACGTTGTTGCAGGAGCGGTATCGGGAGAAAATTGATTGTATTTATATTGACCCTCCCTACAACTCACCGGCAAGCGAAATTGCCTACAAGAATTCTTTCAAGCACTCTTCATGGCTATCGCTCATGGATAATCGAATCGGGCGTTCCTCGGTATTACAGGCCCATACTGGCGCTCTGGTTGTCGCGATTGATAAATATGAGCAAAACGGGCTGGAACGCCTTCTATCTGAACGTTTTTCGGAGAAAGAAGTCACTTCCGTTGCTATCGAACACAATAAAAAAGGTGTCCAAGGCGACGGTTTTTCTTACACCAGTGAATTCGCAATATTTGTGACGTCTGGCCAGAAGGGATCGGTCAATAGACGAATGCTTCCACGAGCGGACTGGGAATATGATAATTTGCGCAACTGGGGGGGCGAGTCGCTGCGAACAGATGGCAGAACTTGCTTCTATCCCATCTATGTGAAGAACGGCCAAATCGTCAGCTTCGGTGAAGTGTGCCCTGACGATTTTCACCCTTCCTCTGCGAATGAAATACAGCCAGATGGAACGATAGCGATCTATCCAATTGATCCTAAGGGCATAGAACGAAAGTGGAGATATGCTCAGGATACCGTAGGTGGGATCAAGGAAATCCTGCGGGTTGAGACAAAGCGGAACGATATCCTGAATATCTTCAAGGCAAAGGCAGACTCTGCATATAAAACCATCTGGTATGACTCCAGATACAATGCAGGTGACTATGGGACCCGAGTTTTGACAAACATGGGTTTTCCAGAAGATGATTTTGACTATCCGAAATCAGTTCATACGGTTACGGATTGCGTAAAGGCTGTGTCCGGAAGCGAAAGCCTCGTTTTGGATTACTTCGCTGGTTCTGGAACAACTGCACAGGCAACGATCGACCTAAATCGTGTTGATGAAGGCAAGCGGAAATATATTCTTGTTGAACAAGGAGCGTACTTTAACACTGTTCTGAAGCCTCGGGTTCAGAAGGTCGTCCATTCTGCCGATTGGTCGGAAGGTAAGCCAACCGCGCCCCAGACGGGCGTAAGCCATGCCTTCAAAGTTCTCAAGATTGAGAGCTATGAGGATGCCGTGAACAACCTCGACCTGAGTCGCGGGCAAGCGCAGGCGACGTTGCTTGACGGCTTCAGCGACACGGCGCGTGACGATTACCTGATGCGCTACATGCTGGATGTCGAGGCGAAGGGATCGCTGCTGTCCGTGTCGGATTTCCGCAAGCCGTTTGACTATACGCTCAAGGTCGCCGTCGACAGCGCCGGGGCATGGGAAGAGCGCAAGGTCGATCTGGTTGAGACGTTTAACTACCTTATCGGCCTGACCGTCCGCCACATCGACTACGACCTGAAGCGTGGTTTTGTCACCGTGGTAGGTCAGCTTCGCGAGCAGCTTGGGTCCAATGAAAGGACACTTGTTTTCTGGCGCGACTGCGAAAGGATCGGCTACGAGGAGTTGGACAAGCGTTTCAAGTCCCTGAACATTAACCCGTCTGACAGCGAGTATGAGGTCGTCTACATCAACGGCGATCACAACATCCCCTCGGTGGTGGAAACGTCCGAGGCGGAGGGCAGCTTGGTGAAAAAGCTGATGCTGCGCCAGATCGAACCCGCCTTCCTGGACGCGATGTTCAACGTGGATGACGTCTGATGGCGCGCACGCCGAAGAAGAAGCGCACCTTTCATCAGGAATTGGTGCTGAACCGCTGGATGCTGAGCCATTTCCACGGAGACGGCCTTATGACGCTGAAGGCGCGGCTGGGCGATGACCGGTTCGAAGGCATCGACGACGACGGCCAGACCAAATTCTTTCACGAGCTGACACGCAACCTGTTCAATATGGACCGCGTCACCGAGGTCGAGCTGCGCCGCTTTGACCTGAATATCGTCGCCCATTGGCAAAAGATCACCCATCGCCGCAACGCGGTGACGGGCGAAATCCTGACGATGAAGTATTTCCAGTACCTGTCGCTGCTGTTCACTGAGATCTACCTCGACTGGCATTTCAACCGGCGGCAAGACCTGCTGGACGGCCTGAACGCCCAGATGGCCGAGTATCGGAAGGAATACGGGGCCGAGGCGTTCAAGGATTACACCGCCGACGACCTGAACAAGCTGGCCTTCTGGAACGCGACCGGCAGCGGCAAGACCCTGCTTTTGCACGTCAACATCCTGCAATACCTGCACTACTTCCAGGCGGGCAATGGCAACGTATTTCCCGACCGGATAATCCTGCTGACCCCGAACGAGGGCCTGTCACGCCAGCACCTTGAAGAGTTCCGCGAGTCCAGCCTCAACGCCCATGTCTTCGACAAGAACCAGACTGGGTCGCTGTTCAATGGCTGGGTGGATGTGATTGAGGTCACCAAGCTGGCCGACGAGATGGGCGACAAGACAGTCGCAACCGGCGCCTTCGAGGGCAACAACCTTGTGCTGGTCGACGAGGGCCACCGCGGCACCGGCAGCGCGGGCGGCGTGTGGATGGCGCGCCGCGCGGCGCTGGTGAAGGGCGGCTTTGCGTTCGAATACAGCGCGACCTTCAGCCAGTCGGTGGCCAAAGGTGCGACGGTCGCCAAAGCCGAGGAAGATATCCTGAAAGCCAAAGCGAAACGGCTGTTCGAAAAGACTCTGAAGCAGCTGGATGATACAGAGCGCGCGCAGCTGCAACTGACGACCGAAGATCGCGCCCGCGCCCGGATCGACGGCATCCGCGAGGCCTACGCCAAGGCAGTGCTGATCGATTACAGCTATAAGTATTTCTACGCCGACGGGTACGGCAAGGAATCCCTGATCCTGAACTTGGACGATAAGGGCTATGACAAGCATGGCAGCCTGTATTTCACGGCTTGCTTGCTCAGCTTTTACCAGCAGATCTGGCTGTGGGACACGCACCGCGACAAGATCAGGGAGTTCAACATCGAGAAGCCCCTGTGGGTGTTTGTGGGCAATACGGTTGCGGGCGAGGACAGCGATATCCTCGAAGTCATCAGGTTCCTCGCCTGGTTCCTGAACCATCCCAACGAAGCCACAGCTTGGATCGCCGACCTTGTGGCCGACAAGGCCCGGCTACTGGACCCGAGGGGCAACGACGTTTTCGCGGGCCGCTTCATGCCCCTCATGCAGCGCGATGGTGCTGCGATCTATGACGATATCCTGAAAAGACTGTTCAACGCCGATGCGCGGCAGCGGCTGAAGCTTGTGAACCTGCGCAACAGCAAGGGCGAACTGGCCCTGCGGGTCGGATCGTTCGATCCCTTCGGCCTTATCAACATCGGCGACGATTCCGGGTTTTTCAAGAACGCGGAAGACATCGGCGACTTCGACACCGAAGCTGACGATTTCGGCAGTGGCCTGTTTGGCACGATCAATCAGAAGGACAGCAAACTGAACGTTCTGATCGGATCGCGGAAATTCACCGAGGGATGGTCAAGCTGGCGAGTATCAACCATGGGCCTTCTGAACATGGGACAAGGCGAAGGATCACAGATAATCCAGCTTTTCGGCCGCGGCGTTCGCTTGAAGGGACGCGGCATGTCGCTGAAGCGGTCGCTCCCCACAGAACGGCCCAAAGGAACCCACATGGAACGTTTGGAAACGCTGAACATCTTCGGCGTCCGGGCGAATTACATGGCCACCTTCAAGGACTATCTGAGGGAAGAGGGCATCACACCAAGCGATGAGATTATCCAGCTGGATTTTCCAACTAGAACGAACCTACCGGCAGGTACGCGGTTGAAGACCCTGAAGCTCAAGGACGGCTACAAGGACAACCAGATCAACGGCTTCAAGCGCATCCATTTTCCATCGCTATATGATATTCCGGCAGAGTTCGCTGGCAAGATCAAGCTGCCGCATGTCATGCTCGACCTCTATCCCCGGGTGGAAGCGATCACAACCACCGCGACTACAGCAACGAGCGCGCCTGATAAACGCAACCGCGGCAAGCTCAGCAAGGAGGCCATCGCGTGCTTCGACTGGGATGCGATTTTCAATGCTGTGCAAGAATACAAGCTGTTGAAGAGCTGGAGCAATCTCCAAGTGGACCGCGAGCGTCTGGCCAAATTTTGCCTCGCCGATGACAGCTGGTACACGCTCCTGGTCCCTCAGGCCGAACTCGAAGTGAGAGGCTTCGCTGATGTCCTACGCCAGCAAGAAGTGATGTTGCAGCTGCTCACCGATTATACGGACCGTTTCTATCAGGGGCTAAAAGCTGCATATGAAGGGAAGTTCTACGACGTCGCACCAGTCACAGAGGATTCCGGATCGATCATCAAGCTGTACCAGTTCGAAATCGAAAATTCCGATGTCGGCCTCGAGTACAAGGCGAAGCTTGAAGCTTTGAGCGCCCTCGTCGCGTCTGGAAAGCTCGGCGCGGCAAGCACTTGGAACGCTCCGCACATGGTTGCGATCAGCTTCGGTCAACATCTTTACTATCCGCTGCTGTCACCAGTGAAAGATGCCGTTGTTCCCCTGAAGATGCGGCCACTTGCTATTGGGGAACCGAGTGAGGTCACGTTCGTACAAGACGTCATGGCATTCTACGAGTCTGCGGCGGGCAAAGAAAAACTACAGGGCTTCAGCTTGTATCTGCTGCGCAATGCGGACAACCGAGCAAAAGGCCTAGGCTTCGCTTTGGCTGGTAACTTTTATCCAGACTTCCTCCTCTGGCTTGTTGACGACAAAACCGGCAAACAGTGGTTGTCATTTATTGACCCGAAAGGGATCCGAAACATGAACATCTCGGACCCAAAGTTCGGCCTGTACCGGGAAGTAAAGCAGATCGAGGCGCAACTTGAGGACCGGACGATCAGCCTGAGCGCATTTATCCTGTCCCTTACAACGTTTAATGACCTGCTCAATCTGATGGGATCGACTACGAAATCGGACCTCGAAGACCGCAACGTGCTGTTCCTTGACGATGGCGGTCCCGCGTATCTCGAGAAGCTTTTGGACAAGGCGCTTGCTTGATCCGTTGCTGACCAACGGTCTTGAGCTGTGCGGAATTGACCGGCCCTTGGCGGGGCTACCCGCTTGAGGGTCAGCGGCGTTCGTCCCCCCCGGCATGGTTCCTCCCGGACCCAATTCGTATACGGGGGGGCGCAGCGCGCCATTTGGCTAGCGCGTGGCTTTTTCACCGGGGAATCCACTTGGAATCCACCCTCGATCCTTGAAGCCGATTTTTGACTCGATATCAAACGCTTACAGGAACGGCCTGCTGGCTAGGTGGATTCCTCGGAGGAATCCACCTAGCCACTTTGAGGAAGCCACTTTGGCCAGAAGCCAGCCAGAGGAATCCACCTCGTTGCGCTAGCTTTTCGAGCGCTGGAGGTGGTCAAGCGGCTCAGACGGTTTGGTCAAATTTGTAGACCATCCCCCGGCCTTCGACCTTTCCCGAGGTAACGGGAAGGCCCCGCTTCTTCTTCAATGCCCCCGATATAACGCCACGGACAGAGTGGGCCTGCCAGCCAGTCTCAGCGACAAGCTCGGAGATGGCGGCACCTTCGGGGCGCTGCAACAACGTGATGATCTGAGCTTGTTTCGTGCCCGCGCGGATGGCGACAGGCTTTGGTGCTCCAGCAGCTTCCGGCTTTGGATCAAAGGTCCGGTTCAGCTCTTCGCTGGTGCCGCCCTATCTGCGCAAGGCCAAATCCGTCGAAGAGCTTCTGCCCTGGCTGTATCTGAAGGGGATCTCGACAGGTGACTTCAGCGAGGCACTGGCTTCGCTTGTGGGGCCAGATGCTGATGGACTGTCCTCTTCCACGATTACGCGGCTGAAGTCGACTTGGTGGGACGAGTACGAAGCGTGGCGCAAGCGCGACCTCTCGGGAAAGCGCTACGTCTACATCTGGGCCGATGGTGTCTACTTCAATCCGCGCTTGGACGATGATCGTCAATGTATGTTGGTTATTATTGGCGCTGATGAATACGGGGACAAGGATGTTCTTGGTATCATGGACGGGTTCCGCGAAAACGCGGACAGCTGGCGAGACCTTCTTCGCAGCCTGAAGAAGCGGGGACTGACGATTGCGCCTGATCTGGCCTGTGGGGACGGTGCTATGGGTTTTTGGACCGCACTGCGGGACGTGTACCTGCTTTCGATCCATACTCCCGATTTCAGGCATCTCTATCAAAATGGTGGCAGCGCAAACCGCGCCGATGCCAGGAATTGAACGGATAATTTTCATTGAGTGCGCCAGGGTGTCGCTGGAGTTTATCAGACGGCCAACCTCAGTATCAATTTCAGAGATTTGCTTATCAACTTGAGCCAAGCGGGCTTTGCTTTGACGGCAAGTGATGGACAGAGTTTGTGTTTTCTGCCGACTCATGATGCGGGTTCGATCTTTGATCAATCCTGAACGAAAAGCACGTAACTCTTTCAGATCATGTTGTATTTTTGTAGTTGGCTCATCTGGTTGTAACGCAAAAGCATCCCCCATGACGGCCAGCATTTTTGCGTCAACTGCGTCAGTTTTTGCGCGCACACCTTGTGCTTGTGCAAATCGACGCGCCTGCAAAGGGTTCACCTTTACTAATGGTAAATGCGCGCCCAAAGCGCGTTCCAGCCCACCGTGGTAAGCGCCTGTTGCTTCATAAACAACGCGTGTTACCGTCGTCTGTGCACAGAACTTGGAGAGCGCCTTAAATCCTGCAGTGCAATTGCTAAACGACATCATTTTTCCGTCACTCAGCCGGTGAATGTCCAAAGTGGCTTTGGAAATGTCTATACCAATGGTATCATCCGACATTCCCCAAGTGGCATGCCGTTTGACGCCAAGATCGCCTGATTTCGCTTACTGATCAAGCGTTTTGGGCCCTGGGCGGCGCTTGCATGGGCCAGAATGCTCGGATGTGGGCAGATCGGGTCGCAAACTCGCATCACTCGGGCCCAGCGGCGCCGTTCTTCAGCGCGGTGGACAGACCTGTCCTGCCGCTTTCGTTCAGTTTCGGTCAGGATCGCGGTCACGCAGATGACGGAGGCGCTCGAAGGCGGTGGATCGCAGTGAAGATGGCCCTGACCATGGGGCCTGTGACCGCCACCTCGGCAAGTTGGAAGGTGATGGCGCGGGCGTGACGCACGACGCGGGCCCCGATCTTGATCAGCTTGAGCTGGAGGGATGTCAGCGACCAGTTGGCCATG
>Ga0209390_10009213_pt1 | contig 11918 bp, 11 predicted proteins | sample BON01_FD_187212 | JGI IMG/M metagenome (GOLD analysis project Ga0209390, IMG submission 187212) | Freshwater microbial communities from Lake Bonney liftoff mats and glacier meltwater in Antarctica - BON-01 (SPAdes) (version 2) | ecosystem: Environmental > Aquatic > Freshwater > Ice > Glacier... | reverse complement strand
ACGATGAAGCTCTACCGTCAACCTCTCTTTTTAAATGTTTAAGTGTGTATCTGTACGTGTGCACGCTTATACCGGTGGCCTCTTTCGTGTCATGAAAATGCCCGTGCCAATATTCCGAGTCGGTTCGAATTGTCTGGTTGTTTGAGAAACCGAGTCCCGGGCTGTTGAATCACTGCACGTTCTCTAGCTAGTATTTTTGTTAGCTTCTTGTGCGGGAGTCAAAGTCTCTCACAGTCGACATGGGCCATTTTCAGACTCCGATTCTTCCGAGTCGCTAGAAACCCTGGTCCGCTACATCAGGTTTTTCGACTTCTTCTCGGTGCCACGGTGTCGCAGTACCCTCCCTCGGTTTCGCCTAAATTGCCAGGGGAGGGGGCTTTATTTATAAATTGATTGTCGATTCCAACACCCTGACACCCCCCTATTAGTACCACTAAAGCATCCATGAACCGCGAAACGATTTGTTTTAAGACGAATAGAAAAAAATCGATCTAATCCAGATTAGGCCACTTCCTTATGTAATTACGGCACTATTTCTGAATTGATTCTGAGATCATGGATTATGGTGGGGGCGAATGCCCGAAAGATGCGTTTGGTCAAAGGCGTGGACAGGTTAGTACATACATGCTTCCCGACATTTTCCTTTTCTTTGCCCAGACACCCGCCATTTTCCCTTTCTTTGCCCAAACTGTGTGGCATGGTCCACAATTATCCATTGCACGATTGTGTCCAGAGGATTAAGGTACCGCGTTCGTAGGAAGATGGAATACGGATTAAGGGTTTGTCAGAGGGTGTGTTAGAGACACATATTCAGGGTGTGTTAGAGGTTGTGTTAGGAATACAGATTAAGGATGTGTTAGAGGATGTGTTAGAGACACAGATTGAGGGTTTTTTAGAGAATGTATTGAAAGACACAGATTAAGGATTTGTTAGAGGTTGTGTTAGAGACACAGATTAAGGGTGTTGTAGACTGTTTTGTTAGAATCATGCCGCGTGGCCATTTTGGGGGTGGGGATTATTTGATCATTTTGGTATTTTTCCATGTTTGTGGATTTTTTTTTTGATTCGTTTTTCATGGGCTTCCAATTTCTTCACTTTTCAAAATTGCCCTGGGCTTCCTGTTGGCGGGTGTTCAGCGCGCTATATTTAGAGGGAGGAAACGTTTTGGAGATTCACAAGCACTGTCCAGTGACTCAGCACTATTAATTGTATTCAGCACAGTAGCAACTAGAGGTGAAGATCAAGTCCTCTTTAGGGAAGGGTGGGAACTGGTACCATGAGTACCATTTCCCCTTCAAAAAAAAAAATTCAGAAACACGAGAGAGAGACACCTGCACCAGAGAGGTCAAGGGTTCATACTTTTTGTGGCGAGCCACTACTTCACCTGTTTTGACGCCTGTTGATTCCGCGTTCTGACTAGGATATTCACTTCATGAGTGGAGCAAAGTAGGATATTCACTTCATGCATGGGGACACCTCGCAAGTGACAGGGAGTGTCCCAGGGGGGGAGAGAGATTGAGCGCGATGGGGATATTTGTTGACAAACCCCCCCTTTTTTCTTCCTCGATTTGGGGTTGAACACTTTTAGGACCCAGGAAACTGGCTCGGAGCCAGTGTGTGCGTGTGTGTGTGTGTGCCAGAAACCGTGACAACTTGAACGCTAAATGGATGTTGTCTACGCAATCACAACTTGAACGATTCATGTACCTTGGAAATCACATATATGCAACTTGAATGAGTTATGTACCTTGGATGTCACATATATGAGCACGATCACAATTTGAATGAGTCGTGTAACTTGAATATCACATATATGGATGAGTCTTGTAACTTGGATGTGAAGTCATGTAACTTGCATGAGTCATGTAATTTGGATGTCACATATTTGAACGCGACCACAACTTGCATTACCGACCTGAAGCTATTTTCCACAAAAAATTGACCCTTCTAGGTGCCTTGTGACCCCAAATAAAGCAGATGCGCACAAGAAGTGCCAAATACTACATTAAAAACACACTGCAACACACTGAAACACACTGTAACATACTCAAGTTTTGCTCATATGAGCTACATGTATACAGGATTTGCACACGGTGTCGAATATCTCTCACCCACAATATTTCAAAAAGTGCCAAATACTACATTAAAAACACACTGCAACACACTAGAGTATCAGCGTGCTTGCTAGTGGAGGACAAGATTACATGTTTGTGGGCTGGCCTGCATTCTCGGGCTATCAAGTTTCAACAAGTAAGACTGAAGGTACGTTGAAATGTTTTGTAAGGTGCCCCCCTCCTCTGGGAAAGGCACCATGAAAGAAGTGTGGTTCTGGACTTTGTAGACTGTATGTCGAGTGCGACTGTCACAATTTCACTGCACTAAGGACCACAGCACCCACAGCAAAGCAACTTTTTTGGATAAGCGATAAACGTCGACTGATTTTTTTTGGGACTATGAAACCCCAACTTAATCACAGGACTAAACCCAAACGCTAATAATCGCAAACCTGACATTCCAAGTTCTTTGAGAATTGTTAGTAGACGTAACAGTTTTTGGGGAGGGATCAAAATAAACTACAGGTGAATAAAATCCGGAAGATAAATGGCCATTTATCTTCCGGATTCTTTTTAAGTATTCCGGCCGGTTTATACTTTGTTCCTTTTTTTTTTCTTTTTTTTGCTAATAGTTGAGGCAAATGTGCGCAGCATTCTGTAACAACGGCTGGCCCAATCTTTCTTTCTCTTTCGTCACGATTTTCTTTATTTATTTAAGTTAAACAAGGAAAAATGTGGAGACTCTGATGATTATATGAGAAAAGTTGTAGATCTGCAAAAATATTCATTAGCATTTGGCGTTTTGTAAATTTGAGTTCCCTTCTTATGGAGTAATAATTTGAGTTCCCTGAGATTAATTTATCACTCCAATTTGAGTTCAATGAGATTGATTTATTACTCCATAAGAAATAGTCTAGTAGCTTTGATGGAAGCTCTGTTTGCTCGAATCTGTTTTTTTAAGATTCGAGATCTCGGTGTGCTATGGAAAAGTATGGAAAATATATGAGCCATTTCGGGAGGACTGTTGGGTTAACGTTTATTAGCATTTGGCCTAACTGGGTGGTGAACACCCAATTAATCAGTTCGAAACCAAGAGGCTGTCCCAGACTGTGGCCCACCTACTTACAATGATAAACAATCAAGCCTCTTTAAATACCAAGGAACATAGCGCCCGATTCAATAGTGCCCTCCAACTAGGGCAGGTAAGGAACCACCAGGCTAGTGTCCTCCAACCATAACCCTTGAACAGCATTAGCAACAGATCACAGACCAGCCCACTAAAAGAAAAGAGACCCAGACAAGACACGGACATGAGAAACAAATAAAACAACCTGTAAAAGCAGGAAAACATGGCAAGAGATGGATAAGGGCGCTGCACCTAGGGAGCGCATACAGAAAATGTTGGGTTGAACGCGTGTCGCAATGTATGTGTAGCCGTGTGTAGACAGGGTAGGAGCACTACAACAGGCGTTGGGTGGGAGTGTGACCTTTGTTGCAGCGACTCATCGATTTTTTTGGTAATACTTTCGTTCTTTGTACTAAGTACAAGGTTTTTCCTTCTTCCAAATACTGTGCACAGCAAGCACACCAAAATACTACATGTAAGACAACATGGGTAAGAAGAGTACTGCTTTATAAAAAAAAAAACCTACACACCTGCCATACCAACATTAAAAACATACTAGGTCGCGTTTTTCTATTGATACGATATCGCTGCAATTTTGATCGGCAATTTTTTTTAATTTTGCTTTTGTTTTCAGAGCCTCCTGAAGAAGGGAGAGCCTCCTGAAGAAGGGAGGGGCATTAAATTCTTACAACAAATTGCAATGCTGGTGGATTGCCGCCAGCAGATTTTTCCACCCTCCATTCTATTCTAAAGACAGCAAGCACACCAAAATACTAGACTTAAGACAAGATGGGTAGGAAGTTTTAACTTTCTGTCTTTCTTAGACAGCGATGACTCAGCTTAATCACTGGACTCACACTTCTTGTTTGTAAGTCACTTTTTTTCTTTCTTTCTTGGCTGGCGAATACCCAACTTAATCACTGGACCAGTTAGATAGTGTACATCCGATGAACCATGTGTGTGTTTGTTGCTTTGTCTTATTAAACCAACATTGGGGGATCGTTGCGGTCCTGGGGCTTCCTCGAGAGCGAGTCAAGGGAGACGCACCCACAATTGAAAATTGCTGACATCCCTCTTCACCCTGTACCCCCTCAGATAACCTGGGGTGTCCAGATTCTGACCCTTCGACTTAACTTCGTTGCTGGTTATACCAATCCCCTCCTCTTCCTCTTCGAACGGACCTACAACTACTACATGGACAACCAAGGGCTTGTGCCCTAACGGCTCCATCGTCTGGGCGGGTCCAAACTTCGTTCAGCCTCATAGGTGAGGGTCCTGACTGATGGTAGATTTTTTGAGGTTCAAGGTCCTAAGTGTCGTGAAGTCCTCAACCGCCCACCACCAAAGCAAAGTAACGCTCGTCTGTTAAAAAAAAAAAAACTTCGAAGGAGAATCTGCACATGCACCAGAGAAGTCGAGGACCCACCAACAAGTCTTTCGCATTTCCACTGCGGAAATAGTACTGAAGCGGCCAATGAGCCTCTTGACTCCGCATCAGAGTAGGACCACATGGGTCCTCTTGGCCAGTATTTGACGAGTTTAGACTCGCCTAGGAGTGTTGGGGCCTCGGATTGGGCCCTCGGATACTACAAGTTGGGACTCCTCTAGGAGCTTTTCACCTGACTAGGTGCAGCATTCGGGGGCAGGTCACGGGCCTGCATGGAGTGTGTGTGTGTGTCTAAATCTAATGGCAATGACAATTAGACCTCATGCACTGCGCTACAGTTGTCTGCTACTACTGGGCTGAGGGTTGAAGGGTTCAAGAAGCAGCCACGTGTGGTTTGGGGAGTCATTGTCTGCATCTATATTATAGTTGTCCAAGGAGAGACAATGAGGCTCAGAGTTACTGTCATCAGGGTAAAAGACAAAGAAGTTGGCTACCTGCTTGCAAACCTTGCGCTTGGGATTACTACTTCATTCGGATATGCAGCTAATACACCAGCCATACGTGGGCCAAATGAAGAAGATGTGATGCCCACTGAGCTATTGACCTGCGGGGTCGAGGGATACAATCATGGTGCTGGGTGGTGATATGGATACAGGTTAGATGCCAGAGGGAAGGAAAATGAGTGAAAAGTCATCGTTGTTGTCTGACGACGCTGCGTCATCATCATCAGAGGACAAGTCAACAACAGCTGGTTGTACGAATGTGATGTGTATGCGGAGGGCATACGCAAACTCTCCACAGAGAGGGGGGGCTTCTTGTATCCATTTCCGTAATTCCTTTTGCAAAAACTTGGGGAGGGGTGTTCCTAAGTACTAATCGTGTGGTCTCTCCTGCCGAGAAGGTAGTGAGGGAAGGAAAGCCAAGTAGTCGTGTGAACCGTTGGAATTTGGTAGTAAACCTGTCAAGCACTACAGACAGGACACTGGCGATCGACCATGGCACACGGCAAGAGGCCCTGCTCAGTGCCCATACTTGTGGTCGGCCTGATACCGTGCGTATCGGGCCTGCAACACTGTGCACTTAGGGGTTGTGGCTTCTGGTGAACAACTTTGCGGCGAAGCTCTGTGTCTTTGAATACGAGTTCCGTCTGGGGGCCGAATGGAGGCCACATCTTAATCATCACCAGGCGTCCTTGCGTCAGCCGCCCAAGCTCGTGCTGATTTGCCAATGGATTTTTTTTATGGACATGCTGTCAGTCTACGCTTCTGCAGACCTGTCATCTTAAGCTCGTGCCAGATTGTGCCAACTCGTCATCCCAAGACAACATGATGTCAACGCAAGCTTGTAACGACGTTACGTTTTATATTGGTCTCTAGTGTCCCTGCACCCAATCCCAAACTCCTTCCTGCCCCGGAAAGCCTCACTAGTGCGCATGAGATCATGAATCAACTATAAACGACCAATCCTCATTCAGTGATTGCCAGCGATGTTGAGATGTGACGAACCCGACCAAACTATGCTTGAACCTGTTTCTGCTAAATCAAGCTTGTGTGTCCGAGCCCGAGGCTGAGCATAAAACCTGGAGTGTCTGATAATACTGACAACCCAACGCACATGTGCATTTAAATACAAGTTATCACCAGCTAAGAGCGCCCAAACTCGGCGGGAGCGCCCAAACTCTATGGTGGGAGCGCCCAAACTCAGAAAATCAGAGTGGATTTCATTTCCGTCTCTGGGGAAAGCGCCTAAACTCTGCAACAGTGACGATGCATCTATGGGAGACCCTCACTGTGAAGTTACGCTGTCTGGAAGGACTAGCCATACTCGTGTCGAAAGCATTAGTTTTTTTGTCTCGAATTGGATTTGTCGGGTGGGTATGGTGATTTAGCATAAATGATACTTTGTAATACGTTGGTGTTGTGGGGGTAAAGGTCATCAATCCTGGCGTTTCGTCGGGAGGCACTTCCAAGTCTACTATACTTCGCCAAGGATACCGAACTGGCCCTGGGCATGACCTTGCTGGAATTGCGCTGGATCCTACAAGTTTTCTGTGTCCGTCAAGCAGATGGGGGAGGGGTGAACCGGGGGAGCTAGCGACATAGTAAAAGCGAAGAGTTCTGGAGAAGATCCCAGGGCAACTGGAGGCCTCCTTTCTAATCTTCCTCACCCTCGGGTCAATAAAACAAAGCAACACTACCTTGACTTTTGTTGTCGGGCACTGATATATGATGTAGAGCGCATCATCAAGGATCTAGGAACCTGCAGCAAAACATTACAGACACACACGATCTTGGTAATCAGCCCGAGGGTTCTAGAATGCATAATGGAGGTGGGCAGGTATAATGTGGATGGTATGCTGGGTGCGGATCCGAAGGATGATGATGATGATACACAGTACGTTTTTGTTTGTTATGGAGACGCCAGTGTATGTAAGCCCGCACTCGTCCTGGCGGGTTGCTTACAGTAGCATCCCGGGACACAGAAACTGGCAGATAGAAACCGCAGCCTGGAATTTGGATGTACGCCTAGGTTAAAAAAATAAACTCTATCTCCTAGATATGTTTGCTTTGAAACACGCTGGCTGGGTCATTTCGGTGGTTTCTATGTCCTGGGATGCTACTGCAGTGCAATCTCAAGGTGTTTTCGCCATTGGTCAGAAAATTGAGTCTTGAGATAGTTTTTGAATGATCTCTCTTTGTTGTGGGGCTTGGCGATATTTACATTTGACGGCAAGGACGGTTGGGGTCTCTCCGTGACGGATCCACCTGTCCTATGGCACTATGAATGCGGTCTTCAAACGTATCCAAGGGCACTGCTTGCAATGCAGCAGTGGCTGCCATAAGCACCAGAGGAAATGCTGGATAGTGGCAAGGGGGGAGGAGTACGACCCAAATCTATGTTGTGCAAATTGCAGATTCCGAGTCTGCGTTATGTACAAGGAAGGAATGCCAGTCTCAGAGAGTAGCGCAGTGGGATATCCATAAACATGGATGGTGGTGCTGAGTGGCTTGTTGAGGCTAGCCTGTATCGTCTTAACTTGTGTTTCATCTGAGATGTAGCGGAGGTAGAGGAGGAAGTGTGGGAGGACACAGGATTTCAAAAGATTAAGCATCTCAACAGGTGAGCTGCAGATGGTAGGGTTGGAGTAATGCTTGTCATAGCAGAGGGAGTACGAGACAGCGAGGGCGAGGGAGTGAGCTTTATTTGCCTTTCTCTTGGACGGATCATGGATGCCACCGCAGCTTTTATCTTCACCATGGGGTCGAGTCCGAGATAGTCAAATTGCTTTACCTCTTCCAGGAGTGTTGATGTATAGGATGGGTAGTAGTCAAGAAGCGGGTTGGTGTAGTCTGGGTACATGGATAGGATGTGGAATGACGCTGGCCATAGAGTGTGGCCATTATTTTTCGATGGTCGTTTTCGCGCATTTCAGGCTTGTGTGGTTTATTTTGGGTTTTCTGGCGATGCATTCTCACCTTTTCGTTCCATTTCTCACATGTGTTTATCATCATCTGCAGTTTGCAAGCGTCAGTCGAGATCAGACACAGATCGTTTACTTAGAAATTCTTTCATTCCACCTGATCTCCCCGTTATGGTTGATAGTAGCATCGGAAAATAGCATTTTCAGTTCGTTGATTAGGTCAGCCACAAAAATCCAACAAGAGTTTGGACTTAGCATGCTACCCCTCAGGCACCGTGACATCACGCAGGATATCGACATTGATATGTTTGGGGTTCCATGGGATGATGATGATTGCTTTTATTACTGTAGATAGTGGTTTAGTACCCTTGATTGAGGGTCTATGCGCTCAAAAATTATTTTAGATTTGAGAGTAAAGGATGCGGACCTTGACGATGTGAAAATATTTCCCTGGGATGTTTCCACATTCTTCACACGACTTCTCACAGATAGCAGGGAGAGGATTTTTCCTCGGAAGGCAACGTATATTGCAAGACCCTTCTGTGATATGTTGTATTGGATAATAGAGAGCAAGCAATATATTGCATCGTGGATCTGTAGGCTAGAACGTGTTCCAAATTGATTTTCTGTCAGCGTACTGTGAGTTTCTGTGAATTCAGTCAGTCGAAAAATAGGGATTCCCTCGAACAATTGAGCCAGAACGCTACTCAGGTATCAGGCTGGGCCAGCCTGAGATTTGTCACCACCCTTGTAGATTGGCTGCATGAAGGACATTTGCCACGCTGTTGGATGGGTTTCGTGTACGCATAACGTGCTGAACACTTCATGCAAGAGCTTTGTAAACTTTGGGCCCGCTCAAGGCTTATATCATGCGGTTTGTGATTGCATCATCTCCGGGGCCCGGGAATCTGTTTGAGTTCAGTTTTTTTATTTCACCAGCGAGTTCATGTAGTGTAATATCCTCGTAGAAAAGAGGGTGTGCTGGAAGGGCAGGGTGCTGTACCTTCGTGTTGCGTACCCCGAAGGGGAGATTCCATCTGGGATCCCGAAGGAAGAATTTGGCCAGATGACTTTTGGAAAGAAATCTTCCATGGGCCATGGGTGACCGTACTAAAGTTCAGTAAACGAAGTCGGCATCTGCTCGTGGAGGTGCGTACTAGGCTAATATACACGGGTCATCACCAGGCTTGAGAACCTAACATTCCTGGAAAAAAGACCTTCCCTGCTTTATAACCTACGGATAGATCAGGCAGCTGCGCACCTTGGCCTAGGCAACCTATATCGGGACCAAGATTTAATCCACAAAGCCTTGGAACAGTTAACCAAGGCCCACGATCTAACCCAGGAGCACATCATCATAGAGGACTCCCCAGGTCAACAAGACAGACTTGGCGTCATTCTGACCACTCACGGAGAAATTCTCAATATACCTGATCAGTCCACACCTGAGGATATTCGCAATGCCCTAGATAAACAGCAAAGGGCCGTAGCAATATTCCGCCAGCTGGAACAGACCACTATAGGCCCTTTACGAGAACAGACACTCCGCAACCTAATGGCAGCTTTATTATGGAAATTGAGCAGCGTGTTGTGAGCATTTGTTGTGGTCCCCGCACGACAGACACAGGTTGATCCCTACCGTGCACACCACACAAGCTCAGAATCAACATCAACCTCGAGAACGCGCTCGTGAGTTCTCCCTTTTATTCACAAAACAAACCGTACGCAATGCGTTCCCCAACCTAAAATACTTGTCTAGACGTGTTCCCCGCCTTTGCATGGTCACAGACAACCATCGTGTGACCTTCAAAATACCCTCCCCCTCTCTCTCTCTCGTTTATTCTTTCTCTAGACATTTGGGGAGCTCAACAGCTGCGAACTGGGTGTCTTTCGATCTTAATGTTTCTTGCTCCTCTTGCTGAGGTTACTCCTTAATAAACACTCTTAAATTAAAAAAATTCTTTCATGTTAGCATGTTATGCCTGTAGATACAAGATCTGTGTGTCTATGTGTCGGTCTGCCTGTGTGTCTTTCTCTCGAATCGCCGGAGATTTTGCCGCAGGTCCTGGCGGACGAGCACCTCATTTCGTACAAGAAAATTCGCTGCGACGGCTACCGCGACATGCTCAAGAACCCGCGAGGCAACATCGTTTGCGCCATGAAAGCCCTGCACATCTGCCTGGACATTGTGACGTGGAACGCCTTTGTCTCTGCCGCTGCCTTTGATTGTCTCAGCAACATCATCAAGCACAGCCACGATGTGATTACCGCCGCTGTGGAAATGGCAGGCCCTCGCGCAATGTGAGGGCTGGCGCAGGACGGCACAGGCCTAGTACAAACACGCCTGCCCGCTGTTGGTGTCGATGCAATTGCCGTCCACAATGAGTTTGACGTACATGAACGCCAGCGAGCACTTGGACACAACGCTGAGTATGGCGTATAAAACCGCTGCCAGCACCCATATGTGCTGTGTTTTTTCGGCAGGCAGCAGTACCACACTGCCGGCCTGCAAGAGCGGCACCGCGCCAAACGCTGTGAATAAAACAAACTGTAGCGTAATAATGTCTCCAATGATGTTGGGGAAGCTCTTGAGTCCGAGATCGCAGTAGAGCAGGTTGTGCTCGTGTTTTTGATAAATGGCAAGTAGTATGGACCAGATCACGTAGTGCATGTAGACGGCGGCGGCAAACACCGTGGCCAGCTTGGCAAAAACTGCGTTAAACGCTGCGGAAAATTTGCCGCCCTCGCGCGCTGCAATCTGCAGGTGCCAAATGAACAGTTCGACGGTCCATCCGCACAGCGTGAGAGCCCCTTGCAGGGTGCTGATCAGCGTGATCTGCTCGCTGTTGCGCATGTACACGGTGCCACAGATGACAATGATCTGCATGGGCGAGGTGATGGTGTACTCGAGCCACCGTGCAAAATCGGGGCATTCGATGTAGTACGACAGTCCAGGGGCGCCCTGCTGCTGCAAATTGGTGTAGTGTGCACTTTCAATGTTTTCCGCGGGCAGCTCCCAGAATGCGGCCCGCCACACGTGGAAGGCGCACGAGATGCACAAAACAAGTCCCATAAGCACCACGCTGTCGTATGTGGCGTCGGTGGACGTGCAAAACACACTGCCCCTCATGGCCGTGGCATTGAGGGAGAAAAAGACAGGCGGCAGTGACATGCGGGGCGCAGTGTGTTGTGAGGTGCCATTGCTGGTGCACAGCGACGTCAGGCTCGAATTCAGCGCTGCGATGTTATCGGACACGTTTGCGTTGCCGCCAATGACTACGCTTTCCGACCATGTTTCAAACACACTATTGGCAGGCGTTTCAATCAAAAGCCAGGCCAAAAGGCCCAGGAAAATGCACGCCGACAGAATGTTCATGTAGAAAATCAGCACGCTTGATTTGAACATGCTGACGCTCTGCAGTGCCTCCTGTAGTCTATATTCTAGTTATATACCATGCATGCCAGCAACACACACACAGCAGATCGCCCCTGTTAAAATATGTAATCATGTATTACACGGGAATCGCTTGTTTTTATATAAATAAACATAAGATTGTCGCAATATATATATGCTAGTGACATTTTTGTAATTTTTACGGTGCTGTCTACAAGTCGTCGTGGAATTTCCCAGGTTCACACGAGAGGCACAAGTCGATGGAAGCTGCTCCTGGCACAAAATTGTACTTGCCATGCGGACAATCAATGCACACACTGTCGGGTTGTGTGCCATAGGTTCCAGAAGGGCAGTCGGAGCACGTTGGCCCCAATCCAAGCTTGAATGTGCCGGCTGCGCACGGCAGACACTCGCCCCCGTCGGGGCCTTGGTATCCAGCGTTGCACTGGCAATCAAACAGATTTGTGCTGTTTGTGGTTTTTGTGTTTGAGTTTTGAGGACAGATTGCACAGCTTGCTGAACCAGTGTCGGATTTA